>Ga0209810_1003671_pt1 | contig 15778 bp, 17 predicted proteins | sample Coa_R1_7_FD_187159 | JGI IMG/M metagenome (GOLD analysis project Ga0209810, IMG submission 187159) | Surface soil microbial communities from Centralia Pennsylvania, which are recovering from an underground coalmine fire - Coalmine... | ecosystem: Environmental > Terrestrial > Soil > Unclassified...
CGGCTACGCCGCCTACGTCGCCGGCAGGATCACCGGCCTGGAGATCGGCGTCACGAGCGACGAGCAGGCGTCGTGGTGGGGCGGCCGGGGGATCGGCACCGTGCCGCACGCGCTGATCGCTGCGTATGGCGGGGATACCGTGCTCGCGGCGCGCAAGTTCGCGGAGTGGGCGCCGCCGGACATGTCGGTGACCGTCCTCGTCGATTTCGAGAACGACTCGGTGCGCACGGCGCTCGCCGTTGCGGAGGCGCTCGGGGAGCGGCTCTGGGGCGTGCGCCTCGACACCTCCGAGACGCTCGTCGACCGCTCGCTCTGGGAGGAGATGGGCGACTTCAAGCCGACAGGTGTGAACGAGCGGCTCGTCCGGAGGACTCGCGACGCGCTCGACCGGGCCGGCTTCGGCCACGTGCGGATCGTCGCGTCGGGCGGGTTCACCGTCGAGAAGATCCGCGAGTTCGAGGGGCGCGGCGTGCCCGTGGACGCGTACGGGATCGGCTCCTCCCTGATCCGGGGCGCCAACGACTTCACCGCGGACGTCGTGATGACGGACGGCCGGCCCTCGGGCAAGTTCGGGCGGCACCTGCGCGACAATCCGCGTCTCGAGCTCGTCGACTGAGGATTCGCTCAGGTCAGCTTCTCGGGGTGCCCGAGCTGGCCGAGCTCCGCGGTGTCCCGGCGGAAGAAGAGCGCCACCGTCCAGTCGACGACGACCCGGAGCTTCCGCTGCGCGAGCGGAAGCTGGTACAGGTGGTAGGAGCGCGTGACCCACCAGCCGGCGAAACCGCGCAGGCGCAGGCCGAGCACCTCCGCGATTCCCTTGTGCCGGCCGAGCGTTGCGACCTGGCCCAGCATGCGGTAGCCGTACGGCTCGGGCGGGCCGGAAAGGTTGCGCGCGAGCCGCCGGGCCTGGCGGAGCGCATGCTGGCAGGTCGGCGGGTCGGGCTTGTCGCTGCGCGTGTTCGGGACGAGCGCGCAGTCGCCGAGCGCCCACACGTGCTCGTGCCCGCGCACGCGGAGCAGCTCGTCGACCTCGACGCGGCCCTTCTCGTCGAGCGGCAGCGACCAGGCGCGGAGGGCGGGGTTCGGGGCGACTCCGGCCGTCCAGACGAGCGTGTTCGTCGCGATCCGCGTTCCGTCTCCCAGCACGGCTTCGTCCGCCGACACCGACTCGAGTGTCGTGCCGACGTGGATCTCCATCCCTCGCTGCTCGAGCTCTGCGGCCGCGTAGTCGCCGAGTGGAGGCGGGATGTCGGGGAGGATGCGCGGTGCCGCGTCGACGAGCACCCAGCGGCGCGGGGTCGAGCGGAGGCGCGGGTAGTAGCGGAGCGCGTCTTCGGCGAGGTCGGAGAGCTCGGCGAGCGCCTCGACCCCGGCGTAGCCCGCGCCGACGAAGACGAACGTGAGTCGTCGGGAGCGCTCCTCCTCGTCGAGCGCGGCGTCGGCCGCCTCGAGCTGGTGGAGGACGTGATTGCGGAGGTTGATGGCGTCGGCGAGCGTCTTGAAAGAGAGCCCGTGCTCGGCCAGCCCAGGGATCGGGAGGGTGCGCGGCACGGCACCGAGGGCCAGCACGAGCTCCTGCCCCCCGACCGTCTGCGTCCCCTCGTCCGTTTCGACGGTCGCCGCCCGCGCTTCGAGGTCGAGCGCCGTGACCGTGCCGAGGATCAGCTCCGCGTGCGGACACATGGCGCGGAGCGGCACGACGCAGTGGCGTGGCTCGAGCGTCCCCGACGCGGCCTCGGGCAGGAGCGGGGTGTAGAGCATGAAGTTGTCCTTGCTCACGACGGTCGCGCCGCGATCGCCGAGCTCCCGGGCGACGTACGCGCCGGCGAAGCCGCCTCCGATCACGAGCACCCCGCCACGAGCCTGTCTCGCGTCGCTCACGTGACCTAGCATCGCTGAGATGGCGATCCAGGTGTCCGTCGTCGGCAGCGGAGCCGAGCACGAGGAGAACGCCGAGACGGTCGGCCGCCTGCTGGCGGAGCGCGGCGCGACGGTGGTGACCGGCGGGCTCGGCGAGGTGATGGAGGCGGCGTCGCGCGGGGCGAAGAGCGCAGGTGGGACGACGATCGGGATCCTGCCGGGCGAGACTCGGGCCGACGCGAACCGCTGGCTCGACCACGTCGTCGTCACGGGCATCGGACACGGTCGTAACCTCGCCGTCGTCGCTTCGGGCGACGCGGTGGTCGCGGTCGGCGGCCGCTACGGGACGCTCGTGGAGATCGGCTTCGCGCTCACGCTCGGGCGACCCGTGGTCGTGCTCGAGCCGGGGTGGCAGGTGGAGGGCGCGCAACTCGCTCGAACGCCCGCGGAAGCAGTCGAGTCCGCGCTCTCCGCAGTACGGCATACTCGGGCGTGATGACGCACGTACTGCTCCTCAACCTCGTCTTCTTCTTCCCGGGGACGTGCGGCGCGGCGGCCTTCGTGTACGTGATCTACCACCTCTTGAAGAGCCCGCCGCCACCTCCGTCTCCGCCGCAGGGCGGAAGCAAGACACGGTTGCCGGCCGCGGGGCCGAACGACCTCGCCCGCTCGGCCTGATTCCTAGGCCGCACTGGACGCGTGGCGGGCGCGGAAGCTGCGCGCCTTCTCGCGGTTGCCGCAGACCTCCATCGAGCACCAGGCGCGCGAGCGGTTGCGCGACTTGTCGTAGAACGCGACCCGGCAGTGCTCGTCGCGGCAGCTCTTCAGCCGCTTCCATTCGTCGGTCGGCGCGAGCTCGGCGACCGTCGCGACGATCCTCCCGATCGCGCACCGCGCCCCGTCGCTTTCGGGAGCGAGGACGGGCCGGCCTTCCTCGAAACGAACGCCCAGGTGGGCCTTGCGTCCCGCCTCCTCCAGCGTCTTCGAGGCGGCTGCTGCGTCCGTCTCGACGCCGTTGTTCGCGAGGAGGAGCTCGCGGATGGCCTCCCGCAGGACGAGTGCGTCCGCGTGCTCTTGCTCGGTCGGCTCGACGAGATCGTCCACGAGGCCCTGCTCGGAGAACCACATGGCGAGCTCGTCCGGCGAGGAGATCCGGTCGATGCCGGTCTCGAAATCGAGCGTGTTCACGTAGTCGCGGATTAGATCGAGCTTCGTGTCCACCCTGTAACCACTTACCTTGCGTTGGAGGTTACGTAACTGGTAATCTGCGAACAGTGGTTAGGGTAGCACGTCGAGAGGAGGAGTTGTGATGCATCCAGAGCTCAGTCATCAGCTCGCACTCGATCGGGTCGCCGGCTTCCGGCGGGACGCCGAGCGGTATCGCCGCGCGCGGGAGGCTTCTCACCGTCGCCCGCAATCGGTGCGCACCGAGATTCAGCTGCGGATCAGCGCGTGCCGTGAGGAGCTCGAGCGCCTGGCGCTGCTGAGCGAGCGGCCGCTCCGCGACGGCGACTGGATCGTGGCAGACGTCGACGGAGTCCCGGTGGCGGCGGTCTCGGTCGACGACGGGACGACCGTGTACGACCCGTTCCGCCCCACGTCCCAGGCCGTCTCGCTCCTGAAGCTCCGCCGCAAGCAGGTGCTCGCGACCGCTTTCTAAGCAGTCGCGAGCATCCGCTGCAGCAACGTCAGCGCGCCCGCCTTGTCCAGGAACTCGTTCAGGTTGCCGCACTTCGGGCTCTGGACGCAGGACGGGCAGCCCCGCTCGCAGGGACAGCCTTCGAGGAGGCGGGCGGTGTCCCCCACCCAGCCCTCGAACTGCTCGAAGCCACGCTGCGCGATGCCGACGCCCCCGGCGTGGCCGTCGTAGACGAAGACCGTCGGTGCTCCGGTATCGAGATGGAGGTTCGTCGAGAGTCCGCCGATGTCCCAGCGGTCGCACATCGCCCAGAGCGGCAGGAGCGCGATCAGCGAATGCTCGGCGGCGTGGAGCGACGAGAGGAGGAGGGGCATCGCCTCTAGTCCCTCGAGCTGGTGCGGGCGCGGCACGAACCAGACCGCCTCGGTGTCGAACGTCGTCGGCGGCAGGTCGAGCGGCACGGTCTCGAGCGTCGACCCATCCGCCGTCGCTTTCTTCTGGTACGCGACCACCTGCTCGGTGACCGACACTCGGCCGAAGGAAAGCTCCAGCCCGAGTCGCCGCTCGACCCGCAACGGCTCCTCGATCGACGTCTGGGTCTCCTTTTTCGCCTGCGTATACCAGTCGCCGTCGAACGGCTCGACGAGCGCGCGGCGCGAGTGGAGGTCGAGCTCGCGCACGAGGTATTGACGGCCGAGGTGGAGGTAGACGGCTCCCTCGTGAACCGTGGTGTAGGCGCGCTCCCGCTCGGCCAGCCCGAGCACGTCGCCGGTGGAGGCGTCGACGACGAGGAACGCGTCCGGCGAGGTGGAGCGCAGAGGGACGCGCGCCGCGGGCGCGTCCTTCCCGGCCCAGACCCAGCCGCGGGGGGTGTGGCGCAACTCCGGCACGTGGGGCGCGCGCTCGAGCGCCTCGGGCCCGAGCGTCGCCACGTCTCCCTCGTCGACGGGGGCCTCGAACGCGGCCGCCGCGACATGTCCATCGAGGACGCGCGGGTTCGCGTGGTCGAGGATCGCCGCTTCCACCCGGCGCTCGAGCAGCGCCGGCGGCTCGCGCATGAAGTACTGGTCGAGGGCGTCCTCCGAGGCCACGAGGATCGCCAGGCCGTGACCGCGCCGGCCCGCGCGTCCCCACTGCTGCCGCAGGCTCGCGACGGTGCCCGGGAAGCCGACCGAGATCGCGCAGTCGAGGTCACCGATGTCGATGCCGAGCTCGAGCGCGTCGGTGGACGTGACCCCGAGCAGGTCGCCCTCTACGAGCCGCCGTTCGATCTCGCGGCGCTGCTGCGGCGTGTAGCCGGCGCGGTACGGCGCGAGCCGCGCGGCCGTTGCCGCGTCGAGCCTGTCGCTCGCGAAGCTGTGGATGAGCTCGGCCGACTTGCGGCTCTTCGCGAAGCAGATCGTGCGGAGACCGCGGCCGACGAGGCCGGCGAGGAGCCGGGACGCCTCACCGAGCGTGCTCGCACGCAACCCGAGCTCGGCGTCGAGGAGCGGCGGGTTCCAGAGCGCGATCGTCCGCTCCGCGCGCGGCGCCGCGTCGTCCTCGACCACTGCCGCCTCCTGGCCGGTGAGCGCCCGCGCGAGCTCACCCGCGTTCGCGATGGTCGCGGAGGCGAAGAGGAACTGCGGCTCGGCTCCGTAGATCCGCGCGAGGCGGCGCAGCCGCCGCAGGACGTTCGCGACGTGTGAGCCGAACACGCCGCGGTAGACGTGCGCCTCGTCGACCACCACGAAGCGGAGGTTGTGGAGGAAGTCTCCCCAGAGGTCGTGCCGCGGCAGGACTCCGATGTGGAGCATGTCCGGGTTCGTGAGCACGAGATTCGCCCAGCCCCGGATCTGGCGACGTCGCTCGGTCGGCGTGTCACCGTCGTAGATCGCGGCGCGGATCCCGGCCACGCCGAGCTCGCCGAGCGAGCGCGCCTGGTCCTGCGCGAGCGCCTTCGTCGGATAGAGATAGAGGGCGCGCGCGTGCCGGTCGGCGGCGAGCGTGTCGAGCACCGGCAGGTTGAAGGCGAGCGTCTTGCCCGACGCGGTGCCGGTCGTGACGATGACGTTGCCTCCGCGGCCTGCGGCCTCGTACGCCTCCGCCTGGTGCGCGTACAGATCCCGGATGCCGCGCCGGGCGAGCGCTTCGAGCACGGCAGGCTGCAGTGAAGAAGGCAGCTGTGCTGTGCGAGCCTCCCGCGCGGGCTCGGTCGCAAGATGCGCGAGCTCTTCCCCCTCGCCGACCGAGCCGAGGAGGTCGTCCCAGGTCGCGACGCTCGTCACCGCCGCCAGCGCAGGGCGAGGACGAAGGGGTACTCCCGTTCCTCCGGCTCCTCGATCCGCTCGAGCCGCAGGCCCGCGTCGAGGAAGGCCTGGAGGAAGAGCCCGAGCGGAAGGTGGCTGGCTCCGACGCGCAGCCGCAGGCCGGACGACTGTGAGATGCCCGGCGCCTCGTCGTAGCGGCCGAGGCGGCGGTACCAGCCCGGGTGGAGCTCCGGCAGTGCCCGCTCGGCGTCGTAGACCGCGTGCGGTCCGATGAAGCAGGGATGCGGCCCGAGGTAGACGAAGGGGCCGCCGCGCCGCAGCACGCGAGCGACTTCTCGCGCCACTGCCGCGAAGTCGTCGGCGTCGGTGTGCGTGAAGACCGAAATGGCTGCGTCGAACGACGCATCCTCGAAGGGGAGCGACATCGCGTCGAACTGGATCGCTCGGACGCCCCTCGCGTGTGCCCGGCGCAGCATGTCCTCCGACGTGTCGACGCCGGTCACGTCCCACCCTCGCTCCGCCAGCGCGGCGGTGTATGCGCCGGTTCCGCAGCCGATGTCGATCAGCGAGCCGCTGCCGGCGCCGAGCAGCCGCACGAGCGTCTGCCACGTCTCGCTCTCGAGCGGGGCCGGTTGGAACTCGGTGTCGTACCAGTCCGCGATCCCGTCGTAGCGCGCGCCCGTCGTCATCGCGACATTGAAGCGACTCCCCGCGCGTCCACGAGGACGATCCTCTCTGCGACGACGCCGGCGAGGTCGGTGGCGCTCGGGGCGACGACCGCGTCGAAGCGCCCTTCCGGCTGCGCGACGACTCGTGCTCCGCGCTCTCGTGCCTGCTCGGCCTGGGCCGGATCGGGCTCCACGACGACGACCTCCCACCCGGCGAGCTCCAGCGGACGTGCGTGGATGCCCGCGAAGCCGAGCTCGAGCACGCGGCCGGGCCCGTCGCCCAGCAGGTCGAGGATCCGCGGCGTCGCGGCCGCGGCCAGCGCAGGTGGCAGCCTTCGCACGACCGCAGACGCTAACGTTGCCGCACCGGGGTGCCTCGCGGAGAGGCTGAGATCACACCCGTCGAACCTGATCCGGGTCATGCCGGCGAAGGGAGTGCGTTGATTCCACGCTGCATTACGATCGCAGGCTCCGACTCCGGCGGAGGGGCCGGGATCCAGGCCGACCTGAAGGCGTTCGCCGCGGCCGGAGCCCACGGCATGTCGGCGATCGTCGCGCTCACGGCGCAGAACACGCGCGAGGTGGCCTCCGTGCACGAGGTGCCGACGTGGTTCGTCCGTGCGCAGCTCGACGCGGTCGCCTCCGACATCGGGATCGACGCCGCGAAGACGGGCATGCTCTTCTCCGGCGCGATCATCGAGACGGTCGCGGACTGGCTCGAGGAGCATCCCGTCCCGCTCGTGGTCGATCCGGTGATGGTCGCCAGCTCGGGCGCGCGGTTGCTGGAGGACGACGCAGTCGAGCTGCTCGTCGAGCGGCTCTTCCCGCTGGCGGCCGTGGTCACGCCGAACCTGCTCGAGGCCCGGGCGCTGACCGGGTCCGAGACTGCACCGGCGCAGCTGGCCGAAACGCTCGTCGGGCTCGGCGCGCGGGCCGCGCTCGTGACGGGCGGGCACGGCGACGAGCCCGCCGACCACCTCTTCGACGGGAGCGAGCACATCGAGATCGCGTTCGAGCGCCGAGACGCTGCCGCCACCCACGGCGCCGGCTGCACGCATTCCGCCACGCTCGCCGCGCTGCTCGCGCGCGGCCTCTCGCTCGTCGACGCCGCGCGCGGTGCTGCTGCCGCCGCCTCGCGCGCCGTCGCGCAAGGGCTCGAGCAGATCGGGAGCGGAGAAGGGCCCGTGGACGTCCTGGGAGTGGCCGCGCGATGACGATCTCTCCCGGGACGACGCTGCGCGAGTTGCGCGAGCGCAAGCCGCTCGTCCACCAGATCACGAACTACGTCGTCATGAACGAGACGGCGAACGCGACCCTCGCGCTCGGCGCGCTGCCGGTCATGGCGCATGCGCGGGAGGAGGTCGAGGAGATGGTCGGCCTCGCGTCGGCGCTCGTGCTCAACATCGGCACGCTCTCGGAGCAGTGGATCGAGGCGATGCTGCTCGCCGGACGGGCGGCGGCCGCCCGCGGCATTCCCGTCGTCCTCGATCCGGTCGGCGCCGGCGCCACCGCGTATCGAACCGACACCGCGCACCGGATCCTCGACGAGGTGGGCGTGACGGTGCTCCGCGGCAACGCGGGCGAGGTGGCGACGCTCGTCGGCGCCGAGGCCGAGGTGCGCGGAGTGGAGTCGATCGCGGCAGGGCTCGAGGCTGCAGAGGTCGCGCGCGAAGCCGGCCGCCGGCTCGGGCTCGTCGCCTCCGTCACCGGCCCGGTCGACCACGTCTCCGACGGCGGGCGCGTGCTCGCGGTCGCGAACGGCCATCCGCTGCTCGCCGCCGTGACCGGCACCGGCTGCATCTCCTCGGCGCTCACCGGTTGCTTCCTCGCCGCGAAGCCGCAGGAGCCGCTGGAGGCCGCGGCCGAGGCGCTCGCCGCGCTCGGCGTGGCGGCGGAGGATGCGGCGGAGGGCGCAGAGGGGCCGGGCACCTTCCATGCCCGGCTCTACGACTCGCTGGCGGCGCTCGATCCGGACACGTTGGACGGGCGGGCGCGGATCTCAGCGCTGTGACGACGCTCGGCGAGCTCGGCGAGTTCGGGCTTCTCGCGGAGCTCGAGCGGCGCGGTCTCGCGCACGGAATCGAGCACGACGCGGCCGTCGTGGAGGGGCTCGTCGTCACGCAGGACACGCTCGTCGAGGGCGTCCACTTCCGGTTCGACCTGCTGGGCTGGCACGAGCTCGGCGAGCGTGCCGCCGCGGTCAACATCAGCGACCTCGCCGCGTCGGGCGCCGAGCCTCTCGCGCTGCTCGTCTCGCTCGGCCTGCCGCAGGAGACCGCGCTCGACGACGTGCTCGAGCTCTACGCCGGCCTGAACGAGCGAGGCGTCCCCATCCGCGGCGGCGACACGACCCGCTCCGATCGCGTCCTGCTCTCGGTGACCGCGCTCGGCCGCTCCGAACGCGTGCCGGGACGCGCCGGCGCGCAGCCGGGCGACCTCCTCGTCGTGACGGGCTCGCTCGGCGCTGCAGGCGCCGCCTTCCGGGCCGGGCGGTTGCCGCTCGTGCCGAACCGCGTCGCGGAGGGGAGGCGGCTCGCCGGCGTCGCGACCGCGATGCTCGACCTCTCCGACGGCCTCGCTCCCGACGCCGGTCACATCGCCGAGCGGTCCGGCGTCCGGCTCGCGATCGAGCTCGAGCGCGTTCCTCTCGCCGACGGAGCCGAGCTCGACGATCTCGGCTTCGGCGAGGACTACGAGCTGCTGGCCACGACGCCGGATCCGCTCGGCTTCCCGGTCATCGGGCGGGCCGAGGACGGGGAGGGCGTCGAGCTCACGCTCGGCGGCGAGCCGTATTCACTCGCCGGCTGGGAGCACTTCCGCTAGCCAGCGCTCGAAATGGGCGCGGGGGCGGATGCCGACGACGGAGCCTCTTGCCTCGCCGCCCTCGAACAGGATCACCGTGGGGATCGAGAGCACGTCGTACCGCGACGCGATCCCCGCCTCCTCGTCCACGTTCACGCGCGCGACCTCGAGCGGAAGCTCCGCGAGGATCGGCTCGAGCGCCTTGCACGGGCGGCACCACGGCGCCCAGAAGTCGACGAGCAGCGGCCCGCCCCCGATCGCCTGGGCGAACGTCGCCTCGTCGAGCTCCCGCATCGTCGGGAAGCGTATCCGGGCTAGTCTGGGCGGCCGATGCCGAGGGTCTACGCGCTTGCGTGCCTGGTAGTTGCCGTGTTCGCAGTCGTGGCGTCGATGGCCGCGGGCGCCGCTCGTGCGGACAAGGACGCCGTTCGCGCCGTTCGCGCGTACCGCGTCTTGGAGCGTGTCTACTTCGACCGGAGAAGCGGCGACTATCGCGAGAGAGCCCATGGGCAGGCCGGCTCGCATGCCTGGCCGTTCTCCCAGGCGCTCGCCGCGACGATCGCCGTTGCCCGTCTCGGTGATGCGCGCTCGGCCGCGCGCAGCGCTGTCCCCGCGCGCTTCCGGGTGCTCGACCGGCGGTTCCGTGTGCACGGGGTCTACCGCGCTGACCCCGGAGGCGACGTCTACTACGACGACAACGAGTGGATCGCACAGGACCTGCTCGACTGGGATTCGGTCCGCCGCAGTCCGTCGGCGCGCCGCAAAGCAGAACGGATCTTCCGCGCCGTCGTAGCCGCCTGGGACGGAGATCCGCAGACGCCCTGTGCGGGCGGCGTGCAGTGGACGGACGCTCCCGCAAACGACGACCGCAATACCGTGTCGACCGCGAACGGAGCGGTGCTGGGCCTGCGCCTCTACCTCCTCACTCGCCGCGCGGAGTACCTTCGCTGGGCGCAGCGGATGGTCGCCTGGCCCGAGCAGTGCCTGCTCGACCCGGATGGCCTGTACGCAGACCACGTCCGCGGGGACGGCACAGTCGACCGGACCGAATGGAGCTACAACCAGGGAAGCATGCTCGAGGCCTACCGTCTCCTCTATCGAGCGACCGGCAATCAGGAGGATCTCGCGCGGGCGGAAGCGATTGCCGACGCGACCGTCGCGGAGTTCCGCGGCCGCTGGTCGAGCGAGCCGCCGCAGTTCGCGGCGATCTTCTTCCGGCGCCTCCTCGATCTCGCGGCGGACGACGGGCGGAGCGACTACGTCGCCGCCGCGCAGCGCTATGCCGACCGTCTCTGGAGGACGGCGCCGAGGCTGCTCTTCGGGCAGGCGGCGCTCGTTCAGATGTACGCAGCGCTCGCCGCTGCTAGAGGCGGCGCCTGAGCGCGGCCAGGCGTAGGAGGGGGACCCGCGTCACCGCTTCGAGAAAGATCGTCCCGCTCATCTTCGACCGTCCGCGGACGCGGTCCGCGAAGACGATCGGCACCTCGACCACGCGAAGGCCGCCACGCAGCGCTCGGTACGTCAGCTCGATCTGAAACGCGTACCCCTTCGAGCGAACCGCGTCGAGGTCGATCGTCTCGAGAGCCTTCCGGCGGAAGCACTTGAAGCCTCCCGTGAGGTCGCGAACTCGGACACCAAGCACCAGCCGTGCGTAGAGCGATCCCCCGGCCGAGACGACACGGCGCCCGATGCCCCAGTTCGTCGTTCCACCGCCCTCGACGTAGCGTGAACCGAGCGCGACGTCCGCGCCCGCCGCACAGGCCTCGATCAGTCGAGGTACGTCTGCCGGGTCGTGGGAGAAGTCGCAGTCCATCTCGAGCACGTACTCGGCATCGCCACGCAGCACCTCGTGGAAGCCCGCGATGTACGCGGGACCGAGACCCTCCTTGCGGTCGCGGTGGAGGACGGAGACCCATTCGCGGTCAGCGGCCAGCCGGTCGGCGACCTCGCCGGTTCCGTCCGGCGATCCGTCGTCGATCACGAGCACACGGACGCCGAGCGGCTCGAGCGCCTCGATCATCCGCTCGAGGTTCTCGCGCTCGTTGTACGTCGGGAGACAGATGACCGCGCCAGGCATCGTCATGTTCTACGGGAACACGTACAGGAGGGACGCCGTACCTGCGACGAGCAGGACGAGCAGCACTCCGCGGACGAGCCGATCCGCCCGCACGTTGGTCGTGACGCTCGCGAGACCCCAGAAAGACGCCGGCGCGAGCAAGCCGAAGCGTCCGATCGAAGCGAAGGAGCCGGTGAACACCGGCAGGACCACCACAGCCAAGCCCGCCGCCAACCAGGCGTAAGGAGTCCCCACTCGCCAGGCCGCGTAGAGGAGCGCCAGGTAGAGGAAGAAGCAGACGACGTCCCGCACGAGCCATGGATGATGTGCGATCGCCGGGAGGTGCGCGAACGCGTGGAACGGCCCCGTGATCCGGAAGCTCCGACCCCAGGCTCGTTCGGCCTCGCTCCAGGCGAATGGGTCGTGGAGAACGTTCGCGAGGTAGAGCGAAAACGAGGCGAGCGCCGCCGGCGGCGCGAGGACGGCGGCCAGGGCCGCGCCGCGCCGAGGGGGTGTCAGGCCGCCCCACTGCTGCCAGACGATCGCCGCAAGAGGGAAGACGAGGAAGAGGCCCTCCGGTCTCGCGAGAGCGGCGGCCCCCGCGCACAGCGCAGCGAGCCACCAGCGCCGCCGGAGCGCAGCCAGCGGCGCCGCGGCCAGAAGCACGAGCACGACGCTCTCGGGATAGGACATCGAGAAGACGTAGCTCAGCGGGAAGATCGCGAGGTAGATGGTCGCGCGGCGAGCGAGCGGTTCGCTGAAGATCTCACGCGTCAGGGCATAGAAGAGCCAGAGGCCGAGGAGGAGCGCGAGGTTCGAGAGCAGCGGCCCGGCGATCCCCCAACCAATGCCCGCCGCGTGCAGGAGCCGGAGCATGATCGGGTAGAGCGGGAAGAACGCCGGATCGCTCTGCCGGCCTGGGATGAGCAGGTAGCCGCCGCGCGCGACCATCCGGTACCACCGTCCGTCCCAACGGTCGAGTGTCCAGACGGTCGGCTTGAGGGCGAGCGCCGTACCGATCGCAACGATGCGCCCGGCACCCCACCACCCGAGGAGCCATCGCGGCGGTGCCAGAGCGAGGCCGCGTGCGGCAGCGGCCGTCGTGGAGCGCACGCTCACCGCGGTGTCGGTCGCCGTTTTTCGGGGAGGTGGAACCTCCGCAGCCAGTTGCGGGTGATCCGCGCCAGATAGAGACGAGCGGTGACTTGTTGCCCCTCGACGTATGCGAAGGCAACCAGCGGGCGGTACGTCCTCGGTGAGACGTAGAGGGTGAGGCGGGCCTCTTTGGCCGGTTCCATCTCCAATGCGATCGCCGGTCGATTGGCTGCGTAGCTCCGTTCAGTCGAGAGCCGGCCCCCGCTCTGCGCGGCCTTGACGAGCACCTGCGACAGCTCGCCGCTACAGCCGACCGCGGCGAGCATCCGGCCCGGCCTGGCTCGGCCGCGGCGCACTGTCCCGAGCAGCCCGTGTCGCGCCGGGGATACGCGCAGCATCGGGTGCGATCTGACGGCGAGCAGAGACTCTCGGCCGTAGGACCCGTTCGGCCGAGGGAGCCAGCCGCTCATGCAGGCTCCTCTCGTTCGTCTGCCCTGGCGGTGGAAGACGTCTACCACGAGCCGGTGTTCGTGCAACCAGACGCTTGCATCTGCTGCGACGAGGGTTCCCGGTTTCGGCGGCGGCAACGCGGCCGCTTGCAACGCCCACCCCGACGCGGTCATTCCTGTGGCACCTGCCAGAGCAATCGCAACGCTCACAAGCCCACGGCGCATTTCCCCGAACGCTACGTCTCGATCATGAGCCGAATCTGAGCGGTGCCTATCATCGGCCTCGGTGGCAGAGCTCCCGCGCAATCCCGAGGTTGCCGACCAGATCGAGCTCCTCGCTGATCTGCTGGAGCTCGAGGGCAAGGACACGTTCCGCGTCGTCGCCTATCGCCGCGCAGCGGCCCGGGTGCGGGAGACTGCGGGCTCGGTCGCCCAGCTCGCGCTCGACGGTCGCGCCAAGGAGCTGCAGGGCATCGGCAAGACGATCGAGGAGAAGATCGTCCAGATCGTCGAGCTCGGCGAGATCGAGACGCTGACGAAGAAGAAGGCCGGCGTCCCGCCCGAGGTCGTGCTCTTCATGAGGCTGCCGGGCCTCGGCCCGAAGACCGCAGCGCGCATCTGGCGGGAGCTCGGCGTCGAGACGCTCGACGAGCTGAAGGCGGCGGCCGAGTCGGAGCGTCTGCGGACGCTCGCCGGCCTCGGCCCGAAGAGCGAGGAGAAGATTCTCGCCGCCCTCGCCTACCAGGCGGAGAGCCCGGAGCCGGACCGGTATCTCCTCGGCGCGGGACTGCCCGCGGTGCAGGCGGTCGTGGCGGCGCTGCGCGAGCTGCCCGCGGCGATCTCCGTCTCCGAGGCGGGCTCGGTGCGGCGCAGGAAGGAGACGTTCCGCGACCTCGACATCATCGCGAGCGCGACGAATCCTGCCGAGCTGACCGGCCACTTCGCGAGCCTGAAGTGGGTCGTCGACGTGGCCGCGCACGGCGACACGAAAGCGACGGTCGTCTCGCGCGACGGCCTCCGCTTCGACCTGCGTGTCGTCCCGCCCGAGTCCTTCGGCAACCTCCTCCAGCACTTCACCGGCTCGAAGGACCACAACGTCGCGATGCGCGAGGAGGCGGTGCGGCGGGGGCTCTCGATCTCGGAGTACGGGGTCGCGAACGTCGAGACGGGCGACGTGTTCAAGAGCGCCGAGGAGGACGCCGTCTACGAGTTCCTCGGCTACCAGCCGATCCCGCCGGAGCTACGCGAGAACTCCGGTGAGCTGGAGGCGGCGCGGCGCGGGGAGCTGCCGAAGCTCGTGGAGGTGCGCGATGTCCGCGGCGACCTGCACACGCACTCCCACTGGTCGGCCGACGGCAAGAGCACGCTCGAGCAGATGCTCGAGGGCGCGGCCACGCGCGGCTACGAGTACTACGCGGTCACCGACCACTCGCACTACCTCCGGGCCGGCCGGCTGCAGACCCAGCTCGAGGAGATCGAAGCGTTGCGCGCTCGGTTTCCGAAGCTGCGGATCCTGGCGGGTGTCGAGGCGAACATCCGCGCGAGCGGCGAGGTCGATGTGGCGGACGAAGACCTCGCACTGCTCGACTGGGTCGTCGCGTCGGTGCACCAGGCGCCCGACTCGCGTCCGACCGAGCGTGTGCTCGAGGCGATGCAGAACCCGTACGTCGACGCGATCGGCCACCTCACCGGGCGGCGGATCGGGAAACGACCGCCGCGCGACGTCGACGTCGAGCGCGTGATCGAGGGCGCGCTCGAGACCGGCACGTTCCTCGAGATCAACGGCCAGCCGGACCGGCTCGACCTGCGCGACGTCCACGCCCGCGCCGCCAAGGAGGCGGGTCTGAGGGTGATCGTCTCCTCCGACGGGCACGAGGTTCGGTCGCAGGCGTACGTCGAGCTGGCGGTGGCGCAGGCGCGGCGAGGCTGGCTCACGAAGGCCGATATCGTCAACACCCGCACCTGGAACCAGGTCGAGAAGCTGCGGAAGAAGCGCTGATGGACTTCCGCGAGGACGGGGCGGCCGCGCTCGAGTGGGCGGCGGATTACCTGGAGCGCGTCGGCGAGCTTCCCGTGCTCGCGCAGGTCCGGCCGGGCGAGCTGTCCGCCAAGCTGCCGGTGGCCGCGCCCGAGCAGCCGGAGCCGTTCGCCGACGTCCTGCGCGACCTCGACGAGCTCCTCCTGCCGGCCTGCACGAACTGGCAGAGCCCGCGTTTCTTCTCCTACTTCGCCGTGACCTCGTCGGAGCCGGCGATCCTCGCGGAGCTGCTCGCTGCGGCGCTGAACCAGGTCGCGATCGTCTGGCGCGCGTCGCCGGCCTCGACGGAGCTCGAGCTGCGGGTGGCGGACTGGGTGCGGCAGCTGCTGGGGCTACCCGACGGCTGGCACGGCCACGTCGAGGACACCGCCTCCACCTCGACGCTCGCGGCGCTGATCGCCGCGCGGCACGTCACCGGGCGCAACGTCGTCGTCTGCTCCGAGCACGCGCACTCCTCCGTGGAGAAGGACGCGCGGATGCTCGGGATGGAGCTGCGCAAGGTGCCGGTCGACGGGGAGCTGCGGATGCGGGTCGACGGCTACGACCTCGACGACGTGGCCTGCGTCGTGGCGACCGTGGGGACGACGTCGTTCGCCTCGGTCGACCCGGTGCGCGAGCTCGCCGAGCGGGCGCATGCGGCCGGTGCCTGGCTGCACGTCGACGCCGCCTACGCCGGCTCGTCGTGGATCTGCGGGGAGGAGCGCTGGTCGGCCGACGGAGTCGAGCTCGCCGACTCGCTCGTCGTCAATCCACACAAATGGCTGCTCGTTCCCACCGACTGCTCCCTCGTCTGGACGGCGAGGCCCGATGAGTGGCGGGAGGCGTTCACGCTGACACCCGAGTACCTACGCACCGACGACGAGGCGTTCTCGCTCGCGGACTACGGGCCGCCGCTCGGGCGGCGCTTCCGCTCGCTCAAGCT
>Ga0209810_1003674_pt1 | contig 15764 bp, 9 predicted proteins | sample Coa_R1_7_FD_187159 | JGI IMG/M metagenome (GOLD analysis project Ga0209810, IMG submission 187159) | Surface soil microbial communities from Centralia Pennsylvania, which are recovering from an underground coalmine fire - Coalmine... | ecosystem: Environmental > Terrestrial > Soil > Unclassified ...
GCCCAATGCTTCTTGCTCAAAGGGACGCTGGCCGTGCATTATGAAGGCCCTCAACAAGCCGCTGCTGATATCCTGCAAGCGCTCACCTATGCTCAAGCCAGCGAGGATCTACCTTTGCAACTTGCGATCTTACATCGGCAGATATGGATTGCTATCTGTAGCAGGCAGCCAGTACAGGCGCTCAATGCCGCTTTGCAGGCAGAAAATCTGATCGAACATTCTACCATACCGCTGTCCCCTGTGATATTGAGTTCGACCTATTCTGGCATAGCAAAAGGTCTCGCCTCAAATCAGCGACAGCAGGAGGCGCAAGCGGCCCTATCTCAAATGTATATTGCCTTTGCTAAGACAAAGGACGATGAGAACTACGTCTATCTGGACTACGACGGTCCTGCTTATGGTGATGGAATGACGCATTACTATCTGGGGCAATATGATAAGGCATTTGCAGCTTTCGAGAAGGTTATTGATCCGCAGATGCTCAACTTGTCTGTGGCTTCGGAGCGCTCGCGCATTCAGACCATCACTCATATGACGCTGGCGGCCCTGAAGCGCCCGAACAAAGACAAAGAACAGATCGTGCCCTTATGGATGGCTGGCATGCAGGGGGCCAGGAATTTGCGCAGCGAACAGCGCTACGGTGAGGCGCTGATGGCCTACAGCATCATGGAGGCGCTCTGGTCCGACGATCCCCGGATCCGCGACCTGCGCGACCTCACGGGGCACTGGTAGGGGCCGGATTTATAAAAGTTACTGAACACGTCCAGCCCTGTCATCCTACGCCGGCTTACGAACGTCATCCTACGCCGGCTTACGAATGTCATCCTGAGCGCAGTGAGCCGTAGCCCTGAGCGCCAGCGAAGGGGAAGGATCTGGCTGCGCGAAGCAGCAGCGTGTCCCTCTGCTGAGCGGCAGAAGCCAGGCGGCACTCGCACTTCGCTGCGCTTGTGCTGGATCCTTCGCTGCCGCTCAGGATGACATACCTGCTGGCCTGGAGAGGCATTTACCGCTGGTGGTTGGTAAACTTCATGAATCTTGAACAGCAAATTGAAAACCATTTCGGCCAGAGCAGCGTCTTCTGCGAACCTCTCAAGATGCGTGGCTTGAGTGGGAAGCGAGCATGCCATCCTGAGCGACAGCGAAGGATGACATGGCCCAGAGGGCGGGTAAACCCTGCCCCTACCGGGGCATGGCTTGACAGCGCGCGGAAGGGCATTGTACCTTATGACCATCACCTGGAGGCAATGTCCGAATCAAAGCGCGAAAGGATGCAGCCATGCCCGATTTCCCCATCATCGATGCCCATCTGCACCTCTGGGACCCGGCCCATTTCCGTATGTCCTGGCTGGACAATAATCCGGTCCTGGAACAGCGCTACGAACTGGCCGAGTATTGCGAGCACACAAAAAATATAGCAGTTGAGGCGATGGTCTATCTGCAAACCGAGGTCGAGACGCCGTATGCCTTCCTTGAGGCGCGCTGGGCCGTAGAGCAAGCCAGAAGCGATCCGCGCATTCAGGGTATTGTGCCCTGGGCGCCGCTCGAATATGGTGAGCGCGCCCGAGCCTTCCTCGCCGCGCTTAAAGAACTCGATCCGCGTATCAAGGGAGTGCGCCGCATCATTCAATTCGAACCTGATCTCGCTTTCTGCCTGCAACCCGATTTTATCAGGGGTGTGCAGATCTTGCCGGAATATGGCTTCTCCTTCGATATTTGCATCGACTACCGCCATATGGCGAATACGATTACGCTGGTACGCCAGTGCCCGCACACTGCCTTTATCCTCGACCACAGCGGCAAGCCGAATATCAAGGAGCATATGCTTGATCCCTGGCGCGAGCAGGTGCAAGAACTGGCCTCGTTCCCCAACGTAATGTGCAAGGTGAGCGGGCTGGTCACTGAGGCAGATCATGCGCACTGGACGCCCGCCGATCTCGTGCCATATGTCTCGCACGTTCTGACCGTCTTCGGTGAGGATCGCGTGGTATTTGGAGGCGACTGGCCTGTGGTGTTGCAGGCGTCGAGCTATGCGCGCTGGGTTGAGACCCTGGATGCGCTCACCGCACATCTCTCCCCGCAGGCGAAGTATAAACTGTGGGCCGGGAACGCTCGCCGCTTCTACCGTCTCTCACCAGGGCAATAATAACAACAAGGGGGCGCAGCATGGAATCCGCGGAGTCCTCAGATCAACCTCTCATCATTCTCAATCCCGCCGCCAATCGCGGCCGCATGGAGCACTTTAGAGCCTTGATGCGCAGCCGCGCCGCGCAGGGAGAGGCGGAGTATGTAGAGACCAGCAGAGCAGGTGAGGCGAAAGATCGCGCGCTGCATGCGGCCGGGGAGGGGCGCGCCGTTATCATCGTAGGCGGTGATGGCTCGGTCAATGAAGTGGTGAACGGCATCCTCACGGCGGGCAGGCGTGTGCCGCTGGGCATTGTCGCCGCCGGCTCCGGCAACGATTACGCCTGGAACACGCTCAAACTGCCGCGTGATCCCGCCGCCGCGCTTGAACGAGCGCTGCACGGGCAACTCATCGATACCGATGCGGGTATCGTCAACGGTCAATATTTTGCCAATTCGTTCAGCATCGGGCTGGATGCCAACGTCGCCGTAGCCGCCGACTGGCTCAAGAAAATTCCCCTGATGAGCGGGGCGCGGCTCTATTACACCGCGACGGTGCAGCAGATCCTCTTCGGCTACCATCGCTGCCCGTGGCTGAAATTCAACCTGGATGGCGACGCTCATGGACCAGCGGAGGGAAGACGCTATGTTCTGGTGGCTGTGACGAACGGGCCGACCTATGGCGCCGGCTTTCGCATCAATCCCACTGCCGATCCTTGTGATGGTCTCTTCGATATCTGCTCAATCGACTACAGGCCCGTATTTCGTGCGCTACGTATGCTGCCCGTGGTGCGCAGAGGCGAACACTCCGGCTTGCCAGAAATCACTTTTTATCGCGCGAAAAGCGTGCATATCGAGAGCCGGAGCCTGGTCAATATGCAGGTGGATGGCGAGACGACGTGTGCAGCCACCTTCGATGCCACAATTTTGCCGGGCGCGCTCTGTGTTCGTGTGTGACGCCAGTTATTGCTTTGCGATGAACGCGGATGGGCACAGCGGCGCCAGCGCGCATTTCTCACACAGCGGTTTGCGGGCGATGCAGATAGCGCGACCATGAAGGATGAGCATGTGTGAAAGATTGAGCCATTCTTCTTGCGGAACGATACGCATGAGATCCTGCTCGATCTTCACCGGATCATCCTGCTTTGTCCAGCCCAGACGGCGCGCGACCCGCGCCACATGCGTATCGACCACGAAGCCGACGACAATACCGTAAGCGTTGCCGAGAACCACGTTGGCGGTCTTGCGCGCCACGCCCGGCAGCGTCAACAGCTCTTCCATTGTGCGGGGCACTTCACCTCCGTACTCGCTCACAAGACGCTGGCCGGTGGCGCGGATATTTTTGGCCTTGTTGCGATAGAAGCCCGTGGATTTGATGTCCTGTTCCAATTCTTCCTGGCTGACGCTGGCGTAGTCTTCCGCGCTGCGATACTTCTTAAAAAGTTGCTCGGTAACGATATTGACGCGCTCGTCGGTGCATTGCGCCGAGAGCTGCGTGGCGATGAGCAGTTCTAGCGGATTGGAGAAATTGAGCGTGCAGGCAGCGTTAGGATAGAGAAGGCGCAACTCGGCGATAATACCCTGTACCTGCTCCGGCGATCCCGGCTCTGGCCCGGTATAGGTTGGTGGTGACGCAGGCTCCATAATAATTCCTTCTTCGCTCTGGCAGTCTATATAACTCTTCGGGTCCCCTGCCGCCTCTGGCGTCAGATCAAGAGCGAACCCGAAAAGTTGCCATTCTATCAATAAAAAAAGTGTAATGGTATCAACTGCAAGGGTCTGTCTAACGTAATAGGTGTATACTACCTTACATTCAGATGAGCGCGTAGCGCGCAAGCCTTGCCGGTCTGCTGAGCGTAGCTAGCCGCGCAAGCGGCGTTTCTGAATGAGCTATCAATTCAGATCCAATGGCATTTCTAATGCCATCGGGTGTAGCAACAGGTCTTTTTGATTATGGCAGAGCGATGGCGCCGCGTCAAGCGGGCGGAAAATGGGGAAGGAATGGCGTATGGCCTGCGCGGACTTCCCTACATGTGCAGTTATATCGTATAATCAAAAGTAGAGGCATAGTACAGGTGATCCACCGCGTGATGAATTTACAAGGTACTATACCAGGGAAGGAAATAGAGCGTGGCTAGTAACAAACACCGATTCACAAGCGCCGGTGATGACCAGCAGAAGATAAAGAAGAGTATTCTCGATAGCTTCCTGCGGCGCAGCGGTCGCCCGAGGAACATGCGTGACCTGGGAGTGACGGCGCTCAAGAACCTGCCGGCCAACATCTCCGCCGTACAGGGCTTGATGAAGGCCGTGAACTGGAAGCAGGCCCAGCAGGAGGTTCTTGAGGGGCTGAACAATACCGTCGTGATTGTGGGCCAGCCCAATACCGGAAAAAGCACACTTTTCAACAAGATCAAGGGGCAGACGCTCTCCCCGGTATCCGCTCAGGCCGGAACAACGCGCGATCTGATACGTACCGATTTTGGTCCCTTCACCCTGGTTGACACGCCCGGCCATCTGCCGAATGTCATGGAAAGCGGCATGGATCAGGCCAGCGTCATTGTGTTTCTGATCGATGCCTCGAAGGGATTGCAGGCGCAGGATCGAGAGCTGTATAACACCATCAAGGCGTTGAAAAAGCCCACAATTATCGCTGTAAACAAGGTCGATACTTTGCGCGGCGGCGAAGGCGGGGACCAGTTCGCCACCGAGGTTGCGGTGCAACTGGGCGTACCCGGCGTTATCCCCATTTCGGCCAGGACGGGCAGAAACCTTGCTGAAGAGCTTATTCCGGCGATTATCGATGCAAGCCCGGAGGCGGCTCTGGCTATCGGGCGCGAATTGCCGGCCTACCGGCACTCCGCCGCACAGCGCATCATTCGCAATGCGACTCTGGTCAGCCTCGCGGCAGGTCTGGAGCCGATCCCCTTTGTCGATATCCCGATCCTCATTGGAACCCAGGTGCGCCTGGTGCTGCGCCTTGCGGCGCTCTATGGCGAGCCGCTGGATAGCGGCGATGCGATGAAACACGCGCGCGAGCTGATCGTGACGTTAATCAGCGGCCTGGGCCTGCGCTTCCTGGCGGAGCAGGCGGCCAAAGCTGTGCCCTTCGGAGGCGATTTCGTTGCGGGCGCGATTGCCGGAGCGGCTACCTGGTCTATTGGCGAGGTGGCCCTTGAATATTATGAGGGTGGCAAGCATCTCAATCCGCGCCGCCTGGCCCAGCTCTATTCAGACTTCTATCACCGGCTGCGCCATGACAGTCAGATGCAGGAACTGCGTGAAGAGTCGCGCCGTGCACTCCAGCAGAGCGTGGCGAACGAGTCCATCCTGCTACCGGAAGACGCGGTAGACAAAGCGGCGAATGAAGCGGTAAATGACGTGGACAAAGCCCAGGATGAAGCGATAAATAAAGTGGAAGAAGGGACGGCGTAACGTAGCCATGCCTTTCCCCTATGAGCGCTACGCAGCCCTGAGCGGAGCCTTTCCTGTCTGTTTCCCTGCGGGCGAAGATGAGTACGCCCGCAGGGTTGTGCAGGTTGTTGGCCGGGCCGGCGAGATGCTGACGCAACTGCTTGGCCTGCCGCTGCCCGTTATGCGGATCTTGCTGGTCGATCCGGCAGACTGGCAAGCTGTGCCGCATGATGACGAAGATATCAGCATAGCCCAGCCGTATTGGACGGAGGCGACTTCGCCGCCATCTCTTGTTGTGCCGCTGGAAATCGATGCTATTTTTGGCGAAATGACGCCGGCAAAGCTGGCTTTTATCCTCTACCAGATGCTCGCGCTGGCCTTTCTGGAGTCCGATCCTCGCCCCTGGCCCGATGACAGCCCTTTGTGGGCGGACGAGTGGCAGCTAAAGTTCGCCGCGCTGTGGCTCTCTCACAACCTTGATGGTCAGCAGGGCATGGTCAACAAAGATCTGCGTGAGCGGTATGCCGGCATCTTTGAGCCAGAGCCGGATGGCAAAACGCCCGATACGGTGCGCAGTTTTGACTGGTATGAGGACACCGCGCCGGAAGATTACCTCTGCTATGAACTACTGCTTGAGCAGTTCGCGGCTGACCTGCTTGCTCGCTACGATCCTGGCGTTCTTCCCCGTTTTCTATCTTCCTATCGCGCAGGGCACAGCGCGCTATTAAGCGATGACGTAACCGCGATGCTGGCTGCCGCGCTCGGCCCCGGGGGAGCCGAGTGGTTGGAGTCCCTCGTCTATTTCTAATCTCCAATGAGTGTGTCATCTTTTTGCACGCGTTGCCACCTTCAGTGGCTTTCGAAGGGAAGGATGGCCGGCGGCGTCCGCAGGGCGCCGCCGGCCATCCTTCCCTTCGAGACGAAGTGCTGAAGGCGCGGAGGTGTCGGGGGAGGATGTGGGGGAGCCACAAAATGACGCGTGCCTACCCCCGGTTTTGTATGTTGAAATGAGAAGGATGCGGGGGTATAATTCCTGATAATCTGCAAGACGAAGCCCCGTATTTACCATCTTTAGATAGATAGCAAGAGGTTCAGGAATGTTTAACCGTGTCGCTGTAATCGGCCTGGGTTTAATCGGCGGATCAATAGGGCTGGCGCTGCGCAAAGTGAAGGCCGCTCAGCAGGTAGCTGGCTACGATCTTGGCCGGGGAGTCAGTGATCGCGCTCGCCGCATCGGGGCCATCGACGAGCACTACAGCTCCCTGGCGGATACCGTGCGTGGCGCCGAACTGGTCATACTCGCAACCCCCGTGGGAGCGATGCGCGTCCTGCTGCAAAATATTGCCCCGGCGCTCTCCCCCGGCGCGGTAGTGACAGATGTTGCCAGCACGAAGGCGCAGGTGATCAACTGGGCGGAGGAGTTTCTGCCGCCCACGGTCTCATTTGTCGGAGGCCATCCGATGGCGGGCAAGGAAGTGAGCGGGGTTGAGGAGGCGGATGCCAGCCTCTTCCAGAACCGGATTTATTGCCTCACACCGACGGTGCGCACGCGCCCGGCTGCTATCAAGAAAGTATGCAGTATGATCGAGGCGCTGGGCGCACGCGTGCGCTTTTTGGAACCGGCTGAACATGATGGACAGGTTGCGGGAGTCAGCCACCTGCCGTTCATTGCCTCGATTGCCCTGGTGAACACCCTTGCCAGAAGTGGCTCCTGGGCCGATGCCTCCCTGCTGGCAGCCAATGGTTTCCGTGACGTTTCGCGGCTGGCCGCCGGCAATCCCGAGATGTATCGCGATATCTGCCTGACCAACAGCGAATCTATTACGCGCTGGCTTGATGAATATATGGCTACATTGGGTGATCTGCGCCGGCGCATCGCCACACATGACAAAGATCTAAACGAGCAATTTGGTAAGGCAAGAGAGGTGCGCCTGCAATGGCAGGCCGATCAGGATATGAGCAGGTAGCGCGGACATCGAAGAATTCAGTACCTTTCTCCCTTGTAAAAAAAATCCGCCATGTGCTCTTGACAAGCCCACAAGGATATGGCATACTATGCAAGCTGTTGCTAGAGATAATCACCCCGTCCTGAGGGAGCGGGTGCTCCTATCTCCGCAAAGCCTGTAGACTGTGCCACGTTAATGTGGCTCCTCAAGGGATGCTATCTCCCCGCGAAAGTGACGAACCTCAGGGGGTTCTTGTGGCCTTTTTCACTGCTACAGGTAGCCAGGAGGATTTGTGACCGGAAAAGCAAGGGAGCGGAGTTTTGTGGAACTTTAAAATTCGTCCACAAAGCTCTTGACAAACCGCAAAGGATATGAGATACTACAGTTGCAGTAATCAAGCGAATAAAAATCGCGAACTGAACGGGGAATGCCGGTAATGGCAGCAGATAGAGAGTTTACCCCGTCTGGGCGACCTTAACAACTGAAGAGTGGAAAGCAGAACAGCAACCGCGCCCACCGGCCGCAAAGCTGGTGGGGCTGCGTTCCTGTCAAGCGAGAGGCGCCGCCGCGCTGGCGGCCTCTCACCAATCAGAGATGCGATTCTGCGATCAACAAGCAGCCGGTCGTCTCGCCTCGGAGTGAGGTGGGGCGCTGGTTCTGCCTGGATCGCTTTTCCATCCGCTTCTTCGGTTCATCCTCCAGCGGAGGGTGAACCCCAATGATACATGGATGGCGAGTTTGATCCTGGCTCAGGACAAACGCTGGCGGCGTGCGTAACACATGCAAGTCGAACGCTCTCGTTCTCTTCGGGGGACGAGGGAGTGGCGGACGGGTGAGGAACACGTGGATAACCTGCCCCAGAGTGGGGGATACCCCCGGGAAACCGGGGACAATACCGCATAGGCTTCCTTTCTCGCAGGAGGGAGGAAGCAAAGCTCTCCGTGAGGGGGGTGCTCTGGGAGGGGTCCGCGCCTGATTAGCTGGCTGGTGGGGTAACGGCTCACCAGGGCTGCGATCAGTCGCTGGTCTGAGAGGATGATCAGCCACACTGGGATTGAGAACGGCCCAGACTCCTACGGGGGGCAGCAGTGAGGGATCTTCGGCAATGGGCGAAAGCCTGACCGAGCAACGCCGCGTGCAGGAAGAAGGTTTTCGGATCGTAAACTGCTTTTCTGTGGGAAGAGAGAGGACGGTACCACAGGAAGAAGCCCCGGCTAACTACGTGCCAGCAGCCGCGGTAAGACGTAGGGGGCGAGCGTTGTCCGGAGTTACTGGGCGTAAAGAGCACGCAGGCGGTCTGGGGCGTGCCAGGTGACAGGGTTTGGCTTAACTGAACCGGAGCTTGGCAAACGGCCAGACTTGAGGCTTTCAGAGGGACACGGAATTCCGGGTGGAGCGGTGAAATGCGTAGAGATCCGGAGGAACACCGAAGGCGCAGGCAGTGTCCTGGGGAAGCGCTGACGCTCAGGTGCGAAAGCTAGGGGAGCGAACGGGATTAGATACCCCGGTAGTCCTAGCCGTAAACGATGACCACCAGGTATGCGGGGTATCGACCCCCTGCGTGCCGGAGCTAACGCAGTAAGTGGTCCGCCTGGGGAGTACGGTCGCAAGATTAAAACTCAAAGGAATTGACGGGGACCCGCACAAGCAGCGGAGCGTGTGGTTTAATTCGATGCAACGCGAAGAACCTTACCAGGGCTTGACATGCTCTTGCACCACTCTGAGAGGAGTGTCCCTTCGGGGCGGGAGCACAGGTGCTGCATGGCTGTCGTCAGCTCGTGCCGTGAGGTGTTGGGTTAAGTCCCGCAACGAGCGCAACCCCTGCGGCTAGTTGAAAGATCTAGCAGCACTGCCTCGACCAACGAGGAGGAAGGTGGGGATGACGTCAAGTCAGCACGGCCCTGACGTCCTGGGCGACACACACGCTACAATGGCTGGGACAAAGAGAAGCCAACCCGCGAGGGGGAGCCAATCTCGTCAAACCCGGTCTCAGTTCAGATTGCAGGCTGCAACCCGCCTGCATGAAGGAGGAGTTGCTAGTAACCGTGGGTCAGCACACCACGGTGAATACGTTCCCGGGTCTTGTACACACCGCCCGTCACACCACGAAAGTCGGCAACACCTGATGCCGCTGGGCTAACCCCCTTGAAGGAGGGGGAGGCAGGCGTCGAGGGTGGGGTCGGTGATTGGGGTGAAGTCGTAACAAGGTAGCCGTACCGGAAGGTGCGGCTGGATCACCTCCTTTCTAGGGAGTTGCGGGATGCTGCCGAGGCATCCCGACCTTCCAGGTCGATCCTCACTTTTAGTGAGGCCCCTGACAGGTTTATCGAGGTGCGACAGCGCTAAACCGTTTCGTTGTTATCCCTTACCACTCTTGAGTTGTTCGCGTACAACCTGTGCTTCCCCATCGTAAGGGCTTTTAGCTCAGGTGGTTAGAGCGCAGTCCTGATAAGACTGAGGTCCCTGGTTCGAGTCCAGGAAGGCCCACTCCCCTTTGTGCGGGGATGTAGCTTAGCTGGAAGAGCGCTGCCTTTGCACGGCAGAGGTCAGGGGTTCGAATCCCCTCATCTCCACCAGGGAAAACCTGTTGTGATCTGGCCTGTACATGCAGGTGGGGTGGTGACTGTAGCGGAAGGGAAACACCCGTTCCCATCCCGAACACGGAAGTTAAGCCTTCCAGCCCCGATGATACTGCGTGGGAGACCGCGTGGGAAAATAGGAAGTCGCCTCTCCACCCGCCTGTACAGGAGGTAAACAAGGCCAACCGGGCAGACGAGGCAAGAAATGTAGAGACGGGGCTTGCCCCCGTCTCTACATTTCTTGCCTCGTCTGGTTGCTCCCCGTCTGCCCGGTTGGCCCCGTCGTATATCCGGCGCGGTGTGGTATTCGCCGCCTGCCTGCATCATGGCGTCATTTGCCGCGTAATTTCATGTAGGCCAGGCGCAGACCCTCCAGTGGCAGGTACTGGTTCACATACTGGATTTCGGGGATGAGCGGTGCCATCAATTGTGCCAGTCCGCCATGCGCGATCACGTTGACCTTGCTATCCGCTGTAACGCCCGGTATCTCTTTCCTCAGCCGACCTATCAGCCCTTGCACCAGCCCGACATGCCCATAGATGATCCCCGATTGCATATTCTCGGTGGTATTTTTGCCGAGGGCCGCGCGCGGCGGCGTCAGGTTCACACGATAGAGCAGCGAGGCAGCGCTACTCAATGCCTCCGCTGAGATCATCAGGCCCGGTGCGATGGCCCCGCCCAGGAAATCCCCCTGTCTGGAAACTACGTCGAAGGTCGTGGCGGTGCTGAATGCGATGATGATGGCTGGCCCCCCGTAAAGATGATAAGCGGCCAGCGCCGTCATGATGCGGTCAGAGCCAAGCTCCCAGGGATTGTCAACCAGCAGGTTGATGCCGAGGTCCAGTGTGTGATTGATGACGAATGCCTCTTTGCCGCAGTAGCGCAGCGCGAGATCCTGAAAGACGGGCGTCAGAGGAGGAACAACGCTGGATATAATAATATCATCAACGGAGGTGAGATGATGACCGGCATGGCGCATCAAATCGCTCAATACCATCGCGTACTCGTCGGTGGTGCGCTGCCGCGCGGTTGAGACGACCCAGTGGTGCTGCATCGTCTCGCTGTGATAGAGGCCGAATTTGATGTTTGTGTTACTGATGTCAATGGCAAGCAGCATGGATGGCTTCTCCTACGAATCTGTCTCTACCTGACAAGCTGTTGGACGGCGGCAGCGTATTGTTTGAGGAGTGCGGCGATGGTGAAGGGATCGCCATATGCCGAGTCATTAACGACGGTCACTTCACGGTTGGTGCGCGTGTCGATGAAGGCCAGCGAGGTCGGTGTGCGCATGCGCTTGCGACGCCAGCGCGAACCTGAAGGCACGAAGCCGCGCCCAAAGAAGAAGGCTGCGGCATTCTCACCTACCCCCGGCACCTGGCGAACGTTGTCCTGGCCGGAGGGATCGCGGTCAGGCGGGGGCACGCCGCGCGCCGTGACATGGCGTATATTTATCAGCGGCACATGGATGATTTTCTTGCCCTCTTGCTTCACAAAGTCTTCGGGTGTGACGACGATGAGATGCCTGTCCATGTGCCTCAGACGCAACAGGTCGGTGATAAAGGTCCATATACTGCCCAGTCCGATGAACAGGCATACGCCCAGTATGATGGTCGTAATAACGGCGGCAAAGACGCCGTGCTGGTAGTTTACGGGGATCACAATGTTGGCGATGACGACAAACAGTCCCAGTCCGACGATGATGCCGAAGATCCAGCCGATCATGCCGACGATCAGCTTGTTGCGCAGGATTGGAAACACCAGCCAGTCATCAGGGATCTCGTTGCCTGCCCTGGCCCGCTCGAGTATCTCTTCTGCTTCCATTGAATTGAACGCTCCTTTGAGTCTCTGTTGGGAATCTTTCCTGTCGCCTGTCTCTTATTATAGCATGTATGAGGCGGGCTTTTTTGTTCTACTGCTCACGCCTGCGGCGCTCGCAAAGGGACGATGGGGCACAGCCCTCCCTGGCGCCTCGCGCCAGGGAGGGCTGTGCTTCGTGGTCGGGCGCTGGCCGGGGAGGGGGGCCTGCATCTTCTAGATTGTGGCGCCTCGCGCCAGGGAGGGCTGTGCTTCGTGGTCGGGCGCTGGCGGGGGAGAGGGGCCTGCATCTTATAAATTATATATTATAAAAATGTGTGAAGCACATTTTTATAATATATAATTTATTTACTGCGCGGCGCAGCCGCGCTTGTGGCAAAAGAACAGGTGTGCTATGATGGTCACACCTGTCAATTACCGGGGAGACCATCTCAGAGAGTGTCGTCTTATGGACCATCGCATGCGCATAACAGCAGAGGCAGCCGCGCGCCTGCTCCTGCGACATTTCCAGCAGGAGTGCCCGCAGTGGAGCGACGAGCAAACTCCGCTCGATGAGATCGTGTCCTGGCTTGGCCTGCATGTCGCAACCTTCTATCCCGAAGATTACCAGGAGGGCACCTACGGCTTCGTCGATCCCGACGAAGACGAGAACCTCATCTGGCTCCGCCGCGACCTGCCGGAGACGCTCCGGCGCTTCACCCTGGCGCACGAACTGGGGCATGTGGTCCTGCATTCGCGGCGTAACGAGCGTGTACAGGACCTGCTGAGCGAGCTACACCTGCCCGCTGCGGGCATCGCGCTGGCGGAGGATATGCCCGCGCTCTCGCGTGATGATCCTTGCCAGGAGGACGATGTAGCACAGCAGGTGGCCGGATTGCTCGATCAGGAGCAGTTTCAGGAGGCGCTCGGCATCGGCGAGAGCTACGATCCGCGCAGCCAGCGCGAACTGGCGGCCAACATCTTCGCCGCCGAGTTGCTGATGCCCATTGAACGCGTGCGCGATCTCTACCTGGTCCGGCGCGTCGCCCCGGGCAAACTGGCCGGCCTCTTCGCCGTCTCCCAGGCTGCTCTGCTCAACCGGCTGTCGGGACTGCTCAAGGAGCCTGCACTCTCTGTCTCGATACCCGCCGTCCCTGTAGCGGAGCCGGCTCCGGCGCGCACACGCTACGACGAATTTCAGCAGGCTGCGATTGAGGCTCCCACCCCGGCGCTGATCGTGGCGGGGCCGGGCAGCGGCAAAACCAGCACGCTGATCGGGCGTGTGGAGTACCTGGTGCATACGCTCGGCGTACAGCCGGAGCATATCCTGGCGCTGACCTTCTCGCGCAAAGCAGCCCGCGAGATGGAGGAGCGCTTGAGCCTGGCGCTCGGCGGCGCGGATCGACTCCCCAGAGTCAGCACCTTCCACGCCTTCTGCGCCGACCTGCTGCGCCAGCAGGCCGCGCTGGCGGGCCTGCGTCCTGACTTCTCTTTGATCGACGAGGCGGAGGGCTATTTCCTTTTACGGCAACTGGCCGATGAGATGCAGCTCCGCCACTATCAGAAGCTGCAAGCGCCAGCCTACTATTTCCCCGATATACTCAAAGCTATCTCGCGCGCGAAAGATGAGCTTATCGATCCTCATGAGTACGCGCGCCTGGCACGGCGCATGCTGGAACTGGCTCAGGACGAAGAGGAGACGCAGCGGGCGGAGAAGGCGCTGGAGGTTGCGCGCGTCTATGCGCTGTATGAGCAGGGGCTGCAACGGCGGGGGGATAGCGACTTCGGCGGCCTGCTTGTCCTGGCTATCAGGCTGCTGCGCGAACATCCAGAAATATTGCGTGAGCAGCAGGAGAAATATCAGCACATCCTCGTCGATGAATTTCAGGATGTCAATCGCGCCAGCGGCGTGCTGCTGCGCGAACTGGCGGGCGCCGGGCGGCGTGTATGGGTGGTCGGGGATGCGAACCAGGCGATCTACAGTTTTCGCGGCGCCTCTCCCGCCAACATCACCAATTTTACTTCCGACTTTCCCGGCGCGCGCGTGCTCCCGCTTGCCCGCAATTATCGCTCGCGTCCCGATCTCGTCACGCTTGCGGAGACGTTCCGCTGCGCACTGTTGGAGGTGGAGCAGAAGCCGGGGAAGAATCAGCCGGTGCGCCCCGGCGAGACCGGCGCCTATGTCACGCTGGCGAAGGCGGCGGACGAGGCGAGCGAGATGGCCGGACTCATCCAGGATATACGCCGTAAACACGCCTCAGGCTATGCCTACAGGGATATGGTCATACTCTGCCGCACGCGGGCGCAGGCGAGGAAGATCACGCGCATGCTGGCGGCGGCTGACCTGCCCGTCATCGAGCGCGGCGGCATGCTTGAGCAGGAGCATGTGAAAGACGCGCTCTCGATTGTCCTCCTGCTGGCGAACCCCGGCGGCATGGGCCTCCTGCGCGCCGCGCGCCTGCCGGAACATCCTCTCTCCCAGGATGATATCGAAGCCGTGCTGCTGGCAGCCCGCCAGCAGAAGACCAGCCCCGGCGCGCTGCTCTTCGACGGCGCGGCTCCGCTCGGTATGAGCGTGCCGGGGCGCCACGCCTTCAACCGTCTCAGCGAGATTGTGCAGGCATTGCTCGGCGTGCCCGATATCTGGTCGCTGCTCGCTCAGTACCTGCTCGTGGAGACCTCGCTGGTACGCGACCTGCTCTGCAACAGAGAGAACAAGCAGGCGGCCGCGATGCTCGCCGATTACGATGCTCTGCTGCGCCTGGCACGGCACTACGACCAGCAGCAACTTCGCTTGCGGCAAAGGGAGCAGGAGGACGAGCCGGGGCCGGTGGAGCGCGCGAAGGGCTTTCTTGAGTATCTCAGTCTGCTGGTACTGCTGCGCCAGGATGGCAACTCGCGCCAGGGAGCGGAGGACAGCGCGGAGGCGGAGGCCGATATTATTCGCGTCATGACCGTGCACGCAAGCAAGGGACTGGAGTTTCCCGTCGTCTACCTGCCCGGCCTGGCGCAGCGTCGTTTTCCCGCGCAGGCGCGCTCCAGTTCCGTCGAGCCGCCGGAGGGCATGCTCGCCCCGGAGAGCGTGGGCGGCACGGCGCACGAGAGCGGGGAGGCGTGCCTCTTTTACGTGGGGGTAACGCGGGCGCGCGATCACCTCGTGCTCAGTTATAGTGAGCGCTACGGCAAGCTCAAATATAAGCGCTCGCCCTATCTCGATACGCTGGAGGCTGGCCTGTCTGCTGAACGACTCGCGCTGCTGCATTGGGACGCGCGGACGGTGGGCGCGCCTCCCGAAATTGAGCAGCAGATCACGCAGAGTTCGCAGCCGGGCGAGGAATTTATCGCCGCGATGAAGCCAGCGACGTTGAGCGCCTCGGCTATCGAGTCCTATCATCGCTGCCCGCGCCAGTATCTCTACGGGACGATCTACCACTTTGAGAACGAGGCCGACGCCTATCAGCTTTTCTGGCAGGCAACGCAGCGCACGCTGGAGGCCCTGCGTGGGCGCGTCGGCCAGGGCAAGGCCCCGGCCGACGGTGAGCAGTCGCAGCGGGCGCTGCCAACGCAGCAGGAGGTGCAGGAGCTATACAGCCGGCACTGGCTGGAACTGGGTGGGCAGAGCGTGCCCTTTGCCGCCATGTACGAGGAGCATGGGCGCGCGGTGGCGGAGGCGCTGCGGCGCAAGCTGACCACGCAGGAGGATGTGAACTGGGAGGTGCGTTCAAGCTATAACGTGGACGTGGCGGGTAAAACAGTGCATGTGACGATAGATCGCGTCGAGACCTCCGCTCAGGTTGGCGAGCCGGTCAGGTTTGTACGCGCCCGCTTTGGCAGGCGCAAAGATAAGCCGCCTGCTGAACTGCGCGAACTCTTCTATACGCTCGTTTACCGTCAACTGCACCCCGGGCAG
>Ga0209810_1003675_pt1 | contig 15763 bp, 14 predicted proteins | sample Coa_R1_7_FD_187159 | JGI IMG/M metagenome (GOLD analysis project Ga0209810, IMG submission 187159) | Surface soil microbial communities from Centralia Pennsylvania, which are recovering from an underground coalmine fire - Coalmine... | ecosystem: Environmental > Terrestrial > Soil > Unclassified...
CGCAGTGCGTACCGACATGATCGCTCTGGATGACAAGATAGGAGGCAGTGAGCCAGGTCGCGCCCTCTTTTGCCGCCCCGACCCCCTCGGCGAACTCCTGCCACGTCTCGTACATCAGCAGAGATGGGGGCGGGATGCGCGGGAAGGTGATCATATTGCGGTGCACCGGCATGGATAGATCGACAAGACGCGTCATACATTCACTCCTTGTATAAGTTCAGAACCTTTGTGCCGAAGAACTCGATATGCTCGCGGATCAGCCTGCCGGCCAGCATGCCATCTCTGGCGGCCAGCGCTTCGAGCACCGGGCGATGCATCTCGGCTATTTCGTGCAGGTCGATCTCCGTAGCGATGGCGCTGATGAGCGTGCGGGCCTCGATACGCAGGGATTGCCAGACATCTTGCAGCACGCGATTCCCCGATGCCGCCACGATCAGGCGATGAAACTCCACGTCGTGGCGCACCTCTTCATAGAGATTGCCGCTATCCGCTTCGCGATGCATGGCGGCGAGTTCGGCCACCAGCGCCGCGACATTGCCATCCAGTCGCTGCGCCGCTGCCCGCGCTGCCACCTCCTCCAGCGCTGCCCGCACGGGGTAGATCTCGGCCAGTTCATCTTTCGTGACCGCGCGGACACGTGTCCCGCGATATGGGGCCGATTCGACAAAGCCCAGCGCTTCGAGTTCGCGCAGCGACTCGCGCACGGGAGCCTGGCTGGTGCCAAACTCCTGCGCGATCTGTAGCTCCACCAGGCGGTCTCCCGGCCTGTATTCACCATTAAGAATTCTTGCAAGCAAGATCTCTTTGATCTGCTCGCGCAGGCTTGTGCGCGTTAAGCTCAACTGAGAACCTCTACTATTCCAGTACTGCCATTCACGCGCACGCGATCACCCGTTTTGATACGCTCCGTGGCGTTGGAAGTGCCAACGACGGCGGGGATGCTGAATTCGCGGGAGACGACTGCCGGATGGGATGTGACGCCGCCTGCGTCCGTGACCAGGCCGACGATCTTGGTGAAGAGTACCACCCAGGCGGGGTTGGTCATGCGGCAGATCAGGATCTCGCCCTCCCTGACCTGATCGAACTGGTCGAGCGAGGCGACGTTACGCGCCAGCCCCTCTACCACACCGGGCGAGGCGGCCAGCCCCCTGATCTCGCCGGTTTTCTTCGGCGGCTCGCGATAGAACTTCTCCGGGAAACCCCAGAGCGCGTTATAGGGGAAGTCCAGCGCGACCTGCGTGGCCGTGCCAACCCACTCGCGCGGGCGAATCTGATACGCCTGCTCATGCTCGTCGCGGCGCTGCGAAACCAGTGTGCGCGCGTCGAATGCGGAAGGATTGGTCATCAGCAGGCGCAGTTCGTTGTAGCGCAGGAATACGACATCCTCTGGATCATCGATCAGCCCGGCCACAACAAGCTTCTTGCCGATAGCGATCAGGACCAGGCGCAGGCGCGCGTTGGTGCCCTGGTCGATGTAGAAATGATGGTCGGGCGTGAGCGGGTTCATGCGCAGCGACAGGTCAAGCGAATTTTGCAGTTTCTTGCGCTGCTCCCCTTCCGGTACGTCGTCCATCAGTTCGTGGATGGCCGCATCGAGATCAGCCCTGACGGCATTGATCGTTTTCGGGTAATCGTAGTCGGTTTCGAGGTAGCCGCGAATGACCTCGATAATTGGCGTCGGCTGCTCTTTCCAGGTAGGGAAGGCGAACTCGTGCGACCAGATGGATTTGTAGCCAAATTCCTGCTGATAGGGCGCGATGCGCTCGGAAAGCAGGCGCTGCCCGCGCTCGGAGTTGTGCAGGCTGCGCAGGATAGCGCCGGCTGTCTCGCCCTTGAACGCCTCCCTCAGTTCGGCATCGCCTTTGATCTCCTCTTTGATCTTCCACAGAGCCTCGATAGAATCCCAGTTGCGGTCCTCAACGGAACTCTGGAGGCGTCCCATCAGGGCCGGATCAACCTGACCTTTGACCTGCTGGATGGTGGCGTTCAGGTCGAGCGTGGAGGAGAACTGGGCGAAGTTGAGCATCCAGTGGATCTTCCAGTGGCGGTCATGGATGTCGATGGCGTCTTCAAGCAAGACGGCCAGTTCGATCAGCCCGGCCCGCTCCGTATCGTAGTTGTCCAGGTAGGCAAAGTTGCGTTCCATCTCCGGGCGCAGGCGCTCGCGCCACCAGTCCAGGAAATTTTGCGCGTAGTGCGGCAGCACCGCGCCCATGTAGGCGCCCATCTTCTCTGCATAGGCGGGATCGCGCGGCACGCGCGGAACATAGCGACTCTGATACTCGCTCGCCTCCGCCCGCAGCGAGGAATCCGCAGGGACAGCGGCGGTGTAGAGGTAGCCGTTGATCTTCTTCGCGATCCAGTCGCTGGCAAAGGGGGTGCCGAAGCGGCGAAACATGTGGTCGCAGGTCAGCCACCAGCCGCCAATATCGAAGAACATGGGAGATATCGGGTTGGGGCAGTGCAGGTCATCGTAAATCCAGAAGAGTTCCCGCTCGCCCTCTTCCCACTGAATAGGGAACTCATCGTCCCCGTAGAAAGAACCCAGGACCGCATTGTTCGTACCCATGACGTGACTTCCTCTCTGAAATACAGTCTCTTGATAACCAGGGTAGTCCGTGGTTCGCCAGGCAGTAATATCTATAATAGATTATCGATAATCGAAAGTCAAGCTGCGACCTCGCGCCTGCGGCGCTCGCGTTTTAGACGGTATGATGCGGGATATGCGCTTCGCGCATATCCCGCATCATACCGTCTATCCCTGGAGCGGCCTCGCTGTACAAGAGAGGCTAATCGAGATGCCAGAAGGACCAGATGATACTGATGAAGGCAATTGCTATCATGGTTGCGCCCAGCCCCGCGCCGAGGATAACATTTGCCAGGTTTGAAAAGTTCCCCAGGAGAAGCGCCAGGGAGTAGATCGTGAGGCAGGCGTTGATGAGGATGAAAAGTGCGATCACACGACATAGCACCCGCAGATTTTTAACCACCGGTGGCCGGTCAGGATCGGCTGCCGAGGAGTACATGCCAAATACGGAGTATAAGAAGCCGAAGACGCCGAAGAGAATAGCTTCTGAACTCAGCGAGGATTGAAATGCAATGGAGGGGAAATCGGTCATGTTGATCCGTTCCCTGCTTTCAATCTACTAAAAATGTATCCTGCATAGCTCCGCAGGATTAGCATTCATGCATATATCCGTGCTGCGTCTCCTGAGCATTCGCCGCAGCAGGGGCTTCGATCCCATAGGTTTCTGCAAGCAAAGACATAAAATGAGCGGCCAGGTCGTTATGCCGCTGCTCTCTCTTTTCGCCTTCAAGGCGATAACCATTGAAATCATCAATAATCTCTTCGATCTCTTCTACTCCTCCCTGCGTGCGCGTCATCGCCTCCCAGACCGATAACATACGCTCGTCTTCCTGCCGGTGTTTCATCTTTTTTCCCTCCTCTTGCTTGCAGGATTTTAGGGACAAGGAGCGCTTGTCACTTCATCGACATCCATTAATAAGACGTACTTGGCTAACAAATTCGCATAGTAGTCATATAAACTTGTTGAGAGATGGTCCTTTTTGCCGACAATCTGCTCAATATATAAATCCGTATTACTCAGAGCTTTCCGGTAATTCCAGTAGACAGTATCCCGGTTTGGAAAAGCAATCACCCAGCGGCACGTCGCTGTATATACCCTTTTAGCCAGCCTGATCAGTTCATCCCGATGCCTGCGGTAGTCTCTAAGAAATCCCCAGTCCTCCAACTGCTTGAGTTCGCGAGGAGTCAACGCGCTGTTTGGATCAGAATAGGCAAACGGATCGGCTATCCCGGCCATAAAGGTACTCCTACTTCTGAAGAATATACGAGTACGCAGCCACTTTTGTTGGAACGAAATAAAGGACCTGAGACAAACTCCGTGTGTGCCAATTTCTCTAATATTACCATATTTTTAGCAAAAGTCAATCTACTTCAATTTAAGAAACCTGAGAGGGAAAAATCAGAAATGGCATCGTATACTACGCAGGGGAATATAGTGACAACTTCTCGTTCTCGCGCTCAAGCCCATATTGCCATCCATATAGGTAGCGCGAAAATTGCAATGTCGAGTATCATTACTGATAACAGGTGCTTGCTCGCTTGATGCTGGAGGAGCCATATGGACACAGTAGAAAATCGCCCTGGCGCTGCGGCGCCACGAGCAGTGGAGTTCTCATCCGATCCGTGGATTTATCGCATTGTGGTTGTTGTTCTGGGACTGGTCGTGCTGCTGGTCGTTATCGGCGGTATTATCCTGGCGCTTACGACTGGGAAAGATGTGCCGCAAGGCGTGCTTGCTATTGGCTCCGCCGCTGCCGGCGGCCTGGTTGGCCTGCTCGTCCCCTCGCCCGTCAACAGAAGTTCTTGACACAATATGGGAGGTCGTGTTAGCATCAACTCATGAGCCGCGATTTTACCGGTCAGTTCAATTCCATGCTGAGCACTGACCACCCCAGCAAATATCAATCGCATGATCTGGCCGCATAAGCCTGGCGCTTCTGCTTATGCGGCGGAATAGTAGCGCCGAAACGAAGGCATGCTTACTCAGCTTTTTGAAGTAAGCGCAGCCGTCGTCTCTTTTTGTGCTGCTTTCCCCTCTCAATCGTAAGCCCGCTCATCACGCGCTCCTCTTCTCCGCATTACAGGTTGCCGCCTGGCATTATCCTCTTTCCCTGTCCCAACTGTTTCCTATTCTAAGGAGAAGAATGCCCATGTTACTCGTTACCTGTACAAAAGTAAGCAAAGATTTCGGCGGCAACCCTGTCTTTCGTGAGATCGAGATGGAGATCCTTGAAGGCGAGCGCATCGGCCTCGTCGGCGAGAACGGCAGCGGCAAATCGACGCTGTTCAAGCTGCTGGCGGGGCTGGAGGCGCCGAGCGCGGGCGTGATTGCGAGGCGCCGCAACCTGACGATTGGCTATCTCGCGCAGGAGGTCGATCCTCTCATGCAGCAAAAGACGGTTTTTGAGGCCGTAGCCGCCACATCCGATGAGTTAGTAACATTGACCGAGCAGTTGAAAGCGCTTGAGATGCGTATGGCCGATCCTGCTATTGCCGCTGACGAGGACGCCATGGAGCGCGCGCTGGAGCAATATAGCCGCGTGCAGGAGCGCTACGAAGCGCTCGGCGGCTACACGCTCGCGCACCGCGTGGAGGCGGTTCTGGATGGTCTGGGCTTTGGCGCCGCCGAGCGCGAGCTGCCGGTTGGCGCACTCAGCGGCGGCGAGAAAAAGCTGGTCAACCTGGCGCGTATCCTGCTTCAGATGCCCGATCTGCTGCTGCTCGATGAGCCTGATAACCACCTCGACCTGCGGGCGCGGGAGTGGCTGGAGAGCTACATTGATGAATATCCCGGCACTGTGCTGATAATCTCGCATGACCGGCACCTGCTCGATCAGGCCGTCAGGAAGATATATGCGCTCGAAGATGGCACGCTCTCGATCTACGCCGGCAACTATAGCTACTATGTCGAAGAGCGTCAGGACCGGCTTCTGAGGCTGCAGGGGCAATATAGCCTGGAGCAGCGCGAGATCAAGCGCCTGGAAGCCAGCATGCACCGGCTCAAAAGCTGGGCAAAGATGAACTCCAAATTTGCCACCAGGGCGCAGTACATGGCGCGACGTGTTGAACGGGCAAAGGAGGCCGCAGTTGACCGGCCCGTTCTGGAGCGCGACAAGATCAAGGTGGACCTGGACGCGGAGCGCAGCGGCAAGAAGGTGCTGGAAGCGACGGGCCTGAGCCGTGCGATAGATGGCTATACGCTCTTCGAGCCGTTTGACCTGACGGTGCTCTATGGCGAGCGCATCGGCATCATCGGCGCCAACGGCAGCGGCAAAACGACGCTGCTCAAGACGCTGCTCGGCCTCATTCCTCCCACGACTGGCAGCGTCAAGATCGGCCCCAGCGTCGTCACTGGCTATTACTCCCAGGAGCAGGAGACGCTGCCGTTCGAGAGCACGGCGCTGGACTTCGTGCGCAGCTTGAAGAAGATGACCGAGCCGCAGGCGATTGCCTTCCTGAGTCGCTTCCTATTCTCATACCGAGACGTTCGCACGCTGATCGGCAAACTGAGTGGCGGCGAGAAGAGCCGGCTGCAAATCGCGCGGCTGATGCTCACCGGAGCGAACTTTCTGGTGCTTGACGAGCCGACGAACAACCTCGATATCGCCTCAATAGAAGTCCTTGAGGCAGCACTGGAGGACTTCGAGGGCACGATCCTGGCTGTAACGCATGACCGCTACTTTCTGGATCGCATCTGCACCAGAATCGTCGCCATCGAGGAGGACCGGCACGTGCGAATTTATCCATAACGCGATGTGCGAGTTTTTTGAGTGGGCCTGGAATGGCCCTGTAGGGGCTGGAATGGCCCTGTAGGGGCGCTGCGAGCGCAGCAGTGCGAGCAAGCCCGCTTGCATGTCTTGCGATGGGGTCCGCCGTGGGCTTGTGGTCATGGTGGGGGCGGGCTTGCTCGCTATCGCTCGCAGCGCCCCTACAGCGTTTGCTCGCAGCGCGCCCCTACAGGGCTTGCTCGCAGCGCCCCTACAGCGTTTGCTCGCAGCGCCCCTCCAGGGCTTCCACGGCCCTCCGGGGCTTGCTCGCCGCGCGCCCCTCCAGGGCTTGCTCGCTGTGCGCCCCTCCGGGGCTTCCACGGCCCTCCAGGGCTTGCTCGCCGCGCCCCTCCGGGGCTTGCTCGCAGCGCGCCCCTCCAGGGCTTGCTCGCAGCGCCCCTACAGGGCTTCCACGGCACTCCAGGAGGACCGGCGTTATTTGTGGCGTACAAAGAGGCCCTTTCCCAGAAAGAAAGGGCCTCTTCTTTTGAGCAAAAGGTGGTGATGCGAGGAGTTGTGAGGTATCCTCCTTTCTATAATACAACTAAATTGAAATCGCAAAGTGTACGCGGAGTTGGGATATCCCTGCTAGAAGCATACATGATAGCCAATTGTTTGTCAATATTAGTTAGAACTATTTTATTAGAACTGAATTATTAAGACAAAACAAGCTAGTCCGCAAGGTTGGGAAAAATGAGTATAGTAAAAGAAAAATGGATGGTCATATATGCTCAGACTTCGGGTAAAAGAAGTAGCAAAAGAGAAAGGTCTTTCTATGAACAAACTTTCTCAGCGCTCGGAGGTTTCCTACCACATCATTCAAGCTATTTACCGTGATCCATATCGAACCATCAATACCGATACCCTCAACCGGCTAGCCAGAGCGTTAGGCGTGCCGGTAACGGAGTTGATTGAGGATGTGCCTGATTCGGAGGTGTAGGGAGAGGAACGTTGGATATTCGCGGATATCTTGAGCGCATAAACTATCATGGTTCGCTTGAGCCTGCGTTACTGTCCGATGAGGAATATCAAGCTGCGCTGGCTGAGCAATCTGGTATCGTTTTATTTTAGAATGTGCTCTGGTTTCTGCTTCGCTCGCCTTATAAGACATGAGTCATCCCGAATTTTTAAGGGGTGCAGGGGGAAATCCCCCTGCCGGAGTCTGGGGTGTCCCCAGAAGCCCTTTCCTTGTTCTCGCCGCCGCAGGCGGCGGAGGGAAGAAAAGAAGGCAGGGAGCACTCAGACCCCGGCAAGGGGCTGGCCGCCCCTTGCAACCCCGCTTCTCAAGCAGCTCCCAAAAATTCGGGATGACTCATGTCTATCCCTGGCGCGGCTTCGCCGCGCCACCGTATTTTTCAGGGGCGTAGTACATTGCTGCCTATGGTAATATAGAGCAATACTGGTAAGTACTGATGAAGGCAGGTGAACCCGATGGCGGATGAAACAACTCCTATTTACGAGCAGGCATCTGAACTCAAGGCGCGCGTCTTCGCGCTGGTGCGGGCGTGCCCGCCGGGGCGCGTGACAACCTATGGCTGGCTGGCGAAGGCGGTGGGCTTCCCGCGTGGTGCGCGCATGGTCGGGTGGATGATGAACGAATCGGCGCAGGGCGTGCCGGCGCAGCGCGTTATCAATAGCAAGGGCGAGTTGTCGGGAAGCTGGGCCTTCGGGGCGCCCGATAGAATGCGCCAGTTGTTGGAGGCCGAGGGCATCGTCTTCTCCGAGGATGGCCGGGTAGATCTCAAGCGCTACGGCTGGGATCCAACGCGCGACCTCAGCCCGCAGGAACTGCATGCCATCCTGGAAAATGCCACCAGCGTTCGCTACGAGGTCAGCCCGCAGTTGTTGGGGCTGCTGCGCCGCGACCCGGCCTCGCCGCTGCGCGGCGCGCCGGGCGCCGGGTAGCGCGCATTCATGGTTTCGGAGCCTCTACTTTCGGCTGCTGCCAATCATGCTTACTCAATGTCACCTGCCGGTCAGGCAAACGACCAGTGCTTAATCTGATAAGCCTCCTGATGCGCCCACGCAGCCAGCGGACGGAGCGCTGCGGCAACTGCCTGAGCGAGCGCCGGTAACGAAAAGGTTGGGGTGGAACCTCTCGCCCCTTCTCACGCAGGAAGCGCTCAAACCAGATCAGCGGAGCCTGATTCTTCGATGCAGTCTGAATATCGCAGCGAAAGAAGCGCAGGTACAGCGGTAAAATCGAATGTGCTTCCAGGCGCTCAAGCAGTTCCTCAAGCAGCGCCCGGCCCTCGGCGGGGCGTTTATGATAGAAGCCCAGGCGCCAGGCGTCACTGACACGCTCATGCAACTCTAATAGTTCCAGGATCGCCTGATCTTGAAGATAGCGCGCGGCGAAGCGACAGGCGTGCGTCTCGTGGTCGGGTTCCTCTGGCGTACATTGATATTTAAACGTGTCATGCAGCAGGGCGACGAGCCGCAGCTTCCGCCGCTCCTCCGCGTTCGTGGCATGCCGATCTACGTTAGCCAGTACTTCTGAAATGTGATAGAGGGCCATCCCTTCGCGGTGTCCTGGTCGTGGCTTTCCCCAGCGTGCGCCTCGTTGCCAGGCGGGATCAGCACAGATCTGAGCTTCAAGTTCTGTTTCTAATTGAAATGGTAATTTCACTATAAAATATTCCTTATTATTTTTCGCGCGGCTTCGCCGCACCAGGCATTGCAGGTTTATGTTGCGAAAATGCGCGAAGCGCATTTTCGCAACATAAACCTGCAATGCCATAGGGAGCGCCGCAGGCGCTCCCGGGCGCGGGCCTGAAAGGCTGATACATAATTTTAACTGTCAAGGACAGTATAAATACTTACGCAAAAATATCCAGGAAAGGTAAGAAGAATTACCTATTTGTGGAGGTCCATTTTATGGAGATCAATCTGACGCGTGTGTCCCCTCGGGTTCCGGGGCGGTTGGATGAGCAGTCGTCTCAAGCGCTGCATCTACGGCCTGGACCTTCGCTGTAGCGAACTCGTGTGGCTGGCGCGCACGCCACTCCAGCCAGAGCGCCACCAGCAGCGCTTGCAGCAATCCAGCCACCGGTGAAGCGAAGAGCGCGCCCCAGATGCCAAAGAGTTCCGCACCGGCGATCAAGGCCGCGATGGAAACGATAGGATGCAGCCCGATAGCCTTGCCGACGAGGCGCGGCCCGATGATATCGCCTTCGAGGATATGGACGCCGATAAAGTAGGCCAGCACCAGGACGGCGATGAACCAGCCCTGCGTCAGGGCCAGCAGCACACAGATTGCCCCTGAGACCAGCGTGCCCAGAATGGGAATAAACTCCAGCAGGAAGGCCAGGACGCCGAGCAAAAGGGCATATGGCACATGGAATATCGCCATGCCCGCGCCCACGAGCACACCGATCAGTGCGCATAGCAGCAGTTGTCCACGGATATAGCCACCCACCACACGGTTCAGCGTGTCCAGCGTAAAGCGTGTCTGCCTGCGCAGGCTGACCGGGGCATTGCGGCGCAGCCAGGCCGTCACGCGCTGACCATCGATGAGAAAGTAGATGCTGAGTACAGCGACAATGACTACGTTCAGGAGAGCATCAGCGACCCCTGTCAGTAGTGGAACGACGCTGCCGGCGGCATCCCTGGCCGTATTGAGCAACTGACCTTGCAGGGCCGAAATCTGCTTCTGTACATCAGCCGCCGTGATGCCCAGAGGTTGCAGCAGTGCCAACCAGGTCGACCAGTTTTGATGCGAGAGAAAGATGGCGATAGCGTTGACCTGATCTATCGCGCTGATAACGATCATATAGAAGAGTGCGAAGAGTCCGACAAGCGCGATCAGGTATACGAACAGGATAGCGAGCACGCGCGGCACGAAGCGCTCCAGCCAGGTGACGGCAGGAGCGAGCGCGAAGGCGAGCAGTGCAGCAATTATCACCATGAGCAGGGTTTTCACGACGTGTTGGGCTATGAGCAAGATCAGGTAGACCACCCCGGCCCAGGCGAGAATCGCAACAGGGATATCGCGCCGCCGCGCCCATTTCGCCGCCTCGGCAACCGGATCCCCGGCCTGCGCTGGCTCCTCTTCCTCCTCACCGACTGCCTGGAGCGCCGCTGATTCGTTTCGGCGCCTGCCTCTACTGAGGAGCGGGCGCGTAGTGAGAAGCGGGCGGGTGCGGTTTCCCAACGGGGACAGCCATCTTCTGCGTGATGGCTGTGGTGGATCAAATGCCTGAGCATTGCTATCCGTGGTCGCGGCGGCCTGCGCCGGTGCATGTGTCCCTGTGTCGGGCGCTTCGCCGTGCTGATGCTCCTGTGGGTGTTCCTGCATGCTGTCTCCCTTCTCCTGAAAAGGACTGTGTACCTTTTCGTGACTATCTTATCATGTCATACAAGGCAAAGAAAGCTGACCAATGTCTGAAGGTGGAACATCCTTTTCGTTGGTCGTATAATGCTTATTATTATTACGGTCTGGAGGAAATGTAGATCCAACTGTCCGTGCATAGCGGCGCGATTCACCGCGCTTGGAAAAGTGAATTAAGAGTAAAACGAGCGCGATCAATCGCGCCACTATGCAGGGTAAGTCTGATACCTGGCGTCTCGCTCTCCTGGGCCGGGCGTTCGCGCGGCTCTGCCACACAACCAGCTGGATAAAGCGAGTGTCGCAGGCGTTCGCCACAGTGCGTTAGCAGCTTTTGACAGCTTTTGTACATAGCTTTTCGTAGCGCATCAGGAACATCCTCTAGAAATGGATCTCTGATGATCGCCAGATATATGAGGAACAGGCTCAACAGGTATACTGCCCGGCTTTCATTACGTATAGCCTGTCAACTGCTGCTGGCATGCTGCCTCGGCATGACGTTATGTATTTTCCTCTTCACTGCTCGTTCCACGCAGAACAGGGTTTATGCTGCGGCGTCCGCGTATCACGTGAGCATGCAGGTAGATCTGGGGTTTAATAGCATCTTCCGCCCCGGTTACTGGATGCCCGTCCATGTGAGCCTGGTCAACAGCGGCGCTGGCTTTCATGGCTCCCTGGCCCTGCGTGTCGTCCTGGGTGCCCCCGGATCGGACGTGAACCAGGTTACGCCCTGGAGTTTTGGGCAGCCCGTAACGCTCGCGAAAGGTGCACATCAGCAGATAACGCTCTATGTGCCCGTCTTTCCCCCTGGTAATGCAACCTTCCAGGGGATCCTGGCAACCTTGCGTGACGAACACGGGAAGGCGGTTGTGCAGCAAACGGTAAACGTAGATCCTGGCAATGAGGTCTCACCAGGCTATCTCTTCGTTGGCACGCTCGCCGACCCCGGCACCGACTTCAATGCTATCGATGGGATGTTTCTGCCAGGCCAGGCCGGCTTTCTCACGCTTACTGCCCTGGACCCGGCTACGCTGCCGGCGCTGGAAGCCGCGCTTGAGAACTTCGATATCATCGTGCTGGATGATTTCAACACCGCCGCGCTCCATCCCGACCAGCTTCTAGCCTTGCAGACCTGGGTCAACAGGGGCGGCATCCTGATCGAAGTTGGCGGACCATCGTGGAAACGCACGCTTGGCGCCCTCCCTGGCGCTCTGCTTCCAGTAAAGATCCAGGGTACGCGTACACTCGCGCCGGGCACGCGTATCCTGTCTCCAAAGGATCCACTGGCGCAGGACGAGAATCTCCAGGAGCTAAGCGAGGCGCTGCCGGGAGCAGTGACGGTGAACGCGGCAGCCGTGCAGGCACAGCCCTTGTTCTCACAGTCGGAAACCGTGCTCTCAGCCGGGGGCATTCCCCTCTTCGTGCAGGCGCACCAGGGCCAGGGCGTTATCTGCTATCTCGGCCTTGATCCCGCCTCTCCACCGCTGACGCAGTGGTATGGATCTTCCTCGCTCTGGAGAATGGTACTCACCTATGCCCTCGGCGATAACTTGCTCATCGCCAGCGCGGAGCAGAGCTACAGCACCGGGCCGGGACAGTTGCTCACGCGCGGGGGCGTGCTCAATATGCTGGTGCCGGGAACGCTGCCAGGGCCTTATGTGCTGATCCTCTGTCTCTGCGGTTACGCTTTGATCCTCGGTCCCCTGCGCCTGTTCATCGTCAAACGCCTCAAGCATGCAAAATGGTGGTGGCCGCTGCTCCTCTTAATGGGGATAATTGTTATCTATACTCCTGTAGCTTATGGACTGGCATCTTACGAAAGAAGCGCCTCGATCATCGATACCAGCGTCTCGCTGATCCAGATGAACCAGGATGGCTCGTCGGCGCATATTACAACCTATTCGGGTATCTATGTTCCCACCGCCGGCGATTTTACGCTGAACCTGCCCGGCGCGCGCCTGACCGAGCCGATCTCTCAGCAGTACATGCCGAACACCCCTAAACCTCATTCCAAAAAAGTCATCGATATGCCAGCGAGCGTGAACGCAGGAGCGAACTCGACGCAGTTGACGATGCCGAGGCTGGGCGCGTGGTCGTTGCACGATCTCGTTTCCGAGCAGGATGTGCGCTTACCCGGAGCGATCAGCGCGCATCTCTCCCTGCGCGATGGCAGGCTGGTCGGTACGATCTCCAATACGCTCGGTACATCTTTCAGCGACCTCTATGTGCTGCTGCCTCACCAGATTGCCGCACTTGGCAATCTCCGAGCTGGAGAGACGCGGCAGATCGATCTGCCGCTCACCGTTGTGCCATCGCCCTCCGAGCATACCCTGGCCGACGATATTGCCGCGCAGGGTGGCCTGCCGGCCTCCTATTTCCCCTATTTGCAGCGGCAAAGCCCCTCGACGGATTTTCAGCGCCATATGGCTCTACTTTCGGCGTTGGAAGGCGTTGGTTTCAATGTACCCGGCTGCCATGGCTCCTGCAAGACCTATGCCGTGACCGACAGAAATACGATCTATGTGACCGGGGGCCGTGTCCCCAACCCCGGCATGAATACCGCTGAACCCTTGCTGGTTCCAGGTGCGCCCGCGACTCTGATTGGCTGGGCCGACCAGCCCTTGACGGACGGCGTAACCGTCAACGGATGGCACCCCTTCGAACGAAACGAGAGCATGATACAGATGCCGCTCTCGCTTGATTTCAAGAGTAGCTCGCCTATCCCGCCGGATGTCATCACCGGGCATATCGTGGATGTGCAGAGCTACGATGCGGAGATGAGGCTTTCCGGTATCTACGCGATGATTGATGGCAGTATCACCTTTGAGTTCCTCGCTCCCGACGTTTCTGCTGCTCGCGTCCTGACGATCACCCTGCCTGATCTGTGGGCGCATCCTTTCGGGCCGGGATCGGGTTTCCTGACCAGCCATATCCAGGCCCGGGTCTATAACTGGCGCGCCGGCACCTGGGAGACATTGACATTGCACCAGGATGATACGCTGGATCCACTGGATCCGAGTGCGTATATTGGGCCGAGCGGGCGCGTTCTGCTGCAAATCATGAATCAGGATAGCTCGCTTGGCAGCCTCTACTTCGGCCCACCTTCGTTGAGCATAGGATGAGAGTTCCTGTCTTGATCCTCGCCTATCGGCCTGTGCCCTGTGGAAAAATGGTATCATAAAGCATGTTTGATAGCTCCTTAGCGGGCTATGCTTGCTCGCACCTGCGGCGCTCGCCTTCTGTATGTGGATGTGGAGGGCAGGCGCGGAGCGCCTGCCCTCCACATCCACATACACCTCTTGCGCGGCAGGGCCATGCGAACGCTGAGAAACAGTTGAATCTAAAGAATGAAATGTCTCGTTCTATCTAGAAAGGCAGCTATTGTATGCGAATGATAAGTTATCGCACCGGCGCTCAGGAGCCGTGGCAGGCCGGTATTGAGCAGGACGGGCGCGTCGTCGCGGCCAGCGCCGTACACAACTTTGGGAATCAGGCGCCAACCGTGCGTGCGCTGCTCGAAGCCGGTCCCACGAGCGTTGAGGCCGCGCTTGCCAGTGCGCAAAAAGTATTTCAGGCCGGCGGGCAGGCGGTGCTCTCGCTTGACGCCGTAGAGGTCGGGCCGCCGGTCCCCGATCCCGATAAAATTATTTGCCTGGGCCTCAATTACGCCGACCATGCCGCCGAGTCAAACATGGCGATCCCCGAGGCGCCGGTGCTCTTTGCCAAGTTTCGCAATAGCCTGGTTGGTCCGCGCGATGCGATAGTGCTGCCGCGCGTGAGCAATCAGATCGACTACGAGGCCGAACTGGCTGTGATTATTGGCCGCACCTGCAAAGATGTGGCCGAGAGTGAGGCGTTGAGCTACGTTGCCGGCTACAGCATCATGAACGATGTCAGCGCCAGGGACTTGCAGATGCGCACCAGCCAGTGGACGGCCGGTAAGGCGCTCGACACCTTCGCTCCAATGGGACCGGGTATTACGCCGGCCTCAGAAATACCCGATCCCCAGAATCTGATGGTCACAGCGCGCGTAAACGGGCAGGTTTTGCAGCATGCCAGCACAAAACTGATGATCTTCTCGGTTGCCAGGACTATCGCCTTTATCAGTTCGATTATGACGCTGGTGCCCGGCGACATCATCGCCACGGGGACGCCCGCTGGCGTCGGCTTCACGCGCAAGCCGCCAATCTTCCTGCACGATGGCGACGTGGTTGAAATCGAGATCGAGAAGATCGGCACCATCGTGAACAGAGTGGTCGGCCCCCGCTAGGAAGTTTGGCGAGCACGTCATCCTGAGCGGCAGCGCGAGGTGACGTGCTCGGACTTGACTGTTAATGTGCCTGTAAGTTTTGGGAGGAGAGCATGCCTGATCGTGGTAGTAAAATTCGCTTCGGTTTAACCCTGCCCAATCGCGGTGTCATCATTGGCGCCACGACTGTCGAGGAGATGTATACATTGGCACAGCAAGCCGACGAAGCTGGCTGGGATTCGGTGTGGGTGGGCGACTCTATTTTTGCCAAGCCGAGGTTAGATGCGCTCGTCCTGCTGGGCGCGCTGGCCGCTCGCACGCGAAGGGTGAAGCTCGGCCCGGCCTGCTTCGCCAGCACACCGCTGCGCAATGCCCTGCTGCTGGCCTACCAGTGGTGCAGCCTGGATTTTCTCTCCGGCGGGCGCACGATCTTTGTGGCCTGCCAGGGAGCGCCGGGACAGGGCGGCGGCAACTTTGAGCAGGAGTTCGCGGCCTTTCAAGTTGAGCCGGCAACGCGCATGCGGCGCATGGAAGAGGCCATCGAGATCCTGCGCCTCACCTCTTCACAGGAGCATGTCAGTTTTCACGGCCAGTACAATCGCTTCGATGATATCACCGTGCTGCCGCGCCCGGTGCAGCAGCCCATCCCGATCTGGGTAACGGCGAACCCATTGCCGCAGTATCCGAAGATGGCTGAGCGCGCCTTGAGACGCGTCGCGAAGTACGGCGACGGCTGGATGACAACCGGCAATACGCCGCAATCCTTCGCCGAACATCTCGCGGCCATCCGGCGTTACGCACAGGAGGAGGGACGCGATCCTGGCGCCGATTTC
>Ga0209810_1003676_pt1 | contig 15763 bp, 13 predicted proteins | sample Coa_R1_7_FD_187159 | JGI IMG/M metagenome (GOLD analysis project Ga0209810, IMG submission 187159) | Surface soil microbial communities from Centralia Pennsylvania, which are recovering from an underground coalmine fire - Coalmine... | ecosystem: Environmental > Terrestrial > Soil > Unclassified...
AAATCGCTTCGCAGGCGCGAATGGCGGCCTCGGTGCTCTCGGCGCGAATGATCGGCACCACGCCGATTCCCGTGATCGCGGACAGGATAGACTGCGGATGCATTGGTTCGATACTATCAACCGATGCGCAAGCCGAGTCAGCCGTTGGTGTTCATCGACTGGGAGGTTGAGGGCGTTGTCGTGCTGACACTCATCGGCCGCCTGGTTCTGGGCGATGCGACCGCCGCGTTCCGGGAAACCATCCACGCGCTGGTGGACAAGGGCAAGCTCAGGGTGCTGCTCAACATGAAGGAGGTCCATCACATCGATTCCAGCGGCCTCGGCGAGCTGGTGAGCGCGTACACCACACTCAAACACCGCGGCGGCCGGCTCAAGCTGATGAACCTGAATCCCGCCGGCGAAAGCCTGATGCAGCTGACGCGCCTCTACACCGTCTTCGAGGTGTTCCACAACGAGGACGAGGCTATCCGCAGCTTCACGCGATAGCTCTGTCCGACAATAAGGCATGCCGAAGATGCGCGCCGTGCAGGTGACGCGGCCGGGTGGGCCGCTGGAGATGGTGGAGCGCGATGTTCCCGATCCTCCCGCCGGGTGGGCGCGCGTTCGGGTGGCGGCATGCGGCGTCTGCCACAGCGACTCATTGTTGAAGGAAAACCGTCTGCCCGGCATGACCTATCCCTGTGTGCCCGGTCATGAGATCGCGGGCGTTGTTGATGCGCTTGGCGCCGGAGTGCAGGGTCTGGAGGTCGGGCAGGCCGCCGGGGCGGGCTGGTTCGGCGGCAACTGCAACTGGTGCGAGCCGTGCCGCCGCGGCGATCTGATCGCCTGCCGCAACAGCCGCATCCCGGGAATCACCATGGACGGCGGCTACGCTGATTACGTCATCGTTCCTTCGTCAGCCGTGGCGCGCATGCCGCCGGGGCTGGAGGCGAAGGACGCCGGGCCGCTGCTGTGTGCCGGAATCACAACTTTCAATTCGTTGCGCAACAGCGGAGCGCGAAGCGGCGATCTGGTCGGCATTCTGGGAATTGGCGGCCTCGGGCATCTGGGCGTGCAGTTCGCGGCGCGTATGGGGTTCAATACCGTCGCGCTCGCCCGTGGACGCGATAAAGAGGAGCTGGCGCGCAGCCTGGGCGCGCGGCATTATATCGACACCGAGGCGCAGGACCCGGCCGAGGAGCTGCAACGGCTCGGCGGCGCGACGGTGGTGCTGGCCACCGTAACGAGCGGCAAGGCGATGACTGCTGTGATCGGCGGCCTGGGCGTGGGCGGAAAGCTCATCGTACTTGGGGCCGCCAGCGATCCGGCGCCCATCGCCCTGGCGCGACTCATCGGCGGCCGCCTTACGATTACCGGCTGGCCCTCGGGCGCATCCATCGATTCAGAAGACACCATGCGCTTCGCGCAGATGAACGGGGTACGATCGATGAACGAATATTACCCGCTGGAGCGCGCGGCGGAGGCGTACGATCGGATGATGAGCGGCGCGGCGCGCTTTCGCGTCGTCCTGACAATGCAATGAAAATCGACGAACTGGACACGCCGGCGGTGCTGATCGATCTGGACCGCCTCGAACGCAACATCGAGCGCATGGCGCGCTACTGCCGCGAGCACGGTCTGGCGCTGCGGCCGCACACCAAGACACATAAGAATCCCGATATCGCGAAGATGCAGATCGCCGCCGGCGCCTGCGGCATCACCGTGGCCAAGCCCGGTGAGGCCGAAATAATGGTGAACGCCGGCATCGATGACATTCTGCTCGCCTATCCCATCGTCAGCGCGCAGAAGGCCGGCCGCGTTGCTGACCTCGCCACCCGGGCCCGCCTGCGCGTGAGCCTCGATTCGCGCGAGGCCATCGAATGCCTTTCGCGGCAGGCCGCGGCGCGTGGCGTGGAGATCGGGATTCTGGTGGAGATTGATGCCGGTTTCGGTCGCTGCGGAGTGGGAACGCCGGAGGCGGCCCTCGCGCTGGCGCGCGAGGTGGCGGAGAATCCTGCCGTCCGCTTCGATGGGCTGATGTTCTATCCCGGGCACATTAAGAAGCCCGCGGCCGAGCAGCCGCCGCTGATCGATGCGGTGAACCAGCGGCTTGACGCCCATTACGAAGCATTCGAGCGCGCCGGCATCCCGATCACGGTCGTGAGCGGCGGCTCGACGGCGACGGCGTTCCAGTCGCATCTGTTCCACGGCCTCACCGAGATTCGCCCCGGCATGTACGCATTTCTCGATCGCAACATGGTGACCGTCGGCGTCGGGGGCATGGACGAGTGCGCCATATCGGTGCTGGTGACCGTCGTCAGCGACGCGGTTCCGAATCGCGCCATGGTGGATGGAGGCTCCAAGACGTTTTCCTCCGACGCGTTGTTCGTCGGCGATGGCCGCGGCTTCGGATGGGTGATCGGCAACCCGGATATCGATCTGATCGGCTTCTCGGAAGAGCACGGTCATCTGGATGTCAGCCGCGCCCCGGGCCGGCTGCATGTAGGCGAGCGCCTGCGCGTGGTCCCCAACCACGTCTGCACCACCATCAACATGCACGACCGGGTATTCGGCATCCGCGGCGATCGGGTCGATAAGGCGATTGACGTGACGGCGCGCGGGCGCGTGCAGTAATCAGAGCCCGAGGCGCTTGTCCAGATCCATAGTGATCTGCGGCAGCCGGTCGGGATTATTCAAAATATTCCGAATCCCGAAGTTCTGATAATTGGCGAACAGCTCGTCCGCCGCGGCAAGCGCCAGACTGTACGCGACGCGCGCGTTCGTGGCGTTCAGGCGCAGCCAGTTGCCGCCCAGATTTTCCAGCTTCGGAATCTGGTGCGAAGCGGCCATTTCCTTCAGCTGCGCACGAATCGGCTCCGGCAGACGGTCCCCGGAAAGCTTCTGCGCAATGCCCTCCTGCAGCCAGGACGGCCACGGCGTCCCGCCCGACGGGATATTGGTAAGGCATGCGTGCACGATTTCGTGCGTCAGCGTGCGGCGCGTTTCGGGACCGAGATTCGGGCCTTCCAGGAGCGCCACGTGAATGCGGCCGTCATACTGGCCGTCGCTCCACTCAGCTGACCCGGTGGTCTTGTAATATGCGTCCCTGCTCTGCACGATGGCCACGATCTTCTCCTCCGCCGGGCAGCCCAGCTGGGAAGAAATGCGCATGAATTCCGTATCCAGCAGCGCCACCACCGTCCGCGCCGTGTCGGGCGGCAGGTTCTCGCCTTCATAGCGGAGCAGCACCCGGTTGCCGTAGAGCTTCTCGCCGCTCTTGTCCGCCGACGCCTCGCGCGTAGCCTTGGCGTAAAGCGCGGCGAGGTTGTCGTTGGGCTGAAGATCGAGCGAGCGCTTCCAGTAGTCGAGCGCCGCCCGGACATTGTCCGACTTATACGCCGCCATCCCCGCGAGCACCAGGAAGTTGGGATCGCGTCCATATTTCTTTTCCAGCGGCTCGAGAATCCGAAGCGCCTCGGCCGGCTGATTGGCGCGCACCAGCTCCAGCGCGCGCACGACATCCGGATCACCGATCTGCGCGGCTAATTGTTTGCTGAGCTTTTCTACCATGGGCGCCATCATGCGGATGCTCTCCGGATCGCCGGCCGAAGCGCGTTCGTGCTCGAATGCATCCACCCCGGTGAGCGCATCGCCGGGCATAAAGCCCTGCACTCTCTTTCCGTCCACCGTGGCCGTCACGCTGAAGCAGTTGGATCCATCGGCGATGGCGTAGTGCACGTCCAGCTTTGCGCCGGCTGCCAGCGTGGCCAGAACCTCGTCATCGGCCGAGCAACCCGCACGCAGCGGCGTCTGGTCCTGTTTCACTGCGAGCGCAGACACGAAAAAGAGCAGAGGAACCAGCATGACCCGATGCTAAGTCCGCGCAAGGGACAAGTCGCCCGGGGAAACGCCCTGGAGCCGTGCTGAATCTCGTCCTGGCTTAATCCAGTACCCAGCGGTCGCGATCGAAACGACCGATGTCGTCGCTCCACGGGCCGAATTTCGTTGCCATCTGGCCGCCATCCACCAGCAGCGTCGCCCCGGTGATGAACGAGGCGGCATCGGAGGCCAGGAAGGCAACCGCCGCGGCGACCTCATCCGGCTCGCCGCCGCGCCCCAGCGGGATATCCCGGAAGTAGTCCTTCAGGACCACGGGATTCGAGAAATGCGCCGCGGTCAGGCGCGTGCGGATCAGCCCCGGACAAACGGCGTTCACGCGGATGCCGTACGGGCCCAGCTCGTTGGCAGCGGTATGCAGGAGGCCGAGCAGGCCCGCCTTGCTGGCGTTGTACGCCGTAAGATCGCTCTCCCCATCCCAGGAGTTCGTTGACGCGGTGATGACGATAGCGCCCTGCTTTCGAACGGCCATGACGCGCGCCGCGGCGCGGACCGTGTAAAAAGCCCCCGTGAGATTCACCGCCAGGGTGCGGTTCCAGTGATCGTCGGAGGTATCCAGAAGTTTCGCCGGTGTGCCAATGCCGGCGTTGATCAACGCAACATCGAGTCGGCCGTCCTGGCCGACGACGGTCTCCACCGCACGGCTGATCGAGCCGGCGTCGCTGACATCCACGGCGAGCGTCCGATCAGCGTTGTTTGAGGGCTCGCGGTCGAGAATCCAAACCCGTGCCCCGCTGGCGGCCAATCTCCTCGCGCAGGCCTGCCCAATGCCGTGCGCGCCACCCGTAACCATCGCCGTCTTACCCGAAAAGTCGAGAGTCATCGCCGGGAGTATACCGCGCTTGTTCTCGAATCCGATCGTTACGACTGTGTAACGCTTCACGGAAGAAAGTAAGGTAGGACCATCTCGCGCCCGCTACCCTTAAAGGGTGCGGTGGTTTACCGGAGCGCGGCGGAGTTTCACGCTCCTTGCATTGGCCCTCGTCGCGATGTTCGCGCTCACGACCGGAGTGGCCCGCGCGTACCGGAAACAACGGACCTCGCTCTCGGAGTCCTACGCAGAGCGTGCGCGCGATTTCGAGTCGCAGGGACGGTATGACGAGGCCATCGAGCAGTATCGGCGCGCCCTGGAGTTCGATCCCTCCGATCCCGCGTTCCGGCTGGAACTTGCCCGTGCTCTGTTGCAGACCGGGCGATTCAGCGAAGCCGAAGCGCACCTCGCGGAACTGCACGAGGAAGATCCCACCGATGCGGTGGTCAACCTGACCCTCGCCCGCGCCTACGCGCGGCAGAATAAGATCCGCGATGCCGTGTCCTGGTATCATCGCGCTGTCTACGGGCTGTGGAGCAGCAACGCCGTGCAGAATCGTGTGCAGGCGCGCCTCGAGCTGATCCATCTGCTGGCGCGACACAATGATCGAAAGCAGGTCATCGGCGAGCTGATGGAGCTTTACGCCGAGGCGCCCGAGGATGCGCGCCTCCGCCTCCAGGTTGGGCGCATGCTGCTGCAATTCGGCGCCCCGGCCAACGCCGAGGACGTGCTCCGCGACGTGGTGGGCGCCAACGCGCGCTTTCTGGAAGCCTGGCAGGCGCTGGCCGATGCGCAGGTGGCTGAAGGCAAATACGTGGACGCTCGCAACTCCCTGCGCCACGCGTGGCATCTCAGTCCTCACGACCAGAACCTCTGGAAACGGATCGAGACGGTGAACGACATCATCGCCCTCGATCCCGCGCTGCCGACCCTCACCTCCGCGGAGCGGCTCACGCGCGCCACTGAATTGCTGAGCCGCAGCCTCGACGCCGTGCAATCGTGCGCCGCCGGGAAGACCCTGTCAGACCCGCAACAGAAGGACATTGCCGCGGCCAACGATATTCTTCATCCGAAACGAAAGCTGCCGCGCGAGGGTCTGATTCCCAGAACCATCGCGCTCGCCGTCCAACTGGGCCACGACCGCGGCGAACTCTGCGGCAACGCGCCGCCCGATCCCGTCCTCGCAGCCGTTCTGACCATGGTGGAAAAACAGCCATGACGCCGGTTGAGCAGCCGGAAACCGAAACCGCGCACGCGGACCACCCGCATTTTCGCTGGCCGGCGTTCACCGAGCCGCAACGTCTGCTGGCCCTCTCGATCTTCATCGGCATTTTCGCCGGACTGTTGGTGGTGTGCTTCCACATCGCCATCGAGTTCGTCAACTGGTCCGCACTGGTCAGCCTGTCCGATCGATTTCCCGCCGCGCGCGTCATCGTCCCGGCGGTCGGCGCCGCCATCGCCAGCTTTCTGGTGCTGCGCGTCTTCCGCTCCGCTCAGGGCAGCGGCGTCAATCAGACGAAAGCGGCGATCTATGTGTCCGACGGCTACGTGTCGTCCCAAACGATTCCCGGCAAGTTCCTGGCCTGCTCCATCGCCATCGGCTCGGGCAATTCGCTGGGACCCGAGGATCCGGCGCTCCAGATGGGGGCTGGCGTGGCGTCATTGCTGGGACGCATGTTCGGCCTCCACCGCGAGACCATGCGCCTGATCGCACCTATCGGAGCGGCGGCCGGAATCGCCGCGGCGTTCAACACCCCGATCGCCGGCGTGTTGTTCGTCATGGAAGAGGTGCTGGCGTCGTGGAATGCCTCTGTGCTCGGCTCGATCGTGCTGTCCGCGGTGTCGGCGGTTGTCGTAGAACGCTGGTTTCTTGGAAACGAGCCTTTGTTCCGCGTCCCCGTGTTCGAATTCCTGCATCCCTCCGAGCTTCTGGTCTACGCCGCCATCGGCGTGGTTTGCGGACTTCTCTCGGCGCTTTTCATCAAGGTGGTCGCGTTCGTGCGCCACACCGTGGATCGCTTCCCGCGCTGGATGCATTACATGCTGCCCATCATAGGCGGAACGATTGTGGGTCTCGTCGGCCTCTTCCTGCCGGGGGTAATGGGCGCGGGCTATGGCACCATCGACCAGGCGCTGCATGACCGGTTCATCTGGCAGATGCTCATCGCCCTTGGTCTCGCCAAAGCGCTGGTCACGGTGTGCTGCTTCGGCGCGGGAATTCCCGGAGGGATGTTCGCACCCGCACTCTTCATTGGCGCAATGCTGGGTGGAGGTCTGGGCGGCCTTTCCCATCGCTTCTGGCCATTTCCCAGCAGTTCCTCGGATGCTTACGTGCTGGTCGGAATGGGCACGTTCTTCGCGGGCGTGTTCCGCGCGCCCATGACCTCCATCTTCATGGTGTTCGAGATCAGCGCCAGCTACGTGATCATCCTGCCAGTGATGATCGCCAACACCATTTCGTATCTCATCTCACGCGCCCTGCAGCCTGTACCCTTCTTCACCATGCTGGCGCGGCAGGAAGGCTTCGACCTGCCCTCGGCGGAGGAAAAGCGCGTCGCCACAGTATTGCGAGTGGAGGACGCCATGCGTCTGCCCGCGGCGCCGGGAATCGATGAAGAGACGCGGGTGGCCGACGCGCTTGCCACGGCAGAGAAGAATCAACTCGAGCACTTGCTGGTCAACCGGCACATCAATGGGTGGGCCTGTGTGCCGACGTCTGCGCTGCGCGAGGCAGCGGGAGAAGGCCGCGCTGCAGCAGCTATCGAGGACGTGATAACGCTCCGCCTGGCGCCGCGCCTCTACCCGGACATGTCCCTCGACTCCGCCCTGCGCCAACTGGGCTCCCAGCCGCTGCTGCCCGTAGCCAGCCGCGCCGACCCGGACCGGCTCATCGGAGTGCTCAGCCTGAAGGACGTCCATCGGGCTTACGGAATCGACGGCTGTTGACTACGGCCGCACTGGCGCCCGGCGAAACCGCCGCGCAACCGCCAGCGTCCCCAGCCCGCAGAACGTGCCTGCGGCAAACCCAAACGTCGCCGCGTCGGCAAGGACTGTTGGCGCGGGTACGTTTTCCACGTGCATCGTGATGCGGGCGCTCGCTGCCCCGAACGACCCCACGACGATTGCGGCGGTGATCAGGAATCGGTACATGACTGTCTCTCCCCTCATCTACCAACGCGAGAGAATCACTCGTATTGGCTCTACCTGATTACGTAGTTGCATTCCGGCCCGGATGCCGGGCCGCTGCTTCGATATAATTCAGAACCAAGCCCCGGTATTCCTGTTCCTCACATTACGGTCTGTTCATCCGGTGGCCGAGCAGTAACCGTGCGCCACCGCGCACGTCAGTCGCAGGAGGAATGTCCGTGTCCGTTTCGCCAACCGTGCGTACCTTCGGCGAGGGCCGGCTGAGTGGGCAGACCATCATCAGCGAGCTGATCCGCAACATGGAGCTCGGCGGCTTCGAGATGGCCTACAGCATCCTGCTGCCGTGCATCTTCGACGTCTATCTTCACCCCGAGGATCACGCCCGCCTTGCCGGGGTCCTTCCGCTGATGGTCGAGGATGCGCGCCGGGCTCTGCGTACGCGCGTAGCGGAGCTAAACCGAGCGCGCGGGGGAGGTTTTTCGCTCGGGCGCTCGAAGAAGAACGGCAAAGAATACAAAATCGCCGCAAGCGACTGGATGATCGACTTCTATCCCGACACCGAAGGCACGGTCCCGCAGGGCGACGTCGAGATCCATTCCGAGCTGAATGAAACCGCCGCCCCCGGATATCGCGGCACGAAAACCACGCTCATGGGCCGGGAACCCTCGGTCACGGCAGTCCGTAATCCCGGAGTGACGCGGGCCATGCCGAAGACCGACGCGGTGTTCGCCGAGATCCGTTATGAGGACGACTCCGGCCCGCAGACCTACATGGTGACGCAGAATCAGGTTCGAGTCGGCCGCGGCGGCGACGACGCCCTGATGGACCTCGCGCTGTACGCCAGCGACGAGGTCTCGCGCGAGCACCTGCTGTTGCGCCGCGACCCGGCCACCGGCCGGTTTTTTATCACCGACCGCAGCACCAACGGCGCCTGGGTCAATGGCAAGCGCCTGAAGCGCGGCTCCGAGGAGCCGCTGCCGGATAAGGCCGAGATCGGCGTGGCCGAGGTCCTCACTCTGTCATTCGAGGTTCGCCGATGATTGCCTCCCCCGTAAAGCAGGCCTTTGACCTGCGAGATGGCGCTCCATGCTAGCCACATTCACCCTCCCCGCGGGCGCCAACGTCATCTTCGTTCTCGCCTTTCTGGCAGTCGCCGCGATGCTCGCCGCCGCCAACTGGGGAAGGCGCTCGCGCCTATGAGTACCCTGGCCGCATTCCGCTGCGCCATGGCCACGGACATCGGTGGCCGGACCCGCAACGAAGATCGCGTCTACATCGACGAGGCGAACGGAATTTTCCTTGTCGTTGATGGCGTCGGCGGCCACGCCGCCGGCGATCGTGCCGCGGAACTTGCGGTAAAGGTGATCGCGCGCGAGCTCGCCGTCTCCAACGGCTCCGCCGAGCGCCGCATCCGCCGCGCCATCGCCGCCGCTAACAACGATATCTTCGAAGCCGCGGAAACCACGGACGAGTGCCGCGGCATGGCCTGCGTGCTGACGCTCGCCATTGCCGATGGCGACCGCGTCACCACCGGCCATGTGGGCGACTCCCGCCTGTACCTGGTCTGGAACGGCCGGGTCCGCAAGCTGACCTCCGATCACTCACCTATTGGCGAGCAGGAAGACAACGGCGAGATCACCGAACGCGAGGCCATGCGGCATCCGCGCCGCAACGAGGTCTTCCGCGACGTGGGAACGCAGATCCACGGCCCCGACGACGAGGACTTCATCGAGATTCGTTCCTTCCTCTTCCATCCCGACGCTGCGCTGCTGCTGTGCACCGACGGCCTGACGGACGCGCTCACCTCGGCGGAGATCAGCGCCGTCGTCGAATCCTATGACGGCGACCCCGAACACACCGTCCAAAGCCTGCTCGCCGCCGCCAATGCGGCCGGCGCTGCTGACAACGTCAGCGCGATCTTCATCGCCGGCCCGGAATTCATCGGCGTCGCGTCCCCCCGCATGGCCGAAGCCCGCCTACGTCACGCCACGACACGAATGCGCGGCTCCGCCTGGCGCCGCTTCTGGCTGACTCGGTTTCCGTGGCTGTTCGCGGGCCTGGTCGCCGGAATGGCCGGCTGGGCGGCGCTGGAACGGATCACCCCTGGCCTGCTGCAAACAACGCCGCCGCCTCCAAAGCCCGCGCGCACGATTATCGTCCGCCCTGACGATCCCGCTGCATTCGGCCGCGCCCTCGCCGTTGCGCATGCCGGTGACACCATCGTCGTTCCACCCGGCCAGTACGCAGGCCGGCTGGAGTTCCGCGACGGGGTCGTGGTGGTAACACGCAGTCCGGAGAAGTAACCCATGCCTGCTGTCCTGCCCGCGAAACAGTTCGGCCGATACCAGATCATCCGCAAGCTCGGCCGCAGCATGACCGATGTCTACCTCGCATTGGACGATACGCGCGAACGCCGGGTGGTGCTGAAGATCGTCGAGCACGCGCACGACCCGCTGACCCAAACCATCCTCGATGCCGAACGGCGCGGCGCCGCGATCCAGCGTCAGCTTCACGCCATCGACCCCCGTGTGCTGGAAGTCTACGAATGCGGCGAGCAGGACAACTGTTTCTTCGTCGCCATGGAGTATTGCGAGGGCCGCAGCCTCGCCGACATTCTGCAAATGGACCGCCGCCTGGACCCGCACCGCGCCGCGCGGTACGCCATGGAAGTCTGCAGCCAGCTCACCACCCTGCATTCCTTCCAGACGGATATCGATGGCCGCGAGCGCGCCGTGGTGCACGGCGACATCAAACCTGCGAACATCCAGATCGATCCGCAGGATCGCCCGCGGCTGCTCGACTTCGGCATCGCCAAGGCGATCACCAATACCCATAACCTTACCGGCCACAATCTGGGCAGTCCGGCCTATTGCTCGCCGGAGCGGCTGAAGAACGCGCAGGTGGATCCCAGCGCGGACCTGTGGGCGCTCGGAGTCACGCTGTATGAGCTCATCACCGGACTTCCGCCGTACCAGGCGCAAACCACGCGCCGGCTGGAGAACATCATTCAGTCGCGACGCCCACCGCGCGCGCTGCCACCGGACTGCCCGCCGCGCCTGAAGGCGATCATTGCCAAAGCGCTCGCAGCCGATCTGCCACAGCGCTACGCCACTGCCGCCGAATTTGAAAGCGACCTGCGCGCTTTTCTGGAGAACAGGCGCACGTCGGCGGAGGGAGCGCACGCGCCATCGTGGGATTCCAATGCCACCATCGAGCGGCCCAGCCTGAAGATCGTGGGCATGCGCACGGGACAGCGCCTCAGGGTCGCGGGCATGCTGCGGCAGCTGAATCACATGGTCTGGGCGCTGGTCGCGGGGCTCGTTGCCGGTCTGCTGATCCTCATGCCGGCCGGATTCATGCTGCGCTTCTGGATGAACAGCGCGCCGCTCCGCGCGGCCCAGGATTACACTCAGGCCTCGCTGGAAACGATCAGCTCGGACTGGCAGCTCTACAAGGAGCTCGATCAGCAGAACGCATTCCTTCATGGCTTATCGCCCATCGACCACGTGCGGCAGCCCCTGCGCGCGCGCCTCGTGGCCGCCGCCAGTGACGTGATCGAGGCTTATCGAAACAGCTCCGAGGCGGCGCTCGACAAGTTCGACTGGGAAAAGGCGCGCACCTGCCTGCGGCATGCGCTGGAGTTGCGCCGGACCAGCGATGTCGCCGGCAAGCTCGCGCTGTGCGATGGCTACGCCAGCGGATCGCGTTCGGACTTCGAGAAGGCCGCGCGCCTGCTTCCGCACGCTCCTGATCCGCACCTCGCCCTCGCGCGTCTCGATATCTACTCCGAGCACAACGTCGGACAGGCCATGGCCGAGTTCGAGCAGGCGGAGCGTCTGGGATACCACCTTGGGCCGCGCGAGAACGAGGAACTCGGCGATGCCTATCTGTGGCGCGCCGAGCAGGAGCTGCGCGAGTTCATCAAACAGAACAAAGCCAGCGCCCGGGCGGGTCGCCGCGTGCTCCTGGCGGCACAGCGCGACTTCGGACGCGCGCACGAGCATTACGAGCCCATCTCCGGGTTTTCGAAAGTCAGCGACAGCCTGGACCGCATGGATCGCGACGAAGCCGTAGCCGAGCAGTGGGAGGCGCGGCAGAAACGCGCCGAGCAGGAGAAGTCCCACGCCGTCCACCGCAGAAAGCTCTACTCGAGGAGGTAACGAGTGAGGCGATCCGGGCCAGTTTCTTGGGGGGCAGGCTCCCAGCCTGCGGCGGGCTCTCAGCGCGCCTGTCCAGGGTCAAAAGGTGAATCGCCGTGGCAGTAACGCGCAGCTGGGAGCACAAGGTCACCGTCACCGTCCAGCAGATGGATGCCGCGGCGCGCAGGCAGGTGCGCCGCCCCTCCGGCTGGCTCGCCATAGCCTCACTGATGGTGGCCTGCGGTCTGGCATTCGTCTATTTCGCAAAAACGCAGGATTTCGCCGAGCAGCAGCGCCGCCTGAACAGCGGCGAGCTCCTGAACCTGAATGCGGTCTCCAGCTCGCCCCAGTTGCTGCCGTACCTTGATGCGTGGCGCGATCCGGCGCAGCGGGAGCTCGTCGCCGGGCGCATCGCAGCTTTCCTCGAAAAATCGAAGCCGCTGGCCAATGTCGGCGCCCTCGCGCGCCTTCGCCTTACGCGCGCCGATATCGACGCCGATTCGCGCTGGTCCGGCTATCGCGCTCAGCTCGGGACGCATGGCGCCGTCCGCCTGATCCCTCTGGCGAAGCTGAAACCGTCATTCGTCGTCCGTACGCCCCGCGATTTCCTGCGGGCGTATGTGATCTGGATGGCCGTGTACCTGGCCGCATTCTGGCTCGTCCACTTCGCGTGGAAACTGCGCGCGTTTCGCGGTGATCCGACCGTGCTGCCCGCCCTGCAGCTGCTCAGCGGCATGGGCCTGATTCTCGCTGTAAGCCTGCGCGACCCACTGCGCGACACCATGGAGTTCAGCAAGTTCGCGTGGGGCGTGGCGGCGGGCTGCATGATGCTCCTGTTACCGCTGCTGCGGCCATTCAATTACCGCAATTTTGCGCGCTTCATCTACACTCCGCTGCTGCTCGCACTGGCGCTGTTCATCGCCCTTCTGCGCTTCGGTTCGGGTCCGACAGGCAGCGACGCGAAGGTGAACCTGGGTCCGTTCCAGCCGGTGGAACTGATCAAAATTCTCCTCGTGTTTTTCCTGGCGGGCTACTTCGCGCGCCGCTGGGAATGGCTGCGCGAGCTGCGTGAAAAGACCTTCGTGCCGCGATGGCTCCGCTGGCTGCAACTCCCAGGGTTTGCGCACGCGTTGCCGGTGATGTGCGGGGTCGCGGTGGCGCTCTTCCTGTTCTTCGTGCTCAAAGATCTCGGCCCCGCGCTCGTCACCGGCTTCCTGTTCCTGCTGATGTTCGCGGTGGCCCGCGGCCGCAGCGGCCTGGCGCTCACCGGTCTGGCGCTGCTGGTCGGCGGGGTCACGCTCGGTTACCGCATGGGCGCGCCACACACGGTTGTGGAGCGCATCTCGATGTGGCAGTCGCCCTGGGACAACAATATTCGCGGCGGCGACCAGCTCGCGCACTCGCTGTGGGCCTTCGCCACTGGCGGACCCTTCGGCTCCGGCCCCGGCTGGGGCGATCCGGGCATGATCCCCGCCGGCCACACCGACCTGGTTCTGTCCGCTATCGGCGAGGAATGGGGCTTCGCCGGCGTCCTCACCGTCGCGCTGATGTTCGCGTTCCTGCTCCACCGCGCGTTCCGCGCCGCTCTGCGTGCCTCCGATGAGTACGCCTTCTTTCTGGCCATGGGCATGGGCGCCCTCATCGCGCTGGAGATGCTGCTGATTTCCGGCGGCGCGCTGGGGGCCATTCCACTGTCGGGAGTCGTGTCGCCATTCCTCAGCTCCGGGAATACGGCGATGATCGCCAACTTCCTGATCTTTGCCATCATTCTCGCCGTGGCCAACCGTGGACAGGGCGAAGATGAAGGCGTCGAACTGGTGATCGCCGAGCCGTTCCGGAAGCCCCTTCGCGCGCTCGGGATCGTGCTCGCCGGCGCCGCTGCCTGCCTGGTCGCGAAAGCAGCCTCGGTCCAGGTGCTTCAGGACAACGATCTGATGGCCCGCGACGCGAACGTTATCCAGGAAGACGGCGCCAAGCGTCCGCAGCACAATCCGCGCTTGAACTCGCTCGCTCACGAGTTGGCGCGCGGAACCATCTACGACCGCAACGGGCTGCCACTGGCCACGAGTTCCTGGGACGAGCTGATCGGCCATCGCGCCGACTATCAGAAGCTCGGTATCGACGTGCAGAGCGCGTGCTCGCGGATGGATGGCCGTTATTACCCGCTCGGATCGGCCGCGGCGCACCTGCTCGGCGACGTCCGCACCGCCGACAATTTCCACGCTTCGAACGCGTCGCTGATCGAGCACGACGCCAACACGACCTTGCAGGGGTTCGGCAATTACCGGGAGCTGGCGGCCTTCGTGCGTTATCGCCATCAGCCCGGCAGCGCGGCAATGCAGCAGCTCCGCGCTCGCGATCGCACAGTACACACCACCATCGACGCGCGCCTTCAGGTGCGGGCCGCCGACACTCTGGCGAAGCACCTCGCCGAGGCCGGTAAAGAGCGCGGCGCGCTCGTAATCATGAATCCGCAATCGGGGGATGTGCTTGCACTGGTGAGCCTGCCCGCGCCGGCGGCGAACTCCGCGGCCACTCCCGACCAGTTGCTCGACCGCGCCCGATACGGCTTCTATCCGCCGGGCTCGACCTTCAAGCTGGTCACCGCCATGGCGGCGCTGCGCCTCGATCCCAACAACGAAAAGCGCAGCTTCCATTGCGCGCGCCTCCCTGACGGCCGCGCCGGAACCATGGTCCGAGGATGGAATCGGCCGATTCGAGACGACATCGGCGACCATCCCCACGGCACGCTCACCATGGCGCGCGCCATTCAGGTTTCCTGCAACGCGTATTTCGCGCAGCTTGGAACCTATGTCGTCGGCGCCGAAGCGCTCCACAAAACGGCGGACCTGCTCGACATTCCTGCCGGTGACATAAAAGACCTGAAAAAAATGATGCCCTTCGCCGCGTACGGTCAGGGTCCGGTCCTGATCTCGCCCTTCAAGATGGCCCGTGTGGCGGCCACGGTTGCTGATAACGGCGACATGCCGCAGGGCCGCTGGATCGTGGGCCAGGGCAACGCCCGCTCAGCTGCCGGCCGTTCCATTGTCACGCCGGCCGACGCGAACTTCATCGGGTCCGCGATGCGCATGGTGGTCACCGGCGGCACCGGCCGTCGCGCCATGGCCGGCCTCGACGTGCAGGTCGCCGGCAAGACCGGAACGGCGCAGATGGACGAAGGCCTGCCGCATTCCTGGTTCGCCGGATTCGCGCCCTTCGACGCGCCGCCGGATCAGCGCATCGCCTTCGCCGTGATGGTGGAGCACGGTGGCTACGGAGGCCAGCTGGCCGCTCCAATCGCGCGCGATCTGGTGCAGGCCGCTCGCGACCTGGGCATCATAACGGCATCGCCGTCAAACGGGGGAAAACAATAATGCCAGGCATCAACTGGGTGGAAAAGCTGGGTCGCGCGATCTTCGAAGCGCCATTCGCGGGGACGCAGCTAACCAAAGACGCGCCGGAGATGGCCGAGATTCGTCTCGCGATTCTCGACGAGATCCGCAGCCGTACGCATCGGGTTGCCGGCCGCGAGGTCTTCCCCTGGAACGTCGTGCGCATCACCCTGCGCGGCGTTCCCGAAGAACAGGCGGGTATTTTCCGCGGCTCGTTCTTCTCTCAGCTCATGGAGCAGGAAATGCGCGCCGGCCTCGAGAAGGCTCGTTGCCGATTTCCGAGCGACCTGCGCGCCGAAGTGGAAACCACGGCCGAGCTTCCGCAGCGCGGCGAGCAGTGGCTGATCGTCAACACCGAGATGCGCGAGGCGCCGAAGACCACTGCGCCTTCGAGGCGC
>Ga0209810_1003679_pt1 | contig 15758 bp, 15 predicted proteins | sample Coa_R1_7_FD_187159 | JGI IMG/M metagenome (GOLD analysis project Ga0209810, IMG submission 187159) | Surface soil microbial communities from Centralia Pennsylvania, which are recovering from an underground coalmine fire - Coalmine... | ecosystem: Environmental > Terrestrial > Soil > Unclassified...
CTTAAGCCCCTCCCCCATCAGAGGAGAAACCAAGGTCCACGGGGCCGCCAAACGCGCGCGCGTCCGACGGCCTGCGCCGCCGCCCGCGCATCCCTTCCCTCTCCACCATCTCAATCAACATACCCCCGAAGACCCATGCCCCCGGAAGGGCCGCGCTTATAACCCTCCCCACAAACCCACGTCAACCGGTTTTGCGGACGGCGCCGCGCGGCTGCGCCGCGGCGCGCCGTCTTTCGGGGAAGACCTCCCCGTCAGGGAGCGCGGCGAAAGATTAAGATAATTCCCGCCTCTCCGGCTGTCCAGAGGAAGGCGCGACAAAATTTCGCGATCCTTCTCACAGCAGCCCGAGCGCGCGCAACTCGGCCAGCAGGCGGTCGGGCAGCGGCTCCTGCCCTTCCGGCAAATCGGGCGGGGCGTCGGCCGGCGCCAGATAGCGCCAGCCCTGGAACGGCCGGCACGGGCGCGGCAAGGTCGGCACCAGCTGCGCGTCCACCTCGATCAGACAGTAGCGGCGGCCGCTTTCCTCGCGCATCGCGCGCAAGCCGCTGACCCGCTGGCGCGCCCGGATCTGGCCGCGGATCACCCAGTAGAGCGAGCCGCCGTCGAGCACCTCCGCGGCGCGGCGCGGGCGGTTGCGGGTATAGACCCAGCTGCCGCCACGTTCGGCCGTGCGCTCGGCGCGGACCCGGCGCAGCTGCGCGAGGTCGTCGATGCCGACGGCGAGCTTGACCAGATGCAGCGGCATCGCCCTCAGCCGCGCGCCGGCTCGCCCGCGGCGAGCGTGATCAGTTCGGCGCCTTCCTCGACGAGATCGCCGACCGCGAAATGGACCGTCGCGACGATCCCGTCGGCGGGGGCGGCAACCGTATGCTCCATCTTCATCGCCTCGATAACGATCAGCGGCTCGCCGCGGCGCACCCGGCGGCCGGGCTCGACAAGAAGCCGCGTCACCCGCCCCGGCATCGGCGCGCCGAGCCGCCCCGCCGCCGCCTCCAGACCGGGCGGCGGCGCCAGCGGGTCGATCTCGGTGAAGCGCCAGTTCTCGCCGTCGAGAAACACCGCAAGCTCGCACCCCCGCTCGAGCACGATCGCCCGGCGCCGGACACCGTCGAGGACGAGGGCGAGCGTGCCCTCCGGCCCGATCTCGCCGGCCGCGACAAGCACCCGCTCGCCGAATGCGAGCCGCCAGCCGCCGGGGACGGCGGTGGCGGCGATCCGCCGCTCGCCCGTACCGTCGCGCAACACGATGTCCTGCTCCTCCCGCCCGCCGAGCCGCCAGCCGTCGTTGCGCGTCCAGGGCGAGAACGGATCGCCCGCGGGCGCCGCCGCGCGGGCCGCCGCCGCCCGCGCGGCGAGGCGGACCAGGGCGGCGGCGGCCAGGGCGGCCTCGGGCGCGGGCAGCGGCGGCGGCATCAGCGCCGCGCGGTGGCGCGCGATGAAGCCGGTGTCGATCTCGCCAGCGGCGAAGGCCGGATGCGCGGCAAGACGCGCGAGAAAGCCGAGATTGGTCGCAACGCCGAGCACCGCGGTCGCGGCCAGCGCGCGTTTGAGTCGCCTGATCGCCTCCCCCCGGTCCTCGCCCCGGACGACAAGCTTGGCGAGCATCGGGTCATAGAACGGCGTCACCGCATCGCCCTCCCTGATCCCGGTATCGACCCGCGCCAGTTCGGGCGGCGGCAGGCGCAGCCGCTGCACGCTGCCGGTCTGCGGCAGGAAATCGCGCTCCGGGCTCTCCGCATATAGCCGCACCTCGATGGCATGGCCGCGGCGGGCAATGTCCCGCTGCGGCAAAGGCAACGGCTCGCCGGCGGCGACGCGCAATTGCCATTCGACGAGATCGAGCCCGGTGATCGCTTCGGTGACCGGGTGCTCGACCTGCAGCCGCGTATTCATCTCGATGAAGTAGAAATGCCCGGCGGCGACGACGAATTCGACCGTGCCGGCGCCGACATAGCCGACCGCGCGGGCGGCGGCGATCGCGGCCGCCGCCATCGCCTCGCAGCCCTTCCCGGCGAGCCCCGGCGCCGGCGCCTCTTCGAGGATTTTCTGGTGGCGGCGCTGGATCGAGCAGTCGCGCTCGAACAATGAGACCACATTGCCGTGCCGATCGGCAAATATCTGGATCTCGATGTGGCGCGCGCCCTCGAGATAGCGCTCGAGCACGACGCGCTGATCGCCAAAGGCGCCCATCGCCTCGCGTTTTGCCGCCGCGAGCGCCGGCATGAACGCGTCCGCCTGCGGCACCACCCGCATGCCGCGGCCGCCGCCGCCGGCCGCGGCCTTGATCACGACCGGAAAGCCGAGCGCCTTGGCCGCGTCGAGAAGCCGCGCCGGATCCTGCTCGGCGTCCTCATAGCCGGGCACGACCGGCACGCCGGCATTGCGCATCAGCACCCTTGCCGCCGCCTTCGACCCCATCGCCCGGATCGCCGCCGGCGGCGGCCCGACGAAGACGAGGCCGGCGCCAGCGCAAGCCTCGGCAAACTCGGCATTCTCCGACAGAAAGCCGTAGCCCGGATGGATCGCTTCGGCGCCGCTCTTGCGCGCCGCCGCAAGGATCGCGTCCTGATTGAGATAGCTCTGCCGCGCCGGCGGCGGGCCGATCGGCAGGGCTTCGTCGGCAAGCGCGACATGGAGGGCGCCGGCATCGGCCTCGGAATAGACTGCGACCGTCGCGATGCCGAGCCGGTGCGCGGTCCTGATGACGCGGCAGGCGATCTCGCCGCGATTGGCGATCAGGATCTTGCCAAACATTGTCGCTCCCGGCGCCACCCCGCCGCCACGGCATCCGGCCCGGTCGGAGCCGCCGATCGCGCGGGTCCCGTCATGACCGCGGCCGTCACATCCGGAAGACGCCGAAGCGCGTCGGCGTCACGGGCGCGTTGCGGCTCGCCGACAGCGCGAGCGCCAGGACCATCCGCGTCTCGAGGGGATCGATGACGCCGTCATCCCACAGCCGCGCGCTCGCATAATAGGGATGGCCTTGACGCTCATACTGCTCCCGGATCGGGGCTTTGAAGGCCTCCTCTTCGGCCGCGCTCCACGCCTCGCCGCGCGCTTCGCGCGCGTCGCGACGGATCTGCGCCAGCACCGAGGCCGCCTGCTCGCCGCCCATCACCGAAATCCGCGCGTTCGGCCACATCCACAAAAAGCGCGGCCCGTAGGCGCGCCCGCACATGCCGTAATTGCCGGCGCCAAAGCTGCCGCCGATGATGACCGTGAATTTCGGCACCGCGGCGGTCGCCACCGCCGTCACCAGCTTGGCGCCGTCCTTGGCGATGCCGCCGGCCTCGTATTTCCTGCCGACCATGAAGCCGGTGATGTTCTGCAGAAAGACCAGCGGGATTTGCCGCTGCGCGCACAATTCGATGAAATGCGCACCTTTGAGGGCGCTCTCGGAAAACAGGATGCCGTTATTGGCAAGGATGCCGACCGGATAACCCCAGATGCGGGCGAAGCCGCAGACAAGCGTCGTCCCATAGAGCCGTTTGAACTCGTCGAACTCGCTGCCGTCGACGAGCCGGGCGATGACCTCGCGCACCTCGTAGGGGCGGCGCGTGTCGGGCGGCACGATGCCGTAGATCTCCTCGGCCGGATAGAGCGGCTCCTTCGGCTCGGCGACAACGCCCCCCGCAGGCTGGCCGCGGTTCAAGGTGCCGACGATATGCCGGGCGATGCCGAGGGCGTGGCGATCGTCGAGCGCATAATGGTCGGTGACGCCGGAGATGCGGCTGTGGACATCGGCGCCGCCCAGCTCCTCGGCGCTGACGATCTCGCCGGTGGCGGCGCGCACCAGCGGCGGTCCCCCCAGAAAGATCGTTCCCTCGCCTTTGACGATGACGCTCTCGTCCGCCATTGCCGGGACATAGGCGCCGCCCGCCGTGCAGGAACCCATGACCAGCGCAATCTGCGGAATACCGGCGGCCGACAGCCGCGCCTGATTGTAAAAGATGCGACCGAAATGATCGCGGTCGGGAAAGACTTCGTCCTGTTGCGGCAGATAGGCGCCGCCCGAATCGACGAGATAGAGGCAGGGCAAATGATTGTCGCCGGCGATCTCCTGGGCACGCAGATGCTTCTTGACGGTCATCGGGAAATAGGTGCCGCCCTTGACCGTCGCGTCATTGGCGATGATGACGCATTCCTGCCCCATGACGCGGCCGATCCCGGTGATGATGCCGGCCGCCGGCACCTCGCCGTCATACATGCCGTAGGCGGCCAGAGCCGAGAGTTCGAGAAACGGCGCGCCCGGGTCCAGCAGCAGCCGCACGCGCTCGCGCGGCAGCAACTTGCCGCGCGCAAGATGGCGCCGCCGCGCTTCGGCATCCCCGCCCTCGCGGATTTTGGCGAGGGTCGCGTCGAGATCGGCGACGAGAGCGCGCATCGCCCTCTCATTGGCGCGAAAGGCGTCGGCGCGCCGATCGATCGCGGTTTCCAGCACGCTCATGGGCCCGACCTTACCGCCTCGGCCGGACCCGGCAAGGGGGAAGCGGAGGCGGCGCGATGGAACGCTCAGAGCGGCTCGGTCCGCGGGTAGGGAGCGCGCCCCGGCCGGCGCAACGGCGCGGGGGTGCGCGGTGCGGACTCTCTTGCCGCCACCGTCGCTTCGGCGAGGACCCGGTTGAGGTCGGCCAGACGATAGGGTTTGCGCAAGACCGCGAATTCGCCCTCGGCGGCGGCGGCGGTGTCGCTGTAACCGGTGACGAGAACGATCGGCAGATGCGGATGGCGCTGCCGCAAGGTCCGGGCGAGAGCGAGCCCATTCATCGCGCCCGGCATCACGATGTCGCTGAGCAACAGATCGAACCCGCGGCTGTCGGCGGCCTCCAGCGCGGCCTGGGCGTTGCCGGCCACCTGCACCCGGAAGCCCAGCTCTTCCAGCAATCCGGCCGTGACTTCCGCCACTTCGGGATTGTCCTCGACCAGCAGGGCGGTGCCGCTGCCGCAGGCCTCGGGAGCCGGATCGGCGGCCGCCCGCGCCGGAGCGGCGGCCGCGCGCGGCAGGTAGAGCGTGACCCTCGTGCCGGTTTCCAAGCTGCTGTCGATCGCGACGGTGCCGCCGGACTGGTGGGCAAAACCGTGCACCTGCGACAAGCCGAGCCCGGTCCCCCGGCTGCCCTTGGTCGTGAAAAACGGATCGAACACGCGCGATAAGATGTCCGGCGGAATGCCGTGACCGGCATCGGCGATCGTCAGCGCGACAAACTCGCCCTCCAGATCCTCGGCGATCTCGCCCGGCGCGAGCCGAACATTCTCGGCGGTGATCGTGATGGTGCCGCCTTGCGGCATCGCATCGCGCGCATTAAAGGCGATATTGACGAGCGCCAGCTCGAATTCATTGACGTCGGCCATGACCGGCCAGAGATCGGGCGGCAGGCGGGTGACCAGCTTGACCGAGGCGTCGAACGAGCTGGCCAGCATCCCCCGCACCGCCTCGATGCGCTCGCCGATCTCGAAGACCACGGGGTTCAGCGTCTGCCGCCGCGCAAAGCTCAACAACTGCCGGGTCAGCGCCTCGCCGCGCTGCACGGCCAGCTCGATCGCCGCGAGCGCCCGCACGCCCTTTGGATCCCCGGCGACGAGTTGCTTGAGGGTCTCGGCATGGCCGCTGATGATCATCAGGATATTGTTGAAATCATGCGCCACCCCGCCGGTCAGCTTGCCCAGCGCCTCCATCTTCTGCGCCCGGTCGCGCTCGTCGCGCGCCTTTTGCAGCGTGATTTGCGCCGTGCGCCGATCGGTGATGTCGCGTGCGATCTCGGCAAAACCCAGCAAGGCGCCCGCCTCGTCGCGGATCGCGGAGATGACGACCGAGGCCCAGAAGCGGCTGCCGTCCCGGCGCAGGCGCCAGCCCTCGGCTTCGTACCGCCCCTCGCGCGCAGCGCTCTCGAGCGCCCGCTGCGGCAGCTCGGCGGCGCGGTCTCCCTCCATGTAAAAGTGCGAGAAATGTCGTCCCAGGATCTCGTCGGCCGTGTACCCCGTCAGCCGCCGGGCGCCGGCATTCCAGCTGACGACGCGGCCGTCCGGATCGAGCATCAGGATGGCGTGATCAACGACGCCTTCGACCAGCAGGCGGAACTGGCGCTCGCTCTCGCGCAGGGCCTCCTCGGCCGCGCGTCGCCGGGTGCTGTCGCGGGTCACCTCGGCAAAGCCCAGCATCGCGCCTTCCTCGTCGCGGATCGCCGCGACCACCGAGGAGGCCCAGAAGCGGCTGCCGTCCTTGCGCAGGCGCCAACCCTCGCGCTCGATGCGGCCCTCCCGCTCGGCATCGCGCAGGATTGCGGCGGGAACCCGGGCCTTGCGCTCTTCTGGCGTAAAGAAGCGCGAAAAATGCCGACCGACGATTTCGCCGGAGAAATATCCGGTGATCCTTTGCGCACCGGCGTTCCAGCTGACGACGAGGCCGCCCGGATCGAGCATGATGATCGCATGATCGCCGAGCGCGTCGAGCAAGAACTGAAACCGCTGGGCATCACTCAACATTTCCAACGAACCAGCGGCCAATGCCTTCTCCTGGATCAATTGTCGATTGCGTCTTCTCTCCGGCTGCCGGGCAATGTAGGATCAAACGCGCCGGCGAGAATAGGGGTCATTGTCTTGCCTGGCAACGGGATTCCGGCGGATGTGGACGAGTTTTGGCTTCGAATATTCCCGTAGTAGGCAAGCAGCACCGCAGAGCTGGGACCTGCCGCACCGGGTGGGGCCGGCGCATGATCATGAAGATGACGATGCCGACAAGGGAGCCGTCCCCGGAGCCGATGCGAGCGCGCGCGAGGACCTGCCCTACAAGGTCGAATTATGGGATGTCGCCAAGGCCGGGGTCGAGCAGGTGCTGGCTGTGACGGCGAGCGCCAGCATCGGCTTCGCCGCCTTTTACGGGGCGGCGCGCGAGTTCCCGGATCGCTATATCACGCTGCGCCACAAGGGCAGCATCATCGCGCGGTGGAACGAGCCACGGCATTAAGGCGAAGCCGGCCGCTCCCGTCGCTTGCGGGGGGCGGCGGCGGGAGCGCTGAATGGTCGAGCAGATAGAGGACAAAAAGACAGCGCCGACCGGCGATCCGGCCGGCTCGATCGACAACCTCCCCTATCGCATCGAGCTGTGGGACGCGGTCGACGGCGTTTTGGTCGAGCGGGTGCTGGCGCGCGCCTTCACCGCGCCGCTCGCCCGCGTGATCTTCCGGGCGGCGCGCAACGAGCATCCGAACCGCCGCATCACCCTGCGCCGCGGCACCCGCCTCATCGCCGACTCGGCCGCGCCGGAGGCCTAGGCGGCGAGATAGCCGCCATCGACGTAGAGCTCGGCCCCGGTGATATAGGAAGCCTCGTCGGAAGCAAGGAAAAGGACGGCGTGGGCGACCTCTTCGACCCGCCCGGCGCGGCCCATCGGCACCAGTTCCAGCATCTTTGCCCGCACCGCTGGGTCGGCGGTGCGGCCGGCGCTGCGCATCGGCGGCATCAGCCCGGGATGGACCGAATTGATCCGGATGTTGTCGCGGCCGTGCTGCACCGCCGCCGCCTTGGTCAAAGTGCGCACGGCCCCTTTCGAGGCGTTGTAAGCGACGTGGAGGCCCGGCTGGCCGGTCACTCCCGAGATCGACGAGATATTGACGATGGCGCCGCCGCCGGCCGCTTTCATGATCGGGATCGCGAATTTCATGCCGAGAAAGACGCCGCGCGCATTGACCGCCATCAGCCGCTCCCAAGCCGCGGTGTCGAACAGATCCTCGACGGCGCTGCCGGAGAGGCCGGCATCGTTGACGAGGATGTCGAGCCCGCCCCATTGCGCGACGACCGCATCGACGACGGCTTTCCACTCGCTCTCGCTGGTCACGTCGAGATGGTGGAAGGCCGCCGTCCCGTTGGCCGCGACAATCTCGGCGGCGACCTGCCGGCCCTCGCCGTCAAGGATGTCGGCAAGCGCCACCTTGGCGCCCTCGCGGGCAAAGATCCGCGCCATGCTGGCACCCATGCCGGACGCCGCCCCAGTGATCAGTGCGACCTTTCCCTGCAATCTCACCCCGGCCTCCTTCGAGAAACGCGCCCGCCGTCAGTCGATCCCGACGGCCGTGCCGAGCGTGACGCCGATCTCGCGGTGCAGCACGAGGTCGGCGATATCGTCGAGCCCGGTCGGCTCGCGATTGACGATGACGAGCTTGGCGCCGTTGCGTTTGGCCAGCTCGGGAAAGCCGGCCGCGGGATAGACGACGAGCGAGGAACCAGCGACGAGAAACACATCGGCGGCCAGGCTCAACGCCTCGGCGCGGCGCATCGCCGCCTGCGGCATCGCCTGGCCGAACGAGATCGTCGCGGTCTTGACAAAGCCGCCGCAGACAGAGCAGCGCGGCGCCCGGCCGTCGCGCGCGAAGGCGTGGCGCAGAGCCGCGATCTCGTAGCGTCGCTGGCAGTCCAGACAATGGGCATAGGTCGTGTTGCCGTGCAATTCGACGACCTGATCCGCGGGAATGCCGGAGGCCTGATGCAGCCCGTCGACGTTCTGGGTGATGACGGCGGCGGCATTGCCGCGGCGGATGAGTTCGGCGATCGCGCGGTGGCCGCGGTTCGGCCGCGCCCGGCGCAGCGTTTCGTCGGCCTCGAAACGGCGCCGCCAGCTCTCGCGCCGCGCCTCCTCGGAATTGAGGAAATCGGCAAAGTCGATCGGCGCCATGCGCGTCCAGATGCCGCCGGGACCGCGGAAATCGGGAATTCCCGATTCGGTGCTGATGCCGGCGCCAGTAAAGGCGACGGCGGATTTTGCCCGCGCCAGCAGGCGGGCGAGTTCGGCGATCAGAGGGTCGGACGGCATGATGCCAGTCTTGCAGATGCGGCGCGCCGAGGGAAGGCCCGGCGTCGACCGCCGGCAGCGGCATGAGCGTGCGCACCGCCTATCTTGCCGCCGAAGGATATACCGATGCGCTCGCCCACGAGCTGGGTCCGCTCGAGCGCCGGCACGGCCGGCTGCTGATCGCCGCGGGGCCGCCGCGGCCGGCGGCCTGGGCGGTCAATATATGGCTTGACCCACAGCAGATCGGCATCGCCTCGATCGGGGATGCCGCCGCGAAATTGCGCGCGATCCAGCGCAACTGGGCGGTCTATGCGCCCCATTGCCATCGCCGCGCCGTCCTGATCGAACAGAGACTGCCGAAAGTCTCGGCCAGGCCGCTCGTCTTCGGCACGCCGCCGCCGGCCGCGCCGCTGGGCTCGTGGACATTGCTGGACGCCGGCACGATGCTCGTCGCCCCGCGCTGCACGAGCCCGTTTCCGAACGGTGTGGTGCGCTTTGTCGAGGACAAGACCGGGCCGCCGAGCCGCGCCTATCTGAAGCTGTGGGAAGCGCTGACCCTGCTCGGCCGCCGGCCGCAGCCGGGCGAATTCTGCATCGATCTCGGCAGCAGCCCGGGCGGCTGGAGCTGGGCGCTCGCCCATATGGGTGCGCGCGTCTTGAGCGTCGACAAGGCGCCGCTCGACCCCGCGGTCGCGCGCCTGCCGGGCGTCACGCACCGCGCCGAAAGCGCTTTCGCTCTCGACCCGCGCGCGCTCGGACCGGTCGACTGGCTGTTTTGCGATGTCATCTGCTATCCGGCGCGGCTGCTGCAGCTGGTCGAACGCTGGCTGGCCGCCGGAACCTGTCGCAATTTTGTGTGCACGATCAAATTCCAGGGCGCGACCGACCACGCCACCGCCCGCCGCTTCGCCGCCATTCCCGGTTCCCAGTTGCGCCATCTCCATCACAACAAGCACGAGCTGACCTGGAGCAAAATCGGCTAGTATCCTCTCATCGGCCGTCCGTGTCTGTCCTCACCCGCGCGCCGGCAGCGCGCGGCGAGGGCCACAGGGGAGGAAAGCATGGAGCTGGGATTGCGCGGAAGAAAGGCGCTGGTCACCGGGGCCTCGAAAGGGATCGGGCGCGCCTGCGCCGAGGCGTTGGCCGCCGAGGGCTGCGACGTCGTGCTGGTGGCCCGCACCGCCGCCGATCTCGCAGCGGTGCAGGCCGCGATCACGGCGCAGCACAATGTCTCGGCGCGCTATTACCCGCTCGATTTGGCCGAGAGCGGCGCCGTCGACCGGCTCGCCGAGCTGTGCGCGGATACCGAGATCCTGATCAACAACGCCGGCGCCATCCCGGGCGGCACCCTCGACCAGATCGACGAGGCGCGCTGGCGCCAAGCCTGGGATCTGAAGGTGTTCGGCTATATCAACATGACGCGCCGGTTTTACGCGCTGATGCGCGAGCGGCGGCGGGGCGTCATCATCAACATCATCGGCGCCGCCGGCGAGAACCCCGATTCCGACTATATCGCCGGCTCGACCGGCAACGCCTCGCTGATGGCGTTCACGCGGGCGCTGGGGGGCACCGCGCCGCGCGACGGGCTGCGCGTCGTCGGTATCAACCCCGGCCCGGTCATGACCGATCGTCTCGTCACATTGATGCGGCGGCGGGCCGAGGCCCGCTTCGGCGACGCCGAGCGCTGGACCGAATTCCTGAAGCCCCTGGCCTTCGGGCGCGCCGCCAAGCCCGAGGAAATCGCCGCCATGGCGGTTTTTCTCGCCTCCGACCATTCGGCCTATACGAGCGGCACGATCATCACGATCGACGGCGGCGGCTCGAGCCGGCGCTCGGCGCTCTAGCTTATCGAGGAGGACCGGCGATGCTGCCGACCCCGCGGTTTCATCATCTGCATCTGAATTCGACCGATCCCGAGCGCGCGATCGCCTTCTATACGCGGCAATTTCCGCGCACGGCGCAGGGCGAATGGGGCGGCTTTCCGGCGCTTTGCTCGCCGAACGATGTGCTGATCCTGTTCACCCGCGTCGACGGCCCGCCGCCCGTTGCGCCGCAGAGCGCGTTCTGGCATTTCGGCTGGCACGTCCCCGACGCGCGCCGCTATCTTGAAACCTACAAGGCGCGGCCCGAGGTCCGGCTGCTGCCATTATATACCTCGGATGAAGGCGGCCAGGTGCTGATCAGCAGCGATACCTGGCCCGGTACGGGCGGCGTGCTCGGCCTGACCAGGGCGCAGATCGCTGAGGCCAAAGAAAAGGGCGTCCGCCCCCGCGGCGGCGCCGGCTTTGCCTATATGCGCGGCCCCGACAATGCCCTTGTCGAATATGCCGGCGACTATCCGGCCGAGCGCTTCAACCATGTCCATCTCTATCAGGAAGACCCGATCGGCGCGCTGGACTGGTATCGGCGGCACCTGCATGCGCCGGTCCAGCCGGGCTTCACGCCGCCCGCAGCGGCGGCCGGCGGCCCCGTGCCGCGCAGCCCCGAGCGGACCTGGCCGGCGCTCGAGCGGGAGGGCATGATGCGCACACCGCGCGCCGGCGTCGCATTCGGCGATGTGGCGCTGTTGTGGTACGCAAACCAGGGCGAGAGGCCGCTCGTCCCCAGCCGCGGCCAGCTGATCGACCATATCGCCCTGAGCGTCGCCGATCTCGACGCCTGGATCGGGAAGCTGCGCGCCGAAGGCGTCGGCTTTCTCGCCGGACCCTATCGGCTCGGGCCCGCCCGCGCGGTCATGATCGAGGGCCCGAGCCGCGAAGCGATCGAATTGGTCGAGGCGGGATAGGCCGGCTATGGTTGCGCCGCTTCCTCGATGCGCAGGATCTCGACCGCGGGCGGCGCGGTCAGCACCGCGCTGAAGCCGTGCATCCAGTTTCCGGTCTCCTCGGCCGAGCCGAGGCCGCGATTGCGGAACTGGTCGAGCTGGTCGAGATTGTCGAGCTCGATCTCGAACTGCAGCGCGGTGCCGTCGCCGCGGCCGCGCGTCAGCGGCACCAGCATCCGGGCCTTCAGATGATTGTCGCGCGCGGCCTTGATCTCGCGCTGGATGAACTCGATCGCGCGCTGGCGGTTGACCGGCAGGACGTCATAGGAGAAGCGGGCGAGATACATGATGAGCCTCCTCTATTGGTCACAGCGGTCAACGCCCGGGCCCGCCGATCGGCGGCATCGCCGGCCGCGCTCTTACAGCACCGCGGCCGACCGCCCGCACCCGCCGTTCCGGGGCGCCGTCAGGGTGCCGCCGCAGGAGGATGAGCGGTGAGTCGACCCCGCGCCGCCGATGATTTCGCGGCGATCCGCCGCCGCATCGAGCAGCTGCGCCGCGAGCGCGGCGAACCGGCGCCGGACATCGCCGACCCTCGCCCCGACCCGGACCACGGCGAGGCCGAGCGCCGCCGCCGCGAGCGCTGCGAGGGGCTGCCGCCGCCGTGGGTGCCGACGATCTTTTGACCCGCCCCGCGGGCCGAGCGCCGCCGCGCTCAGTTGAAGCGCTCGCTGAGGACGACCTGCGCGCGCGCCGCCCGCATCGCGCGCCAGATCCGCTCGGGCGTGGCGGGCATCTCGATATGGCGGATGCCGAGCGGCGAGAGGGCGTCGATCAGCGCGTTGCTGACCGCCGGCAGCGCACCGACCGTGCCGGCCTCGCCGGCGCCCTTGACGCCGAGCGGGTTGGTCCTGGTCGGCACCGGATGGTTTTGCTGCCCGATCGCCGGCAGATTATCGGCCCGCGGCAGCGCATAATCCATGAACGAGCCGGAGAGCAGCTGCCCCGAAATGGGATCGAAGCGGATGTCTTCGAGAAGCGCCTGCCCCAGCCCCTGGGCGATGCCGCCGGCGACCTGGCCTTCGAGCAGCAGCGGGTTTAGGACCGTGCCGAAATCGTCGACGACGCTGTAGCGCAACACCGCGACGGCGCCGGTCTCGCCGTCGATTTCGAGCTCGCAGACGTGAACGCCGTTCGGGTAGGTTGCGAGCTTGGCGGTGTAGACGGCGCCGGCGACGAGGCCGGGCTCCATGCCTTCGGGCAGGTTTTGCGGGTCGAGCGCGGCGCGGGCGATCTCGGCGATCGTCAGGCGCCGGTTTGAGTGCGGCGCCCGCAGCAGGCCGTCGACAAATTCGATCTCTTCCGGCGCGGCGTCGAGCATGTGGGCGGCGATCGCCTTCGCCTTGGCGAGGATCTTTGCGCTGGCCAGATGGACCGCCGAGCCGCCGAGCGCGGCCGAGCGCGAGCCGCCGGTGCCTTCGCCGAACGCGACCTTGTCGGTATCTCCCTGGAGGTAACGGATCTCGGCCGGAGAGAGGCCGAGGCGGTCGCACAGGATCTGCTTGTAAATCGTCTCGTGGCCCTGGCCCTGGCTGATCGAGCCCGTCACCAAGGTCGCCGTGCCGGCGCGGTCGAAGCGGATCTCGGCCGCCTCAAAACCCGGCGCCGCGGCTCGCTCGATCGTGTGCGAGAGGCCGAGGCCGCGCCATTTGCCGTGCCGGCGCGCCGCCGCGCGGCGCTCTTCAAAGCCGGCGAAATCGGCAAGTTGCAGCGCCTTGTCGAGGACCTTCTCGAACTCGCCGCAGTCATAGGTAAAGGTGAGGCCCGATTTGAACGGCATCGCCGCGGCCGGGATCAGATTGCGCCGGCGCAATTCGACCGCATCGAGGCCGAGTTCGTCGGCGGCGAGATCGACCATCCGCTCGATGACATAGGCGGCCTCGGGGCGGCCGTTGCCGCGATAGGGCCGCACCGGATTGGTATTGGTGAACACGGCGGTCACCTCGGCATGGACGGCGGGCGTGCGGTAGACCCCGGCCAGGGTTCCGAGATTGCCGATGAAGACGTGCGCATTCGCCTGCAGATAGGCGCCGAGATTGGCAATCGTCCGGACCCGCAGGCCGAGAAACCGGCCGTCGCGGGAGAGCGCCAGCTCGGCCTCGGTGACATTGTCGCGCCCCTGCGCGTCGCTCAGAAAAGCCTCACTGCGCGTGCTCGTCCATTTGACCGGCCGGCCGGTCAGCTTGGCGGCCAGCAGCACCAACGCCACCTCGTTGTAGATCGCCGATTTCATGCCGAAGCTGCCGCCGATATCGCCGGCGACGACGCGCACCCGGTTCTCCGGCACGCGCAGGATCCGCGCGAGATCGGCGCGATAGGCATGGGCGCGCTGCAGGCCGGTATAGATCGTGTAATGGTCTTCGGCGGCCTCGTACACGCCGATCGCGGCGCGCGGCTCCATCGTCGCCGCGCTCACGCGGTTGACGACGAGCCGGCGGCGGATGACATGGTCGGCCCGCGCGAAGGCGGCCGCGACGGCGGCCGCATCGCCCTCCGCATGGACAAAGCAGATGTTGTCCGGGCAGTCCTCCCACACGCGCGGCGCCCCCGGCGCGAGCGCCTCCTCGGTGCTGACGACCGCCGGCAGCGGCTCGTAATCGACCGCGATCAGCTCGGCCGCATCGGCCGCCATATGGGGCGAGAGGGCGACGACAAAGGCGACGGGGTCGCCGACCCAGCGCACCCGCTCCTTGGCCAGCGCCGGGTAGCGCGGCCGGTAGGACGGCGCGCCGTCGCGCCGCCGCATGCCGCCCGGCACCGGCAGGTCGCCCCAGCCCGATTCCTCCCAATCGGCGCCGGTCAGGACCGCGAGCACGCCCGGGGCGGCCCGCGCCCGGGTCGCGTCGATCGCGCGGATGCGGGCATGCGCGTGCGGCGAGCGCAGGACATGGCCGAAGGCCATGCGCGGCAGGACGATGTCGTCGACATAGCGGCCGCCGCCGCGCAATAGGCGCAGATCCTCAAAGCGCGGAACCGGCCGGCCCAAGGCGCATTCTTCCATCGCTCCCTCCTCCCGGCGCCGCGACGCGGCCGCTCAGGCGGCGATGTAGCCGCCGTCGACATTGTAGGCGGCGCCGGACACAAAGCTCGCCCGCTCCGAGCACAGCCAGACCACGATCTCGGCGACCTCCTCCGGGGTGCCCATGCGCCGCATCGGGGTCTGGGCGAGGATCGCCGCGCCGCGCCGCTGCATGACTTCCTCGGTCATGCGCGTCTTGATGTAGCCGGGGCAGACCGCGTTGACGCGAATGCCGAACTCGGCGTACTCGATCGCGGCGGTCCGGGTCAGCCCGACGACGCCGTGCTTGGCCGCGACATAGGCCGAAGAGGTCGGCAATCCGACGAGCCCGGCGATCGAGGCGGTATTGACGATCGCGCCGCCGCCCTGCGCCTGCATCTGCACCAGCTCGTGGCGCATGCACAGCCATACGCCTTTGAGGTTGACCGCGATCATGCGGTCGAACGCCTCTTCCGACCATTCCGCGGTCTTCTTGCCGGCGGCGTCGACCTGCCAGCCGGCGATGCCGGCATTGTTGAAGGCGCAGTCGAGCCGACCGAAGGCGCCGACGACGCCGGCGATCATCCGCTTGACGTCGTCGTCGCGGCTGTCGCAGACCAGCGCGATCGCCTGCCCGCCCAGGGCGGTGACCTGCGCCGCGCTCTCCGCCACGGCATCGGCCGCGATGTCGGCCAGCGCGAGGCGGGCGCCTTCGCGCGCGAAGGCGAGCGCCGCGGCCCGGCCGATGCCGCCGCCCGCGCCGGTAATCAGAGCCGCTTTGCCGTCGAGCAATCCCGCCATCGCCTGCTCCCCCGCGCCGATCGGTTCCGTAAGGACGGGCGCCGCCCGCTATTGCAGCCCGTAATAGCCGATCGCGCCGCCGGCCAGCACCTGATGCCTGGTCTGCGGCGAGAGGCCCTCCAGGCGCTCCGCGATCATCCGCGGCGCCCCCGGGAAGAAGCCGTCGGCGTGCGGATAGTCGGTCGCCCATAGGATCTTGTGCGGGCCGATATACTCGGCCAGCACCTTCAGACTGCCCTCGACCGGCTCAAACGAGATCCAGCAATTGCGCTGAAACAGCTCGCTCGGCCGCGTCTTCAGCCCGGAATCGTTGAACCCCTTGTCGTCAAAATGGCGGTCCATGCGGTCGA
>Ga0209810_1003685_pt1 | contig 15730 bp, 14 predicted proteins | sample Coa_R1_7_FD_187159 | JGI IMG/M metagenome (GOLD analysis project Ga0209810, IMG submission 187159) | Surface soil microbial communities from Centralia Pennsylvania, which are recovering from an underground coalmine fire - Coalmine... | ecosystem: Environmental > Terrestrial > Soil > Unclassified...
ATGGGCGAGGGCGGTGTACGAGTCGTCCCCCACGCTTTTCTGCGTGCGCTGCGCGAGATCTGCGACCAACACGGACTCCTGCTCATATTCGACGAGATCCAGACCGGCATCGGCCGCACCGGTGACCTGTTTGCCTATCAGCATACCGGCGTCACGCCCGACGTGATGACCTTGGCCAAGGCGCTCGGCGGCGGCTTTCCCATCGGGGCCTGCCTCGCCACGGCGGAGGCGTCGAAGGGGATGACCATCGGCACGCACGGCTCCACCTTCGGCGGCAACCCGCTCGCCATGACGCTCGGCCTCGCCGTCCTTGACGAGGTCACGACGCCGGGATTCCTGGAGCGCGTGCGCGCGGTGGGGCTGCGTCTCAAACAGCGGTTGGCGGAACTCAGGGATCGCTACCCGTCCCTCATCGCCGAAGTCCGCGGGGAGGGCCTGCTGATCGGGCTGCGTATGATTCCCGCTGCGAGCGAAATGGTTGACGCGTTGAGGGCGGAAAAGATGCTCGCGGTGGCGGCGGGCGACAACGTGGTGCGCCTGCTTCCGCCCCTGATCGTCGGTGAGGCGGAGATTGCCGAAGCGGCGGAGCGCATCGATCGCGCTTGCATGCATCTCGCCGCGACGCGGACGCATGCCAAGGAGACGGCGTCATGACGGGAAACAGCGTGCGGCATTTCCTCGATCTGATCGACATTCCCAAACCGACTTTGGCACGACTGATCGACCGAAGTCGTGCGATGAAAGCCGAACGGGCGCGCGGTGTCGTACACGCTCCGCTTGCCGGCAAGACGCTTGCCATGGTGTTCGATAAACCCTCGACGCGCACGCGCGTATCGTTCGATGTCGCCATGCGCCAACTGGGCGGCGAGGCGATCATGCTGACGGCGCAGGAGATGCAGCTCGGTCGCGGCGAGACGCTCGCTGATACGGCGCGGGTTTTGTCGCGTTTCGTCGACGCCATCGTGATCCGCATCCTCGATCACGAGGCGGTGGCCGAGCTTGCGCGCCATGCCACCGTCCCGGTGATCAACGGTCTCACGCGCCGCTCGCATCCCTGCCAGGTGCTGGCCGATGTCATGACGTTCGAGGAAAAGAAAGGGCCGATCCGGGGACGGACCGTCGCTTGGACGGGCGACAGCAACAATGTCCTGGCTTCCTGGATGCACGCGGCCGAGCGTTTCGATTTCGAACTGCGCGTCGCCTGCCCTCCGGAGCTGCGGCCGAAGAAATGGCTGATGGACTGGGTGAAGCGTTCCGGCGCCGCCATTCGCGTGGGCGACGATCCCGAGGCCGCGGTGAAGGAGGCCGACTGCGTCGTCACCGACACCTGGGTCTCCATGGGCGACAGGGACGGCAAGCGCCGCCACAATGTGCTCAAGCGCTACCAGGTCAATGCGCGGCTCATGAGCAAGGCCAAGCCCGATGCGCTGTTCATGCACTGCCTGCCGGCGCATCGCGGCGAGGAGGTCACCGACGAGGTCATCGACGGGCCGCAGTCTGTGGTGTTCGACGAGGCCGAGAATCGGCTGCACGCGCAGAAAGGCCTCCTTGCCTGGTGCTTGCACGCCGACGCGTAGCGCAGGCCCGCGCGTGCGGAGGACGTGCGCGGGGCCGGGCGCCCGGCGGTGCGCAGGCGTGGCGGTGGCGACGCGGTGCCCGGCCGCGGCAAGGTGCGGGGCTCGCATTCTGGCCCGCGAGTGCTACATATTGGCAAAGCGCCGATTTCGTCATGAATGATCCCGACATCGTCATCCCCTCGCGTGCGCCGTCGGCGACCCCTGCGGACGACATCGTCACGCCCTTCGAGGTCGCCAAGCTGGACCTGCGCGGCCGCGTCGTAAGGCTCGGACCCGCGGTCAACCGAATCCTGGCGCGTCACGCTTATCCCTTGCCGGTGGCCAAGCTGCTGGGCGAAGCCGTGGTGCTCGCCGTCATGCTCGGCTCCTCGCTCAAGTTCCAGGGCCGCTTCATTCTGCAGACCCAGAGCGACGGTCCGGTGCGCATGCTCGTGGTCGATTTTACGACGCCCGGCAAGGTGCGGGCCTGCGCGCGCTTCGACCGATCACGCGTCGCGGCGGCGATCGCGGAAGGCCGCGCCGACGGAGGCGCCCTGCTTGGGCAGGGCCATCTCGCCATGACCATCGATCCCGGTGCGAATATGAACCGGTATCAGGGGCTGGTTGCGCTGACCGGCGGCTCGCTCGAGGAGGCGGCGCACGAGTATTTCCTGCGCTCGGAACAGATCCCGACACGCGTGCGCCTTGCCGTGGCGGAAGAGCTGCGCGCGGGGGAGGGAGGCGTCAGCCACGGCTGGCGAGCCGGGGGTATCATGCTGCAGTTCCTGCCCAAGGCGGTCGAACGCGCGCGTGTTGCCGACCTCGATCCCGGCGATGCGCCGGCGGGGACGGAACCGGATCGCGTGCGGGAGGACGACGCGTGGGTCGAGGGCCGCGCGCTGGTCTCGACGGTCGAGGATGTCGAACTGATCGATCCGGCCTTGTCGAGCGAACGCCTGATCTATCGCCTCTTTCACGAGCCCGGCGTACGGGTATTCCGCGTGGGGACGATCACCGCCGAATGTTCCTGCTCGCGCGCCGGTGTCGAGGCCATGCTCAGAAGTTTCTCGCAGGACGACCGCGATCACATGGTCGAGAACGGCAAGATCTCCGTCACCTGCGAGTTCTGCAACGCGACCTATGAATTCGCGCCATCCGATGTGGGCGCGAGGGCACATTGATCCCCCACCGGGCAGGGCCGTTCCGAGTTTTTGTCTGCCGTTTCCGATCCCGGCCGTTGCGCGCAGCAAACCCGGGATGACGGTCGACCCGCTCCGTCCGGGGCGGCCTTTCCGGACCGTTCTGGCGGTTGATCAGGCCTGGACTACAGGACGCGGCACCCCCGCGAGACCGGGCGTAGCGCGTCGTGCGGTGCGGCGCCCGGCCTTGGCGGCGATCGCGCGGCCCATACGGCATTCCCGCGGCCTGCCACCATCCGCCGAAACGGCGCGCGCTGTTGCGGCCCAAGCGTCAGTTGATCGTGCGGCCGGCATGGGATGAATCGAGCGAGAAGGCGGGGATCTCGATCTCGAAATACTCGCCCTTCTCCGTCACCATGCCGTAGCTACCCACCATGAAGCCGGACGGCGTCGTCAGCGGCACGCCGCTCGTATATTCAAACGATTCGCCCGGCTTGAGCACGGGTTGTTCGCCGACCACGCCCGCGCCCTTGACCTCCTGCAGCCGTCCGTGCGCATCGGTGATGCGCCAATGCCTGGTCTTCAACTGGACCGTCTCGGCGCCGCGATTGGTGATGTCGATGGTATAGGCCCAGAAATAGTAGTTGTCGGCCGGCGATGACCGCTCCGGCAGGAAGCGCGGCCTCACCGTGACCTCGACCTGACGGGTTGTTGCGCGATACATCGGCCGATCCCGGATGCTGCGGCTGACGTCTGCCATGGCTCCGCCTTAGTGCGGAATAATTATGACGCAATTATTCTAGCGGATAAAAGCCATCTCGTAGAAGCGCCCTGTATGGCCCCCGTCTCGACCGAACGCGATCTGCGGCTCGATCTGTTTCGCGGCATCGCTCTTTGGCTCATCTTTCTGGATCACATTCCGTCCAACGCGGTGAGCTGGGTCACGATACGCAATTACGGCTTTTCCGACGCCACGGAGATCTTCGTATTCATTTCCGGTTATACGGCGGCATTTGTCTATGGCCGTGCCATGCGCGAGCATGGCTTTCTTGTCGGGACGGCGCGCGTGCTGCGGCGGGCATGGCAGATCTATGTCGCGCACGTATTTCTGTTTGCGATCTATCTCGCGGAGATCGCCTATGTCGCGCACTCCTTCGAGAATCCGCTTTACACCGAGGAAATGGGCGTGCGCGACTTCATCAAGGATCCCGACGTCACGATCATTCAGGCGCTGCTGCTCAAATTCAAACCGGTGAACATGGACGTGTTGCCGCTCTACATCGTCTTGCTTGCCGGCTTTCCGCCGATGCTGTGGCTGCTCATGCGGATGCCCTCGTTCGCGCTCGCTCTTTCTGCCGCCCTCTACGGGCTTGCGTGGTATCTGGGATGGAATTTTCCCGCTTATCCGACCGGCAGTTGGGTATTCAATCCCTTGGCGTGGCAGCTCCTGTTCGTATTCGGTGCCTGGTGCGCGCTCGGCGGCTCGCTGCGGCTCGCACGCTGGGTCGGCGCGCGACTGACGCGGATCCTGGCGATCGCCTACCTGATCTTTGCCTTTTGCATCACGCTGACGTGGTATTTTCCGCACCTCGCCGTCTATGTCCCGCATTTTGTCAGCAACGTCATCTATCCCATCGACAAGACCAATCTCGACGTCCTGCGCCTTTTGCATTTCTTTTCCTTGGCGGTCCTGACGGTGGCGCTCGTGCCGTACGGCTCGCCCGCGCTCAAGTCGCCTTTTTTCTGGCCGGCCATCGTCTGCGGTCAGCATTCGCTCGAGACCTTCTGTCTGGGCGTATTTCTGTCCTTTGCCGGACATTTCGTGTTCACCGAGGTGTCGAACCGCCTGCTCACCCACGTCTTGGTGAGCCTCGCGGGCATCGTTATCATGGTGGCGGCCGCTGCGCTTGTTTCGTGGTATAGACGCATCGAGAGGCGTGGCGCGGGTCCGCGTCCGCCGGCGGCCATGCCGGGTCTTGCGGGGGGCGACGCATGATGAGGCGGTTGGCGGTTCTGTTCGCATTGACGGGTCTGATCGGCCCGGCATCGGCCGGCGCGCCGGCCGAATGTCTTGTTGCCCAGCATCAGAACGAATACATCTTTCCCTTGCCGATGACGGCGCGGGCGATCGCCGCGAAACGTCTGGACATTCTCGTTGTCGGCGCCGGTTCGTCCGCCCTTCCGGGACCGAACGGGACGCACAACGCCTATCCCGCACGTCTGCAGACCGCGCTCGCCGAAATGCTGCCGGGCGTCGCGGTCAAGGTGTCGACCGACGTATCGCCGCATCGGACGGCGCTCGAAATGGTGCAGGCCTTGCCCGCGGCCCTGTCATCGGCCAAGCCGGCCCTCGTCGTCTGGCAGACGGGGACGGTCGATGCCCTCCACGGCGTGGACGCCGATCAGTTCAGCCAAGCCCTCGATCAGGGCATTAACCTTGCGCACAATGCCGGGGCGGACGTGGTCCTGGTCAATGCCCAATACAGCCCGCGGACCGAATCCATGATCGCGCTCGGCACCTATGCCGAGAATATGCGTTGGGTTGCACTGCAACACGAGATTCCCCTGTTTAACCGCTTCGGCATTATGCGGCTGTGGTCCGACCTCGGTACCTTCGACTTCACCACCGCAACGAAAAAGCTTGACATGGCGGTGCGCGTTCATGGATGCATTGGATGGCTGCTTGCCGAACTCATCGTCGAAGCGGCCAAGGAGGAGGCGCCGCGCGCGGCAGGCGCGCGTTGATCAGGGCAGGGGGGCATCTGGTTGCGGGTCACGCTTTCCGGAAGACGGGCGTTGTGTTGTACCGCCCTCGCGGCGCTCATCCTTGCCGCTTCGCCGTCGCGCGCCGAGCCGCGCTGCGATCTGCCGAAGGACGTCATCCGACTGGATCATCCGCTGCCGCGCGTCGCCCGTAAGCTTGCCACACGCGAGCCGCTCGTGATCGTCGCCATCGGCTCCTCGTCGACGGCGGGAGCGGGAGCGAGCTCGCCGATGGCGAGCTACCCAAGCCGGTTGAAGATCGAGCTCGAGCGCGCATTTCCCGGACAAGACGTCGTCATGATCAATCGCGGCGTCGGCGGCGAAGAAGTTGCCGACATGCTCAAGCGCTTCGACGTGGCGGTGATCGCGGCCAAGCCCGATCTTGTATTGTGGCAGCTCGGTACCAACTCCGTGGTGCGGGACCATCCGCTTGGTGACCACGGCGCGGCCATCCACGCGGGGATCGAGAAGGTCCGGGCCATCGGCGCCGATCTCGTGCTGATCGATCCGCAATATGCGCCCAAGGTTATCGCCAAGCCGGACGCCGAGCGTATGGTCGAGCTCATTTCCCTGGCCGCCAAGCAGGATGCCGTCGACCTGTTCCATCGATTCGAGCTCATGCGGCATTGGGCGCGCGTCGACAATTTGGAGTTCGCCACATTCGTTTCGCCCGACGGACTGCACATGAACGACTGGAGCTACGCCTGCATGGCCAAGGCCCTCGGTCTTGCCATCGCCGAAGCGGCGCAAAGACCCACGCAGTCGGCAAAGGTCGCTCCCGGATATTTCGACCTTCCGTAGCGTCAGACCGCGTCCAGTGCGCCGAGGAGATCGCCGATCAGATCGTCCGGGTGCTCGAGCCCGGCCGAGAAGCGGATCAACCCGTCGCCGATGCCGAGCTCGGCGCGCTGTGCCGGCGTGAGGCGTTGGTGCGTGGTCGTCGTCGGATGCGTGACCAGGCTTTTGGCATCCCCGAGATTGTTGGTGATGCCGACAAGCTTGAGCGCATTGAGAAAACGGAAGGCGCCCTCTTTACCTCCCTTCACCTCGAATGAGCACAATGTCGATCCACCCGTCATCTGCTTGGCGATTGTCGCCGCCTGCGGATGATCTTTGCGACCGGGGTAGATCAGGCGCGTGATCTTGGGATGTCCCGCCAGTGCGTCGGCGACGGCGCCGGCAGTCCTGGTCTCGCGCTCCACGCGCACGGAAAGCGTCTCCAGGCCCTTGAGCAGCACCCACGCATTGAACGGAGACAGCGACGGGCCGGTCTGCCGGATCACCTGGTGCACATGATCCATGATGAATTTTTCTGATCCGAGAATGACACCGCCGAGCACACGACCCTGGCCGTCGATATGCTTGGTTGCCGAATAGACCACGCAGTCTGCACCGAGCGCGAGCGGTCGTTGATAGAGCGGGGTCGCGAACACGTTGTCGACCACGAGCTTTGCTCCCGCCTCATGCGCAATCTCGGCAATGGCGCCGATGTCATAGACCTCGAGCGTCGGATTGGTCGGCGACTCAAGAAAGAAGACCTTGGTCTTCCGGGTCACCGCCTTGCGCCATTGGTCGAGATCGACGCCGTCCACGAGCGTCGACGTGACTCCGAATCGACCGAGCCATTCTTCGATCACCCAGCGGCATGAGCCGAAAAGCGCCTTGGCCGCGACCACGTGATCGCCGCTGCGGACCAGGCCCATCAGCGCGGTGGTCACCGCCGCCATCCCCGTCGCCGTCGCGCGCGCCGCCTCGGCTCCTTCGAGCGCCGCCATCCGCTGCTCGAACATCGACATCGTGGGATTGGAGTAGCGCGAATAGACATAGCCCGGGATCTTGCCGGAAAAACGGGCCTCGCACTCCTCGGCACTGTCGTAGAGATAGGCCTGCGTAAGAAAGAGGGCTTCCGAGATTTCCCCGAATGCGGAGCGAAGCGCGCCTGCGTGCACCAGACGGGTTTCGAGACGGTAGGTTTCGACGCTTGACGCAGGCATGCAGACCTCCTTTCGGGGCGATGCGCATGATCCTTGTCGGAATCCCGTCGTGGGATCACGCGCAAGCCAACAAAAAACCGGCCGAAAGAATCTCGGCCGGGCTCGCGTGTCCCCGGCCTTTTAGCGACTTGTTTAACGTGGCTGCAAGCCGGCCGGCCCAAATGACCACGGGATAAGCTGTTTTTAACGGGGCTTCCCGCTTTCCGTCAAGCCTGCGCTGAGGTTAGATCGCCGCACGCTCGCGGGCATGAGGGCAGGCGTGGTGCTCACTTTCGCGGTGGACGACAAAGGCATCTTGCCGGACCGGATGATCGGGGCGCTGGCCGCACAAGGCTGCATATTGACGGAAACCGAATTTGTGCCGGGCCAGATCCAGCCAGCCAGCCTCGATCTGCGGCTGGGGGCGGTTGCCTATCGCGTGCGTGCAAGCTTTCTGCCGGGCTCCACGACGGTCGCGCGCCGCATCGACGAATTGAAGCTGCACGAATTCCCGCTTGCGGACGGTGCCGTACTCGAAACGGGTTGCGTCTATATCGTTCCGCTGCTGGAAAGCCTCGCCCTGCCGGAGGACATTGCCGCCGCCGCCAACCCGAAGAGCTCGACGGGGCGGCTCGACGTCTTCACCCGCGTCATCGCCGATGAAACGCGCGGCTTCGACCGGATCGAACCCGGCTACCATGGCCCCCTTTATGCCGAGATCAGCCCGCGTACCTTCCCAGTGCTCGTGCGCGAAGGCTCGCGCCTGTCGCAGATCCGCTTCCGGCGCGGTCACGCGGTACTCGATGCCGAGGCCCTGCGCGCGCTGCACAAGCGCGAGCGGCTGGTCGACAGCGACGCCGCCGACGTCGGCGAAGGCGTGGCGGTCAGCGTCGATCTTTCCGGCCATCTCGCCGGCGTTGACGGCAAGAGCACCGGCATCGTCGGCTATCGCGCCAAGCGTCACACGGGGCTCATCGATGTCGAGCGCCGCGCGGGATATTCCGTGCACGATTTCTGGGAGCCCATGATCGCGCGTCCCGACAGAAGCCTGGTCCTCGACCCCAATGAATTCTACATTCTCGCATCCAAGGAGGCGGTGCAGGTGCCGCCGGACTACGCGGCGGAGATGGTGCCGTTCGACCCGCTGGTGGGCGAATTCCGTGTGCATTATGCCGGCTTCTTCGATCCTGGCTTCGGCTATGCCGGCGCGGGCGGCAAAGGCGCGCGTGCGGTGCTTGAGGTCCGTTCGCGCGAGGTGCCGTTCATCCTCGAGCACGGACAGATCGTGGGTCGGCTGATCTATGAGAGAATGCTCGCGCGGCCCGAGAGGTTGTACGGGCAGGGGATCGGCTCGAACTACCAGGCCCAGAGCCTCAAGCTCTCGAAACATTTCAGGGCGTGAGGCGGCGCTTGCGGCGCGCGTGCGCGATTGGCTATGGTGGTGCCGGGCGGGCGTAGTTCAATGGTAGAACGGCAGCTTCCCAAGCTGCATACGAGGGTTCGATTCCCTTCGCCCGCTCCAGGTTTCGAGACGCCCTTGCGTTCTCTCCCGTGAATGTGGAGGCGGGCTCGCGGAAACCTGCCTCGGCGACAATGGGACGCCGCCGGCCCCGAGGGCCTTGCCCGGTCAAGCTAAATTAACCAGTCTCCGTTATCCGTCCGTTCCTCGGAATTTTGGGGAACGGGTTCATGGCGTTGCGTCGCGTCGTTGCGCCGGCGGCTGTGCTGGCAGTGACCGGCTTGGTCCAGGCCTCCCCGCTTCCACCCATCATCGCCACGGCAGGTAACGCCGTTCCCGCCTGCGTCACGCCCGCGGCCTTGATGCGTTTCGTCGAAGAACGCAATGCGCGCCTCCATCGCACCATCGACCCGCGATTGCGGAACATCGCGACGCTCTATCGCGAGATCGGCAGCTGCGTCGCGCGCCCGCCCGAAAAATGCGTCGGCGTGCGTTGGGACTACGCCTTCTTTCAGATGCTCATCGAAACGAACTATCTGACCTTCCGTCGTCCGGACGGCACACCGGCCTCCATGTCGGCGTCGGATAACAATTTCGCCGGTGTCGGCGCGGCCGTTGCCGGGAAGCCTGGCGAGCATTTCAGCGACGTCGCAACCGGGGTGCTCGCCCATCTCCAGCACGTGCTGATGTACGCGACCGTGCCTATCCCTGCGCCCGTCGCACGGCGCACCCGTCTCGTGCAGAACGATGTCCAGGAGATCATGCGGCGGTTGCGCCGCCCGGTCACCTACGCGGACCTTGCGCGCGAATGGACCGGCGTCGGCAAGAGCCGCTATGCGGAGGAGATGCGGCATCTGGCGGATCGCTACAGCGCGCGCTTCTGCCGCAATGAGGAGGCCGGCATCCGCGCCGCTATGGCAGCACCGGCACGATCTCGCTGATTTTCACCTCGCGCAGCAACTGCCGCACATCATCCGCGCGGCAGAGCTCGGTTCCCGGCTGCATCACGGCAGCCGAACCGGCGGCCACTCCCGTGCGAAAAGCCTCCGTCCATGGCTCGCCCGCGGCCAAGGCGGCGATCATGCCGCCGAGAAAACTGTCGCCGGCGCCCACGGCGCTCGCCACTTCGATCGGCAATGGGGCTGCCCGCAGCGCATGTTCGGCGGTCACCAGCAGCGCCCCGTCTTCGCCGAGAGTGAGCGCCACCGCCTGCGTGCACCCTTCGGCGATCAGCCTGCGGCATGCCGCGATACGATCCGCGTCATGCGCGAGCGGCATGCCGAAAAATTCGGCGAGCTCGTTCTGATTCGGCTTTATCAGCGTGACGCCCTCCTTCAACGCGGCGGCGAGGGCGGCGCCGGTCGTGTCGAGCACCATCCGAGCGCCGAGCTGGTTTGCCACGCGCGCGACCATCGCATAGAAATCATCGGGCACGCCGGGCGGAATACTACCGCTCGCGACCACGAATTTCGGTTTGGCGGGAAGAGTAACCAGTTTTTCCAGACAGGCCTCCCACTCCGCGCGATGCAGGGCCGAGCCGGGAAGCACGAAGCGATATTGACGACCGGTGCTGTGCTCGTATGCGGTGAAGTTTTCCCGCGTTTCGACATGCGACGGCGTCACGATGCTGGCGATGCCTTCGCGCTCGACCAGTCGTTGCAGCAGTTTTCCGATGGCGCCGCCGATAGGATAGATGGCCGCGACGTCACCGCCGAGCCGATGAACGACGCGTGCAACATTGATCCCGCCGCCTCCGGGGTCGCGCTTGGGCGGCGAGCAACGTAATTTGCGGGTCGCCTCGACCTGCTCGACATTGACGAAGATGTCGATAGCGGGATTGATCGTAAGCGTGACGATTTCGGGCACGTGGCGTTCGGTTCCTGGCAAATTCGCCGGTCTAACGGGAACATTTCAACGTGGCGGATGAAATAGGGATTTTTTAGCCCCATTCATCCCTGGAGTGCTATGAAAATTCCGGTGAGTTTGTGGCACCGGCGTGCTACCCAGAACGTTCTGTGTCGCAGGGTGCCGCGCTCGTTGGACCCTTGCGGCAGGCCGTAAACTGGGCGGTAGCAGGCCGTGATCGATCCGCTTTATGCGTTTTCGGGTTTCGTGGTCGGCATGTTGGTCGGCATGACCGGCGTCGGCGGCGGTTCCCTGATGACGCCGGTGCTCATTCTGCTGTTCGGCGTTCACCCGGCAACCGCGGTGGGGACGGATCTGCTCTACGCCGCCGTGACCAAGACGGGCGGCAGCCTCGTGCACGGTTTCTCCCGCAGCATCGACTGGCGCGTCGTCGGTCGGCTCGCCTCGGGCAGCATCCCGGCAACCGTGATGACGCTTGCGCTTCTGTCCTATCTTCGTCTCGACGACTCGGCCGCGCGCAGCCTCATCACGCTCGTGCTGTGCATGGCCTTGTTCATCACCGCATTCGTGCTGGTGTTTGGTCAATCGCTCGTCAATGCCTATCGTGCGCGTACGGTCGAAATTGCCCCGGAGCGCACGAGGATCGCGACGGTGATGGTCGGCGCCGCGCTCGGCGTGCTGGTGTCGCTCTCCTCGGTCGGTGCCGGTGCGGTCGGTGTGATCGCGCTGGTGATGCTTTATCCGCAGCTTCCGATGGCCAAGATCGTGGGCTCCGATATCGCGCACGCGGTGCCACTTACGCTCGTCGCGGGGCTCGGACACTGGATGATGGGCTCGGTCGACTGGGCGATCATCATGTCGCTGCTCGCCGGTTCGCTGCCGGGCATCTTCTTCGGCAGCTATTTCGCCATTCGCATTCCCGAGCGGGCATTGCGGCTGGTCCTGGCGGCAACATTGTTTGTGGTGGCTACCCGAATTGCCGTCGACTATGCGGGCACGGCGTCATCCATCATCACGGCATTCACGCGCCGCGCGCCGTGAGTTCGATGCGCTGGCTCCTTCATCGCGGCCCGAGCAGACGCGAGCCCAACAGTACCACCAGCCAGATGGCGATCAGCGCACCGAAGGCGATGAGCAGAACCTCCATTTTGCCCTCCCAGGACGCAGTCGCCGACGCGGGCGCATGCCGCATGGCCGGCGAGCGGCCCACAACGCGCGCATTATAGCGCGTTGCGCGCCGTCCGTCCGCGGGGTGGCAAGAGGACCCGGCCCGTCGCCGCCCGCCCGAACCGGACGCGAGACGGGCCTCCGCGATGACCCGATGACCAGAAGGAATGGGCCGGCGTCGTCAGTCTTGGAAAACCCCGAAGCCGGACATGCGGCGTCAGTCGCCGCTGATGGTCTTGACGACGCTCGACATCGGGCGCGCGGATTCAAGACCGCCGCCGATCTCCTTGGACACCGCCTCGACATATTCCTTCAGCGGCTCGACCGGAGTCTTGCCGACGACCTGCACGATCTTGAACCCGCCGGCCTTCAGCTTGGCGAGAATCTCGGGAACCGCCTCAGAGGTCGCATGCTGGAAATCGTGCATCAGGATGATGCCTTTGCCATGCTTGGTGAGACGGTCCATCACCGAACGGACGACCTGTTCCGGTCGGCGCATTTTGAAGTCGAAGCTGTCCCAGTCCGTGGAAAAGATGCCGATGTTGCGGCTGGCGAGGTACTGCACGACCTCCGGCGGATTGCGCAACGCGGGGAAACGGAAGAAGGGCGCGATCGGCTTGTCACCGGCGGCAATGCTCACCGCGGCAATACCCTTCTCGACCTCCGCCTTGGCATCCTCGAACGAGAGCTTTGTCAGGTCCTTGTGCGACCAGGTGTGCGAACCGACGGTGTGGCCGGCCGCTATGACCTTTTTCAGGATTTCGGGATGCCAGCCGGCATGTTTGCCGATGGGAAAGAACATCGCCTTGGTGCATTGATCGGCCAGCGCCTTGAGCACGCGCTCGGTGTTGCCCGGCCAGGGGCCGTCGTCGAAGGTGAGCACCACTTCGTGGTCGCGCAGGAAGTCGTAGGCCTTGAAGTTCTGGAAACCGAAGCCGGGCGCTCCCGTGGTGTCAATCTGCACCACGCGTGCCACGCCAAGGGCGTTCGGATTGTCACATTGAGTTTTCAGCAGCACGGGAGGCGCGGGCGTGGGCGCCGCCGCTGGAACCGAAGCCGCCGGGGCGCTCGCGTCCTCGGCGCGGGCATGCTCGCAGAGCGCTGCGACCGAGAGCAGAAGTGCTAAAGCCAGAGCCGTGCGCATCGGATCACCCATATGCTTGGCTGAATGTGTGGCCATACATCGCGGCTTTGTCGGCGCAAGTCAATTCATGGCACGGGACCTGGCCCTGCGTCGGTCTCGTGGGTCGGCAAATATGGTAACGACGTCAAGGTGATGGCCGGGACGGAGGAAGACGGCAGGGGCACTGCCGGGCCGAGGTCACGGCTTGCCGGTCGAGGCTCGATCGCCGCGCGGCCGGCGCGCGATATTGCAGGGCGCCCTCGCGCGTCTTATGTGCGTTGGCGTGACGGAGGCCCGTCCAGGGAGGCTATCGATGCCGGTGCCCTTGAGCGCGACGACGAGCGCGCCTCGCGCGCGTGTTGCGTTGGCGTTGGCGCTTGGCATTGGGCTGCTGCTTGCCGCTGCGGCAGGGCTTTGGGCTTATTACGGCACCGCAGTATTCTTCGAGATGGTGCGGACCGGCTGGGCAAGCTGTTTCTGATCGGCCGTCGTGCTGATGACCCGCAGGACGTCCCACATCCTCTTGGTCATGGCCGCCTTTCTGGGCGGCCTGGTGCTCTTTCTGGGCATTTTTCTATATGTCGGCGGACGATTTGGCCCGGGCGTGTCGACGGCATCGGCGATCGGCGGACCTTTCCGACTCGTGGACCAGGACAACAGGCCGATCACCGATTCTGATTTCAAGGGCAAGCCTTTCCTGGTGTTCTTCGGCTACACCCATTGTCCCGACATTTGCCCGACCACCCTGTTCGAAATCTCTGAGGTCTTGCGTGCGATGGGCGCAGACGCCGACCGCGCGGCCGCGCTGTTCATCACTGTCGACCCCGAGCGCGACACGCCGGCGGTGCTCAAGGACTATTTGTCGAACTTCGATCCGCATCTGCGCGGCGCGACAGGTTCGCGCGACGCGTTGGCTGCCGTCGAAAAGGAGTACCGCGTCTATGCGAAGAAGGTCCCCACGGGCAATGGCGACTACAGCATGGACCACAGTGCGATCGTCTACTTGATGGACAAGAACGGTCGCTTCGTCGCGCCGTTCAATCTCAAACGCTCGCCAGAACAGGCGGCGGCCGAACTAAAAAAATATTTATAGATGATTTATCGCAACCGCCGCTCGGTCGATTTCTTCGGAAAACCTTCTTCAACCATTGCGTGTATCGTCTCGATGGGCGAAATTACGGGGAAGCGACGGCGACGACGAATTGCGCAATGCGAAAATTGATGTGGCGGATACCTCCTGGCGGCCGAAGGGAGAAACCGCATTCTTCCACGGCCACATCGGTTGATCTCTCCGAAGGCGTGCGGCTGCTGCGAGCCTATTTTGACATCGAGGATGCGCGCCATCGCGCCGAGGTGCTGGCGCTGGCGGAACGCTTTGCCAGGAAAGCTCCGCCCGACGGGCTCGACCCGCCCGGCTGACCCGGGACGCCTGGCGCCGCCGGCTTCGTGTTTCGCCCGATCGAGCCTCGCCGTTCGACCTGCCGCCCTGGGCATGCTCATTGCCGCCCTTGACCGGTCCGCATGAGATGCGTGAGATGCCGCTCGAGAGCGGCAAGCGAACGGATCGCATCGTCGGCAAGGCGCGACGTCTTCGCCAAGCCGTGCTCGGTTTTCTCCCAGGCGTAGGGGGTGCGGAGCAGCTGAAAGAACGCACGCCATGCCGCGAGCGACAGCAGGAGCCAGTGCAGCGGCATCAACAAGAGCACCCAGGCATTGCCGAGCCAGCCGCGCCGCGCGAGCCCCAGCAGTCCGACCAGGCCGGAGACGAGATAGCCGGCGAGCGCGATGCCGCCGCAGAGGACCAGCAGCAGCGCAGACGAGTCGTGGGCGGATCCTTGCGGAGCGGTGCCATACGCACCGAACACCGCCATCACGAACAGGGGATGCACCAGCGCCGCGAGCGCATTGCCGCCGACCGTGAGTTGAAATGCCGCAAAACCGCCGATGCCGAGCTCGCGCAGGAGCCGGCGCGGCTCGCGCATATGCACGATCCAGGTCATCATCCAGCCCTTGAACCAGCGCGTGCGCTGGCGGAGCCAGGCGGGAAGCCGCGCCGGCGCCTCCTCGAACGTCGTCGACGCGATGGTGGCCGTGCGATAGCCGAGGCGCGCGAGCCGCATGCCGAGATCGGCATCTTCGGTGACATTGTAGGCATCCCAGCCGCCCGCCGCCCGCAGGATCGCGGTGCGAAAGTGATTGGACGAGCCGCCCAGCGGCAACGGCAGGCCCATGCAGGCAAGGCCGGGCAGGAAGACGTCGAAGTGCCCCGCATATTCGGCGGTGAACATGCGCGCGAGCCATCCGTCGCGGGTGTTGTCGATCGCAAGGCGGGCCTGTACGCATGCGAGTCGTTCGTCGCCGTCGGCGAAGGCCTGCAGCGCGCGGCGCAGCTGGTCAGGTTCGGGTCGATCCTCGGCGTCGTAAATCACGAGGAAACTCCCGTGCACGAACGGCAGCGCCGCATTGAGCGCCTTGGGCTTGGTGCGCGGTCCCTCGGCCGGCACCGTGATGAGCGTCACCGGCAGGCTTCCCCTGTGGGCTTCGATTGCGGCCGGGGTCTCGCGATCATCGGGTTCGAGCGCGAAAATGACCTGCAGCTTCTCGCGCGGATAATCGAGCCGCGCGATGGCCGCGAGCAGGCTGCGCACGGAGGCGGCCTCACGATAGAGTGCGCAGAGGATGCT
>Ga0209810_1003686_pt1 | contig 15719 bp, 10 predicted proteins | sample Coa_R1_7_FD_187159 | JGI IMG/M metagenome (GOLD analysis project Ga0209810, IMG submission 187159) | Surface soil microbial communities from Centralia Pennsylvania, which are recovering from an underground coalmine fire - Coalmine... | ecosystem: Environmental > Terrestrial > Soil > Unclassified...
AAGCCATCATCCACACCGACCCCTACAGCCCCAACGGCGAGTACCATACGGAAACGGCGCATCACAACGAAGGCCAGCGCCCGGCAGTGCCGCGCTATGAGAAAGAAGGAACGCAGGGAAAGGGAACAGGTTAATTTTGCTCTGCCTGCTCCTTAACTACCTGCTGAGCATCCAGCGCAATTCTTTTCACCAGCTCAGGGTCCAGTCGAGCAATCTGCTCCTTCATCTCCATATGCTGCTCTTCAAGCCGCTTCACAATCTGAAGAATCAAAGCATCCTGATGATCGAGGTGGTCCATGATGTGACGAACCTCTTCTTCGCCTTTGCAGTCGGTGATGTAGTCGTTCTGCGCGGTAAGCCTGTCTTTCTCGGCTTGCCGGTTTTGTGACATCATCACAAATGGTGCAGCGTATGCCGCCTGGAAGCTCAGCATTAAGTTGAGGAGTATAAAAGGATAGGGATCCCAGTGTCTTATAATTGCTATACTGTTCAAAACCAACCATGCAGCCAGAATGATGCTCTGTGTGATGATGAAAGGCCAGCTACCAACAGTGGCAGCGACTTTATCGGCAATCCTCTGCCCGATGGTCAGCCGTTCGTCGGCGACCTGGTTCACATCGACGACCGGGGGGTGGTCGTGTTTGAAGGCGGGGAATTTGAGATGCATGCCCTCAAGCCAGTGCCTGTAGGCGTCCAGGTGGCCGGATGAGGCGCGGTGAGCAGGCACAGCTTGCCCCTCTGCTGGTGTGATGTCCATCAGTTGATCTCTCCTTTTTGTGCGCTTTTCGAGATTGGGGCCGACAGGGCAAAGCCAGCAAAATGAGCAGGTTAGCAGCCAAGCTGTTTGGCGATAATCATGCGCTGCACTTCACTGGTACCCTCCCCGATTTCGTTGATTTTGACGCTACGCCAGTAGCGCGAGACGGGATATTCGTCCATGAAGCCGTAGCCGCCGTGAATCTGGACGGCCTGATCGGCGGCGCGTTTGGCCGTTTCAGAAGCAAAGAGCTTCGCCATAGACGCCTCTTTCGTATACGGCTGCCCCTGCATATGCAACCACGCGGCTTTATAATACATTAAACGCGCGAGTTCGATTTCTGTCTCCATGTCGGCGAGTTTGAACTGGATGGCCTGGAATTTGCTGATGGGCTGGCCGAATTGCTGACGTTGCTTCGCATAGCTGAGGGCTTCATCCAGACAGGCCTGGGCAAGGCCAACGGAGAGGGCGGCAATGGCAACGCGGCCCGCGTCGAGAATTTGCATAAACTGCTTGAAGCCATCGCCGCGCCGCCCCAGGATATCTCCTTCCGGCACAACGCAATCTTCAAAGGTGAGCGGGCGCGTATCAGAGGCTTTCCAGCCCATTTTCCTGTAAGCGTTGCCGATGATGTAGCCGGGAGTGCCTTTCGGCACAATAATGTTGGTAATCTCGTTGCGCCCGTTGGGGAGTTTACCGGTCACGGCGGTAATTGTGACGCCGCCGGTCATCTCGGTACCGGCATTGGTGATGAAGCATTTGGAGCCGTTGATATGCCAGTAGCCGTCGCGCAGGGTGGCGCGCGTCTTCGTGCCTCCGGAATCGGAGCCTGCCTCTGGCTCGGTCAGGCCAAAGGCCCAGAGTTGCTCGCCGCGCGCCAGCGGGGGCAGGTAGCGTTCCTTCTGCTCTTTGCTGCCGAAGAGGAAAAATGGGCTGGCGCCAAGCGAGGTATGGGCCTCCATGGTAATACCCACCGAGACATCGGCGCGCGAAATCTCCTCAAGGGCGAGACAATAGGAGAGGAAATCCGCGCCCGCACCGCCATATTCTTCGGGGAAGGGCAGCCCCATCAGGCCAATGGCGCCCATTTTTCGCACCAGCTCATAGGGAAAGGCGCCCGTGCGATCCATCTCCTCCGCCAGCGGCTTGATCTCCTGTTCCGCAAAGTCGCGGGCTGTATGTTTAATTGCCAACTGCTCCTCATTGAGCGAAAAGTCCATATCGTTATGCTCTCTTTCTTTCTGGCCTACAGCCATGCAAAAGTCTACTTCTCCATTATACAGTATCCGTGAAAAAGTGGAACAGGTATTGAAGGTAGACGCTGTAGGGGCAGTGCCCATAGGCGTTAACTTAAGCCAGTGCGAGCGCCAGGCAGGCCAGCCGCCAGGGGTGGCCTGTGGCGGCCTTAAGTTAACGCCTATGGGGGCAGTGCCTTTCCGATATGCCAGAGTGCCGTGTTGGTGGCTAGCAAGGGGACAGACACTATCCCTACAGCGTCTACATCATTCGGTTGTCACAGTTCATATACCGGTAGTATCCAGGGGTCGTTAGCCCCTCTCTACCGGGTCCCACGATCAATCGGCACCTACGGAGTCCATATCTACGCGACACACCGCTGCCCGCTACGGGATGCCCACAGTGTTCACCGAAACCTCATCGTCGATTGACGGGAAGTCATTGGAGCCTGCGGACGCTACATCGTGTGGGGGAAGCGGGCCTGTGAGTCGGGCGCCAGCGAGACGGGCGGCATCGAGGTGGGTGCCGCGCAGATCGGCGTGATTGAAGTCTGCGCCACGCAGGTCAGCGCCGCTTAGATCGGCGCTGGTGAGGTTAGCCTCGCTCACATCGGCCATATAGAGATCGGCCCCGTTCAGGTTCGCCGAGCGCAGATCGGCTTGCGAGAGATTGGCGCGGCTCAGATCTGTGTGGCTCAGGTTGGCTTCCAGCAGCGCCGTCTCGCGCAGATCAGCCCCGCTCAGATTTGCCGCTCTGAGGTTAGCCCCGCTCGCCTCGGCTCTTATCAGGTAGGCTTTACTGATCTGAGCCTCTGTAAGATCGGCTGCATTGAGTTGCGTGCCGCTCAGGTTCGCGCGTGTGAGATTGGCGCGCTGCAAGGTGGCGCCGCTCAGGTTCGCGCCTCCCAGATTCGCTTCACGCAGGTCTGCGTCGCTCAGGTCAGCCTCGCTTAAATCGGCACCGCTCAGGTTCATATCGGCGAGTTGCATGCCGCGCAGGCAAATAGCATGCAGGTTCGCGCGACTCAAGGTGATATTATGAAAATCGACGCCGCTCAGGTCGGTCTCGCTCAGATCGGCGCCGCTCAGGTTCACGTTGCGCAGGTCGAGTTCGCCAAGATGCACGCCGCCCAGTCGCGCGCCGCGCAGAATGGCGCCGGAGAAGCACGCGCCCTGCAGGTGTGCGCCGCTCAAATTCGCCCCCCACAGACTGGCCCCCTCTAAATCGGCATCGCTCAGGTCTGCATTGCTCAGATCGGCCCCATTCAGATTGGCACCGCCCAGGCTGGCACCGCTCAGGCCAGCCTCGCTCAGATTCGCTTCACGCAGGTCAGCGTCTGTGAGATTGGCGTCATCCAGGTGTGCGCCGCGCAGGTTCGCGCCACGCAGGTGCGCTCCATCCAGTCGCGCCTCACGTAAATGCGCGCCTGCCAGCGGCAACCCGTCCAGGTGCGCGCGGCTGAGTTGCGCCTGCTCCATATTCGCACCGATCAAGCGCGCCTGCCGCAGGTCCGTCTCACTCAGGTTGACATTCGCCAGGCTCGCGCCCGTGAGATCGGCGCCGATCAGGCGTGCCGCATAGAGATTGGTGGCACCTAAATCGGCGCCGCTCAGGCTGGCATAACTGAGGTTCGCGCCGCTCAGGTCAACCTCGTACAGATGAGTCTCGCGTAGGTCTGCGCCGTTCAGATTCGCTCTACTCAGATTTGTGCCATAAAGATTCGCCCAGTTCAGGCGCGCCTCGCGCAAGTCCGCGCCATCGAAACGAGCTTCTTTGAGGTCGGCACCGCTTAATGTGGCCTGAGACAGATTGGCCTCGCGCAGGCTGGCCGCATGCAGCGTTGCACCATTCAGCGTCGCATGTTGCAGGTTCGCGCCGCTCAGGTCGGCCCCGCTCAGATTCGCGCCATACAGATTAGCCCGGCTAAGTTGCGCCCCGGCCAGTTGCGCCCGCCGCAGGTCCGCGCCGTTCAGCTGCGGTTGCACGTCGCGGTGCTTTTCTCGCCAGTCATTCCACGCACTGACCCCTTTTTTCAGAATATTGAGATGATGTCGGTCTGCTATTGCATTCACCCCCTTTTTGAGAGAAATTAAGAATCAGGCTATTCTCATTATAGGGCCTGAGCAGTAGGCTAGCAAGGATATCACGCTGACAATGAGCATTTCGTTTTGATTTGCCGACGGGCGCAAAGGCCGGGATAACTCACAGGGTACAACAGGCTCACAGGATACAAAAGGCCACCGACCACTGACCACAGACCACAGGCCACCCGCAAGAGTTCACCGGGTACAGGCCACAGGCCACCCGCAACAGGCCACCGGGTACAGGCCACAGGCCACCCGCAACAGGCCACCGGGTACAGGCCACAGGCCACCCGCAAGGGGTGGCCCTACTATATACGATAGCTGACGCAGCTTGTTGCGCCGTACTATATAGTAGGGCCACCTCTTGCGGATGGCCTGTACCCGGTGGCCTGTTGAAGGCATAACCCCGCTCAGCACATCGCCTTAAACGGTGTCGCCACCTTCACCACGCCTTTCACGCTCCCCAGCTGTTTTTGCCACGTCACAGCGTTAGTGCTGGTTGTCGCCAGAATGAGCGTATGCGACTGGTTGAAGGTGTTTGACTGATCCTGCGATTGCCATATTGGTTTGTGGCCCTGCGCTCGCGCCTGCTCGTAGCAGGGGTCGGCCAGGCGAAAGCCGAGGGCGTTGACGGCATCCAGCGCCGTTGCATATTGTGTCGTACTGGCAAATGTCACCTGTATGTAGGTGTTTGCCTGCGAGGCGGGCAGGTACTTCGCGCCATTGCCAGGCCGCATGAGGGGGCAGCTATGAGGACCATCTGGCTGCACCATTTTGATACCGTTCGTAGCTTGCAGCCTATCGAACCAGAGGGGGGCCGAATTGACGGTTGCCAGCACCGTCATCTCGTGGTCATTGCCGAAAAAGGTTTTATTATCGGACGAAACCCACGCGCCAAACTGGCAATCGGCAAAGGTTTTCAGGCCGAGACTGGTCACAGTCTCCAATGCCTGCTGGTAGGTTATGGACGAGGAGAAGAAGATAAACGCGCTATAGACGGGGGGACTTTGCACAGGTAGCTCCCGAATGGCGTAATGCCAGAGCAATTTGCCGTCGCTGACACGGATGGCCTGCACCACACCGTCATCGCCACCGACCACCACCACGCCATCACCGATCGTCTCCGGCCCTGCCGCGTCAGAACCCTCACCTGAGATATTGACGTTCTGCTGCCAGAGCAGCTTGCCGTCGCTGGCGCGCAGGGCTTCGACGGGGCCTGAATAGTTGATAACCATGCCGTCAATCACTGCCAGCGCATTGGCAACGCCGCCTGTACTGTACTGCCAGAGCAGCTTGCCATCGCTGGCGCGCAAAGCAAGGATTGTCTCTCTCTGACCGCCAGAGTACACGACCCCATTCACTATAACCGGCGCTACAACAATCGGGCCACCAGGAAACGGGGCCTTGTGCTGCCATACCAGTCTACCATCACTGGCATTATAGGCAAAGAGGCCCAGAGGGCTACTAACATAGAGTAGACCATTGGCAAGTACAGGAGTGGGCGCGTTAGGCGGCAAGCCTGGTACTGAGGACTGGCTAACATGCCAGGCTACACGCCCTGTATCTGTGCGCAATGCATAAATATCGCCCTGCGAGGTCGCGCAATAGACGAGGCCGTTTGCCGCCACGATACCGCCATTCGCCAGGCCCGCGTCAGTGCGCGGCGTCATATTCCACAATAGTTGCCCGTCGCCGGCTCGCAAAGCCGAGATGGCCCTGACAGAGAGACCACCAGGCCCCTCTGACGACGCAGCGACATATACGACGCCATCTGCTACGCCCATCAAGGCCGGTGTCGCCGCAGAAACGCTATAGGTCCACAGCTTTCCGCCATCCGCTGCACGCAAGGCCACAATGATTGAGGCATTGTTTTCGGCGGAAGTCGCCATGTAAACCGTTCCAGCAACAACAATGGCCTGAGAAATCCATTTACTCCCCTGGTACCGCCAGAGTAGCTTCCCACTATCCGCGTTCAGCGCGTATAGCGCCGTATCCCCTGCGGCATAAACCATGCCAGCGGAAACGCTATACAGCCAGACCGCCGCACCAATCTTATAGCTCCAGCGCACCGTGCCGCCAGTCGTATCAAGCGCGTAGAGCATGCCATTATCAGAGCCGACATACGCCACACCGTTGGAGACGATAATAGATTCGCTATGCCCGTTGGGCAGCGGAGCGGGCTTGCCATCAGTCCCCGGCTCAGGGTCTGTCCCCTTGCCCAACGGAATATTACTGAACTTCAAGGGCGGGGGCGTACCAGACGAGGTGGTAGCAGGAAAATTCGTCCCACAGGCAGGCAGGCAGCATACCAGTAGAAGCAGAGCGAGGCATGAGCCAATATAGCTTTTTCTTGCGAACGTATTCATAGAACATTCTCCCCTGATGAAATAGCAAAAACAGACGAACGAGGCTATACCATCGGAGAGACGCTGGCAAGCGGCAAAAAGTTCCTGCTGACAGAAAGAGGACAGAGAGTGCGCGCAGGCCGACCGCAAGGGGTCGGCCCTACTATACACAATACATTCGCACGGCTTGTGGAGCCGCCGTATATAGTAGGGCCGACTCTTGCGGTCGGCCTGTGAGGTACGGGCCGGTTAGTTAAGCCCTATCTCCCCAGCAAGAACGCCAGCCATCCCCTGGCTGGATAATGGTCGAGGTAGTGGCCGGTTAGTTAAGCCCTATCTCCCTAGCAAGAACGCCAGCAGGCTGCCGGCGGCGGGATTGGCTATTGCCAGGATGACCTGCGAGGCGAAGGTAATCACGATCACCGCCGCTGCCGTCAGCGAGATGGAGGCGCTGAGGCCGATGGGCGTTGCCAGGCGCTCCTCTTTGAGCGGGGCATCGAAGTACATGGCCTTGATGATCCGGCCATAGTAGACGAGCGAGACGATGCTGTTGATGAGCGCCACAACGACCAGCAGCGTCTGGCCCTCGCCCCAGGCGGCGGTGAAGATGAACACCTTACTGACAAAGCCCGCCGTCGGGGGGATGCCGGCCAGCGAGAGCAGGCAGATGGCGGTTCCCGCGCTGAGCAGGGGCGCTTTCTTCGCCAGCCCGCGAAAATCTTCGATGCGCTCGCCGCCCGTCGCGTTCGCCAGCGCGATGATACCGGAGAAGGCTCCCAGATTGGTGACCACGTAGACCAGAATGAAGAACAATACCGCCGCGTTGCCCGCCGAGGACTTGCTCGCTACGCTGGCCGTGAAGCCAACCAGGATGTAGCCCGCCTGCGCGATGCTCGAATAGGCCATCATGCGCTTGACGTTCGTCTGCACGGCAGCGACAAAATTGCCCAGCGTCATCGTCAAAATGGCAACGATGTTCAGAATGACGACCAGAGAAAGCAGGTTGATCTGGAAGAGGCCGCCATCCATGAAGACGCGAATCAGGGCGGCAAAGCCAGCCGCTTTCGATGCCACCGAGAAGAAGGCGGTGGCCGGAGTGGGCGCGCCCTCGTAGATATCGGGCGCCCACATATGGAAGGGGACCGCCGAAATCTTGAAGCCAAAACCGGCGATGATGAAGAGGTCGGCCACCAGTTCCATCACGTTGCCGTTGTGGAAGCCGGTCTTGATCGAGGTGGCAATGCCCATCAGATCGGTGGTTCCCGTCAGACCATAGAGCAGGGCGAAGCCGTAGAGCAGGATGGCTGAGGACATGGCCCCTAGCAGCACGTACTTGACGGCTGCCTCCGCCGAACGCTCGCTGGTGCGAATCAGGCCCGCCATCACGTAGAGCGGGATGCTCGTCAGTTCCAGCGAGATGTAGATGGAGATCAGTTCGGTCGTGCTGGCCATCAACATCGCGCCGGTCAGCGAGAAGAGCATCAGCGTGTAGAACTCGCCATCCGCCCGCACGTATTTGCCGACATAGCTATAGGAGGCCAGCAGCATGACCGCGCCGATAATCAGGAAGACGATCTGGAAAAAGATGGCGTATTGATCGACCACCAGCATACCGAAGAAGGCGCGGTGCGCTACCGAGAAATCCAGCGAAAGCGCCAGCGAGATGGTAAAGGCCAGAGGAATAATGAGGCCGACCAGGGCGACCGTCACCGTCACGATGCGCCGTCGCACAAACAGGTCGACGACCATCACCAGCAGGGCCAGCAGGGCCATGCTCAATTCCGGCGAGAGCAGGTAGAGATCGCCCGGTTGAAATGCTTGTACAGGCATAATTCCTCACCCCCCTTCTAATGCAAGACCAGACTGACCGTGTGCATAATCGCAGTCAGGCTGGGCGTAATCACATTGATCAGAAACGCGGGATAGATACCCACGAAGACGATAAAGGCCGACAGCGCGTAGAGCGGGATCGACTCGCGTATGGTCGCGTCGGGCAGCCACTGCCAGCGCGTGTTGAACGGGCCGTAGAAGACGCGCTTGAGCATCCAGAGCAGGTAACTGGCCGTCAGGATCATAGTAAAGACCGAGACGACCGTAATGGGTGTCCAGATGGGGAAGCTGGACGTAAAGGTTATATATTCGGCGACGAACCCGGCCAGCCCCGGCAGGCCGAGCGAGGCCAGCCCTGCAAAGGTAAAGAACGTCGCCAGCAGCGGCATCTTCTTCGCCACGCCGCCAAATACTGCGATCTCGCGCGTGTGCGCGTGGTCATAGATCACGCCGACGCAGAAGAAGAGCATGCCGGTGATGATGCCGTGACTGAACATCTGAATGGTCGCGCCCGTCAACGCCGCCGTGCGGAAGGCCAGCCCGCCAAAGCCAGCAGCCGCAGCCGCCACACCCAGCAGCACCACGCCCATATGGCTCACGCTCGAATACGCGATCAGCCGCTTCATATCTTTCTGCACCAGGCAGATGCCCGCGCCGTAGATGATATTAATGACCGCCAGCACGGCCAGCCAGCCCGCGAATTGCTGCACGCCCACAGGAAGCAGCGTCAGGCAGACACGAATCAGCCCGTAAGCTCCCATCTTGAGCAGGATACCGGCCAGGATCACGCTCACCTCGGTAGGCGCGTCGGTATGCGCGTCCGGCAGCCAGGTATGGAAGGGGAACATGGGGATTTTGACGGCAAAGCCCAGGTAGATGAGCAGGAAGGTGAGCAGTTGCAGGCCCATCGTGATGCCCAGGAAGCTCACCGTCCCATGCTGGAAATGCGTTGCGAAAAACCGCATATCCGCCGTCTGCCCGCCCAGGCTGAAGTAGAGCAGCAGAATACCGATCAGCATGAAGGCGCTGCCGAAAAATGTGTAGAGCAGGAACTTCCAGGCCGAGTAGATGCGCCCCGGCATGCCATGCTTCATCGTCTCGCTGCCCCAGACGCCAATGAGTATGAACATCGGCGCAAGTTCGCCTTCCCAGAACAGGAAGAAGAGCAACAGGTCTAAAGCCAGGAAGACGCCCATCACCGCCGCTTCCAGCAGCAGGATCAGCGCCATGTATTCTTTGACGCGCGGCTTCTCCCAGCCGCCGATGATCGCCAGCATCGTCAGCAGCGCGTTCAAAATGACCATGGGCAGGCTCAAGCCGTCAATACCCAGGAAATAGTCAATTTTGAAATGCACCGAGCCAGCCGTGAAATCGAGCCAGGGCATTTTCGTCGCATAGGCGGGATTCAGCAGATCGCCGAAGTTATAGCCGTTGAGGGCGATGTTGAAGAACAACCCCAGCGAGAGCGCGAAGGTGCCTGCCGTGAAGAGCAGGGCCAGCCAGCGCGCTACCGGTCTCGGCGCCAGTATCGTCGCTATCGCCCCCAGCACCGGCAGCAGAATAAGCCAGGTTAATGGACTTGCAAATATCATAACGCACGATCCTTATTGTACGAACGTGACCAGCACGAATACCAGTATTGCCAGCACCGCGACTCCACCGAAGAAACCGATCATGTAGGCTTGCACTCTTCCTGTCTCCACATGGCGCAGATCGCGTCCCGCGCCCCTCACCAGCGCGGCCACCCCATTGACGATGCCGTCAACAACGTAGGTATCAAACGCCGCTTCCACATGCGAGAGGCCAAGCACGCCATAGCGGATCAGCAGCGCATAAAACTCGCTGACATAATACTTATGCAGCGTCACGCGGTGCAGAAAGTTCAGCAACGGATTGTTGTAGACCACGTTGCCAACAGCGACCCAGCCGACCACGCAGTAGAGGTAATAGGCCCAGCCGAGGCCGATAAACGAGACCAGCACGCCCACCCATGTCTTCCAGTCTGTAAGAATTGCGCCAAAATTCAGCACCGGTGCGGGCGGATAGACATAACTGAAGAAGCCAAACCAGTACCCGGCGACAATCGAAGCGATTGCCAGCAGCACCAGAGGAATCGTCATTGTCAGCGGCGATTCGTGCGGCGTCCCTTCATGCGCGACGCCCTGATCGTTTTCGAGTCTGCCCCAGGGAACGCCGGGGACGCCTGCCGCGCCGCGATACGGGCCGCCCCACAGCCCACCAAATTCGCCGCCCTTGCCGCCAAAGGTCAGGATGTAGGCGCGCAGCATGTAGAACGCCGTCAGGCCAGCCGTGAGCAGCGTGATGATATAGAGCGCGTAATCGCCGCGATCAAAGGTCAGACCAATAATCGTATCTTTGCTAAAGAAGCCGGAGAAAAAGGGGAAGCCGGAAATGGCCAGCGTGGCGACCAGGAAGGTGATGGCCGTCACCGGCATGAACTTTGCCAGGCCGCCCATGTAGCGCATGTCCTGCGTCTCACGATGCAGCGCATGATGCATGGCATGCAGCACGCTGCCCGCGCCCAGGAAGAGCAGCGCCTTGAAGAAGGCATGCGTAAACAGGTGAAACATGCCGGGGCCGGGGCCATATTCCGCGCCGGCGACGCCGAGGCCAACGAACATATAGCCAAGCTGGCTGATGGTCGAAAAAGCCAGGATGCGCTTCAGGTCGTACTGCGTCAGGGCAATGGTCGCGGCAAAAATCGCGGTAATCGCGCCAACCCAGGCCACCACGCCCAGCGCCTGCGGACCCGCCGCCAGGAAGAGGGGATAGGTGCGCGCCACCATGTAGACGCCAGCCGCCACCATCGTCGCCGCGTGGATGAGCGCGCTTACAGGCGTCGGGCCTTCCATCGCCGATGGCAGCCAGACGTGTAGCGGCACCTGCGCCGATTTGCCGATAGCGCCGCAGAAGACCAGAATCATCGCCAGCGTTAGCAGGCCCAGGTTGCCGGCAAAGGCATGGGTCACACTGTGCGGGCCGCTACCGGCCAGTGTGGCAAAATCGAAGGTGCCGGTATTGGCGAAGAGAATCATAATACCGATGATGAACCCCACATCACCAACGCGGTTGGCAATAAAAGCTTCGATCGCCGCGCTGGCCGGCGAAGGGCGATCTTCGGCAGGTTTGGCCGCTTTATTAATCCAGAAACCGATCAGCAGGTACGAACTCAAACCGACCAGTTCCCAGCCGATGAAGATAACCAGGAAATTCGCCGCGAAGACGATATCGAGCATGGAGAAGGTGAACAGCGAAAGGTAGGCAAAGAAACGCGCATAGCCGGCTGAATTCTCCATGTAGCCCTGTGAATAGAAATACACCAGCAGAGAGACCGTCGTCACCACCGTCATCATCGCAATTGCCAGTGTATCAATGCGGAAGGTGATGACATAGCTGACAAGCCCGCCTGGCTGCACGAACCAGTTATAAGAAAAGATGGTCACGCCGCTTGCTGGTAAGGGGGGGGCTATGGAAATAACGCCTGCTGTATTGAGCAGCAAAATCCAGGAGTAGATACAGGCCAGCCCTACAATTACGATAGCCACGTAGCCGCTGGCCTTCGCGCCCATCGTCAGGTATGGCACCTTCGGGTCTTCGTCGTCCTCCAGCACCTCCTCTTCGCCGCGCGGCCCCTCTTTCTTAATATAGTGGATATCGCTCTCCTCGTGCGCCTCCTCACGCTGGGCCGCTGTTGCCTTCACGGGACGACTGAGCAGGTCCCAGACGCGCGTACCGAAAACAATGACGGCGAAAGAGAAGAGCGGAGAGAAGAGGATGAGCCATGAGCCATAATACAACGCCATAGAATTCACCACCTCATCATATCGATTTCGCCGACATCCACTGTGCTGCGCTTGCGATAGATCGAAATAATCATCGCCAGGGCCACCGCCGCCTCCGCCGCCGCGACCGTGATAATGAAGATGGCGAAGATCTGCCCGGTAAGAAAGGTGGAATACGGCTTGACAGTATTAAAAAATGAGAACCCCACCAGGGTGATATTGACGGCGTTGAGCATGATTTCAATGCCCATCAGCACGGCAACGGCATTCTTCTTGGAAATCGCCCCGTAGAGGCCAATGCAGAAGAGAACCGCGCCCAGCGCCACGAAGTGGTAGAGTGTCAGCCCCATTATTGATCCTCCTCCCTGCCTATCACAATCGCGCCCACAATCGCCACCAGCAGCACAAGGGACGCAATTTCAAAGGGCAGCACGTAGCTATAACTCGACGGGCTATACAACAACTGCCCGATACGCACCACATTGTTGATGTTCGCCGGAATCTGCCCGCTGCCGTTGCCCGTCACAGCGACCGCATGTGGGCTGATCGTCACTGCCAGAATGGTCCCCGCGCCGACCAGCACGCAGATGATGAGCGCGAGCCACCACAGCCGGTTGGTCGGATTGCTGTCACGATTGATATTCTCTGTGCGCGTGAGCATGAGGGCAAAGAGGATCAGAATCGTTACCGCGCCTGCATAAATAAGGATTTGCACAATAGCGATGAACTCGGCATTGAGCAGCAAATAGATGCCTGCGGCCATCCCGAAGACCACGACCAGCGCCAGCGCGCTATGCACAACGCTGCGCAACATCACCACCATCAACGCCGCCCCCACCAGGATGACGGCGACAATCCAGAAAAGTAACGTGGCTACATCCATAAAAAAACCTCCGAGTGAGAGCGGATGTGGATTATCAGCTTCTCTTATCTATTGTAACGAGCAACCTGCCCGCCAGAAGGGGTTTTCACATATGTCCTTGTGAAATTCTATCAAAACATCCGCAAGGTGACAAGGGCAATGCTCGACTGCTTCGCGCCAATCCGTCCGCAGGCATGCCGACCGAGCAGCCTATCCACTCAACTATTTTCTTGACTTATTCGTATTATAGAGAGGAACAGGCATTTGTCCCTGTTTTTTACAGGAAAATCACCTGAAAATGACTAAAATGGGGGATTCGGGTAGTTTTTGCTATCGGAATATACCCGGTCTATGCTATAATCAGGCTGTACCAGTGTACAAAGCAATGTAAAAGGGAAAGAATGTTTATGAGCATGGCGCAAACACGAACCGAGCAGGACTCTTCTGAACTCATCCATTGCCCGCAGTGCAAGGCACCACTGCCTGCACAGGCTCTGTTCTGTAGTTCATGCGGCACCCGCATCGACAAAGCGGATACCCGTTCTCTTCTGGAAGATGATATCGATATTGCAACACGCTATCGTATTACGTCCCTTGTACGACGGAGACCGTATGTCACGCTGCTCTTCGCCTTTGATAATCAGCAACAGCGCCCCGTCGCCATTCGCGACCTTGACCTGAGCGATCTGTCCGAGGAGACGCGCCAGGTCATCAAGGACGCGGTAAAGGACGAGTATGATCTGCTGCGCCGCCAGCGTATCCCGTACACTATGCCCGTCGTCGACCTGCGCTATTTCCAGCATCACCTCTATCTCGTCACCGGCTGGCCTTCCGGCGAGGCGGCGGCGCAGTTGCATACTCTGCAAGACCTGCTGCAAAGCGGCGCCGGTCTGCCCGACGAGCGTGTGACCCTGGACTGGATCACGCGCCTGTGCTTCTCCCTGGAATATCTGCGCCGCTATCAAATCGTCATCGGCGACCTCGACCCCCATGCCATTGTCCTGAACGAGGACAGCTATCAAAGTCAGCTCGCGCTCATGGTCTCGTGGCTGCCGAACAGCGTGCGCGCTCTGCTCCCATCAAGCCAGCCACCAACGCCTGATCCGTTTATGGCCCCGGAAGCCCTGGAAGGAAAGGCCGATGCGCGTTCGGATCTGTACAGCCTGGGAGCCATCTTCTACCTGTTGCTCACCGGCAAGGCCCCTGAAGAGGCCGGCCAGCGCCTGCAACGTTCGGGGCGATCCTCACGCCCCCTGCGCTCCCCACGCGAACTCAACCCGCGTGTCAGCGCCAGCGTCGATGAACTGGTCATGCGCGCGCTCGCCCTCTCACCGGACGACCGTTTCCAGAATGTCAGCGCGATGATCGCCGCCCTCACCGACCTCAGCCGCAAACGCTCGGCCCCGGCCTTGACGCAAATCAAAGCGGCCCCACAGCCCGGCACAGAAAATGAGCCAGAGGACGATGAATGGTATCTGGAAGAGACGGTCACGATTACACCACTGAAACAGGGCGCACAAAACGCCAGCGCGCCTGCCGCGCCATCCTCCGCGAACGCCGAGACTGCCGCTGTCTCTCAGCCCGTGCCGCCTGCTCAAAAGCAGCCCGCTCAGCCCCCGCTTCAGTTAGAGCGTGAGATTGATTTACAGGATACGCTTGACTTTGAGCCAGCCAGTCCGGCAGGCACCTCGCTGCCACAGCCGCGCAAACAGGAGCAGGGACTGGGATGGCGCAAGCGCGTCACCGGCATGTTGCCCATCGTCGGAACGGCGCACCCACCGGAAACCGGCGTGGAAAAGACGCGGCGGCCAAAAGAAGGGTCGTGGTTGAAGCGTTTGCAGGATTTCTTCCTGGGCGAACAGCAGCATACAACAACAGCCGCCGCCATCATCGAAACGCCGATGCGCGTGCAGCCCAACCAGCCCTACGCCATTCGCATTCGCCTGATGGGCCGCGCGCAGCCAATGGTACCCCCCACGCCCGGCGAGGGCCTGCGCGAGCGTAGAGCCAGAACCCCCCAGGGTCTGAGCGCCTTAGTTGAGGGCGATATCGTCTCCATCGAGGTACGCTCTGTCCTCTACCAGAGCTTCGCCTACATCGTGCAGCAGGCTACGGTCGCCATTCCCGCCCCGGACTACGCCGCCGATGTCACCATTCCCATGCAGGCCATCGCCAGCGGCCCCAGCGGGCGCAGAGACCGCCTGCACATCTTCTTCCTCGATGAGGCGCGCCGCCCGCTCTATGAAAAGCCCTTCGTCGTCGAAATCTTCGTCTCCCATCTCGTCCAGTCCGGTCGCGAGGGCCACAATGTGCTGACAATTCCACTGTAATGGTGGAATTGTCAGCATATTTCTCCCGCATCTCCCCTTCACCTCTTCCCTGATGGGCCGATATCAGATATAATCGCAGCAGTTGCGGCGTCTTGCCGTCTCAATCTATCTGTCACGGTCTGTGCAAAGACCGCGAAAGGAGAACCTTCATGTCCGATCTGCCGGTGGACGTCGATCAGCACGAGCAAACGGTGCCATCTATCCACAACAACCATGCCAATGACGAACACAATGACCGCATCGCAGCCTTCTCAAGCACCCTGCTGGACAGGGTTGATTCGCTGGTCTATGCCATTGTCGGCGTCTGCTTTTTCATCGGCGCGCTTTGCGCGCTGGGCTATAGCTTCTGGGATTTTGGAGACGCGCTGCTCTTTCCTGCCTCTCCCCTTCAGCCGGGGACGCCTCCCGAAGTCGCCGCCGCCATCATCAAACTGGTCTCCGATCTCCTGCTCGTGCTTATCATCATGGAGGT
>Ga0209810_1003687_pt1 | contig 15709 bp, 7 predicted proteins | sample Coa_R1_7_FD_187159 | JGI IMG/M metagenome (GOLD analysis project Ga0209810, IMG submission 187159) | Surface soil microbial communities from Centralia Pennsylvania, which are recovering from an underground coalmine fire - Coalmine... | ecosystem: Environmental > Terrestrial > Soil > Unclassified ...
CGCCGCGTTACGTGCTGGGCAAGGTGGTCGAGCGGGCGCGGGCGATGGGCTTTGAGCCGATGGCCGCCGCCGAACTGGAATTCCGCTTCTTCCGCGAAAATCAGATGTCCGTGCGCGAAAAGGATTTTGGCCCCAATCTGACGCCGCTCAACCCCGGCATGAACTGCTACGCCATCAGCCAGTCCAGCGCCGACGATCACCTGCTCGGTCGTATCGCCCGCATGATGCGCGACCATAACGTGGAGATCGAGGGCTACAACCGCGAGCATGGCCCCGGCATGTACGAAATGAACATCCGCTATGCCAGCGCCGTCGAGGCGGGCGACCGCACGATGCTTTTCAAGACGGGCGTCAAGGAAATCTGCCACCAGCTTGGGCTGACTGCGACCTTCATGGCGAAGTGGAACGATCAGGAAGACGGCAGCAGCGGCCACTCGCACATGAGCCTGTGGGATATCAACCGCGAGCGCAACCTGTTCTGGGACGATCAGGCCGAAGACCACATGTCGCCGCTCATGCGCCACTTCCTGGCCGGTCTGCTGGCGAAGATGCCTGAATTCATGGCCCTCTACGCTCCCGTCATCAACTCCTACAAACGCTACGTTGAGGGGACATGGGCGCCGTTGAATACCACGTGGGGCATGGATAACCGCACCTGCTCCGTGCGCATCATCAACAACGGACGGCGTTCCATTCGTGTCGAGAACCGCGTGCCGGGCGCGGACGCCAACTTCTATCTGGTCTTCGCCGCCATGCTGGCCAGCGGCCTCTACGGCATCGAACATAAACTCCAGTTGCCGGCGCGCCTGGATGGTAACGCCTACGATCAGGCCACCATTGACCGCGCCATCGAGGCCGGACACATCCACCCGCTGGCGCGCAACCTGACAGTTGCCACCGACAGGCTGGAGCAGAGCGAACTCGCCAGGGAATACCTGGGCAATGCCTTCGTCGATCACTTCGTGGCCACACGCCGCTGGGAGGTCAAAGAGTACGAGAAGTCGGTCTCCAACTGGGAGCGCCGCCGCTATCTCGAACTGATCTGATTACGAGGGCGAAGGAACTTCTTCGATCCAGCCGTGTTCTTCGTGGAGGGGCAGTCCCTCTTCCGTTGCCTGCTCCGCTGTCAGATAGGGAAGCAGGTGGCCGATCAGGGGCTGCTTCGCTTTGTAGCGTTGCAGGTTCTCCCACGCTCGCTGCACCAGCAGGCGCATGCCTATCTGCGGGTCGCCGATAGTTTCCTGCAGGTATTGCCAGCTCTGGATGGCTCGCGTCTGTTCCTGCGAGGAAAGATATTCCTGGCTCAGCAGGCGTCCCAGTTCGAAGAGGCGCTCTTCATCCAGCAGGCCGAGGTGTTCCGCCCAGAGCAGCAGGCGCAGCCCGTGCGCTAAACGAGTGTCGAGGGCGGCGGCGTTGATCTCGGCGTCGTTGCGCATGCCCCGGTTGTTCAAATTGGCCGAGCCGTTGGTTGACCAGAGGTCGTCGATAATGGCGACTTTGGCGTGGACGTAGACCGGGCGATAATGCGCCTCTCCCGGCTCCTGCGTCGAGGTGCCGAGGCAGAACGCCTGGATTTTCCCCTGCAAATCGGCCTGGGGGGCCAGCGAACGCAGCAGTTTGAGGCCGGCATCGGTGAAGGCGCGACCCACGTTGGGATGGTCGGGCAGGACGATGGCGAATGAGGCTCCACGCTGCAAGGCCCCGGCGATGTCGTGGATATTGCGCTCCATGTCAGGACTATCCGGCCCCAGGAACGGGATATCAAGTCCGGTGTAGGCGCGATACCAGAAATATTGATTTTCCAGGTAGATGAAGCTCTGCGCGTTGCTGAAGGCGTGATTGTACAACTGCGCGATGCCCTGGATGCCTTGAGGCGCGAAGCTGTAGGTATCGGGCGGGATGGTGCGCGCCACCTGCGTCACCATCTCGCTCTCCATCGGCGGCGCGAGCGGATGCTCCGGCACGAGTAGTTCCGCGTTCAGGTTATGGCGTTTGACCACGTCATTCCAGCGTTGTCGGAAGTTGAGTTCCACGTCGCCCGCTGCCGGTCCCATTACGTGGGTATGCACATCGTGCCAGGGATGCCCCGTTTGCCCCTGGCTGTTGGCGCGCAGAGGGTTGGCGTAGAGGTGCGCCTGCGTGTCCCAGCGATCGAAGTCGCCGGTATGCTCGATCAGAGGGTCAACGCCGCCGACAAAGGCGTGCAGCCCATCTACAACAGACATTTTCTGGTGCAGCGCCTCGCTTGGGTGGCGAACGAGGCCGCGCGAGCTATCATCGAGCAGGCAGGTGACGCCGACCTCGCGCAGTAGCTCGCACGCCTTCACCGGGTCCAGAGGCATGAACTCTTCCACCGCGTCCCAGATCAACACCTTGACCTCCACGCCTTTGCGCACCATGTAGCCAAGCACGTTCTGTAGCGTGAGCGGCTGCGTTGTCCAGAAGGCGATCTCTGGCTCCGCCAGGCCTTCGGCACGCAGCTTCGCGATCAGCGCCTCCTGTTCAGGGCTGCCGTCCGGCCCGGCGCGCCAGTCGGTGCCGCGTACCAGCGTCATTGTAGCCGTCATGCCCCAGTTGGCAAGATAGATATATTGCTGCGCCAGCAGCAGATGGCGGCAAAACGCCTGCAAAAACATGCGCCCATCGACATAGTAGGCGATACGGGCATCGGTATGCACGGGCGAGTCGCCGTCGGCCCACCAGTCAACGATGGGCGCGCCTGCTCCCTGTCCCTGAGATGTCGTCATACATGTTCCTCCTCAAAGCTATCGCCTGGCCTGCTCAGCCGTCTGAATTCTTCCTGTCTCCTCAGCCTCTTCCAGACGGAAGAGGCCCCGGTTTTCGTTGAAGGTGAAAAGTTCGGCGTAGCGGCCCCAGTTGATGGCTGTTTCCAGCTGCTCCTGTGCCTCCTCTTCGCTGAAGTGCTTTTCAAGCAGACTCAAGAAGTATTCTTCGGGCAAGCTGTGGCCTGGCGCCTTCTGCAACTCCTCGACAATCTTGCGTAGAATACTGACATGTGCCAGCGCCTGCTCGCGGAAGACCTGCTTTTCTTCCAGCACGCCTGCCTCGGCAAAGCGTTTTCCGGCCTCTGTCAGCACGAGGTCGCCCTCCTCGGTGTCGGCCAGGTCAAGCACATCGGCCGCCTCGACGATGGGCAGCAGGTCGTCAATTTCCAGGTGCAGGTGGCGGCCCAGTTGATAGAGGTCTTCCCGGTCGCCTCGCATATGCACCAGTTCAACGAGTCCTGTGATATCACCAATAGAGACGTGGGGCAAGACCTGGTAGGGACGCCGGTGTACTGCTGGCAGCGGCCCGGTCTGAGCCTGCGGAGCTTGCGTGGCCAGCAGCCGGGCAATGTCCTCCTGCGGGCTGGTCATGATGCGATAGATCATATCGACCAGTGCGGTATGCGCCTCGCTCTGGAAGCCGCGCTCGCTGCGGGGCAGGCCGGGCAGGGTGACGCGGATATGCCCCGGATTGGCCCCCAGAATGATGATGCGGTCGGCCATGCTAACCGCTTCGTCGATATTGTGCGTCACCATCAGGATGGCGCGGGTCGGAATGCGCTGCGTTTCCCATAAGCTGAGCAGTTCTTTGCGCAGGTTGGCTGCGGTCAGCACATCCAGCGCGCTGAACGGTTCATCCATGAAAAGTAAGGTCGGCTCGACGACCAGCGCGCGTGCAAAGCCAACGCGCTGGCGCATGCCGCCGGAGAGTTCTTTCGGGTAGGCATCCTCAAAGCCGTCCAGCCCGATGGCATCGATGGCGGCCAGCGCCTTTTTGATCCGTTGCGTGGGCGTCAGATCGAGCGCCTTGAGGCCCAGTTCCACGTTTTGCAGCACGGTGAGCCAGGGAAAGAGCGCAAACGACTGGAAGACGATGGCTACTTGCGGATTGGGTCCCCGCTGCGGGACGCCTTTGAAAAGCACCTGCCCGGAGGTGGGTTGTAGCAAACCGGCCAGAATGCGCAGGAGCGTCGATTTACCGGAACCGGAAGGGCCGAGCAGCGCCACGAACTCTCCATCGGCAACGTACAGAGAAACATCGTCCAGCGTGAGAGGCGCCTGCCCTTTTCCGGGCGCGCTGCCCTCCGGCTGGTACCGTTTGGAGATATGCAGCGCCCTCAGCAGGATGCCTCCTGTTTTTGTGTCGTTTTTGCTCTCTGCCTGAGCCAATTCGGTCATCTTTGTCTCTCCTTTCTCCTATGCTATAGTATAGCGGCGCTCGGCCAGCGCGTACAGGCGTTTCCAGACAAGGCGGTTGATGGCGACGACGAAAAGGGCCATCAAGATAGTTGCGGCCAGCAGATCGGGAAAGTTGCCAGCCGCCGCTGCTGAAGCAATGCTCGCCCCCAGGCCAAACGTTGTGTGTGTTTGATTGTTGAACTGGACATACTCTGAAACAATGCTGGCATTCCAGGCTCCCCCGCTGGCGGTGAGCAGGCCGGTAATCAGGTAGGGGAAGATGCCGGGCAGGATGAGTGTGCGCCAGCGCCGCCAGCCGGTAGCATGGTAGATGGTCGTGGCCTCACGCAGATCAGAGGGAATAGCCATCGCGCCTGCGATCACGTTGAAGAGAATATACCACTGTGTCCCCAGCAGCATCAGCAGGATGGCGGCCCCGGAGAGGCCACCGGGCAGGCCAACCAGGAGCAGCAGCAAAACGGGAAACAGGGCGGTCGCCGGAATAGAGGCGATGACCTGGACGACCGGCTGCAAGCGGCGCGACCACTTCGGCGACAGGCCGATGGCAACGCCCACCGGCACCGTCCAGGCAGCGCCGATGAGCAGGGCCGCCAGGGTGCGCAGCCAGGTGGCGAAAGCGGCCAGCAGCAGCGTTCCCCAGGTCTGGACAGGGACCTGGATGAGCAGGCGCGCCATCGACCAGAGGCCGAAAAGGGCCAGCGCCGCCAGCAGGAGCAGAAAGAGCCATGTGACGATTTGCCGCACGGAAGGAAAGCGGGTTGCACTGCCCGCGCTCTGCTCTAAGGATGCGCTGCCGGGGACAGGCTGAAGACGATCCAGTATTCCGGCAATCAATCTGCCGATGGGATGGAACACGCGCCGGTTGATTAATGCGATCAGCGCGGAACGGCGCAGGGCCTCGAGAACGGGTGAGTGTGGCGCTTCGTCGCCGCTGCTCAACTCAACTTTGAATTTGTCGGCCCACGCGACCAGAGGACGCCAGAACAGCAGGTCAAGCAGCACGATGAGCAGTACGAGGGTGAGCAGGCCGAGCAGGATATCTCCGGTGTTGCCTGCGTTAGCGGCGGCCTGTAAGTACGAACCCAGCCCCGGCAACTGGAAGGAACGAGACCCCAGAGTAAATTGCTCCGAGGCCATCAGGAAGAACCAGCCCCCGGCCCAGCTCATCATGCTGTTCCAGATGAGGCCGATCATGGAGGAAGAGACTTCCAGCGTGAAAAAGCGCCGCCAGGGCCGCAGGCGCGTGATGATCGCGACCTCGCGCAGATCGGCGGGCTGTGTACGCACCGAGTGATAAAAGCTGAAGGTCATATTCCAGACCTGGCTGGTGAAAATGAGGATGACGCTGGATAGTTCCAGGCCGATATTGGAGTGCGGGAACGCAGCCACCAGCGCCAGGGTGACAACGGGCAGGAATGAGAGAATGGGGATGCTTTGCAGGATATCAAGGATTGGCACCATGACCATCTCTGCCCGGCGGTTCGTGGCCGCGATATGCCCGTAGATGAGGGTAAACACCAGCGAAAGCAGGTAGGCCAGGGTCATGCGCAGCAGCGAGTACCCGGCATAGACCGGCAGAACGGTGGGCGAGAGATCAATGGTGACGGCGGGCGTAAGCGGCGCCGTCCAGCGCGCCGCCGCAATCACCAGCAGCGTGATCGCCGCGACCACGCCGAGAAAGACAATGAGATCAATTGCTCCATAGCGGCGCCGTGAGCGACGACCGGCCTTTTCCATGAGGCCAGCCGTCGTTTTCCCCCGCTCAAGCTGCTTGCGCGCGCGGGGAGTGTCGGGAAGGAATATCTGAGCCATCGAGTACCTCCATACGATTTTCAAGCAGCATGGAGGTACTATTACTGCTAAACGCGCTACCTGCCTCTAAAGGAGGGAGGGCAGGCGCAGGCAGAAACTACCCCCTTGCTGCACGCCAGAAATGCCTGTTGCGGATTTGCGTATCGTTGTTCAGGGTCGGCGCTCACGCCTGCTCACCTCCTTAGATATGTTCTCTCTTCTCTATACTATACATCAGCCTGGCAACCACAGGTGAGCTACTCACTTGCCACCTTTGGCGGTACCGGTGTCGCGCTGACAGCCGGGCCGATCCAGACCGTCTGGATGTTGACGAATTCGCGAATGCCGAACGAGGAGAGTTCGCGTCCATAGCCGCTGCGTTTGATGCCGCCGAAGGGCAGGCGCGGGTCGGAGGCCGTCATGCCGTTGATGAAGACGCCGCCGCTTTCGATGCGGCGCGCCAGTTGGCGGCCGCGTTCGATGTCGCTCGTCCACAGGTTGCCGCCGAGGCCGAACTGTGAGTCGTTTGCCAGTTCGATGGCATGGTCGGTGTCGCGGGCGCGAATGACGGCTGCCGCCGGGCCGAAGGTCTCTTCGCGGAACATGGGCATCTCCGGCGTCACGCCGGTGATGATGGTCGGCTCGTAGAAGTAGCCCTTGCCCGCCGCCGGTTTGCCGCCCAGCAGGACACGCGCGCCCATCTGCACTGACGCCTGCACCTGCTGTTCCAGCGCGTCACGCAGGTCGCTGCGTGCCATCGGCCCGATCTGCGTCTCGCGCTCAAGCGGGTTGCCGACGCGCAGTTTCGATGTCGCCTCCACGAATTTCTGCTCAAAAGCATCGGCTACCGCGTCTACCACGATGAAGCGTTTGGCGGCGATACAGCTTTGCCCCGTGTTCTGGAAGCGCGCGCGCACGGCCATCTGCGCTGCCCCATCCAGGTCGGCATCCTCCAGCACGATGAAGGCGTCCGAGCCGCCCAACTCCAGCACATTTTTCTTGAGGACACGCCCGCTCGTCGCCGCCACCGACGCCCCGGCCACGTCGCTGCCCGTTAAGGTAACCGCCGCGATGCGCGGGTCCTCGATCAGCTTTGCTGTCTCGGCCCCCGGCACCAGCACAGTTCTGAAAACGCCCTCCGGCGCGCCGCAGGCGCGGAAAATCTTCTCGATTTCGAGCGCGCACAGCGAGACGTTGGAGGCATGCTTCAGCACGGTCGTATTGCCCGCCATCAGGGCTGGAGCGGCAAAGCGGAAGACCTGCCAGTAGGGGAAGTTCCAGGGCATCAGGGCCAGCACCACGCCCAGGGGCCGGAATGCCACATAGCTCTCGCTCGCGTTCGTCGCTACCGGCTCGTCCGCCAGAAATTTCTCCGCGTTATCGGCATAGAAATCACAGTTCCACGCGCACTTTTCAACCTCGGCCTCCGACTCTACAATCGGCTTGCCCATTTCCAGCGTGGCGATGCGCGCCAGCTCTGTTTTATGTTCCCGCAAATAAGAGGCAATGCGATGGAAAAGCGCGCCGCGTTCCGCGAACGTCGTTTCGCGCCAGTCCTTAAAGGCAGCGCGCGCCTGCCCAAGCGCCTCGTCTATCTGTGCTGCGCTATATGGCTCAAACGTTGCCAGCACCTCTTCATTGGCCGGATTAATCGATTGAATGCTCATTTTGCTCTCTCCCTTTTGAAAAAATGGCTATGACCTGCACAGGTACTTTCCCATTATATCACCTGGAAACCTTGCCCATAGCATGATATCTCCGCGACAGTCAGTCTCACTGACTCTGCTCAACCGTAAATTTAATAGTTCCGTTTTGGTAGACATATCAATTCAATTGTAGAGATAATTTTTTTGTTGATAAATCTGTTGACATAGTTGCTGGAAAAAGTATAATCCTGGGAAGAATAGTGGTTGCTCGTAGCAGGAAAGGAAAAAGATGAGTACAATATTGCCCTATGAACAAAAGCATCTACAGACCGAATTTCCGGGCAATGCTTCTTCGTTGCGCGGGCTTCAGCTTGACCCGGTGCGACAGCGAGTATGGGTTGACGGTATTTTGAGGCGCGTCTCGTTGACGCCTCATGAATTCAAGTTATTGCAGGTGCTTGCTTCCTGCCGTGGTCAGATTTGCTCGCGCACATTCACCGTTGAGCAGGTATATGGAACGGCATATACAAAGGAACTGGACGATGACCGCCTGGACGCGCTGGTGGAACGGACGCGCAAGAAGATTGAAGACAACCCACGTCACCCGCGTTTCCTGCGTACTATTCACGGGCGCGGCCACCGACTGGATGAGTATATTGGTCAAAGAACTTGACAATATCCTTTACACTGGAGATACTAGGGGTAAATCTATGTGAAGAGGACGACAAAGTATGTACACAGCTGAACGCCAGCGCGCCCAGCCGTATCTTGACCATGTAACTTCTCCACTTTTTGAGCAGTGGTATCTGCTGCACCATCGGATGGTGCGTATCGTAACCAACCGCCAGGAATTCGCGCAACAGGTGCGCCAGTTCCTCTATTACGCCGAATTGCTGGCCGAATATACCTACGATCAGCCAGATCAGTTACCGGTTGATATTCCTGTTGATTTGCTCTGGCAGGCAGGCGAGCGGTTGTACCGCCCCGTTGCCCTGACCTGCTATCTCTTTGCCACGCGGCCCGATGAAACCTTCCCGCCCGCGCCTGCCGAGGCAAAGCCGACGGAGATTGCATGGGAAGAAATTACCGGCGTGGATGGCCCACTGCGCGCCCGCTGGAAGCGCGGCTCGCTGCGCTTTCGCGAATACCAGCCCTACACGGGCGTGTGCGGGCGTATCTGCTCGGTCATGGATAAGGTCGATCTGCATGCCACCATTTTTGTTGAGCGGCCGGAGATCACGACCTCCTGGTTTCTCATGCGTTTCGTCTTCTACATGGTGCTGGGGGCCATGTTTGGCATCGATGGCTACGAAATCATCCACGCGGGGGCAGTGGCCCTTGATGGGCAGGCCGGGGCCTTACTGATTGGCTCGCCGGGCAGCGGCAAAAGCACGCTGGTGCTTTCCTGCATGAAGGAAGGCATGCACCTGCTGGCCGATGATGTTCTCTTTCTGGCGAAGGATGACGGCGTGGTGAAAATTTATGCCTTCCCCGAAGATATCGGCGTGCGTGAAGGTTCTTTCGACCTCTTAAAGCATTATGATTTTATGGAGACGGTGGCGAAAGATAGCCGACAGAAGGCTTTCGTCGATGTGCAACGCTATTTCCAGGGGCAGTTTGTCAGTTCGTGTCCGGCCCGTGTTCTGCTCTTCATCAGCGCGAAGCGGCGCGCCGTCGAATTCCGCGCCGAGCCAATCACGCCCGTACAGGCTGTCAGCACCCTGATGCAGGAGTTTATTTCTCAGCAGAATGCGAAAGAGGGCGAAGCCGATTACATGTTCAACATCTTCGGCGACCTGGCCGCTCAGGCTCCATCCTACCAGCTCTGGCTCACGCCCGATATCCGCCTCAACGCCTTGCAGGTGCGCACTCTGCTGGAACGCCACCGCCGGGGCGCATAATGTTCTCACGCACAGACAGGCGTTGCTGTTATATAATGTTGTCGTATAAGGACTTCTGGTAGCATTGGATTCCGCGATGCATCCCTTCTGCTGCTCCTGAACATTACACGACGATTTGAGGTAAGAGTATGACGACTCACAATGATGTGTTCGGCGCTCGTGCGACGCTGGAGAGCGCGTATGGCTCCGTCACCTACTTTCATTTAGCCGCGCTGGCGAAACGCGGCGTGCAACTGGATCGCCTGCCCTACACGGTCAAGATTATCTTAGAGAATGCTCTGCGCCACCTCGATGGTACGCTGGTAACGGAAGATGAGGTGCTGGCGCTGGCGAACTGGCGACCGGGACAGGCCGGGCAGGTCGAGGCTGAATATCCCTTCTTTCCGGCCCGCGTCCTGCTGCAAGACTTCACCGGTGTTCCTGCTGTGGCCGACCTCGCCGCCATGCGGTCGGCGATGGCCCGCGCGGGCGGCAACCCGGAAAAGGTCAATCCGCTGGTGCCTGCCGATCTGGTGATCGACCACTCTGTGCAGGTGGATATGTTCGGCTCGTCACTGGCCTTTGCGCGCAATGTGGAACGCGAATACGAGCGCAACTCCGAACGCTACGCGCTGTTGCGCTGGGCGCAGCAGGCGTTCAGCAACTTCCGCGTTGTCCCACCCGGCACAGGCATCGTTCACCAGGTGAACCTGGAATATCTGGCTTCTGTCGTGATGACAAAGGAAGAGGATGGGCAGACTATCGCCTTCCCCGACACGCTCGTCGGCACCGACTCGCACACCACGATGATTAACGGTCTTGGCGTCCTCGGCTGGGGCGTCGGCGGCATTGAGGCCGAGGCCGTCCTGCTCGGCCAACCGCTCTACCTGCTCACCCCCGAAGTCATCGGCGTGCGCCTCACCGGCTCGCTGCCCGGCGGCTCAACGGCCACCGACCTCGTGCTGACGGTGACGCAGATGCTGCGCAAACGCGGCGTTGTCGGCAAGTTCGTCGAGTTCACCGGTCCCGGCCTCAGCCAGCTTCCTCTGGCTGACCGCGCCACCATTGCCAACATGTCGCCCGAATTCGGCGCGACCGCCACCCTTTTCCCCGTCGACGAGGAGACGCTGCGCTACCTGCGCGGCACCGGGCGAGATCAAAAGCGGGTCGATCTCGTCGAACGCTACACAAAAGCTCAGGGCCTTTTCCGCACCGATGAGGCCCCGGAACCGCAATTTGACGACCTGCTCGAACTCGACCTCGGCACGATTGAACCCAGCCTCGCCGGGCCGCGCCGCCCGCAGGATCGCGTTCCCATGCAGGAACTTGGCCGCGTCTTCCGCAAGAACTATCCTGACCGCTTCCTTGAAGACGAGCAGAACCTGACCACCGAGAAGCCCTTGATTCGGCTCGGCACCGAGGGCGGCAGGCCTGACCCCGATCCGGTTGCTCAGGCCGAAAACGAGGCGAAAGACCTGGCGACGCTTGCCAGCGAGGGCAAACGCGACGGGCATAACGGGCATGTCAAAGATGTCGTGGTCAGGATGGGCGACGTGGAGACGCACATTTCCGACGGCTCGGTCGCCATCGCCGCCATCACCAGTTGCACCAACACCTCCAACCCCTCGGTGATGGTTGCCGCCGGTCTGCTGGCAAAGCACGCCGTCGAACGCGGCCTCAGCGTCAAGCCAACCGTCAAAACCAGCCTTGCCCCCGGCTCGCGCGCCGTCATCGACTACCTGCGCAACGCCGACCTGCTGCCCTATCTCGATGCCCTGCGCTTCCATCTGGTGGGTTATGGTTGTACCACCTGCATTTCGGAAGGCACGCCGGTACTGCTTGCCAACGGCACCGCGCGGCCCATCGAGCAACTGCCGGGCCTCGGCGGAGCCTCGCTACTCGCCCCTACCGCAGATGGCAAGTTAGGCAGGGCAAGGCAGACCGAAATGATGGTTCAGGGTGAGCGCGAATGTGTCTCGCTCACCCTGCAAGACGGGCGCGCGCTGGTCTGTACCCCTGACCATAAGTTGCTCTGCACCGATGGTCGCTGGGTGCGCGCCGACCAGCTTGTACCCGGCCAGGATCGCGTTGTGGTTGGCCTTGAGGCCCCGCTGGACGAGCCTGGGGACGACGAAGCCGGGTACACGCTGCAAGCTGGCAAACTGACGTTCACAATGGAGACAGCGCGTAAGCGCCAGCGCACATTGGCCTTTGCTCGCTTGCTTGGCCATCTGCTCAGCGACGGCTCGATCAGCCTCTCCGGGCAGGGCCGCATGCACATTGGACAGGCCCTTGACCGCGAAGCCGTTCTCGACGACATTGAACTGCTGACCGGCGTTCGCCCGGCGGCAACGCGCTACGATGAGCGCAAGTGGACGATTGTGCTACCGAAGTCGCTTACAGACGCCATCAGCACGTTGCCCGGCGTGCGCACCGGGCGGCGCATTCAGCAGGCGCCAATGCTTCCAGCTTTCGTGCTGGATGAATATTGCCCCATTGCGGTAGTACGCGAGTTCCTGGGCGGCCTGTTCGGAGCCAACGGACACGCGCCTACCCTGCATCGCCGGGGCAAAGGTGATGGTGATGCAACGCTTGAACCGCCAGCCTATTCCCAGAGTACCATAGCGGAGCATGTGGAAGCTCTCAAGCAGCTTATGTACGATGTGACCCGCCTGCTGGCGCGTTGTGGCGTGAAGACCGATGGAACCAGCGTCTACGAATACCCCACGCGCCGCTCAGCTTCCACGTATCCGGCAGCACAGGATGGCATGCCGCGTGTGGAGGTGCGCCTGGAGCTTCCAGATGGCCTCTCGTTCGTGGAGCGTGTCGGCTTCCGCTATTGCATGGACAAGGCCCTGCGAGCCAGCGCGGCGGCAGTCTACTGGCGGCTGGTGGACCAGATTCACCGCCAGCGCCTCTGGATGTCGGCCCGCCTGGAAGAACTCCATCAGGCAGACTACGCACTCTCGTTCTCCCATGCACGCAAAAAAGCGGCGGTAGAGCTACTGGAACGCGAGCCGGTTGTCTTCCCACATTACGCCCTGCTGGAAGGACACGACCGCTTTTCGCGGCTCCCGCAGGCTACAACGCGCAAGTTCCAGCCGTTGCATAGAGATGCCTGCGACTTTCCATCGCCTGTCGAACTGTTCAATCAGATCGGCGCGCGCGAGTGGTTCGCGCTGTTGTCCTCGCGTGAGGATAGGGAGACGGCGAAACGATACTGCATCGAGAAGGAATCACTTACGTTGCCCACGCTCGCGCTTCAGGTGGTGGAACGGCGTCCGGCTGGCAAACGAGCGGTATTCGATCTGGCAGTAGACGATCTGCACGCCTTCGTGGCTGGCACGGTAGCAGTGCATAATTGCATCGGCAATAGCGGCCCCCTGCCGCAGCCGGTGGCCGATGCTGTGCAGGAGAACGATCTGGTAGTCGCGGCGGTGCTGAGCGGCAACCGCAACTTTGAGGGGCGCATTCACCCGCAGGTGCGCGCCAGCTTCCTGGCCTCGCCCCCGCTCGTCGTCGCCTACGCCCTGGCCGGTACCGTCGATATCGACCTGACGACGGAACCGGTCGGCACCGATATCAATGGCGAGCCGGTCTACCTGCGCGACATCTGGCCCTCGCCGGAAGAGGTACGCGACGTGGTGGCTTCGGCCATCTCGCCCGAACTCTTCGAGCGGGACTATGCCAACGTCTTCGAGGGCGACGAACACTGGCGTTCCCTCTCCAATTCCAGCGGCACGCTCTTCGACTGGAACCCCGACTCAACCTATATTCAGGAGCCGCCCTTCTTCCAGAATATGCCCGTTGAGCCGGAGCCGATCAAAGACATTCGTGGGGCGCGCGTCTTAGCCATGCTGGATGACTCGATCACCACCGACCACATCTCTCCCGCCGGCAATTTCGGGCCTAGCAGCCCCGCCGGGAAGTACCTGATCGAGCATGGTGTGGAGCGCCGAGACTTCAATACCTATGGCGCGCGGCGCGGCAACCACGAGGTGATGGTACGCGGCACCTTTGGCAACATCCGTCTGCGCAACCGTCTTGTCGGCGGCAAGGAAGGCTACTACACCGTTCACCTGCCCGACGGGGAGGAGACGACGATCTACGATGCCTCCATGCGCTACCAGCAGGAGGGCGTGCCGCTGCTCGTCATTGCGGGCAAAGAGTACGGCTCTGGCAGTTCGCGCGACTGGGCGGCGAAGGGACCCCTGCTGCTGGGCGTGCGCGCCGTCATCGCCGAAAGCTTTGAGCGCATTCATCGCAGCAACCTCGTCGGCATGGGCATCCTGCCGCTCCAGTTCAAGCCGGGCGAGAACAAAGAATCTCTGGGCCTCACAGGTCGCGAGACCTATAACATCCTCGGTATCGAACAGGGCCTCAAGCCGCGCCAGGAAGTGACGGTGCAGGCGACCCGCGAAGACGGCTCAACCTTCACTTTCACCACCATCGCTCGCCTCGACAGCCCCATCGACGTCACCTACTACGAAAACGGCGGCATCCTGCAGACCGTTTTGCGGAGGTTAATGAAGGAGTAAGTAGATTGTGGTGAGCGGCACGGCTACCGCCCTGCCCCAGACCAGCGGGAGCAGGCCACCCCGGCAGGCCAGTGGGAGCAGGCCAGCGGGAGCAGGCCACCCCGGCAGGCCCCCGCCCCCAGGCCACCCGCCAGGGGTGGCCCTACTATAGACGATGCGGTCGTACCCCTTGTGGAGCGGTCGCGTATAGTAGGGCCACCCCTGGCGGGTGGCCTGCGTCGGCTGGGCAGTGACGTGGTGGCCTGCGAGCCGGGCTGGTGGAGCGGTCGCGTATAGTAGGGCCACCCCTCATAGGCGTTAACTTAAGGCCACCCCCTGGCGGGTGGCCTGCCGTGGTGGCCTGCCGAGTGGCCGATGACCAGCCTGCGCGGCTGGCCTGCGCGGCTGGCCTGCGCGCGGCCCGCCCCGGCTGGCCTGCGCGCGGCCCGCCCCGGCTGGCCTGCGCGCGGCCCGCCCCGGCTGGCTGTAAGCGGCGGTTGAATATCTAAAAAGCTATTATACCGCCTCCGCTTCCTCCTCAATCATGCGTTTCAGCGCGGTCTCTCCGGCGGCGAGGGGGAGGACCTGGCAGGCGGAAGCGGGGAAGGAGAGCGTGACGTGCTGCGCGACGGAGTAGCCGCGCGCCTGCTGGCTCGGCACATCGGCGGTGAGGACGCTTTCGTCTCTAGCGCGGACGTGGAAGCGCGTGAATGGCCCCAGGAAGGTGCGCAGTTCGATGACTCCGGAGATCTCATTGCTTGTTCCCGCGCCGTTCATGCTGGCATCGATACCCGGCGCGACTGCTTCCCCCGCACCGGAAATAGTCATCTCTTCAGGTCGGACGATGACCATGATGGATTCGCCGTCACGCATAGTCGGTTGGGGTGGTACGTGCAGCGTGTAGGAACCGGCCTGGCACAGCCCTTCGCTGGCAGAGGTCAGCACGCCTCTGAACTGGTTGCTGTTGCCCACGAAGGTGGCGGCAAAGACAGATTGCGGGTTGCTGTAGATATCTTCGGGCTGGCCCAGTTGCTCGATATGGCCGCGCGCCATCACCGCGATACGGTCGGAGATAGCCAGCGCCTCCTCCTGGTCGTGCGTGACGTAGATAGCCGTCATCTTGAGCTGCTGCTGGATGCGGCGAATTTCGTTGCGCAGGGAGACGCGCACTTTGGCGTCCAGCGCGGAGAGTGGTTCGTCGAGCAGCAGCACTTTGGGTTCCACCGCCAGCGCGCGCGCCAGGGCAACACGCTGCTGCTGGCCGCCCGAAAGTTGGTGCGGGTAGCTGCGTCCTTTGTCACCGAGGCCCACCAGTTCCAGCAGTTCGGCCACGCGGCGCTGGATTTCGTCTCCCGGCGTGTGTTTGATGGTCAGGCCAAAGGCGATGTTCTGCGCGGCGGTCATGTGCGGGAAAAGGGCGTAGGACTGGAAGACCATGCCCATAGGCCGTTTGCTGGCCGGGCGATTGGTGATATCATCCCCGTCGAGCAGGATATTGCCGACAGTAGGCGTCTCGAAGCCCGCGATCATGCGCAGGATGGTCGTTTTGCCGCAGCCGCTGGGGCCGAGTAGCGTCAGAAATTCGCCCCGTTCCACCGTCAGCGTGATATCATCGACGGCTGTGACCTGCCCGAAGCGTTTGGTTACGTTCTCTAATTCCAGAAATGCCA
>Ga0209810_1003689_pt1 | contig 15701 bp, 12 predicted proteins | sample Coa_R1_7_FD_187159 | JGI IMG/M metagenome (GOLD analysis project Ga0209810, IMG submission 187159) | Surface soil microbial communities from Centralia Pennsylvania, which are recovering from an underground coalmine fire - Coalmine... | ecosystem: Environmental > Terrestrial > Soil > Unclassified...
TTCGACAGATTGCAAGGGCCGAGATGGCCAGCACCGGGGGTTGAGTTATTCCCGACGTGGCAACCGATCTAGGTGCCGCGGCCGCTCTCCGGCTCTGCCAGACATCGGGACCCGGAAAATATCCGGATGCAGCCGGATTGAACACGATCTGCGCCACCATGCCGTTGCTCCATTGACCCCGAAGGAGCGACATCATCTCTTCCTGCGCCCTCACAGGATCGTATCGCGATACACCGATGGCGATGAAGCAAGAGTCCCAGTTCCACTGATGCGGATAGAGATCCGGAGAAGGCTTGGTCGAGTCACCGGCACGGTTTCCTGCCAGGACCGCACGTGCTTGCTGCTCCAGGGCCTGCAGCTCATCCCCCGGCATTCTTTGTTAGGTTGCTCCTATCTCGACCATATGTAGCGAATATTTCCCAAATATTTACCTCCAAGAGGCGGAATCAACACCACTTGACAGGTAGATTGAGTCGAGGGCTCCTGGGAACACGGCTTGAGCGAGACAACTCTACAGCGTACACTCGTCGCACTCACGGACCGACTTCGAAGCGTGCCTGGCGCCAGACTGATCGGCCTCAAGCCGCACCCTGCGGCGCACGACTCGATGGTGGCATCGGTGCAGGGGGTGGAGTGCCAGACTTCGTTGGCGCTCCGAGCGGTGTCCGAGGCGATTTATCAGGAGCTCGGCGTTCTGGTGACGTTCCGCACCACGGCCGTCTGAGAGGCCTCGACGGCATCCGAGCCGGTAAGCCCGGGCCAAGGATTTTGTCCGAATCCCGGTAGAATGGGGCGGAATCGGTCCATCTCATGCCATGACTACCTCCGTCCTGCCCCCATACATCGCTGACCTCGTCTCCTATCGGAGGCGTCCGACTCGAATCGTGTCGGTGGGCTCCGTCGATGTGGGTGGCTCCAACCCAATTCGAGTGCAGTCAATGACCACCACATTGACGAAAGATGTCGCTGCCACCATCGATCAGGCGGAGCGACTCGCGCGTGCCGGCTGCGAGATCGTTCGCGTCACCACTCCAACCCCGGCCGATGCCCGATGCCTGGGTCCGATCAGGGAGGGCCTGGCGAGGCGTGGCATCCATGTTCCACTGGTAGCCGACATTCACTTCAGTCCCCAGGCGGCGATGGTCGCGGCGGAGTATGCCGACAAGGTTCGAGTCAACCCCGGAAACTACGTCGATTCTCGCAAATTCGCCGTTCGAGAGTACAGCGATAGCGCCTACGGGGAGGAGGTTGAGCGAGCGGCGGAGCGCTTTGCCCCACTGGTCCTGAAGTGTAAGGAGCGCGGGATCGCCATGCGCATAGGGACCAATCACGGCTCTCTCTCCGACCGGATCATGAACCGCTTCGGGGACACTCCCGAGGGCATGGTCGAGTCCGCTCTGGAGTTCGTGCGGGTCTGTGAGGCGTACGAGTTTCACTCAATTATCCTTTCGATGAAGGCCTCGAATCCCAAGGTGATGATCGCCGCCTACCGCCTCCTGGCTCTTCGAATGGCCGAAGAGGGCATGGACTACCCGTTCCACCTTGGGGTGACTGAAGCCGGGAACGCGGAGGATGGCCGGATCAAGTCCGCTGTCGGGATCGGCAGCCTTTTGGAGGACGGCATTGGAGATACGATTCGGGTCTCTTTGACCGAAGAGCCCGAGGAGGAGATACCGGTTGCTCGCGCGATTGCGACTCGATACCCGAGCTGTTCCTCTCCCCCAGAGCGAGAAAGCCCGCCCACAATCGATGCACCCTGGGATCCAATCCACTATCGCCGACGGAATGCCGACACCGTTCGTATCGGTCAGGTGTCGGTGGGCAGCGACGAGACGGTCGGCGTCATCGTGCCGCTCTCCGTCGACGACAAGATGGTGGCGCATCTGCTCCGCTGGGCCAGTCCGGCTGGCAGAAGACAGCCGAAACCCGATGCCGTCTATGTCGAGCTCACCTCAGAGAGCGACCTCGGGCATCTTGCTGTTGCAAGGGCCAGACTCAAATCTCATCCTGGCGCTCGCTTGGCAGTGATCGCAGGATCTTCCAGTGTTGGACTGCTGCTGTCCGCAATTTCACACATCGATGCTGTCCAGGTGCGGTGTGTCTTAGGTGAACCGATCGCCGATATCTTGGGTCTTGGCGATGCAGCTCAGTCAGCCGGAGTCCCCGTTATCCTGAGCGCACCATCGGGACCACACCTCGACACACTCCTGGATTCGTTGATCTCGACTGCCCTCGCGCTTGAATCCCGCGGCGTCAGCACAGTGCTCACATTGGAGACCGGGCTGTCGCCGATTCACGACTATCGCAGGGTTGTGATCGAGGCGTCGCGTCGCGGCCTTCGTGCTCCCCTTATCCTTCAGGTTTCCGCGCCCGACTCCGACAGCTTGGACGCACTGTTGTCACCGTCGATCCATCTCGGCTCACTCCTGTGCGACGGTATCGGGGATGTAGTCATGGTCTGGGGAGCAGATGACCCCCTCACCCTCGCTTTCAACATTCTCCAGGCGACTGGAGCTCGAATCAGCAAGACCGACTACGTCGCCTGCCCATCGTGCGGTAGGACACTGTTCGATCTTCAGGAAACTACCGAGCGGATCAAGGCGCGGACCTCCCATCTCGTTGGGGTCAAGCTGGCCATCATGGGCTGCATCGTCAATGGTCCAGGGGAGATGGCGGATGCGGATTTCGGGTATGTCGGAGGAGCTCCTGGCCGAGTAAATCTCTATGTCGGTCGGGAATGCGTGGAGAAGGGCGTCCCCGCTGACGAGGCCGATGACCGGTTGATCGAGCTGATCAAAGCCCATGGCAAGTGGGAAGAAGAGGTCGAGGACGAGCCGGCCCTAGCGCCAGCCTAGAGAGAGCGTGGTCTGGCCAATTAAGGCCTTTAGGCAGCTAGCCGCGCTACCTGTCTTAGCAACTCCTGGAGCGCAAAGGGTTTCTCAACGAATCCCTCGGCTTTCATCGACTGAGCTCGTTCGGCTGCTCGAGTCGCGGCGGTAAGCACCAAAAGGGGTATGCGTGGGCGCAGCTTAAGCCGCTCCAGTTCGTGGGCAAACGCTATGCCGTCCATCCGCGGCATCATCAGATCGACGACGATGACATCGGGCGCCGCTTGCTTCAGTGCCTCGAGACCGTCGATGCCGTCCTTGGCGACCGCCACCTCGTAGCCCTCCGACTCAAGTGCAAGTCGAAGCAGCTCCTGAATACCTGGATCATCGTCCAGCACCAGCACCCTTTTCAACGGAAAGACCGCCACCTCACGCCATCGGTTCTCCGGCCTTACCGTCCTCCCCATGGTTGCGCCGATACCATCGGACCACTATGGCCACTTTTGGAGGCGCGACCCACTAGTTGTTTATACAGAGAGTGGTAGCAATCATGTCGTCACTGGAGAGAATGTGACCGCAGAAGCGATGGAGGGACTTCCGGACGGCTCTGCTCCTCTTAACCTCATCGAGATCGAGGAGATGGCCCGAGCCCTTCTTCCGCCCGCCCATTACGGCTACCTTGCCGGGGGCTCAGGGGACGAGGTGACCCTACGCGGTAATCGCGAAGCCTTCCACAACTGGCGCATCGTTCCGCGGGTGCTGCGGGGAGTCGACGCCATCGACCTCACGACGTCGATTCTGGGCATCAATCTGAAGATGCCGATCCTTCTCTCGCCGGTTGCGTTTCAGCGTCTAGCTCACGAAGAGGGTGAGGTCGCGAGCGCGCGGGCCGCGCGCGACGCGGGCACTATCTTCACTCTGAGCACCCTGGCCACCCGTTCGATTGAAGATGTGGGGGCCGCGACCGATAGGTGGTGGTTCCAGCTCTACTGCTATCGAGATCGGGAGGTGACCTTGGATCTGCTCTCTCGAGCCGAGGCGGCGGGAGCCATGGCCATCGTCATCACCGTCGACACGCCCTTACTGGGCCGCCGTGAGGCGGACGAGCGGAACTCATTTGCGCTTCCGACCCATATGGAGATGGCTAATCTGACCGGAGGGGCTGCCCGCAGGTTCTCAGCCCGGCCGGGTGAGTCCGCATTCGCCGCATACGTGAGCAACCTTTGGGATCCATCTCTGAGCTGGCAGGACGTCGACTGGGTCGCGGCGCGTACCAACCTGCCGCTTCTGATCAAAGGGATTCTCAGTCCCGCGGACGCGCGACTCGCCCTCGAACACGGCGGAAAGGCCATAGTTGTGTCGAACCATGGAGGTCGCCAGCTCGACTCGGCGGTCGCCTCCTTGGACGCACTCGAGACCATCGCCGCAATGGTGCAGGGATCTTGCCCGCTTCTTCTCGACGGCGGCGTAAGACGAGGGACCGACATCATCAAAGCACTGGCGCTCGGCGCCTCGGCCGTAATGATCGGCCGCCCATATGTTTGGGGACTCGCGCTGGGCGGACAGGCGGGTGTGCAGCTTGTTCTCCGACTGCTGAGGGCGGAGCTGAAGCTCGACCTGCTCCTCTGCGGGGCCGGGCGGCCGGCGGACGTGGATCGGGGTCTTCTCATCCGTCAGTACTAGCGCCTTTCCGGGTCGCAACTTCCGTACAGGGCTGGTGAAGAATGAGGGCTCTAGCGGCATCTCTGGCTAGGCCGGTTGGGGCCTTGGACGGCGGAGAGGGCAGGAGGATCCGGCTACTCGACCACCCGCTAGCCGGCTAAGAGCCGGTTGCATGGCCCGATCTTCCTAGGACGCAGAGTACTTTCCGGTGATGTACCTTCCGCAACCAATGGGATACGCTCGTCCTTGGGAGCCCCCGGTGGGAGAGAGAAGTCGGGCATGCCCCCATAGCCCCGTGCGGCAGAAGACTTCGGATTTGGGATGGGAGCAATGAGCGCAGCGACCACGGCGATTACTGTGGAGGACGAGCAGGCGCTCGGCCGACGCATTCAGATGGGTGATGAGACCGCCGTCAACGACCTGGTGGAGTCGAACCTTCGCTTCGCCATGTATATGGCAAACCGTTATAGGCGAGAAGGCGTCGACGTCGACGACCTTATTCAGGAGGCCAACATCGGATTGATGTTGGCCGCGCGTCATTTCGACCCCGGCCGTGGGGTTCGCTTCACCAGTTATGCCGGCTGGTGGATTGAAGCGCAGCTTAGACGCTATCTTAGCCGGCACACATCAGTGGTTCGCATCGGAGAATCGACGCAGCAGATCGCCCGGCGCCTAAGGCGGGTGGAGGAACGCCTGCTGCAAGAGCACGAGAAAGTCACCCTTGAAATGGTCGCCAGTGAAGCGGGGATCGACCTGGAAACGGCGGAGTTCGCAATGGGCGGAGTATCTGCCGCCCCCCTCTCCTTGGACCGCACGATGGGTGATGTGGAAGGCGAGTTCACGCTTCAGGACATGGTGGCCGACGAAACCACTGAGCAGGCCTTTACCCAAGCCGAGGTCGAAACCATCCTTGGCCCGCTGCTCGAGAGCCTCGACGCGCGGCAGCGGCAGATTCTGCAGATGCGGTACGGCGAGAACCGCACCTGCAACGACATCGGAGAGGAGCTGGGACTTTCCGGTTCCCGGGTGCAGCAGTTGGAGGTCCAGGCCATTCGGTCTCTCCGTCGCAGGCTGATGATGCCGCAGCGCGGCCCCGAAAACCACCAGGTTTCAGCCGCCTAGCAGCTCTCAGGCAACCTCTGAGGCTGGAATGGTCGCCTTGGTCGCTTCCTCCGGCCCCGCCTCTCCGCCCGACCGTAGACGTACGAGTGGGGTGACCATGCTGACGAGCCCGGTGATGAGGAACAGGGCTCCCTCAACGGCGTACATGGTAGCCACTCCGATACGCTGAGCCACGGCTCCGCCGATCGCCACCGAAATCGGGATACCGGCGGTGTTGATCATCATCATGCTGCTCATTACTCTCCCCCGCATCTCGTCGGGAGTTAGCCGTTGAATCAGCGTGGCGAGCGGTACGTTTACGACTCCGGAGGCCAAGCCGACTCCCAGATAGAAGGGGAGGGCCACCGGCAATACGGTGCTGAACGACATTCCGGTGAGGAGGACTCCCGCGACTAGACATACCGCAATCAGCAGCCATCCGACTCGTTGAATCCTGCGGGTCAAGGAGGCAGCCAGGGCTCCCACAACGCCTCCAAGCATGAGGCTGCCCTCGAGCAGGCCGTACCCTCGCGCTCCCGCGTGGAGAACCGACCGTGAAAAAGGAGCAGCCAGGATGAGGAGGGGTCCCACCAGCAGTCCAACGACGCCACTGAATACGAACACCGTCAGCAGATTGGCCCGATGCCAGATGAACTGAAGACCAAGAATGGTCTCTTTCAGCGCTGAGTGGCTTTCAGAGCTCCGCGGCACTGAGCGCCCCGAGGAGCGGATAAGAAGCAGCGAGGACACTGACCCTACGAAGGTGACCGAGTCGAAGAACAGCGCGGGAACCACTCCGTACGCTGCGACAACCAGCCCTCCAAAGGCATAGCCCAGCAACAGACAGGCGAACATCATGGCCTGAAAGGCTGCGTTCGCCGCCGGCAGCTCCTCGTCCGGAACCAGATTCGGGATCATCGACTGTCGAGCCGGAATGAAGAAAGTGAACAGCGTCCACAGCACAAAGGCGACCAGATAGATCTGCCACACCGCCAGGTGATGAAGTAGGGATAGAAGGGGCAAGACCAGAATGGTCAAGCCACGGCCGCAGTCCATGGCCAATGCCAGCAGCCGCCGGTTGACGCGGTCGGCGACCACCCCGGCAAGCGGCGCGAAGATGAGTTGAGGGACGGCGGAGACGGCCGCCACTCCGGCCATGGCCGCCGTTGAGCCCGTCAGCCTGAGCACCAGCCACATGATGGCAATCTCGTAGAAGTTGTTGCCAATCCAAGAGATGGACTGACCCGATAGGAGGAGGGAGAAGTCGCGGCGCTTCAGTGGAGCCAGCATTGCCTTCAACATTCACCTCGAGCCCTTGACCGGTGTGCCCTCGCGGGCCTCACCGGCTCTCTGGCCTCACGCTATCACCGGGGCACTCTCGCCGGGTGTGACCCACGTCACGTCAGGCTGCCGATCGGCGCCTAACGTGGCCACCCGGATTCCTCGCCCGCGGCTATCATGACTCCGGAACGATTGACCGTCTATCGGACCGGTGGCCTGGGAGATACCCTCCTCTGCGTCCCGATGCTGCGGGCTCTGCGAGGCGTCTTCGCAACCACCCACATCGAGTTCATCGGATCGGGAAGTGGAGCGTCCATTTTGCGCGCCGCCGGTCTGGTCGATTCAGTCCATGACCTGAGCGTCGACTTCGTGAGAAAGCCGGCCGCCTTGGTCGACGACCACCCGCGAGACCCTCACATCCTGCTGGCTTTCACCAGCAGTCAGGAGGTAATCGGCCGGCTGACGCGGTGGCCATGGGGAGCCATTCGCTGGGATCCGCATCCGCCAGTGGGGGTTCACGCCGCAGAGCACCTCCTCCGGGCGCTGACTCTCTTGGGCATCTGGCCCAAGTGGCAGGGCCCGCAGGCTGTCGACCCGCTGACGTTTGCTGAAGAGCCGGCGAGAGTTGCCTCGTGCCCGCGGGCGGTGACGTTACATCCAGGTGCCGGTGCCCCATGGAAGCGACCGCCGATGCGGCTCTTCCACGAGGTGTTTGAAGGGCTGGTCCATTCGGGGAGGCAGGTGCAGGTCATTCAGGGCCCGGCGGAATCCCGGCGCGAGCTGGTAGCGGCATTTGGTCGCGATTCGGTGATCTCCCCCCAAGAGGCAATGTCCCTCGCTTCCGTGCTCCGACAGTCGGCGGCCTACGCGGGCTGTGATTCAGGCGTTTCTCACCTGGCGGGGATTCTTGGCGTGTACACCGTCGCCGTTTTCGGACCGACACATCCACGTACGTGGTCTCCTCTAGGGCCTCGAGTTCACGTTCTTCGGAGCTGTTCTCTCCCACCGGCCGATGAGATTCGTGCCTGCCATCGTGGCGACTGCTTCGACGGCATCTCTGCCGACGGAATCATCGGTGCGCTAACGGCCCGCCACGAAGCTGTAAGCTGATGCGAGAACGTCAGAGGTCGGCCCGGTTGAAGGACCTACCACGCACGTGATAGATTTTCGGGCACGAGTAGGCAATGGAGCGATCCCGATGAACACCCTTTCCACCAACCATCAGGCCAACATCTACCTCGCAGTACTCAAGCGATGGTGGTGGCTGCCGGTCGCCTTCGCCTTGTTCTCAGGCATTTTGACCTATGCAGGTACCACCCTGCTCATGAAACCCGAGTACGGCGCCAGTATCACCATCCTGGTGCAGCCTCTTAGCGTTGGCGGCGGACAGGTCCAGATCCTCGACGCCAACACGGTCGCCACCTTGCTGACCAGCAATACGGTTCAAGCCCAAGCATTTCGTCAGCTGAGTGGATCCGGCAGGCAGGACCCGAAGGCACTCTTCCGGACTACCTGCACCGCCGACACCAACGACCGCTTCGTGACTTGCAGCACGACCAGCCGCAACTACCGCGCCGCCGCCAGCGTCCTAAACACCCTAGGGGCTGCTTTCAGGGCCTACGATCGCGATCAGATCGCCGGCTACTTCAGGGCTCAGCTGGCGGGCTATCAGCACCAGATCAACCAGGTGCGGTACCAGCTTTCTCTCATCAATCGACAGCTTCGAAACGCGCCCCAGGGGAGTGGCATCCAGTCGGCCCTCATCATCGAACGCTCGGGCCTTGAGTCAAACCTCACCAGTTTCCAGAACTCTATGCTGGGCGTCGCCAACCAGATCACCGACATCGCCGGTCGGGTTGCACTCGTAAGCGCCGCACAGGCCAAGCCGCATCAGGTGAGCCCGCATCCATTCCGCAATGCGCTGCTGGGAATGATTGTGGGAATCGGGATTGCGGCGGCGTTGGTCGTCCTGCTCGAGTTCATCGACGATACGTTCCGGTCATCTGAGGAGATCTCTGAGGCGACCGGGCTGAGCATCTTAGGCGCGGTGCGCCGGTTCGAGGGGCCTCCGGAGGAGATGGGCTTGATTGCGTGGACCAAACCGCGTTCGCCCATGTCTGAGGCTTACCGCGTCGCCCGGGCCAATATCCAGTTCACGAATCTCTCGGGCAATCTAAGCACGCTCATGGTTACGAGCGCAAGGGATGGTGAAGGCAAGACCACCACGGCCAACAACATCGCCGCCACCTTCGCCTTGGCTGGTCGGCGAGTGCTTCTCATCGACGCCGATCTACGGCGCCCTGGCCTCACCAAGATCTTCCGCCTCAAGGACTCCCCGGGACTGAGCACCGCTCTAATCGAGCCGGGAACCCGGCCGATCAGACATACCGAAGTGCCTGGCCTCGACGTCGTGCCTTCAGGCCCATTGCCGCCCAACCCCTCGGAGCTCTTGGGCTCCGATCAGATGCGCGACTTCATCGCGGAGTGTGTTTCCCGGTACGACCTGGTGGTCCTCGATACGCCGCCGATTCTCTCGGTGGCGGACACTCGCATCCTCGCAACCCTGACCAGCGCCGTCGTAATGGTCGTGGATCCTAGCCTCAGCACCCGTCGAATGGTGCGACAGGCCCGGCTCGCGCTTGACGCCGTCGGTGCCCGCGTCCTCGGTGTCATCCTTAATCGCGACGCGATGCGGGGCGAGGGGTACTACTACAACTACTACTATTACGACCGGCTGACTCCCCAGGAGGATCAGGAGCTGGAGACCGCGGCAGAGCGCTAGACGTCCGCAGCCGTTCTGGGCGAAGGCGACAAGTGATATAGACTGGCAGTGCGAGTCACTCAGCCGTGAGAGGGCCTGGCTGATCTACTCCCTGTCGCCGGGCTCGGTTTCACCTCGCGGCTCGGATCCAGCATCAACACAGGATAAGAAGCATGCGTACGCTCGTCCAGTCCTTGCAGCTGCGACCTGCGACGGTGGGTGCCTAAGATGCAGACTGAGTATGAGGCAGCGACTGGCCCTCTAGGTCCCATCCAGTGGACGGTCATCGAGCCAACACGGGCCTGGGCGGCTCTACGGCTCGGAGAGTTGTGGCGGGCGCGAGAGCTCGTGTTCTTTCTGACCTGGCGAGACGTAAAGGTGCGCTACAAGCAGACCGCGATCGGCGCGGGGTGGGCCGTGCTGCAGCCCCTGATCACCGTGGCGATCTTTACGTTGATCTTCGGACGGGTGGCGCACCTTCCTTCTGGGGGCCGGCCGTATCTCATTTTCGTGTTCGCCGCCATGCTGCCCTGGTCCTACTTCGCCTACTCCATTACTCAGTCGGGGAAGAGCCTCGTCGACAACGAAAAGCTGATCACGAAGGTGTACTTCCCACGCCTCGCACTTCCCATCGCGGCTACGCTCACGGGGCTTGTCGACTTCGCTGTGGGCTGTGGAGTCTTCGCCGTGATGATGGTGATCTTTGGGGTCGCACCCACGTGGCGCCTGCTGCTGCTGCCCTGCTTCCTGCTGATGGCCATTGCGGCGGCATTGGGTGTCGGATTCTGGCTTTCCGGCATGAACGTGCGCTATCGAGACGTGAAGTACGTGCTCCCATTCCTAACCCAAATCTGGCTTTTCGCCAGTCCGGTGGCGTACACGGCGGGAGTGGTCAAAGGGAAGCTGGCGCTGGTTTATGCCCTCAATCCGATGGCCGGTGTCATCGACGGTTTCCGCTGGGCATTACTTGGCCCTGCTCCTCACGGCAGTGCCGCGACAGGCTTCAATCCCGCAATGCTGATCCCCTCCATCTTGGTTACTATCGCCCTCCTGGCCGGCGGCGTCTTCTACTTCAAACACATGGACAAGGTTTTTGCGGACGTCATTTAGGTGACCCGGGTCGCCATCAGAGCAGAGAAGCTCTGCAAGAAGTATCATGTCAATCCCCTATCTCCCGGGTTTAAGACCTGGCGGGAGGGCGTGAATGACCTGGCGATGGCTCCCATCCGTGTGCTGGGGTCAATGGTGTCACGAAAGCCTAGTGAAGGGGCGCCTTCCGCCACAATTTGGGCCATTCGGGACGTTAGTTTCGAGACCGGATTCGGCGACGCACTCGGAATCGTGGGACACAACGGTGCCGGCAAGAGCACGCTGGTGAAGGTGCTGTCTCGAATAACCGAGCCCACGTCGGGCCGCGCCTTGGTGGCAGGGCGTGTCGGGTCGCTGCTGGAGGTGAGCGCCGGCTTCCATCCGGAGCTGACGGGGCGCGAGAATGTTTTTCTAAACGGAGCCGTTCTCGGCATGAGCCGAGCCGACATCAAACAGCGCTTCGATGAGATCGTTGCCTTCTCGGGTATAGAGCGGTATCTCGACACGCCTGTGAAGTACTACTCCAGCGGTATGTCGATGAGGCTGGCCTTCTCCGTGGCTGTACATCTCGAGCCTGAGGTGTTGATCGTGGACGAAGTCTTGGCCGTTGGAGACAGAGGGTTTCATAAGCTGTGCCTCGACAAAATGACTGAGGCCGTGGAGGAGGGGCGCTGTGTGATTTTCATCAGTCACAACCTCGCAGCCGTCACCCATCTCTGTGACCGTGCGCTGCTCCTCGATGCCGGCCGGGTTGCGGGCTTCGGCGCCACGTCCGATGTTGTGGGCCAGTACCTGGCAGCCGGCCGTTACGCTACAGGGCGGTCGGCCATTCAAATGACTGCGGTCGGTAAGGATGGATTTCGATTCAGCGGAGTATCTGCCGGCCCCATCGGGAAGGAACCAGCGGCTCAGATCGATCGAGATGAAGGCGTCGAGGTCCTGATCGAGTACGAGGTAGGCCGTGCTATCGCTGATTGCCAGATCAATCTGGAGCTTTGGAACTTCGATGGGATCTGCGCTCTCAGCAGTGGCCTTCGGGACGGCGACCCACTCGCCAGAACCGTACAACAACCAGGGCGGCACGCCGTCACCTGTCAGATCCCATCGGAATATCTTCGGTCCGGTCTCTACTCGGTCAGCCTGGAGGCGCTGGTGCCGGGAAGCGGCACCATCGATCGAGCGGCGGACGTACTTTCGTTCGAAGTCATCGACCTGGACTCGCCTGAGTACCGGCTAGCAGAAGGCAGCGCAGGAGCGGTTCGGCCTCCCTTGATATGGAGCGAGCGCCTCACTGCCCGTAGCGACGTCGCCTGAACACGGACCGGGAGCCGCAGGTGCAGTCGTGGGCCGCTCAAAGGGAGCCGACTCGAGGAGATCTGCCTGCCGCCGCCTGAGATTGAGCAGCCGGTGCGAATAGTGCTCTTCACCGCCAGCTATCCGCCGCGCATCGGTGGGGTTGAAACGGTGACCCACCGTCTTGCCCAGGAGCTGCTCAGCAGGGGGCACGAGGTCGAGGTTGTGACCCATCGATACCCGCGACGGTTGCCGGCGAGGGAGCGAATTGACGGGCTGGAGGTCCGGCGACGGATATATCCGAATCTCCTCCCCGGCCCAGTCCCTCGGAGCCGGGGAGCGGTGCTGAAATCACTGGCGGCCCTCCCAATCGCGGCGCTCGAGGTTCTTTACCTGTGCATCCACCTGCTCCGAAAGCGGCCGCACGTCATCAGCGCACACTATTTCTCGGCACCTGTCGCCTACTGCATCCTGGCTGCAAAATTCGTTCGCGTCCCGCTGGTCCTCTCCTTCCATGGCTCCGATGCTGCCACGGTTCCATATCCCGCAAGTTACCGATGGACAGTCCGAGTGGCAATGGAGGCCGCCGATAGCGTAATCGCCTGCTCCCACAATCTGGCCTCCTATCTGCGTGCCGGGACTCCTCGCAGGCTTCATCCCAAGCTTTCGGTGGCACACTACGGTGTCGACGCCTCCGTCCTCGGTTCGGGCGACACCGATTCGGACGTGGTCTTACTTCCGTCACGCCTGGTGGCGAAGAAGGGGATCGACGTGGCCATACAGGCCATAGCGGAGCTGCGGGACCGAGGGCTGCCTGTGCCACTCTGGGTGGCCGGCGACGGCCCATTGCGCGGCCGGCTCACCCATCTCGTGTCGCAGCTCGATTTGGGTGGCCAGGTGCGCTTTCTGGGACCAGTTCCCCACTTCGGCTTGCCGGAACTGATCAACCGCGCCAGATTCGTATTGGTTCCTTCGTACTGGGAGGCCTTCGGGATGATTGTGCTGGAGGCGATGGCCGCGGGCAAAGCGGTCGTAGCCACGACGAATGGGGGGCCGTCTGAGATAGTGATGGACGGCGAGAGCGGCCTGCTCGTGCCTGCGGGAGATCCCATCGCACTGGCCGGCGCCATCGAGGCACTTTGGACCGAGCCGCGACGCGCGGCGGCCATGGGCAGGATGGGATTGGATCGGGCCCTTTCGGATTTCACGTGGCCGCAAATGGCTGAGGCGTACGAAAGCACCTTCTGCGAGGCCATCGCGGCTCGCAGAGAACGGCTTCCGGATGGGGGCCGGCGGGAGTCCCTTGGACTGCCATCCTAGTCCCGCTCTGCGGACCGCTGTAGGCACTGCACGATGAGTTGTACGGTCTCCGTTCTTATCTGTAGCAACCGCCGTCCGGGGCTCCTCAAACAATGCCTCAATGCACTCGCCTCGGGGAAACGCCTTCCCGACCAGCTCGTGGTGGTCGCTGATCTCGATCAAGAGACTGCAGCCGTCGTGGAGGATATGTCTGCAAGGTTCCCGACGGTGAAGCTCATCAAACATCCGAACCACACGCTTGCTGGACAGAGGAATGCCGGGCTGCCTCACTGCACGGGCGACATTATCGCCCTCACCGATGACGACGCCATTCCGCTGCATGATTGGGTGGCTGAAATTTGCGCTGCTCACGAGAGGGCTCCTGAGGCCGGAGGTATCGGCGGAGACGTGTTAGCCACAGATCCGTCTGCATTCCTGAGTCGCATCGCTGAGCTGGTCGTCTTTCCCCGTCCCCACCCCGGCCGAAGGATCTACACCCTGCCCACCGTCAATCTCAGTTACAAGCGAACCGTGCTGGATGCCGTGGGCGAATTTGATGAGAGCCTCTTCCGAGGCGAAGACGTCGACTACAACTGGCGGGTGCTCCGACTGCACCGCACGTTAGTGTTCGATCCGGCGATCCAAGTGCGGCACCGGCATCGCTCAACGCTCTCGGATCTCTATCAACAGCAGTACATGTACGGCAGGGCCTACGTTCTGGTACGTCGCAAGTGGCCGGACATGTACTGCGTTTTCCCCCACCGGCTCAGCACGCTTCGGGACTGGGCGAAGCTCGCCCACTGCCTGATGGCGATCGTGTACCAACCCTTCCTCCTGGCGCGCCGTTTCTTGCCGAGGCGCGAGCGGCCTTTCGCTTTTGCAGTTCTGGTTGTGCACCACCTTGTCTGGAAGCTCGGTATGCTGCGACAGCTTCTCTTGGCGTGTGGTTCAGCGCCTCGTGACCGGCAGGGCTCACGCGTTCTCTTCTTCTCCCACACCGGTCAATGGGGTGGTGGGGCCGAGGTCATGCTCGGGCAAATGATGGTGGCGGCGCGAGCTCGAGGTCGAGCCGTCGAGCTGCTCACACCTCCGGGCCCACTGGCTGCGAGGCTCTCTCAGGACGCGCTCGTCCACGTCCTTCCGCTTACTCCGCCGAGACGGAGCGGTGACCCCCTCACGTTTCTCAACCATGGTTGGAGCTGGCTCGCCGGCACGGTCGCTCTCGCTGGTTTGATTTCTAAGCGCCGGCCTGACGTCATCCATGCGAATTCGGGCACAGCGGCTTTGCAAACCGCCGTCGCGGCCACAATTGCCCGCCGGCCACTGATCTGGCATCAGTACGACATCGTCCCCGAGCGCCGGATCAACCGCCTGGTCCTGGCCCCCTGCGCTTACCTCAGCCGCAGGGTCGTCGCGTGCTCCGAGGCCGTGCGCTCATCGTTGCGCCGCATCTCTGTGCCTGATAGGCGGATTACCGTGCTCCACAATCGGGTTCGTGATGAGTTCTTCGAGCCTCTCCCGAACCGGCAGGAATCTCGCCGTATGCTGCACCTGGACGCCAGGGCCGCTGTCATTCTCACCGTGGGCAGGCTGGTGCCGTATAAGTCGCAGCTCACGCTTATCGACGCGGTTGCCCTCCTCCGGGCCCAGGGCAGGGAGATCGAGCTGATCATTCTGGGCGAGACACCATCGCTCGGCGAGCAGGAAGTGGACCCGTTCCCCGAGTATGCCGGCGAGCTGCGGCGGGCGGCTCGGGAGAATCTCGCGGGTCACGTCCACTTCCTCGGCTACCGAAAGGACGTACGCACAGTCCTGGCGGCGGCGGACATGCTGGTGCATCCCGCAATCGAGGAGTCGTTTCCGATTGCTCTCCTCGAGGCGCAGGCTTCGGGCATACCGGTCATCGCTTCGTGTTCCGGTGGTCATCCGGAGGCTGTTCGAGATGGAGAGACGGGGGTTCTTTTTCCGCCCGGCGACGCCGCCAGTCTTGCCGGGGCAATTGATCGCCTGATCTCCGCACCAGAGTTCGCAGCAACGCTGGCGGGCGCGGCCAGAGCCGAGGCCCGTGAACGGTATCAGGCGCGAGACCTGGAGCAGCTCCTCGACGAGCTCTATCGACAGGTGTCGACGCCTCGCCGCCGTCACCATCGACGTGGGAGAGCATCCTAATGCGCCCTCCGATCTCCACTGTCATTCCGACGTTCAACAACATTGATCGAATCGGGACATTGCTCAGAGAGCTGCGCTGGGCCGATGAGCTGCTCGTCTGTGACTCGGGAAGCACGGACGGAACAATTGAAGTAGCGGGCCTGGTGGCAGACAGGGTGTTAGTCCACGAGTACGAGTGCTCCGCACGGCAAAAGAACTGGGCCATTCCGCAGGCCCGG
>Ga0209810_1003691_pt1 | contig 15699 bp, 6 predicted proteins | sample Coa_R1_7_FD_187159 | JGI IMG/M metagenome (GOLD analysis project Ga0209810, IMG submission 187159) | Surface soil microbial communities from Centralia Pennsylvania, which are recovering from an underground coalmine fire - Coalmine... | ecosystem: Environmental > Terrestrial > Soil > Unclassified ...
GCATCTCACGAAGCCGCGTAATGATTGCTTTCATCGAATGGAATTCGACAGCAACGAATGTTGCAGGCATTGCCGGTGTTGTCGGCTTCTGACTATAAGGTAATGACTTCCGGCTAACGGAAGGCGCGTGCGATTAGCGCCTTTGGCTGCGGCTGTCTTTCTGGCGGTGTGCAGCGCGATTTGGCCTAAGCAGCTGAAAATCACGCTGCGCGGATTAATGGATTGCAACGTTCGGGACAACCTGGCTCAAGATCAGTCTGGATTGCCCTGAGATTCGAATAAAGTAAGCTCCCGCCCCAATCTTTCCAAATTGCATGCATCAACCGATTATTGATGCGTCCAGGCATGTTCTTTTGGACGATTCGGCTACCCTTCGGCTCTCAGAGTAATCCGGAAAGATCTCGCGGGGAGACAGGAAGTGCGCAGCTGGATGCTGTTTTAGCACTTCAATCAGTTTCCTTGTGAGATGCCAAATTTCAGGCGAATGATCGAGATGATGCGTCACGATCCCAATCGGAAGAGTACGATCGACGTAATTGAGGCGGCGCACAGCTAACAGTCCGATGGTGCGACGCGCTAAAACATACGGGTTTGTAGGCGCACGCCGTGGTATCCACTCGATCGGACTCAAGTGAGCGTCAACACGGAATCGCCGTGAATTGATCGCGGGTCGATTACGAAGACTTGGGCCTTTTCGCAAGGCGCCGAAGATAATCGCCAGCGAGCGCTCCCAGCGCATCGGGCCAGCTGACATTCCGGTGAAGCCAATCGCCGGCAATTCCGCCTCGAAACGCTGCGCAATACGATTAAACGGGACTGCGAAAACGGGAAGCCCGCGATCTCCTAACTTTGTACGGAACTCTCGTAGCGCAGCTTTAGCATCGCTGATGAGGTCCCCCAAGGGTCGGTCTGGTCCAAACTCTGCCATCGGGCCCGATCGCGAGTGGTTTTTGTGGACGTAACCATGGCACAACGGTACTAGGTGTTCGTGCTTTTCAAGAGCCTTGGGCAGCCCAACCTGCATTCGGCCCGGGATTACGGCAAGGCCGACGGTGAGATCATTTGACGCTGCCAGAGCAGCTAAGCTTTCCAGTTGATCAGACCCATCAGTCGCGTCGTCATCGCGCCACCAGAACCTGGCGGTAATCCCTTTGCGACCCCAAAGATCCAGCTCCGCACGCAACAGCTGCGAGAACACTGTTATTTCGTCCATAAGATCTCAGCCTTTTCCGTAGTGCCTCCCGTGCGTCGAGGATCAAACGCGAGGTGCCCATTTAGGGGCGGCTCCGGCATTGATGGACATACATATGGGTTCTGAATGATAATTCATTAAGCAAATCGATCCCCCTTAGAACCGGGCTCGTCTACAAACCATACAAGGTTTCGACGCCGATACCCGCGTCCGACCATTGGGGCCAACCCTGAGAAGGACGTCCCATAGCTAGGCAGATTGGGGCATCGGTCCTCGTGTGTTCGTCTGGGCGGCCCTCGGTAAGCACTGAACCAACAATGCACAAATCATCTTCCATAATCAATGTTATTGATATGATTTAACGTCCTCAGCAAGTTACTGAGGTTCCCCGCCTCCCGCCCGACCGCATGGCCGGTGAATTGTCGGAGTCGACCAAGCGCTTCGCTCTGATCGGTCCTGCTTTGCGAGGGAGGTTGCAGAGTCCTGCTAGCCGCCGTTACTAACGTTTGGCGCAACATTCCGTAACTCATATAACCTTACCTGCCGATCACCGGCTTTCTGCATGATACACGTGGACGACGAGGCCTGGAGATCGTAACACTGTAATGGACGGGTGCCTTTCTGGGCCAGCCGGCTGGAATATCCGACAGGAGGTCGGACAAAATGGCTCATAACACGATTGATGTCGCGATTATAGGCGCTGGACCGTATGGACTCTCATTAGCTGCACACTTGGCTTCCGCCGGAGTCGAATTCCGCATTTTCGGAAAGCCGATGGCATCCTGGAAGTGGAGTATGCCAGCCGGCATGCTTCTGAAGTCCCATTCATGGTCCAGCAATCTCTATGACCCCACCTCGTCGTTCACGCTCGAGGAATTCTGTTTCGAGCGCAACATTCCATACCACGACTCGGATATTCCGGTATCTGTTAAAACGTTCGTCGCATACGGCGAGGCATTTCAAGCCAGGTTTGCTCCAAATGTCGAGGACAAGGTCCTCATCTCATGCGATTCGGTTCCCGCAGGCGTACGCGGCATTTTCGATGACGGTGAGATTGTAACTGCACGACATATGATAGTCGCAGTTGGCGTCCACCCCTTCAAATACGTACCGGAAGCTTTTGCACACTTGCCCTCGGACGTGCTATCTCACAGTAGCGATCATGGCCCGCTAGACAGGTTCTCGGGTAAGCACATTGCGATCTTAGGTTCGGGTGCATCAGCAATCGATTTGGCGGCTCTTCTGCACGAGCAGGGGACATCAGTTTCCCTGGTTGCTCGCGCCGACCAGCTCAATTTTCCCAGAGTGCCTGGTGCGCGACGAAGCTTCGTACGACGCCTCGCCTATCCGCTGGTTCGACCATTTATTTATCCCGGTTCCGGCATAGGGACCGGCTGGTTGCTGAAATTTTGTGCGGAGGCACCTCATGTCTTTCATGCCTTACCAGAGCGCAATCGATTGCACATCGTAGGAACGACATTGGGTCCCTCAGGTAGTCCGTTTATGAAGGATCGAATAATCGGAAAGGTTTCGCTCTTGCTAGGCCGAAATCTGCAAGCCGTGAACGTTCGCAGCGGGAAGGCTTATCTGAGTTTGGCTTCAGATGCTCAGCCTAATGAAATTATCGAGGCGGACCATGTCATCGCGGCCACGGGCTATAAGCTCGATCTGCACCAGTTGCCCTTCCTCGGCCCTGGCTTGATGGAGAAAATTAGGGTTGTCAAGAATACTCCCATCCTTTCGCCGAGTTACGAGTCTTCTGTTGTCGGCCTTTATTTTATTGGCCCAATCGCGGCTAATAGCTTCGGACCTGTCCTTCGCTTCGTGTTTGGAGCCGTATACCCCGCGCGCCGATTGGTTCAGCACATAAAATCCCGCTTAGCCTATGGATTGATTTCGCCTCCTAAGGCGCCGTTCTCTATGCCGATCCGACAGTAAGTCGGAGTGCTTGCGAGGGGCGACATGAATACTACTGAAGCAGTTGGCCAAGACGAGCCAAGTCGGTTCGCCCGCCACAGTGGCAAAAGGCCGAGCCGCCTTAACGTGCTCCTGCTCGCCAGCCTTTTTAAGATGCCCTACCGAGTTTTGCGTTGCGTCGAAGATGCTGGTGCCAGCGCCTTTGTACTTGGCACCAGCAGCGCAAGCGGCTTGCGGCATTCCCGGTATTGCAAAAAGTTCATTCTTACAGAGTGTAAGATCAACGGAGGTTTTGACCCCGATCTTGCAAGCGAAATCAGCAGGGTTGCCGAACAGTGGAACATCGATCTCGTTATCGCATGCGACGCGCCGACGACTCGTGCCCTTATCGCCGTCAGAGACCTGCTCACTGTCAGCAGCTTTCCAATGCCCAATCTGATTGAATTCGACATTTTAAACAACAAATGGAAATTTGTCGCACTGTGCAATTCGTTGAACATACCGTGTCCCCCTACTCAGCTGATTTACGATAGCGACCACCTCATCGAAAAAATCGAGTCTGGCGCAATCCCGCTGCCCGCGATTGCCAAACCGCTTAGCCTTGATAGCGGTCGGGGATGTATCATTTTGAAGAGCAACACATACCGCAAGCGTGCTGCCGGTATATTGGTCCGACCAATACTTTGCCAAAGCTATGTCGAAGGCGAGGACGTTTGCGCCAGCGTCTACTGCAGAGAAGGCCAGATTGTCACATTCACGGCATACAAATACCGTCGAGGTACGTATTCTGGCTTTTTTAGCGAGGCGATATACAATGCCGTCTCGAGGCTAATGCGCAGTTTGAATTTTTCGGGGATATGCAATTTCGATATGCGCATGGCTCCCGATGGAGAAATCCTTTTCTTGGAGTGTAACCCGAGGTGCTTTTTTAACATTGCCATGTCGATGCTTGCCGGCATTAACTTCATTGTTCCGGGATTACCACTCTTCCACAGACATGTTCCTGCCAGACCACCTCAACCTGTTAGAATTCGTTCCTTAAAGGCCATTCTCGCAACGATATATGCCCCCTGGAGACTCACTAAACTTGATGGGGCCCTTGTGAAATATGTACTGAGCGATTTGGTTCCTCACGTCCGGGAGGAGCTCGGGCTTGAAAAGCAAGTACCCGCCGCCTGGGATGCCTTTGAGACATCTAGAATACTTGCAGAAGGCCAATACCAATTTTAACAGAATTATTCGGCTTCGGCCTTTCGCGGCGCAACCGAGCTTCCTGCAGCGTATAACGTTGATTCCAGTGAACTTTCCTTAGCTTGCGCGTAGTGACTAAGGATAGAAACATTAACTCAGGATAAAAGGTCTAGAAATCCATATCATTTGCGATTAACATATCTTTATGTTTGAGGGAGCCCCAGTCTACCTGCGTCCTAACGTCATCGCTGAGCCCCTCGTGGATGGGTGGTACGCGTGGGCTCATCTCGTTCCACCCGCCACCTTCGCGCGAAATATTACCGAGCGTCATTTGAAAATAATGAACTCGTATATCGAGTCACCTGAAAGCCATGCATCCGCGGTCAGGAACCCCGCGTTACGCGGCGGTCCTTTCATGGATTTCGATTGCAATCGCGTGGACGAAATAACGGATCTGCGAAACCGAACCTTGCATGGGAGGTCCAGGCTAATAGGGCTTTCGCAGGCAATCGAGGACTTAGACTCGAAAATTCGAGCGGGCGCCACGGGATACAATCTTGATAGCCTCTACAGCGAAGTGCCCGATGCCCTCCAAGGCTATGTCGAACTGGTTTATGACCTTAATCATCAAGCATCGTTCCGCCTCATTGAACCCCTGCTTTACACCAGTCCCTATTACGACAAATCTCTCCAATCAATTGCTCTGTCGGAAATTTCTGGTGATGATCGACCTTTCGTCCTAAGCACGCCTCGTCTAGGCTCGGAAAAATATTTCGAGCTCAAAGTGCCATTTGAGAGTGCCAGTTACGATCGACTGTTTAGATCCAAATACGAACCTTTACCGTTCGGTGATCTCTGCAGTCTTTTTGACATTGGCGGGGATGAGGCAGAGCGGTTCCGGGCATTCTTCACGACTGAAGCGCCGCAAAAATATACAAGATATGATGGCTTAGGCGCGCGCTGGCGTTATTTCGGACACGCTTGCATTCTTCTTGAAACGAAGTCCATCAATGTGCTGCTCGATCCAGTTCTCAGCTATACTTACGAGAGCGACATCTCACGGTATACCTATGATGACCTTCCTGAAATACTTGATCTCGTCGTTATAACGCACAACCATCAGGATCACATTCTCTTCGAAACACTGCTGCAGCTAAGGCACAGGATCCGCACTATCGTTGTTCCGCGCGCTGGCAGTGGGGCGCTGCAGGATCCATCTCTTCGATTACTTCTGCGCCAATGCGGTTTCAGAAATGTCGTCGAACTTGGCGAAATGGAATCAATTTCGATTGACGAAGCTGTAATTACCGCGATCCCGTTTTTTGGAGAGCACGGCGATCTGAATATTCCCACAAAAGCAGCTTACTTGATCGAACTTAACGGCCACAAGCTGCTATTTGCCGCTGATTCATGCAACATTTCGCCGAAGCTTTATGAGCACGTCCATCGTCAGATCGGCGACGTCAACGTGCTATTCGTCGGAATGGAGTGTGATGGGGCGCCGATGTCTTGGCTGTACGGCCCGCTGTTTACGCAGAAGCTCGAGCGTCAAAAGGACCATTCTCGTCGCCTTGCCGGCTCTAACTATGAGCGCGCATTGGCGTTGGTTAATCAATTTAACTGCAAGGAAGTCTACGTCTATGCGATGGGCCAAGAGCCCTGGCTCAATTATGTTATGAGTATCAAATATACCGACAAATCCAATCCAATTATTCATTCGAACCGATTAATTGAAACCTGCCAATCGCGCGGACTCTTAGCCGAGAGGCTTTTCGGTGAAAAGGAAATTTTGTTGCCGTGAAGCATGAGGCGAGCATGATAGACCCATCTTACCACCGGCCATCGAACAGCTTTGAACACTTGCGGCAATGGAACGACACATGCACAGCGTATCCACGTGAGCAGTCAATTTGCGCGCTGTTTGACGAAATAGTCGCCCGGCAAGGGCATGCCATCGCTTTGACGAGTGAAGGTCGCCACCTGACCTATGAGGAGCTAAACGGTTGTGCAAATCGGCTTGCCATCCGCCTGCGCAAGTTAGGGGTCAGTGCTGAAGCGACGGTTGGATGTTGTCTTCCACGCTCATTAGAACTGATTATCGCCCTCCTCGGGATCTTGAAGGCCGGAGCTGCATACGTGCCTTTGGATCCTACCTATCCGAAAGAGCGATTTCGGTATTTGTTGTCTGATTCGCAGCCTGCCTTAGTGCTGGCGGATAGTTCAATAGCCGATACGTTGGTCGCTGAGACGGGCGTTCCAATACTTCCTGTCGGAGAGTTGTATTCTGGTTCAGCAGACGGGAGCGACTATAACAATCTACCCGCGACGCGAGCCGACGATCTCGCTTACATCATGTACACGTCGGGCTCCACGGGTTTGCCAAAGGGCGTAATGGTGGAGCATCGGGCGGTCGTTCGGCTGGTTCGCAACACCAACTACTGTCGATTTGGCCCAGATCAGGTATTTCTACTGAACGCACCGATTTCATTCGATGCCTCAACATTCGAGATTTGGGGCGCTTTACTTAACGGCGGACGACTCGTCCTCATGCCACCCCAAGCGCCGTCGCTTGCCGAATTGGGCCGTATCATTCAGGAGCAAAAGGTAACGACGTTGTGGCTGACCGCCGGCTTATTTCAGCTCATGGTCGAGGAGAGGCTCGATGACCTCAGTGGATTGCGTGAACTGCTAGCCGGCGGAGACGTCCTGTCTCCGACCCATGTCCAGCGGTTGTTAAACTACCTGCCCGATTGTGTTCTTGTTAATGGATATGGCCCCACCGAAAATACTACCTTCACCTGCTGTCATGTGATGCGGGGAAGTGAAGGTGGTGCTGCTGTACAATCGATTCCCATCGGCAGGCCGATCTCGAACACTACTGTCTATCTATTGGACGAGAACCTACAACCTTTACCTCCGGGGGTGGTCGGAGAGCTTTATGCGGGCGGCGATGGCGTTGCTAGAGGATATCTAAACCATCCAAAGGAGACCGCGGAAAAATTCATCTCGGATCCATTTTCGAGAACCCGTGGGTCCCGGATGTACCGCACGGGCGATCTGGCTTGTTGGCGTCCCGATGGCGTTATCGAGTTTCATGGCAGAAAAGACAATCAGATAAAGGTGCTAGGTCATCGAGTAGAACCTGGCGAGGTCGAAGCCGCGCTGCGAACATATGGTCCCATCCAGGACGCCTGCGTGGTCGCCTACAGTGAGGAAAATGGGTCACGGCATCTTGCCGCCTACTATATACCCTCAGGCTCGGACAATGTCAGTGCGGAAGTCAGTGCGGAAAGCTTACGCGCATTTTTGCTGCAAAAGCTGCCTCATTACATGATCCCAGCGGCGTTCCAGCCTCTTCAGTCATTTCCGTTGACGCCAAACGGCAAAATCGATCGAGCCGCATTACCGAGACCCATTCGGCAAGCCTCGTCTGGCGTCGATTCGCCAACCAATTTGGAAAACACCATCGCAAGCACTTGGCGCCGGCTCCTCAATGTCGAGGAAGTCGGCTTGGATACGAATTTTTTCGAGCTCGGCGGCGACTCCCTATCGCTGGTCGCCGCACACTCTACCTTGCAGAAGATGCTTGGAATCGAAATTCCCATCACTGATCTGTTTGAGTTCACGACCGTTCGATCGCTAGCTAATCGCATTGCCAATACCGGCGCCGAAAAGCCGCTCATCGATGCTCACGATCGCGCGCTAAAGCAGCGGCAAGCATTTTCGCGGCAGCGCGATCGCCGCATGGCATTATCCCATGAATGACCATCGAAGCGGAGCGCCTCCACTCCTGGAGGGCGTTGCAATCGTAGGCATGGCAGGTCGCTTTCCCGGCGCCGACAATGTAGCTGCGTTCTGGCGCAATCAACTCAAGGGAATAGAATGCATTTCTCATTTCAAGACTGACGAGCTTGAATGGCCTCTCGCTGCCGCAATGGAGAATTCACGCGCATACGTTAAATCACGATCAATTATTCAAGACGCCGCCTTATTCGATGCGGATTTCTTTGGCATTTACCCCCGCGAAGCCGAACTTATGGACCCGCAGCATCGAATTTTTTTAGAGTGCTGTTGGACCGCGCTCGAAGACGCTGCCTATGACCCATTTACCTATGATGGTTCCATCGGCGTCTATGCTGGTTGCAGCATGGGGACATATTTCCTGTCGAATGCATGCACCGATCCTTCCTTTGTTCAAAACTTCACAGGTTCCTATCAGGTCGGCCATTATCTCGAGATGATGGGTAATAGTCGCGATTTTCTCACAACCAGAGTCTCTTATAAGCTAAATCTTCGCGGCCCCAGTGTCACGCTTCAATCAGGATGTTCTACTTCTTTGGTTGCTGTGACTTTTGGTTGCCAGGCACTTCTCACCTATCAGACCGACATGGTGCTCGCCGGTGGATGTTCAATTTCGTTTCCGCAGAAGCGGGCAGCCGTTTATCAAGAAGGGGGGATGATCTCTCCTGACGGCCAATGCCGAACGTTTGACGCGACCGCACAGGGAACTGTGTTCGGCAGTGGAGTCGCCGTGGTGGTACTAAAGCGGCTGCAGGATGCGCTACGCGATGGTGACCAAATCTACTCAGTCATTCGTGGCTTCGCCATAAACAACGATGGATCTGCGAAGGTTGGGTACACAGCTCCGAGCGTGGAAGGCCAGGCAAATGTCATAGCGTTGGCATTGGAAACCGCCAATGTAGAACCGGAAACAATCGGATACGTCGAGGCGCATGGTACCGCGACCCCGCTTGGCGATCCGATCGAGCTCTCAGCTTTGAGCAAGGCGTATCGTGCGCAAACGAATAGGAAGCAGTTTTGTACGATTGGCAGCGCCAAACCGAATGTCGGTCACCTCGACATTTGCGCTGGAGTTACCGGTCTCATACACGCCTCTCATATTGTACGCCACGGCATTTTTCCGCCGACGCTTCATTTTCGAGAGCCGAATCCGGCCTTCGATTTAGCGGAGAGCCCATTCGTCGTCCGGACCTCCGCTACGGAGTGGGCGAGCGCATCAATACCGCGCCGTGCCGGCGTAAGTGCATTCGGCGTCGGCGGAACTAATGCCCATATCATCCTTGAACAGGCGCCTGAGCCTTACTCCTCAAGGTCGGCGCGCGGACAACAGCTTCTTCTCTTATCGGCCAGATCTGAAGCCGCCCTCGATCAAGCCACGGCACAACTTGCTGCCCATTTGCGTGACTCGCCAAATATTGACCTGGCCAACACAGCGTGGACCCTTCAAGTCGGTCGCCGCCACTTCGCATGGCGACGTGCCTTGGTTGCAAGCTCTGTGAACGACGCCATTGATACCTTAACAAGTCGCGATCCAAAGCGTGTTAAGTCTCGCTCCAAAAGGGTCGAAAATTCATCGACAATCTTCCTGTTTCCCGGCCAAGGCTCACAGCGTCCCAACATGGGCCGTGAGATCCACGACATCGGGGCAGTCTTTCGAGGCGCCGTGGACGAATGCGCCCAAATCTTGCAAGCCCAATTCGACATCGACTTGCGAGCGCTGTTGTACCCCGCCGGAACGGCAGATGGCGATGCCACGGTCTGTGGGATTTCTGAAACGATCATGGCTCAACCTGCCATATTCACGGTGGAATATGCGCTAGCGCGGCTATTGATGGATTGGGGGATTCGGCCCCAAGGCATGCTGGGTCATAGCGTTGGGGAGTTTGTAGCGGCATGTTTGGCTGGCGTCTTCTCTCTTGAAGATGCAATTAAGCTCGTTGCTTTGCGCGGGCGCCTCATGCAGGAGATTGCGCCTGGGGCAATGTTGTCTCTGCGATTGTCCGAACGTGAAGTTCATTCTCGGTTGACGAATCGGGCGCTTTCAATCGCGGCAGTGAATTCGCCATCACTATGCGCCGTTTCGGGACCTCTACAGGAAATCGCGCAGCTTGAGCGAGAGCTTCGCAGCGAAGGCATTGGCTGCCGTCGTCTGCTTACCTCGCATGCATTTCATTCCTCTATGATGGACCCTGTAGTCGAGCCATTCAGGAAGCTAGTTTCAGCAATCAAGCTCCGAAAGCCAGAAATTCCTTACATATCGGGTGTAACCGGCAATTGGATCAGGGACAGCGAGGCGACTGATCCATCCTATTGGGCTAAGCATATTCGGGAAACGGTACGCTTTTCGCGTGGAATATCTGAATTACAAAAGAACCCCGGCGCGGTATTCGTGGAGGTTGGACCTGGCTCCGCATTAAGTGTGCTTGCGCGGCAGCACGCCGGTCCATCCGATCACGTCATTACGCCATCTCTCTCGGAGCGCGAGAGCAACGCAGGCGACTATAGCAGCCTTTTGGCCGCCATCGGCTCACTATGGATGGCTGGCATAAATCCCGCATGGAGGAAGGTTCACACCAATGAAAGCCGCAAGCGTATTTCGTTACCAACATATCCTTTTGAGCGACGGCAATTTTGGTGGCCTACCAATTCCCCAGGCATCGAGAAGGATATTCCTGAAGCTACCGACAATGAGCAGTCATCGAAGCCGCCATCCAATTGCATTCAATCCGCAAGCAAGGGACAAATCGCTGTGAATGATGTTGCCGGGCCGAGTTCCAAATCCACCATCCCTAGCTCTCCACGTCGTGATCGCATTCAGACGACTCTTCTGGAGATATTTGGTGAGCTCTCTGGCATGGACTTGTCGTCCTCGGATCCGTTAATAACTTTTGTGGAACTTGGCTTCGACTCGTTGTTTCTAACGCAGATCACGCAGGCACTACAGAACCGCTTCGGTTTGAAGATTGCATTTCGCCAATTGCTGGGTGACCAATCCTCGCTCCGTGCTTTGGCAGATTATCTGGATGGAGCACTACCCAGCGACGCTCTTCCTGCCACAACCGATGACAGTTCGATTGCTACCCCACCAACAACGGCAGCAGCGCTTATACCGGCGCCCGCGGTTATGCCAGAAGAATCGGATGCCGTTGCGCGCTTGATGCGCGATCAGCATCAGGCGATGAATGAGCTATTCGCTCGTCAGCTTGAGATGTTGCGCGGATCGCCGGCCAACGTCCCTGAACGGATTGTCCCGCCTCCGATCAGTGCCGCCAACACCGTACATAGCAAACTTGGCCAGAGCGAACTAAGGCCGCATGGCCCGTACAGGCCTGTCCAACGCACGAGCGCGGTAGAATTAACGAGCCAGCAAGCGAATAGCCTGAATGAGCTTATCGCCAGCCACACAGCAAGAACGAGGAAATCGAAGGCATTTACCCAAGAGCATCGTAAGGTTCTCGCGGACCCGCGCGCTGTGTCCGGATTCCGCATCCATTGGAAGGAAATGGTTTATCCCATCGTGACGGACCGATCTCACGGTTCCCACATATGGGACATAGACGGCAATGACTACATCGATCTGGTCAATGGGTTCGGACCAATAATGCTTGGGCATCGGCCCCCGTTTGTCGAGAAGGCCATCGAGGACCAACTTCATCGTGGAATTGAAACCGGTCCCCAATCGTTGCTTGCCGGTGAGGTCGCGAAGATGTTTTGTGATCTCACTGGAAACGATCGGATGAGTTTTTGCAATACCGGCTCCGAAGCCGTAATTGCGGCATTAAGAGTAGCCCGAACCGTTACTGGGCGAAACAAGATCGCATTTTTTTCTGGTGATTACCACGGTATGTTCGATGAAGTTCTAGTCAAAGGCCTTACTAATAAGGATGGCGAGCCGAGGGCTACACCGATTGCCCCCGGCATTCCACGTGACAATGTTTCAAACATTGTTGTTTTGGATTATGGTCATCCTGACTCCCTGAGTTGGATACAAAAAAATGCTGCCGAATTGGCAGCCGTCTTGGTTGAGCCCGTTCAGAGTCGCCATCCGGATCTCCAACCAATCGACTTTTTACGCGAACTCCGCGAAATCACGCTCGCTGCCGGCACGGCATTGATATTCGATGAAGTCGTGACTGGTTTCCGAGTTCATCCGGGTGGCTGTCAAGCCTTGTTTGATATTCGTGCGGATCTCGCGACATATGGCAAGGTCGTAGCCGGCGGCATGCCTATTGGCATTCTTGCTGGCAAATCGCAATTCATGGACGCTCTCGATGGCGGATTTTGGCAGTTTGGGGATCTCAGCTTTCCTGAAATTGGCGTTACCTTCTTTGCTGGTACCTTCGTCCGCCACCCTCTCACACTGGCGGCTTGCAAGGCGGTTCTACAGCACTTTAAGACGGAGGGTCCTGCACTGCAAGCCGGACTAAGCGATCGAACTGCGCAACTTGTCGGTGCGCTCACTCAAACTCTGGCTCAGCATCGAATCCCGACGAAGATTGAACGCTTCGGAAGCATCTTCTATTTCGGCTTTGCGCCTGAAGAGCGATTCACCAGCCTCTTCTATTATTATCTTCTTGAAAAAGGAATTTACGTTCGCGAGGGATTTCCTTGCTTCCTAACCACGGCCCACACAGATGCCGACATCCAGCGGATCATCGAAGGATTTGACCACAGCGCTCGTGCGATTCAGCGGGGCGATTTTGTTCGAGATGCTCCGGAACCCGTAGTCGCTGTCTCGCGTGCTTCGGAAACGCAACCACCTGTTGCTGAAGACGCTCCAATTACCGAGTCCCAACTGGAGGTCTGGTTAGCTGATCAGCTTGGGGCTGACACGTCGTGCAGTTTTAACGAATCGGTGTCGCTCCACTTACGAGGTCCACTCAACGAACCTGCGCTGAAAAGCGCCCTTGGCCGTTTGATCGGCCGTCACGATGCCTTGCGTGCACGGTTTAATGGTGAAGGCGACGGGCAAACATTTGTCACTGCGACTGAATTGGATTTGCCACTTACGGACCTCACTGCTCTTCCTGATGCTAAGAGAGCCGCTCGCTTAGCTGAGATCATAAAGGCAGACGCAACAACTCCATTCCTCCTAGGCACCGGCCCCCTGGTACGCGCACAATTGCTTAGGATCGAACCGCGTCACCACATCCTTATATTCACGGCGCATCATATCGTCTGTGACGGTTGGTCCACTAATATCTTACTGGCCGAGTTGGCTGACGCCTACAATGCACTCAGTCAAGGCAGAGACTGGACGCCAAGCCCGGCGATGACTTTTGCTGCCTACGCTAAGGCACAGGCGAAATATTGGAATAGCGATGATGCCAAACGTGTAGAGGAGTATTGGCTCAAGCAATTTAACAACCTCCCCTCCTTGGTCAACCTGCCTACCGACCGACCGCGCCCTGCGGTTCGAACCTACGCGGGAGCTACGTATCGGACGACGATCTCCAGAGACCTGTATACCGAAATAAAGAAGCTTGGTGCGAAGCAGAAGTGCACGTTATTTGTGACTTTACTGGCGGCCTTCCAGATTCTGCTCAGCCGCTTGAGCAATGAACAGCAAATTGTTGTCGGCATTCCGACGGCGGGGCAGTCGCTTTTGGACGACTCAATTCTCGTAGGCCACTGCGTTAATTTTATTCCGATGCGGGGGGTTGTTTCCGCCGAAACTACAGCTGCTGATTTTCTAAAACAAACCAAACAAACGGTTTTGGCGGGCTACGAGCATCAAAGTTATACTTACGGTCGGCTTGTCCGCAAACTTGAGCTACGACGCGATCCAAGTCGCCTGCCGCTGACCGAGATTCAATTCAACCTTGAGCGAATTGGCGACCATCTTTCCTTCGACAATCTGGAAGCGGATGTGGATCCCAATCCGAAAAGCTACGTAAACTTCGACGTTTTTTTGAATATTATGGAATCGGCAAACGGTCTTGTTCTCGATTGCGATTATAGCACAAGCCTATTTGATGCAGAGACCATCGTTCGCTGGATGGAACACTACAAAACTTTGCTAAAGGGAATGGCGGAGGATGCTTCCATTCCGGCGACGGCACTTCCCCTTCTTACACCGCCGGAAGCCAATGAGTTAATCTACAGGTGGAATGACGTGCGAACTGAGCGAACGTCCGATCTAATGTTGCATGGGCTCATTGAACGACAAGTCGAAAAGACTCCATGCGCAACCGCTCTGATTTTTGGTGAACGACGACTTACGTTTCTCGAACTGGATCGCAAAGCCAACCAGTTTGCCAATTATCTTCGCAAGCTCGGCGTTAATCCCGGAATGCTCGTCGGAATTTTCGTTGAACGTAGCGTCGAGATGATCGTGGCGCTGCTTGGGACTTTGAAGGCTGGCGCTGCATACATTCCACTTGACCCCACATATCCAGCCGAGCGAATTCGATTCGTCATTGAGGATGCTGGATTACAACTTTTGGTTTCTCAATCCGATTTGGCCAAGGAAGCATCCTTTCGTGGGATAAGATTAGCTTATATCGACCGCGATATTTCCGAAATAGCCGCACAGGCTGTATCGAAACCTCATGATTCCATCGGTTCGCATGATCTTGCGTATGTAATCTACACATCAGGATCGACCGGACAACCAAAGGGTGTCGAGGTTCCCCACAGCGCCGTGTCCAACTTGCTGCAGTCCGTGGCAGTGTCGCCAGGCATCTCTCCAAGAGATGTTTTAGCTGCGGTTACTACATTGTCATTCGACATTTCGGCGCTGGAATTGTTTGCACCACTTTGCGTTGGCGCAACGTTGGCCCTGGCCACCCGGGAAATTGCACAGTATGGCGTCACCCTGCTCGAGTTTATCAAAACGGTGCGTGCTACGATTATGCAGGCTACGCCCGTAACGTGGCAGCAGCTCCTTGAAGCAGGTTGGAACGGCGATCCGCCGTTGAAAGTGTTGTGTGGCGGCGAGGCTTTTCCGCCCGAACTGGCACGCGAGCTATGCAACCGGTCCGCTTCTGTTTGGAATATGTATGGACCGACCGAGACGACGATTTGGTCGGCAGCTGCAAAGGTTGAGCATGGCGATGGCATCGTTCCTATCGGATTGCCTCTCCCGAATACCCAATTCTACGTATTGGATGAGCGTTGCCAATTGGTGCCGATTGGAGTCTACGGCGAGTTGTACATCGGCGGCGAAGGCGTAACTCGGGGCTACCGAAACCGACCGAAACTCACAGCTGAGCGATTTTTGCCGAACTTCTTTCAACAGGGTTCGAGCGACCGCATGTACAAGACGGGCGATCTGGTCCGTCGACGCCCGGATGGGATGCTTGAGTTTTCCGGCCGCCTCGATGATCAGATCAAATTGCGGGGCTTTCGCATTGAGTTGGGCGAAATCGAAGCCGTTCTCGCAAGTTATCCTGGAATTGCTCAAGCCGCGGTAGCCGTACGCCAGGGCGTCGCCGCCGATAAACGGCTGGTTGGGTATTTCACCTGCCAAGTGGAAACTAAGCCTACGAACTCGGAAATTCGCGAATTTCTCCTGAAGCGACTTCCGGACTATATGGTCCCAGGCACGTTTATAGCTTTGAATGCAATGCCCCTTACCCCGAGCGGCAAGGTGAATC
>Ga0209810_1003693_pt1 | contig 15697 bp, 15 predicted proteins | sample Coa_R1_7_FD_187159 | JGI IMG/M metagenome (GOLD analysis project Ga0209810, IMG submission 187159) | Surface soil microbial communities from Centralia Pennsylvania, which are recovering from an underground coalmine fire - Coalmine... | ecosystem: Environmental > Terrestrial > Soil > Unclassified...
AAAGAAGAAAGGCGCAAAACAAAGCCCAAGAGCGAGGTATTACAGTACAGAGAAGAGGCCGCAGATTACAGTGCTGACAGTAGCTGATGTTGATGCCAGTTGTGACTTATATTCATGTATGCACACGAGGTGCATATGATGAATATTATTCATTCATCCACGCTTGGTTTATTCACAAATTCCCTCGTGAAAATATATTGGTTATTCATTCATCCTGTGCTTGGATTATTCATTTATTCACGCTTGGCAGCGACGGGTTATTCACGGCCCACTGTCAACTTTGCAGAACAAAGGCTACTGCAAACGCAAACGTTTTTGCCCAATGTACGCCAACTAGTATTATCAGTCCAGTCAGCAACCGGCTGGTGGGCTGGAGAGAAGAGGGGAGATAGATGAATATTGAAATGAAAAACAAGCACGGATCTGCAAATTCAACTCCGAAAGGGCTCCTTGGGTACTGGGCAGCACAGGAGCAGTATTCGATGCATGATCTGCTTGAGTACACACAGGAAGCAGAAAGGGTCGGATTTGAGACCATGATGACAAGCGATCATTTCCACCCCTGGTGGCACGATAATGCCTTTGGGAACTTTACCTGGGTCTGGATGGCTGCAGCTGCAGAAAGGACAGAAAGGATGCAGTTTGTCACAGGCATTACTGCGCCAATCTACCGCTATCACCCGGCGATAATTGCGCAGGCATTTGCGTCACTTGATGTCCTGTATCCCGGACGGATGGGCCTTGGCCTTGGAACCGGGGAGGCACTAAATGAGGTCCCACTTGGCTTTGACTGGACTCGGCCAAAAACTAGGCTCAAAAGGACAAAAGAAGCAATCCAAATCATAAAGAGCCTGTGGGGCGAAAACGTCAGTACAGGCAACAACTGCTCCAAAGACAGGGATGGCTTTCTGGATTATAACGGCGAATATTTTCTCATCCGCAAAGCCAAGCTCTATACTCCGCCAGGTAACAGGATACCGCTCTATATGGCATCTTCAGGACCGGAATCGGCCAAAGTAGCTGCAAAATACTCCGATGGGCTGATTACATATCTCAAGCCTGAGGAGGCAAAAGACGCCCTGTCTGCTTTTGACAGCGAAGTGAAAAAGCAGGGAAGGGCATCAGAAGGCCTGGAAAAACTAGCAGAGTTCAAAGTGTCCTTTGCAGAAGACTATGACAGGGCATTTGAATCTACCAAGTTCTGGCGTGCGACTCTTGTCAAGAACGTATTCAATTCTGACATTGGCGATCCGAGAAAGCTGGAGGAGAAGGCAAAGCGAGAGGTTCCTGACGAAAAACTGGCGCAGGCCATCAAGGTAACAACATCAATCGAGGATTGCATAAAGCCACTTGAAGAATATTTCAGGGCAGGGTTTACCCGGGTTTATGTGCACAGCACAAGTCCTGACGAAATAAATTTCCTGCATGCGTTCAGCAAGAAAGTGCTGCCGCATTTTGAAAAAACGGACACAAGTTTGGAGGAAACAAAAGCATCAGCGGCCTGACATCCTGTCTCGTATCGTGTCGTCTCGTCCCGTCTTTTCTCATATGACCTGCTGTTATGGTCCGTTATAGACGTCAGGCTGGCAGTTGACCCTACATTCAGTTGCCGGAGCAGCATTGTCAATGTTTCTGTTAGAGACGTCAGCCAGGATATTGTAAACTACCCAGGCTGAAAAGATAAACGCCAAGATTGCAGGAATGAGCACCAGTTCCCACAGAGCGTCTGACATGTGACAGCCAGTACAGATATGTAGCGAATAAAAAAGCTATCTGCCAATTACAAGGGATAACAACAAAGGTGCAGGCCATCGCCAGCCAGTGATGTATTTCCACAATGGCTTATCATTACCTGCCTTTACCAAATATTGCATCGTATCATATCATATCGTATAGTATCGTATATGCATTTATAACCACCTTGCTTTGATTTGACTTTCAGTTAACAGAAATGTCAGATGCTAAAAATACTAATACTAGAGTGTTTCTCGCACCTCAATCTATTGCAGTTGTCGGCGCTTCAGATAAACCCGGTGTGGGAAAGGCTATCTTTACAAACATTGTAAACGGCTACAAAGGAAAGATTTACCCAGTAACCCCTTCAAGCCCCACTGTATCTGGTCTGGCTGCCTACAAGAGTGTTCTTGATATTCCAGACGAAGTTGACCTTGCAGTGGTTGCTACACCAAACAGAATTGTGCCTTCCGTAATGGAAGAGATTGGCAAAAAAAAGATCAGAGGAACCATCATAGTTTCAGCCGGGTTTAAGGAAGTGGATGAGCAGGGCGCGCAGCTGGAAAGGCAGGTGGGCGAAATTGCCAGAAAATATGGCGTCAGGGTAATCGGGCCAAACTGTCTGGGAATAATGAGTCTTTCGCAGCAGAACATGATGAATGCTACCTTCCTGAAGATTACCCCGCAATATGGCAGCATAGCGCTTGTGTCGCAAAGCGGCGCAATCTGCGCTGCTACAGTCGAAGACGCGCTTGCCCAGAATATTGGCTTTTCCAAAGTCATGAGCATGGGCAACAAGGTCGACATGGATGAAAATGATGTTCTCGAGCTGCTTGCAGAAGACCCGGAAACCCGGGTAATTGTAATGTATCTTGAGGACATACACGATGGCCGCAGGTTCATGGAGGTTGCAAGAAAAATCACAAAACAGCACCGAAAGCCAATCATTGTCTTAAAGTCAGGAAGGACTCCCGAAGGCGCCAAGGCCGCGGTATCGCACACCGGAGCGCTTATGGGCTCTGACGAAGTCTATGATGCACTATTCAACCAGGCCGGCGTCATCAGGGTGGATACCATGCAGGAGCTATTTGACCTGGCTACTGCCTTTTCAAAGCAGCCTCTGCCTGCTGGAGGCGTAGTGATAGTATCCAACGCAGGAGGGCCTGCCATCATATCAACAGATGCCTGCTCAAAATATGGCCTGAAAATGGCCGACATATCGGCTGCCAGGGAGGCCATAGCCAAGGTAATTCCACCACACGGCTCCCCAAGAAACCCCGTAGACATTGTTGGGGATGCTGACTTTGGAAGATTTGAAAAAGTCCTCACTGAAGTTCTGTCCAATCCCAACGTAGGCTCTGTCGTGACGATGTGCACTCCATCTGCCACGCTTGATTACAACGGTCTGGCAAAAGTAATAGTCAACATGTCCAGGGCGCACCCAAACAAAACAATGCTTGCAGCACTGATGGGACTGGCCGAAGGGACCGAGAACAAAAAGATCCTATCAGACGGCAACATCCCGCATTACATGTATGCTGAACCGGCAATCCGGACGCTGCAGGCGATGTACAACTTTGGATCCTGGCTTGCAAGCCCTGCAAGCAAGCCGGAGCGATTTTCAGTCAACACCAGCACAGTCAGGGATATTTTTGCAGAGGTTAGAAAGCAAGGCCGGCTGAACCTTCTTGAAGAAGAAGGCTACGAAGTGCTATCAGCGTATGGCTTTCCGACTCCAAAGAGCATACTTGGCACAAGCGAGCAGGAATGTATAGATGCTGCAAAAAAGATTGGCTATCCTGTTGTGATGAAGATAGCTTCACCGGACATAGTGCACAAGTCAGATGCTGGCGGGGTCAAGGTAGGCATCAAAAGCGACGAGGAGGTCAAGTCTGCATTTAGGGCCATAACGGAAAGTGCAAGAAAATACCGGTCAGGTGCCAGAATAAAGGGGGTCCTTGTACAGGAAATGGTCAAATCAGCAAGAGAAACGATCCTTGGCGCAAAGCAAGACCCTCTTTTCGGACCGCTCATAATGTTTGGCCTTGGCGGCATATATGTCGAGGTGTTAAAGGACGTGGTCTTTAGACTTGCTCCGATAGACAGGGAAGAGGCAAAAAAGATGGTCGAGTCGATAAAGACCATCAAGCTTCTGCGGGGAACCAGAGGAGAAAAGCCATCAGATATCCCTGCTATAGTAGATAGCCTGCAGAGACTTTCGCAGCTGATTACTGACTTTCCTGAAATTGAGGAATTTGACATAAATCCTCTGCTGGTGCTTGAAGAAGGAAAAGGAGCCAGAGTGGTTGACGCAAGAATTGTCCTGAGGAAGAGCTAAGCAAGCAAGTAAACAAGCTATGGCTGGCCAGACAGAGAAAATTTCTTTCTCTTTTTGGCTAAAATAAAGTACTCATCTAATTCAACCTACTCAGGCAAGCTTTGTACCGCATTCTCCGCAAAAGACCGCATCAGTCTCATTCTGGTATCGGCACGATGGACATAACCCCGCGCTCTTGGCACTGGCGGTTCCTTCCTGAGCTTTGCTCCCGACCAAAACGATATCCCCAATCTTTGAGATGTTTTCCCATATGACTTCCTTTGAATCTCCTTCTTCCTTGCCTTCCAGCTTGATAGATATCTGCACTTTTCCCCCGGGCAATCTTCGCAATCCCACCTTCTGAACCATGCCTATCAACATAGCATCAGAGTCATACGCTGACATGCCTACAAGTGACTCGATGGGCAAAAAGCTGTCAGTTTTAGCCTGTTCAATAGGAGCGCTAGGGATGCCAGCAGCCGAAAGCATTTCTATGTTTTGTGTTTGCATGGCAGGTCTCTCTTCAGGCTCTGACTTGTCTGAGTTTGCCTGCATTCCGGTTTGAGTTTCCGGGGTGTCAAACTTGCGATACTGGGCCAGTGTATAATTGCATGTCTTGCACCTGTACTCGCCCTTTTCAAGAAGGATCACGCCTTCACCCAAGTCTTCGTTTGGATTATCATAAACAATGTCAGGCTGCCCCGGATATTCTTTTTCACATCTGTTGCAATAATATTTTACAAATCTGTCATCGTCCAGCCTGCCTACTCCAGCCAAGAATAGCTCAGGGCCGCCGAGGTTGCCTTTCTTCTGCTCTTCGTCAGTAACTCTGGCAATGACATAACCGCCAGAACCGCGCAGTTTCTTCTCGGCCATGTTTTCGCTACTCATCATATTATGTTCTATGGCACCCTGTGTTTGCCAAGTTATTTTAAGCTTGGTCGCGTTGATGGTTGCATAGCAGTCAATCGGTCAATAAATCAATCAATAAGAATGCCTGTCGACTTTATGCTTGTGAAGATATTTCCATGCCTGAAATACCTGTCCGCATTTCTCACAGCTATATTGCATCCGCTTCCTGTAGGCCGTCTTTGCAGCAGACTCTGACTGGCTGCTTGCAGGGATAGCGCCATCGCCCTTTGTGTTATAGCGAACAAGGCGCTTTGCAACCCTTACCAAATGGATTGGTTTTCCAAACAACCGTATAATAAGGGTATCCGGTGTGCTTGACTTGCTTTACTCTTAGCTAAACAAACACAAAGTCAACGGTATCAATCATCAATCAAGGCCGTTCAGATACCCGTCCTGCTTTAGCTTTTCGGCATGGGCAGCAATATACCTCCATAGAATATCTGCCTTGTCAGATTGGAAATCCCACGGAGCTATTAGCACAAGGTCATTATCACGAATCCACATCCTCCGCTTTATCTTGCCGCGTATTCTGCAGGTCCGGACCTTGCCATCTGTACATTTTACAATAATGTTGTCGCCGCCTACCAGCTTGACTACTCTGCCAAGCAGCTCTCCTTGCTGGGGCATGACCAGCTCCTTTAGTTCTGATTCACTGAGTACCTTCTTCTTGCCTAAGTTAAAAACCCGATACGTTATCCTCGATACAGGGTTAAAAGTGTAATGCTTGATTGTAGCGAGCCGTCTCCACACCGGTTTTCGGATGGCAATTGACTAACTGGGCCAGTCAAGATTTTATTATGTGTAGAAAATAGGTGGGAAAATAAAACAAAATAAAATAAAAGAAAATTAAAAGATCTCTCCGCTATCCTTCCTTATGCCTCCAAGACCTGTCTTTACTCCTGACGCGCAATCAAGGCACATGCTCTCCGAGAATGGGAAGTCTTTCATACAGCTTTTGCAAGTTGGTCTGTTGCATAGAGGACATGCCCTTGTGATTGTCTTTGTGTTGCATAGATAGCAGAAGCTCATGGTATAACTATGGTGGTTCTAGCGTAAAAGGTTATTGCCTGACCATTCCCTTGATTTGCTTATCTTCATCTCTTATCTCATCTCATCCCAAATCGCCAATTATTCGCCGCTGTGCTGGTTGAGGCCCCACTTTGTCCTCACTTTTTCTTCCATCCTGAGGAAAATTATTCTGTCAAAAAGCAAGCCTATGCAAAAGATTGTAATCATGACAGCCACAATCTGGTTCATATCGATAAATTCACGTCCAACACTCAATATATGACCCAGACCATAAAGTGTTGTAATGAGCATCTCAGCCCCTATCAGCGCATGCCAGGCAAATGACCATGCCTGCCTTATACCAACGATAAGCGAAGGCGTAGCGGCAGGAATCATTACGTGCCTGAACAGAGCCATACCTTTCGCGTTCATGTTCCTGGCAGCCAGAAAATAGATAGGCGGAACATTTCTTATCGCACTATATGTGGAGATCATTACCGAAAATACAGATGCCATTACAACTACAAACAGTATCCCAAAGTCGTTAAAGCCAATCAACAGTATGGAAAAGGGAACCCATGCTATGCTGGGGAAGGTCAAGAGCCCCACTGCAAAAGAGCTCATTGTCTTGCCAAACGCCCTGAACTTTACCATTGCCAAACCAACTGCGCCGCCAATAACGATGGAAATTGCAAACCCTGCAACAAGCCTCCACAAAGTCGTGAGAATTCCTATTACAAGCGATCCATTGGCAACAAGCTTGCCAATTGAGGCTGCAGTAGATGCAGGGGATGGGAAGAGAGTATCTGGCAATATGTGTAGTGCAACTACAAGCTGCCACAGGCCAAGAAACGCTGCCAGAAACAGGACAATATTTGCAGCGTCATTGGTGTCAATGCTGCGGCCGTGCTGGGTGTCTGTCCTGCCGGCCTGTATAGAATCCTGCCTGTGGTCATCTTCTGCTAGCAACTTGTTGCAGATCTCCTTCCAGCTCGACCAGAATCTGCCTCTTTAGCTCGTACAGTTCTGGACTTTCAAGATCTCTTGGGCGGGCAAGATCAATTGCAAACTCCTTTCTTATGTTCCTGAGCGCAGCAGACATGACCAGTACCCTGTCGCCTAGCAGTAATGCCTCGTTGATGTTGTGAGTGACAAACAGTATTGTCTTGTTGGTCGTCTTGTGAATTCCTACAAGCTCTTCGTAAAGCATCTCCCTTGTATGTACGTCAAGTGCCGCAAATGGCTCGTCCATGAGAAGGATCTCTGGTTCCATTGCAAGTGCGCGGGCTATGGCAACCCTCTGTTTCATACCTCCTGACAGCTGGTGGACAAAGTATCTTGAAAACTTGGTCAGGCCAACCAGTTCGATATATCTGCTGGCTATTTTGGTCCTCTCGTGCTTTGGGATATTTGCAATCTTTAACCCAAATTCAACATTTTCCTGCACACTGAGCCAAGGAAATAAGGCGCCTTCCTGAAATATCATTATGCCGCGCACAGTCGATAGACCATCATTTGCTCGTGCAGAAACGTCCCCTGAATCAGGCTTGTCAAGCCCGGCGATAATATTAAGAAGCGTGCTCTTGCCGCAGCCTGAAGGGCCAACAATGGTTATGAACTCGCCTCTGTTTATTGTTATATCTACCCCTGAGAGCACTTCATGGGATGGCTTGGAACCTGACCTGCTTCTGCTACTGCTGCTATTGCTATTGTAACCAAACGACTTGAATACTTGCTTGACCTGAACAATGGGAGTGCTGCTGATTATATCACTGTCATTATCGAGATCCTGCTCATGCTCCTTTTCCTGATAACCTTCGTATTGAGAATCAGTCAGAGCCATATCTATCCCTTGTTGCTATGATGCTTACCTGATATAATGTGATTCAAAGATGCAGGTTTTGCAGTTTTGGCGCAGTTTTTGCATATTGTCTACCTCCTCGACCGAGAACCCGATCTCGTCCCACCTCGTGTCTATTCCTGTCATTGGTTGGCACACATTACTTTATTTCTTGGAGGCCACGCTCTGCAAGCACCTGATTCAGTATTCTGAGGTCGTATATTCCAGACAAATCAGGCTCTTTGTCAAGATACCCCAGCTTGTAAGCACTGTCTGCCATTTTGAGCAGCGAATCTTTGGATGGATCATAGGTAAGCTTTAGCCTTGAGAATCCTGCGCTCAACTCATCTTCTGGGATTGTCTTGCCGCTTAGATTTTTCAGCTGGGTATTGAATTCACTGTTGGCCATTGAAGGGTTGCTGTTGATCCACTCTGTCTCGTTGACGTGGGCCTCAATCAGCTTTTTTATGGTGTCCGGATTGTTATTGAGATAGTCAGTCCTGGCAACAATTACAGCTGTCGTAAACTCGCCGTTGGGCCACAAAGTTCTCTCGTCAACAAAAATTCTTGCACCTGCTTCCTTGACCAGTTTGGCACCCCATGGCTCTGGAACCCATGCACCATCTATCTGCTTTTTTATCATCAAAGTAACTATATCCGGATTTGCCGCCGGCAGCACTGTAACTGTCCCTCCATTTTCTTTGGTCTTGTATCCGTTTTCAAGCAAGTATTGCCGCAGCGCTACATCCTGAGTATTTCCAAGCTGAGGCGAGGCAAATGTCTTGCCTGCAAAGTCATTTACCGAAGCGATTCCAGAATCGTTTCTGACAACAAACACAGCACCACCGCTGGCTGCACCGGAGATAATCCTCAGCGCTTCGCCATTTGACTTGATGTATCCGTTGATTGCAGGATTTGGTCCAACATATGCTACATCAATCTGGTTCGCAATCAAAGCTTCGATAGCAGATGGTCCTGCGTTGAAGACCTGAGTCTGGACCTGCACGCCTCCCAAAGCCTTTTGAAAGTCTCCATTGCCAAGCCCGATGACTGCCTGGGCATGGTTTATGTTAAGAAAGTAGCCTACCCTGAGCACTTTTTGTTCACCTGCCGCAGCGTTGCTGGCAGCAGGTAGCGGTGCTTTTGTCTGAAGAGAGACAATAGACGAGGCAATGACTGCGGCAATAATGGCTGCAGCAATTCCAAGCTTGATCTTGTTATTCATATGTATCTGCATGGCCCGCAGAGATAATATCTATCTGATAGATGCAAAAAATGCATTTTGCATGCAGAAATATACCAATTTTTGCATCACCTTGGCTGATTATGCATCTTCCGAAAGTTCAAAATATGCGTCAAATCTGCATATAACTATCTAAAATTGCTAGAGGAGTACGCCAAAAACAGGGTAGATGTCAAAAAGCCAAGGAGCGAGGGGCGCACATACATAATCGACAAGCTTGAGGGCCTGGACAGGGAAAACTTTGAGACCATTGCTCCATTTATTGACGTAGTCAAAATATATGGCGTTCTTCCGCTTCTTATCTCTGAGGATACTCTCAAGAAAAAGATCAAGTTCTATCATAACTTTGACATCAAAGTCTCAACCGGAAGCACAATCTCTGAATACATGATAGCTGAAGATGACTTTGACAAGTTCCTTGGCGAAGCTGCAAAGGTGGGCTTTGACATAATTGAGGTTGGTGAAAACAGCGCGGACCTGAACTTTGAGCAAAAGAAAAAGATTACCGAAAGTATACTGGCAAAGAGACTTGATTTTCAATGGAAGGTAGGGAAAAAGGACCCAAGGCATCAGCTGCAGCTCGATACTCTCCTGTCAAAGATTGAAGAGGGTGTCAAGCTAGGGTCAGACAAAGTGGTGCTGGAGGCAAATGAGGGGATAAATGTCGGCATATATGACGAGAAAGGCTCTGTCCGATGGAACTTTGTCGGCGCCCTTACAGCCAAGTTTCCCCCCAGCACTTTTATCTTTGAGGCGCCACTAGAGTCGCAACAATCTGCACTGATTGCAGAATTTGGCCAGCGGACAAACCTAGCCGAGGTCAGGGTTGAGGCTGTATCGTCAGTTGAGTCGCTGCGGAGAGGCTTTCCTACAAAGGCGGCCTTTAGCGTCTCTCATCTTAGCAAAAATCCTGAGGGGAGCCCGGGGGCCAAGTTTGTCTACTTTGTCATGAAGTCAAAGCACCCGATAGATCAGGTCGAGCTTATGAACCTGACCAACCTGCCAAGGAGGACCATACAGAGTGCCGTAGAAGAGCTCAAGTCCCAGGGCCTGATAATTGAGCGGAGCAGCCTGGAAGATGCCAGAAAAAAGGTCTACATTCCTGTGCAGTTTGAGTGGATATGATTCAGATTCTTTGAATTGAATGAAATTGGATCAAAATCAAATCAAATCAAAAAATAAAATAGAATCGAGCATGTAGAAATGGAAAAGAGCTGCCACAAGTCTAGACTAGATTATTGCCTAGGTAGACTGTGCAGGTGGCAAAAACTCTGTCAACTAACATAGATTTGTATATCATCAAGTGCACGCTCAAATTGAGCCATGCCTTGGTTGCGGAGGCAGATATCCTGAGCGCGGTCTATCTGACGCGACTGTTCTTTAACAGAATTTACGGGAATTATCCGCCTGGTTTCAGCGTTTTTGGCCTTGTATATTGCAATAAGGCTCTGCACTTGCCAAGTTTTATCGTGCCTGATAATCAGCTGCAAGCGTGAAAAAAGAGCTGCCGCAGGCAGCCGATGGGATTTTGAGCAAACCTTGCAGCATTATAACCAGAAATTTGCGCAGATCCGGACAGTTTCCTTGTGCATCTGACCGACTTTATGTTGCCACTGCTATCTGGCGGCGCCCTAGGCATTGGTTATGCTGGCAGAGTTTTGCCTGCATATAGGTCAGTGATCCGATGTTGGACTGGACTGGACTGGATTGCATCACACTGCATTCTGCGATTGATGAGTGAGTTGTCTGGCTGCATTTCCCAAGGTAGCAGCTGGAGCAACCCTTTAAGACATGTCGTCACACGGTATCAAGTGAGTAGGCAAGTATCTGGTCAGCAAGACGTCCGCAGGCGGAAAAGATAATCCGGGCCAAGTAACATTCCGCATCCGTCATAGTCTATAGAGAAATAACCTTGTCCAGTTGAAATAGAGTACAAAAAAACCTATAGAAAATAACACCAAACAAGTTAATTAGTAATTGCCTGTGTGGAAAAAGGAATGCCAATCGCTACGCAGGTAGAGAAACTCGACAAAGTATATCTCTGCAAGGAGTGCAGGTCTGTCTATTTGTTCACGGGAGATCTTGTGGACCACAGGAGGATGTCTGGTCATTCTGACTATGTCATCTTGCCGCTGGTAGAGGATCAGCAGCTGGAATAGCTTGGGCTGATCGGATAATCAGTTCTTTTTTGCTCAGTAATTCAAAGCCAGCGAGATTATTCCAAGTCGAACAGCCGAGATTAAAGACACAATGACTAGAATGGAAAAAGAAAATTGCTGACTGATTTTAGTTAGCAAAGATGGTAATTGAGCTATAATCCCAACTACAGATGCCCCCAGCATGCCGTGCCGAACAACTGGTTCAGAACTTGCTTGCTTATGTCGCATTGTGGTACGAGTGCGACATACATATCTTATTGGTATGCAAGTTTCTTATAGCATTTTCTAGGTAATTCTTGTAGCAAATAGGTTATCTTGATTTAGCTTGCAAGCAAATGCAATTGTGCTTAGCGCGGCTAAAAAGCTAATGTGAAATAAACGAATGCAGAGATTTTGAATGTACGGCCATATGGGCTAAGACTAATACTCTCTATGCATCGATCTATATTATATTCTGCCTACTACATTAGTCCCGCAAGATTCAAGTCTAGCATCACGTAGAAAGCAGGCCAATTTACGACACTGCAAAGACCAAATAATGTAACAAACATAATACCAGATGACTATACTTGTTGTACTGTATTTCCTATTGTTCTGGATAAGATGGGCCGCGTGAGATTTGAACTCACGATTACCGCTGTGTAAGAGCGGTGTCATAACCGAGCTAGACCAGCGGCCCGTTATTCAAGCATGTAGAAGCGCTTTAATTAAAAGGTAATTCTTCGAATAAATGAATGCTAATGGATAATTTGATTGACGAATTTTTATGTAAATGCATCGCAGGTCAACCAAGCTTATATCACACGGTGTGAAATTAGATAAGTGAAGTGAAATAAAGGAATGGGAAGCAACGAAGAAGAGGAAGAATATCGCAAGCTGTCAAAAAAAGAAATTGAAGACGAGGTTTCCAAACTCAAAGGGTGGCATATCGTAAAGGGCAAACTGAACCGGACAATTGAGTTTGACAACTTTGTTCAGGCATTTAGCTTTATGACCAGAGTAGCTATGGAAGCAGAGAAAATGAACCACCATCCGGAGTGGTGCAACGTTTACAACAAGGTAACAATAGATCTTGTAACACATGATATTGGTGGCGCAGTAAGTAACTACGACGTAAAGCTTGCCAGAACAATAAACAAGTTGATAGGATAACTAACTGACTGACCGACTGGCTAATTGCAGTGCTCCTGCTGTGACAGTGGAGAGGAGAAAATTGTCTTGCATGCTGATGACGTAGAATATTGTATAGGCCACAGCCTGACCTATGTCAAGTTATAACCCACTTATGCTATCAGTGTGTATTCCATTTATGGACGAATACGAGAACCTCAGGACGGCTGATATAGTTGCAGAAGCGCTTCTGGACTGGGGGATAGAGTGCATATTCGGCTTGCCGGGGGACGGTATCAATGGTTTTATTGAGGCCCTCAGGAAAAGAAAGGACAGGATCAGGTTTGTTCTGGTAAGACATGAAGAATCGGCGGCCTTTATGGCCACAGCCTACTCCAAATACACAGGCAAACTGGGTGCATGTGTCGCCACATCAGGCCCGGGAGCGATTCATCTTTTAAATGGCCTATACGATGCCAAGCTTGACAATACGCCAGTAATTGCCATCACCGGCACTACATATTCCGACCTTATGAATTCTGATTACCAGCAGGACGTCAACCTGCTCCAGCTGTATTCTGATGTTGCAGTATACAATAGCATGATAAGCGAGCCGGAGCAGGCAGAGATGGCAGTCGATGTCGCCTGCAGGACAGCTATTGCGAGAAGGGGAGTTAGTCACCTGACTATACCCATAAATGTACAGGAGGAAAAGTTGAAAGGCAGATACTCGAGGCACAAGGTTGCCGGGCATACGTCGGACGTTTTTGCCAGTGCAGTGGTTCCTGATGGAGCTATGCTGCAAAAGGCTGCTGATATCTTGAATTCTGGCCACCAAGTCGTGATGCTTGTGGGGCAGGGTGCATTAGGTGCAGGAGATGAAGTGGTAGCAGCAGCCGAGGCCCTGCAGGCGCCAGTTATAAAGGCACTTCTGGGCAAGGCAGTTGTGCCGGACGACAATCCATATTGCATTGGCGGACTGGGATTGCTTGGAACGGCACCAGCTACTGATGCAATGGCCGATGCAGACACTCTGCTTATGGTAGGAACTTCATTTCCTTACATTGAATACCTACCGCGGCCAGGTCAGGCAAGAGGCGTACAGATTGATATCCGGCCTGACAAGATAGGTCTGCGGTATCCTGTTGAAGTGGGCTTGGTGGGAGACGCAAGGCTTACGCTCTCTGCCCTGCTTCCGCTGCTGCAGAGAAAGGGAGACAATAGCTTTTTGAAATCAAAGCAGGAGGGGATGAAAGGCTGGCTTGAGTTGATGAGGGAGCGGAGCACACGCAGAGACAAGCCTATCAAACCACAGGTCATAGCAGCCGCTGTCTCGGAAGAGCTTGAAGATAATGCAATAATCTCTGCCGATTCAGGAACGAATACTGTCTGGGCCGCTCAGCATATCAACCTCAGAAAGGGCATGAAATTTTCGCTATCCGGGACCCTTGCAACCATGGCAAATGGCCTTCCATATGCCATAGCTGCGCAGATTGCATACCCTGATAGACAGTGCGTTGCATTTGTCGGCGACGGCGGATTCAACATGCTCATGGCAGAATTTTCAACTGCAGTACAGTATGGCCTGCCAATCAAGGTGATAATAGTCAAGAACAATTCACTTGGCATGATACGGTGGGAACAGATGGCATTTCTGGGAAATCCGGAATATGCAATAGAGTTCTCGCCAATAGATTATGCAAAGTTTGCCGATGCCTGCGGCGGAAAAGGATACTCAATAAGGGAGCCTGACGAGGTCAAATCTATTATGCGCATGGCGATGGCGGAGAAGAAAAGGCCGGTTCTGGTTGAAGCCTATGTTGACCCGTTTGAGCCACCAATGCCACCAAAGGTAAGCATGGAGTTTGTCAGCCACATGGCAGAGTCGCTGGCCAGAGGCCAGCCATATGCAGGAAGGATAGGGCTGACTCTGTTTCGGGACCAGATGCATGAGGCGTTGAGAAGACTCCATTCGCATGAATCCGAGGCAGAGTGAATAGGTGGCAGGCAGGCTACCAAAATAGCGACAGAACCTAAACTAAACGATGCCTTTACTGCAATTTTGCCCGCAGCGCATTGTATGCAAGTATAGCAGCCACTGTCTTGCAGTCTGCAATTTTGCCGGCAATGCAATCGGCAACGGCGGAATCCAAGCTGACCTTTCTTATAGCGATATCTTCATCGTCATCCATGTTCTGGGGCTTTGTGCTCTTGGTTAGGTCTGTTGCGACAAAAAGGTGCATAAATTCCGTAGCATAGCCAGGCACCATAAACCAGCCGATGAGCGGTATGAGCTTGCCAACAGTATGACCTGTCTCTTCTTCCATTTCACGAAAGGCCGCCTGCTCTGGAGTTTCGCCTTGTTCTATCTTTCCAGCAGGTATTTCAAGAAGGGCACGGCCGGCTGCATGGCGGTATTGAATAACAAGCACCAAGTCATCGCCGATAACAGGAACCATACCTACAGACGGCATGTGCTCGACAATTTCCTTTTCGACTACCCTGCCGCCAATTCTGAATTTGTCCTTTCTGAGAGAAATGTTGCCGGAATAGATTCTGGAACTTTTGATTATCTCGACGTTTGATTCCATCTGTTTCTGCCACTCTCTCTGCCTACTCATCTATCGATCTACTTGGGTTGATAAAGTATTTCATTTCATTTCGTGTGCCTTGATTCGACCTCTATCTCTTTCACCAGTGCATATATCACAGATGCAGGTGAGGCTCGCATTCTCATTATTATCGCCAATCAAAAGTAAGCGGCAAAAAAGCGCGCTGCTGACTGCGTTCTCGACCTCTTTCTCTGAGCCGCAAAAATAGTTATCGTCACATGGGTGCAAACAAATTGTTTGCACGCTAATTTTATATTCCATCTTCACCCATTTCAGATGCGTGCAGTATACCGACGAGGACGGAAATATTATTGTCCCAAAATCAGTTAGGCCGGTCATGGATCTTCAAGAGACGCATCTTGGCGACAGGAAAGGAGCAATAAAGCAGTATAGGTTCGGCAATCTGCACATTCGGGAATATGCTGATTATTACACAGTTCACACAGACCGGGTCGACCCAAGGGCGAACCCTCTTGGACACCTGCTGGTCGATGCCCCGGAATATCTTGCTGCAGGAATTGCTGCAGCATTTGCAGGCAGAAAGGTTGGATCTATGGTATACAACGCAAAGCGAGCAGAGGGCAAAGATGAAAGGGCAGCTCTGCTTGATGCCGTCATCGCCGGGTATCTGGCAGGATCCTCTGCTGGGAAATTAACCTATACAATAGCGAGTATGGCAAAGAAGGGAAGAAAAGCAGCGCAAGAAAGGCAGGTCGATGGGCAAGCAGATGGAAAACACAGCACAGGTTAGAATCCACGCCA
>Ga0209810_1003697_pt1 | contig 15693 bp, 16 predicted proteins | sample Coa_R1_7_FD_187159 | JGI IMG/M metagenome (GOLD analysis project Ga0209810, IMG submission 187159) | Surface soil microbial communities from Centralia Pennsylvania, which are recovering from an underground coalmine fire - Coalmine... | ecosystem: Environmental > Terrestrial > Soil > Unclassified...
CATTCGGTCGCTGAGCGCGGCATTGCCGTTGAGATGTGTCCCTATGCCAATTACCAGATTCGCGGCTACCGCTTGGAACCAGAAAAAAACAGCGACCGTCTTCCCTATCCGTTGTACGATTATCTTTCCGACGGCGTGCGGGTCACAGTGAACACCGACAACATTGGGATCTCGGGCGCGTCGCTCACCGATAATTTGCTGCTGGCCGCCCGGCTTTGTCCGCAGCTGAGTCGGCTCGACGCGCTGCGGCTGCAGCGAAATGCGCTGGATGCGGCGTTTGTCACGCCCAAGCATCGCACGGAATTAATTCAACAATTCACGCAGCGCTTAAAAATTCCGTGAACCTGTTGTCCCTGGCCTCCAGGCAAATCTGGCCTCACGTGTTGCTGGTGGCACACCTCAAACCGCAGCGGCTCTTTCTGCTTCACAGCGAAAACGCCGCGGAATCGCGAACCCCCGCCCAACGACTCAAGCGATTCTTCGATCAATCCAATTTAGTAGCCAAAGGGAACACGTCTCTGGTTTGCGTTTCCGATTCGGATTTCTCCACCATCGAAACACAACTCGATGAGCTGCAAACCAACCGGCAATTATTGCCCTCCGACTGCGTCGTCAATTTCACCGGCGGCAACAAACTGATGGCCACCGCCGCCTTCCGCTGGGCCGCTAAGCGCGGCGTGCGCGCCCTTTATCTCGAACGCCGAAATCAACTCACCTGGTTCGAGCCGCGAGACGGCGATGTGCTCACACGCAACGAATGCGTGGACGGTCATCTCACAGACGCGCTCGACCCGCTGCCGCTGTTGCGTTGCCAGCTCGACGCCTCCGAAGTGGACCGCGAAGGCCAGCTGATCCATCTCAATTCCGCAGGCCAGGCCGTACCGGAAGCCGATTTCTGGAAAAAGCTGCCCTCGCTCACAGCCGAACAAATCGAGCCCTGGCTTGCGATCATCGCTAGCGGCAATCGCAAGCAGAACAAGGGCGATGCCCTCGAATTGATCGTCGCAGCGGCCCTTTTGCGACTCGGCGTGAAGCACGTGCGCCGCTCACTAAGGCCCAAAGTCCATACAGCGTCGGGCGTCAGCGCCCGCTTGGCTCACGCCGAGTTGGACCTGCTCTTCAACTTCGCCGGCAAACTCTGGCTGGTGGACTGCAAAGACCGCAAACCCGTGACCGACCTTGCCGACGGCCTGCGCCGGATTAGCCAGCCGCACACCCCGGCTGATCGCCAACAGTACGACGAACTCTTCGAACGCCTTCGTGATCAGCTTTCCATCAGCGACACCAAAGTCATCAAGGAAGACCTGCTCGCCGCCCGCGAGATTGGCGGTCTGCTCGGCGAAACCATCTGCGTCCGCCGCGCGGCGCTCTCTCCCGAAGTGCGCGAGTTTGCCCGTCGCAACCACGTTCACCTCATCGAAAATTGCCGTCAACCAAACGCGTTGCGGGACAGCCTTCGCTCCATTTTGCACCCGCAAGCGCCAGCTTCACTCGATCAACTCGCGGAATTGCAGGAGCAGCTCTGCAAATGATTATCGAATCGCCTCTCTCGTCGTCTTTCAACCGCAACGCGAGTGATCCGAGGATTTCCAAATTCATTTTCATTCGCGCCACGGTAGAGCCCAAATGGACAGGCGCTTCACGAAACGGCCCTCTTTCCGGTGATCGGCCTGTCGTCAGCTGCGCCAGACTTGCGCACGAAGGGTTTATGCTAGGATAGACTTATGAAGAAAGCCAACATAGCCATCGCAAAAAACCAGTTCAGCCGACTCATCAAGCTGGTCAAACGAGGTCAACCCGTCCTGATCACAGAGCGGGATCATCCCGTCGCCTGCCTCCAGCCGGTGGCCGAATCCGAGCCGATTTTGGCCAGGCTTCATGCGATGGGCGTGCTCAACCCGCCGCAAACCGCTGCGTTCGACTGGAAGGCCTTCCGCAAACAGCCTCGCCCGCGTCTGCCTGCCCGCGAGTCGCTCGCCGCTGCGGTCGTCGCCGAACGGTCTGAAACGCGATGATTTTCTGGGACAGTTCCGCTCTGGTCACGCTGCTGGTTAAAGAAGCGGACACCGCTCGACGTTTCGAGCAATTGCGCTCCGATTCCGCAATGGCCGTGTCGTGGGCAAGCCCGGTCGAATGCGAGTCGGCCATCCAACGACGCGTCCGCGAATCGGCTCTGAAGGCTTCCGATGCCCGCCTGGCGCGGGCGCGATTGATAGAATTGACTCGCGCCTGGCACGAAGTGGCGCCCACCGAAGGCGTTCGGCGACTGGCGGTGCGCCTCCTGCGTACGCATCCCCTTCGCGCGGCCGATGCCCTGCAACTGGCCGCTGCAATTACGCTCGCCAACGCCGGGCTGCCAAACCTCAAGTTCGCCTCGGCTGACGACCAGCTGAACGAAGCCCCCGAAACCGAAAACCTCATCGTCCTTTCCTGACAACCCCGCGATGAAGTCTCGTTCCAGAACGGAAACCCCAAACTCCGAAATCGTCCTCTTTGCCGTCACAGGAATGTCACCGGCAGTTATCACCGAAACGATCTGGGCATTGGCGCACCAAAAACCCGCTGTCCTCCCCGACCGTATCATCGTCGTCACCACCGTCGCCGGGCGCACTGCCATCCAGCGCGAGTTGTTTGACACCGGCATCTGGGACAAACTCTGCGCCGCTCTCGCTCCGAAAATCCGTGTCCATCCGCGTTCATCTGTGGCACCCCTGCGCTTCGGCACCACCGCTGACGATATTCGCGTGTTCACCCGCGCCGACGCGCGCGGCCGGTCGGTGGAGTTGGAAGACATTCGCACACCGGGCGACAACGAAGCCGCCGCCGATTTTCTGCTGTGCCAACTTCGCTCTTTCACTGAGAACCCGGATGTGCGCCTCATCTGCTCCATCGCTGGCGGCCGCAAAACCATGGGTACGCTTCTCTATGCTTGTCTCTCCCTGATCGGCCGGGAGACCGATCGCCTGACTCACGTGCTCGTGAGCGAGCCTTACGACGATGTACGGTTGAGGCCGAGGTTTTATTTCCCAACGCAGCCTGCCGCAAGGTTGCTCACACCTGATGGCAAAAGGCTGCAGGCCCGCAAGGCGCGCATCGATCTGGCGGATGTGCCGTTTGTTGCTTTGCGAAACTTGTTTCGCGAAAAGCTTGGGCGGTTGCCGGGCGGTTTCCTGCGCCTGGTCGATCGCTGCAGGCGGGACGTCCGCCGCCATTTGGTCGAGGGGATGCGGCTGGTCATTCGTCGCTCGCAGCCGCGCATCGAGATCAACGGCAACCCCATTGATCTTACTCCCCTGGAGCAGGCCGCAATGCTCTTTCTCGCCAAGCGAGCAACCGATGGCGCGCCGCCATTTGCCAAATACCTGGAAGCGCTGGAGCCGTTCCGCGATTTCTGCGACACCTTGCGGCGACAATGCCCGGCAAACAATTTCGCCGACTGGCGCGGGCGATTGCCTCTCGACAGTTTGAACCAGGCCGTCGCGGAAAATGATGACGGCATCCTGCGCAAAATCAGAGACGGCATCCGAAGCAAACTGCTCAAACACGGTTTCGGCGCCGCCGAGGCGGAGCTACTCCTTCCGCGCAAGGGACGCTTCGGCATTGACCTCTCGGCAGCCCGGATCCGCATTCAGAATTAAGTTTTGCGTCAGAGCTTTTTTCGCCGGGCGGACAGCCTTTGTCCTACGGTTCGGCGTAATTTCGTCCACGGAAACAAACCGCTTGCCGACGTTTTGGAACGTCCCGGACGCGGCGATGCGGCGCGGCTTGAGCCACAATTCAAACCATGAACGCAGAAGCTCTTCCGGATAACGTGATCGCCTGCGCGCACGAACAGGCTCCGCCGGCTGCTGCCATTCGCTGCCCCGCTTGTGGAGCTGAAATCGCGCTCGAAGAAGCCGTGACGCGCCAGGTGCGCGAAAGCGTCGCCAAAGAATTCCAGGCCCGCCTAGCGGCGCTGCGCCAGAAGGAGAAGGCGCTGAATGAGGAAATCGAGCGGCGCGTGGACACGGAGTTCGCTCGCCGCAAAACCGAGCTGAAACAGCAAGCCGAACAATCCGTTGCGGCGCGGCTGGCTGAACTCCAGTTACAACTTCAGGAAAAAGCTCAGAAACTCCTTGAAGCGCAGAAGGTCGAGCTGGCGATGCGCAGGAAACAGCGTGAACTGGAAGAAAAACAGCAGACACTGGAATTGGAAGTAGCGCGCAAACTCGACGAGGAACGCCACAAAATCCGCGCTGTGGCGCGCCAGCAGGCCGCCGAGCAGGAACGGTTGCGCATCGCGGAGAAGGATAAACTTATCGGAGACCTCCAAAAGCAGATCAGCGAACTGAAGCAAAAAGCCGAGCAAGGCTCCCAGCAGCTCCAGGGCGAAGTCCTGGAACGGGAGCTGGAGGATTTTCTGCGCGAGCATTTCCCGCACGACGAAATTCAGCCCGTATCGAAAGGCGTGCGCGGCGCCGATATTCTTCAACAGGTCCGCACTCCTTCGGGTGAAACTTGCGGCACAATTATCTGGGAAACCAAGCGGGCCCGCCATTGGAGCAATGACTGGATCGCCAAGCTCAAAGCCGATCAGCGCGCCCGCGCCGCGGAGGTTGCGGTGATTGTCGCAGAGGCCCTTCCCGGAAACGTTCAGTTTTTTGATCTGATCGATGGAATTTGGGTGAGCCGGCTGAGCATGGCCATCGGCCTGGCCACGGCGCTGCGGCAGGGCCTGTTGGAACTCGGCCAGGCCCGAAGGGCACAGAAAGGGCGAAACGATAAGATGAGTCTGATTTACGATTATCTGTGCAGCGTCGAATTTCGCCACACGGTCCAGGCCATTGTGGAAAGCTGGGTAGAACTCAAGGAGGACCTCGATGCCGAGAAACGCGCCATGGAGCGACAGTGGAAAAAGCGTGAACAACAGCTGCATCGCGCAATCGGCAGCACAGCCGCGATTTACGGTTCGCTCCAAGGCTTCATCGGGCGCGCAGCCCTTCCGGAAATCAAACCATTGCAGCTTCCCGGCGCCCCCGAGGACGAAAGCGTGCGCTGAGAGAGATGGAAAGGAAGCGCAGTTTCATCCTCGTTTCACAATTGGCAGCGCCGACTGCGCCCGCAGCGCGGCCGCCGCGCGGGCTCGTCGCTCCCGATGCTTGATTGCTCATGCCTTCGCTTTTTATCACCACCCCTGGCACGCGCGCTTCACTGGTCAGCGAACGTCTGCGCATCGAGGTACCGCCAGTCTCGACCGCTGATCAGCCGCTCATTCGTGATATTCCGCTTATCGACGTTGAGCAGGTCATTGTGAATGAAAGCGCGCACATCACTCTCTCTGCCATCGGAGAGCTTCTGCGCCGCGAAATCCCGCTTGTGTTGACTTCCAATAACGATCACATTCTGGGGCTCTGTCTTCCGCCGGCGCCGAACTCCACCGCCCGCATGGAGCAGTACCAGCGCGCTCAGGATCCCACCTTTGCCCTCGCTCTTGCCATTAACTGGGTGGAAGCCAAAATCCTCAACAGCCGGCGAGTGCTCCAAAGGCTCGCCGCCAACCGCAAGGAACTCGAGATTACCCCACACCTTTTGGCGCTCGCCAATCTGGCCGAAAGCTGCCGCACCGCCCAGACAATCCAGACTCTGCGCGGTTACGAAGGCACCGCCGCCGGTCGTTACTTCGAATGTTACGCAACCTTTTTCCCAAAAGAAATTCCATTTGAGTCGCGTTCCCGCAGGCCCCCGCTGAACCCGCCAAATGCCGTCCTCTCCTATGCCTACACACTCCTGACCGTCGAAACCGAAGCCTTCCTTCACGCCATCGGCCTCGACCCAGCCATTGGCTTTTTCCACGAGAGGGCAGAGCGGCGGCCTTCGCTCGCGCTGGACATCATCGAACCCTTTCGCGCACCTCTGGCGGACGCCATGGCGCTGGACCTCCTAACTCACGGCGTGCTCAATCCCGAAATACACTTCGAAGCAAAAAATGGCGGCGTTTATCTCAACACCGAAGGCCGCAGGCGCTTCTTCGTCGCCTACGAACGCCGCATGGATCGCGAATTCACCAGCGAACAACACGGGCGCCGCACCACCCTCAGGCAGGAGATCCGCCAGCAGTGCCGCGCAGTCAAAAAAGCTATCCTCGAAGGCGAACCCTTCGAGCCCTTCTTGATGAATTGAACCGGCATTGTTCAGCGTACATCCTTTCCAAATGCGCCATGAATCTGAACAGCCCTCTCAGCCCTTCGATCCCACCGACTGGCGCCAGGCGCTCGTCGCCTGGGAGCGCGACGTTCCCAAAGAACCCGCGCCCAGCGACGGCATCCCCATCGGCTGGTGGGAAAACGCCTTCTCTCTCAAACCAACCCCCAGCGAGTTCCGCGGTCATCCCTGCGGCCAACGCCAGATGCTAACCGTCGTCGCTTATGATATAACCGACGACCGCCGCCTCCGGCAGGTCGCCTCCATTTGCGAAGACTACGGCCTGCGCGTCCAGTACTCCGTCTTCGAATGTCGCCTCGAGGCCGATGTGTTCGACCGCTTCTGGAACCAATTGCTCGGCGCGATCGACCCAAGCCAAGACCGCTTGGTCGCGTACAAAGTCTGCGCCGCATGCGCCCGCGACATCCGCGATGCCGGCACCCAAAACCACCAACAAAAAGTCGTTGCCTATGTTTTCTAATGGATTACTCAGGGCGGCACCCCAAAATCTACGCAGAACGCACACTGCCGCCCGCGTTGCTCAAACCTCCAACGCCCAGAACCTTCTGCTCGATCTTACCGCCTTCGTTGCTACAAATCCCATCCACCATTTCCCCCAGGCCTCCCTCTCCCGACCGCTCGCACCATTTCGCCCTTGCCAAACAATCACTTACACAGTGACAGTTAGAGAAACAGACCCAGCCGAAAGGCAATTGAGACGACTTTGCTGACCTCTCTCTTCGCCGACCTTCTGAGCGTTAGAGAAACAGACCCAGCCGAAAGGCAATTGAGACGGCCTCGGCTCGCCATAGAGCCCGAATCGCTCGAATACGTTAGAGAAACAGACCCAGCCGAAAGGCAATTGAGACACTGGCGCCAGTCAAGCGCCAGTCTCGTCTTCGACGGTTAGAGAAACAGACCCAGCCGAAAGGCAATTGAGACCTCCGCCGCTGTGCGGCGGAGTTTCGCCAGCGCGATGTTTGTTAGAGAAACAGACCCAGCCGAAAGGCAATTGAGACGCCGATGGGGCAGCCGGGAAAATTTTTCTCGAGCAGTGTTAGAGAAACAGACCCAGCCGAAAGGCAATTGAGACGGGCCGCTTTCCATCGAACCGCCTGAGCAGTTCCTCGAGCGTGTTAGAGAAACAGACCCAGCCGAAAGGCAATTGAGACTCGCCTCGCCGTCCAAGAAACACCCGGCCAGCTGCGTTAGAGAAACAGACCCAGCCGAAAGGCAATTGAGACGCAGTTGAGCGCCAGCCGCCAGCAGTAACTGCAGGGTTAGAGAAACAGACCCAGCCGAAAGGCAATTGAGACTCTCCCTTGCGGAGAGCTGCCAAGTCCGGCGGTCCGAGTTAGAGAAACAGACCCAGCCGAAAGGCAATTGAGACGTCCTTAGCAAGACGTCAGATGCGTCGAAAATTTCATGTTAGAGAAACAGACCCAGCCGAAAGGCAATTGAGACCTTTTCCCGCGCGCCGAGGCCCGCTGCCTCAGAGAGGAGGTTAGAGAAACAGACCCAGCCGAAAGGCAATTGAGACCGCCGGCAGAATTCCACGATTTTCCACTGATGTCTTGTTAGAGAAACAGACCCAGCCGAAAGGCAATTGAGACGCCTTCTCATGAGGCAGCCAGTTCCAATCACCCGGCTCAAGTTAGAGAAACAGACCCAGCCGAAAGGCAATTGAGACGCTCCTGCCACAGCGATTCCAGTTTCTCGTCGGCCTCGCGTTAGAGAAACAGACCCAGCCGAAAGGCAATTGAGACGCGCAACGGCATGCGGATTTTTCATTCTCTATTTAGGGTTAGAGAAACAGACCCAGCCGAAAGGCAATTGAGACTGACGCCCACGAAGTAGTCACGCAAAGCCTCCTCCAGCGTGTTAGAGAAACAGACCCAGCCGAAAGGCAATTGAGACCCAGAGGAGGACAACCACTGCCTCCAGCAGTGGCTGGTTAGAGAAACAGACCCAGCCGAAAGGCAATTGAGACGGTATTCCCTGTCGAAGGGACACCCGGACAGGATGTCCGTTAGAGAAACAGACCCAGCCGAAAGGCAATTGAGACTTCTAGGACGTCCATGTCCACCGCAACTGGCATCCCGTTAGAGAAACAGACCCAGCCGAAAGGCAATTGAGACCCCGCCGAGCGCGGCTGCTTCGGCGAGCAGCACCAGCGCGTTGTTAGAGAAACAGACCCAGCCGAAAGGCAATTGAGACCCACCCGAAAGTAGGAGCTCAGCTCCTCGTTGGTTGTTAGAGAAACAGACCCAGCCGAAAGGCAATTGAGACGGCTTGCGCAACCCGCCATCGCCCAGTGGGCAGCCGGGTTAGAGAAACAGACCCAGCCGAAAGGCAATTGAGACTTTTCCACTTCCGGGTGCATGTGAGCGCGAGCATCCAGTTAGAGAAACAGACCCAGCCGAAAGGCAATTGAGACGCCGTCTGGCGTTAAGCAGTCGCATGCGCTTGCGACGGTTAGAGAAACAGACCCAGCCGAAAGGCAATTGAGACACCAGGCTGTCCCCTATGCTCAGCCCGCCATCGCCGATGTTAGAGAAACAGACCCAGCCGAAAGGCAATTGAGACAACGGCGCGCGCGCCGAAAGTCACCGACGTGGCCAACGTTAGAGAAACAGACCCAGCCGAAAGGCAATTGAGACGGGTAGCTACCTCTGTTCGGGTGCACGAAATATTCGTGGTTAGAGAAACAGACCCAGCCGAAAGGCAATTGAGACCGCCGGTGCCGGTGATGATGGCTTTGCCCAGCCGTCCGCGTTAGAGAAACAGACCCAGCCGAAAGGCAATTGAGACGGCCACGATCCCCCACTGATATCTTTTCATGCCTCGGAAGTTAGAGAAACAGACCCAGCCGAAAGGCAATTGAGACTCCGCCGCGCAGCGCGCCAGTATCGGACTTATCGTGTTAGAGAAACAGACCCAGCCGAAAGGCAATTGAGACGCGTCCAGGCGTATCCACACCTGTTGACGCCCACGAAGTAGTTAGAGAAACAGACCCAGCCGAAAGGCAATTGAGACGCCGGCAAAATTTTGCGATGTTCAGGACGTGTCTTTGGTTAGAGAAACAGACCCAGCCGAAAGGCAATTGAGACTCCCGCGACGCCGGCAGAATTTCACTATGTTTAAGAGTTAGAGAAACAGACCCAGCCGAAAGGCAATTGAGACGGCTCCAGGAGAGGCAGACACTTGGAGAGCAGCGGCCGGGTTAGAGAAACAGACCCAGCCGAAAGGCAATTGAGACGGAACAACCCCGTTCTCAACTTCAACTGCTTTTTGTCGTTAGAGAAACAGACCCAGCCGAAAGGCAATTGAGACATTCGCGGGGAATACCGGACGTTTAGGCCGTGCATTTTGGTTGTTAGAGAAACAGACCCAGCCGAAAGGCAATTGAGACACTGCGCCGCGCAGCGGCGCAGTTTCCTGAGCGCGATGTTTGTTAGAGAAACAGACCCAGCCGAAAGGCAATTGAGACGCGTGATGAGCCGATTCCATTTTCCGTCGATGTCTTTGGTTAGAGAAACAGACCCAGCCGAAAGGCAATTGAGACCTGTGGCTCACAGCTATCACCTCTGGAACCGCGACCGTGTTAGAGAAACAGACCCAGCCGAAAGGCAATTGAGACGAGCACCTTCTTTGTCGGCCGGGTGAGCGCGAGCGTCCGTTAGAGAAACAGACCCAGCCGAAAGGCAATTGAGACGCGGCGAGGAGGACGATCGCCTCCGCCTCCAAAAAACAGGTTAGAGAAACAGACCCAGCCGAAAGGCAATTGAGACTCCGCCTACCCGTCGGGCTATTGTGCGGTCCGCGCACCTGTTAGAGAAACAGACCCAGCCGAAAGGCAATTGAGACCCCAGACGACGCTATCGAGATCAGACCGCACGACGGCGCGAGTTAGAGAAACAGACCCAGCCGAAAGGCAATTGAGACGTATTGCGCTCTGTCCTACATTGTATTGCGCTCTGTGGTTAGAGAAACAGACCCAGCCGAAAGGCAATTGAGACGGACGCTGCCGATGGCAGCGTCGGCCTCGATGGTGTCGTTAGAGAAACAGACCCAGCCGAAAGGCAATTGAGACTCCAGGCGTAGCCACACCTGTTGACGCCCACGAAGTAGGTTAGAGAAACAGACCCAGCCGAAAGGCAATTGAGACGGCTCCGTCTCGCGTCGCGTAGTAGTGAGAGTATCGCACGTTAGAGAAACAGACCCAGCCGAAAGGCAATTGAGACTCCAGGGGACACCCGGCGAGCTGCTTCCTCGTTGGCCGGGTTAGAGAAACAGACCCAGCCGAAAGGCAATTGAGACAGGGCCGCGTCTAGCGTCCCTCGCCGCCGGCAGAAGTTAGAGAAACAGACCCAGCCGAAAGGCAATTGAGACGGACGCTGCCGATGGCAGCGTCGGCCTCGATGGTGGGGTTAGAGAAACAGACCCAGCCGAAAGGCAATTGAGACAAATAACACCCGGCGAGCCGCTTCTTTGTCGGCCGGGTGTTAGAGAAACAGACCCAGCCGAAAGGCAATTGAGACCGCCCCGTCACATCATCATCGCTTGTCGCTTTGGTGATCGTTAGAGAAACAGACCCAGCCGAAAGGCAATTGAGACCTCCACTATCTTCCACTGATGTCTTTTCATGCCTCGTTAGAGAAACAGACCCAGCCGAAAGGCAATTGAGACACCCGCAACTGACAGACTTTCTCGCGTTGCTCGCGCGGGTTAGAGAAACAGACCCAGCCGAAAGGCAATTGAGACGATGCTGAATGTTCTGGACCTGGTGCTCTTTATCGGAGTTAGAGAAACAGACCCAGCCGAAAGGCAATTGAGACTGGCATCGGTTGCACCGCCGTGTGCACCGCCGGTGCACGTTAGAGAAACAGACCCAGCCGAAAGGCAATTGAGACTCCACCATCGCTCAATCACGTCCCCCACCTTAATTTCCCGTTAGAGAAACAGACCCAGCCGAAAGGCAATTGAGACACTTCCACCTATGTTTTATTTTTTTCATACCTTCTAGTTAGAGAAACAGACCCAGCCGAAAGGCAATTGAGACGTGGTGGAGAGGCTACCCTTGCTACGTCTGACGAATAGGTTAGAGAAACAGACCCAGCCGAAAGGCAATTGAGACGCGTCGGCCTCGATGGTGGTGTCTGTATTCATGCCTCTAGTTAGAGAAACAGACCCAGCCGAAAGGCAATTGAGACGGCTGCAGGCGTTGCCGAAATAGTATCGGGCGGCCTGCAGTTAGAGAAACAGACCCAGCCGAAAGGCAATTGAGACAATGAGATCTACGATTTCCCGTTCAAGCTCTATCGCGTTAGAGAAACAGACCCAGCCGAAAGGCAATTGAGACCGCTGTGGCGTGGCCTGAGCTTTGCGTACGTGCGCTGGTTAGAGAAACAGACCCAGCCGAAAGGCAATTGAGACCATCGTCCAGCCCGAGACGCTGGAAGACGATTGCCTTTTGTTAGAGAAACAGACCCAGCCGAAAGGCAATTGAGACCCGTCTCGAGTTGCGTAATAGTGCGTGTATCGCACACGTTAGAGAAACAGACCCAGCCGAAAGGCAATTGAGACGGCCGGGTGAGCGCTACCCTCCAGGGGTAGCTACCTCTGGTTAGAGAAACAGACCCAGCCGAAAGGCAATTGAGACGGCGAGCAGGATGATCGCCTCGGGCTCCAGAAAACACCCGGGTTAGAGAAACAGACCCAGCCGAAAGGCAATTGAGACTTCGCGGCCGTCCAGGACGGCCGCTTCGGCGAGCAGGGGTTAGAGAAACAGACCCAGCCGAAAGGCAATTGAGACGCGACCGCCCTGTTTTGTATCTGCCGAATGCGCTCGCCGTTAGAGAAACAGACCCAGCCGAAAGGCAATTGAGACCAAGGCCATATTTTTGCGCTCCGTCTCGGAGTTTCCGGTTAGAGAAACAGACCCAGCCGAAAGGCAATTGAGACGAAACTAAACTGTCACGTCTTGAGGCCATACTCCGCCGCGTTAGAGAAACAGACCCAGCCGAAAGGCAATTGAGACTGAGACTGCGACGGCGCTCAAGTTCAGCAGCGCTGAACCGGTTAGAGAAACAGACCCAGCCGAAAGGCAATTGAGACCAACTGCTGTTTCGTTGGTATGCGTGCTCATTTGGTTGGTTAGAGAAACAGACCCAGCCGAAAGGCAATTGAGACGCTTGCAGCGCCCCCCCGGGGCGAAATATTCCATCGCGTTAGAGAAACAGACCCAGCCGAAAGGCAATTGAGACGCGAATGCGCGCGCCGTGCTCTCATCACGCCACACATCGTTAGAGAAACAGACCCAGCCGAAAGGCAATTGAGACCTCGACGCCGGCAGAAGGCCACGATGCCTTTGACGTTGTTAGAGAAACAGACCCAGCCGAAAGGCAATTGAGACTTGTATGTCAAAAAGCAGCTTCGCGCCCTGGGTGGGTTAGAGAAACAGACCCAGCCGAAAGGCAATTGAGACCCGACTCTTCTGTCACAGTTCGGCGAGCGAAAAAAGCGAGTTAGAGAAACAGACCCAGCCGAAAGGCAATTGAGACGGCGCACAGCCTCGCCGCCTGATTTATATCGTTGTAATTGTTAGAGAAACAGACCCAGCCGAAAGGCAATTGAGACCTGCGCGGCGCAGCTTCGACAGCGCGATGTTTTGCAGGTTAGAGAAACAGACCCAGCCGAAAGGCAATTGAGACGTCCCAGCGCGGCTCCCAGCGCTCACCTGTGCACTCCGGCGTTAGAGAAACAGACCCAGCCGAAAGGCAATTGAGACCTTCGGCTTCCCGCCGAAGACACCGAAGCGATGGAGTTAGAGAAACAGACCCAGCCGAAAGGCAATTGAGACAACCGCAGCGTGCGCAGGTGTAGATCTCGTCCACGCCGTGGTTAGAGAAACAGACCCAGCCGAAAGGCAATTGAGACCGCTGCCTCCGCGAGCAGGACTACCCCTTCGGCCTCCAGTTAGAGAAACAGACCCAGCCGAAAGGCAATTGAGACTCGGAGACGTGACCCGCAACGGGTAAGCCCCCCTCCCGTTAGAGAAACAGACCCAGCCGAAAGGCAATTGAGACCTGGCACAGCCCCCCCAGCTTGAAAGAGGAGCGCAGGTTAGAGAAACAGACCCAGCCGAAAGGCAATTGAGACAATCTCATAGGGAACTCGTTAGGCTCGCCTATGAGATCGTTAGAGAAACAGACCCAGCCGAAAGGCAATTGAGACCGCAAGCATCGCGTTGACATGCGAGCAGTCCGACGGACGTTAGAGAAACAGACCCAGCCGAAAGGCAATTGAGACCCGCGAGCAGGACTACCGCCTCCCCTTCTAGGGGACAGTTAGAGAAACAGACCCAGCCGAAAGGCAATTGAGACGAATTCCCTCACTTCCCGCTCCCATTTGGTGTCATTCGTTAGAGAAACAGACCCAGCCGAAAGGCAATTGAGACCCGGTCGGTAGACCGACCGTGTTTTCGCCCGTTCTCCGTTAGAGAAACAGACCCAGCCGAAAGGCAATTGAGACCTGAGCGCCCTCTGCGCGCGCCGTCTGGCGTTAAGCAGTCGGTTAGAGAAACAGACCCAGCCGAAAGGCAATTGAGACTCCATCACGCGGTCGCAGGCTTCTTGCGTGACCGGCGAGTTAGAGAAACAGACCCAGCCGAAAGGCAATTGAGACCCAGGCATATGGACACCTGTTCGGGTGCACGAAATATGGTTAGAGAAACAGACCCAGCCGAAAGGCAATTGAGACAACCTTGTGCATCGCGTCGTGTTTGTCGGCTCATTGTAACGTTAGAGAAACAGACCCAGCCGAAAGGCAATTGAGACAAGGCGCACAGCCTCGCCGCGTTTTGTATTTCGCTGGTTAGAGAAACAGACCCAGCCGAAAGGCAATTGAGACAAGGAGGTCTGAGAGCAACTGTCCTATGGAACACCGTCTCGTTAGAGAAACAGACCCAGCCGAAAGGCAATTGAGACTATCGCGGCAATCAGCCGGACGTTTACGCTGCACGAAGTTAGAGAAACAGACCCAGCCGAAAGGCAATTGAGACCCTTCCTCGGCCGAGTGCATGTGAGCGCTACCCTCCAGGGGTAGTTAGAGAAACAGACCCAGCCGAAAGGCAATTGAGACCTGTCCGCCACATACGAGGGGCGCGTGCGCAGCGCAATGGTTAGAGAAACAGACCCAGCCGAAAGGCAATTGAGACAGAGCCTCGCCGCGTTTTGTACCTGATTATAATTTATCGTTAGAGAAACAGACCCAGCCGAAAGGCAATTGAGACATGTTTACGCTGCACGAACCGCGTTCAAATTTGCGCTGTTAGAGAAACAGACCCAGCCGAAAGGCAATTGAGACCTCGTCAGACCAGCGAGACAATTGGGTGGAAAATACCTGTTAGAGAAACAGACCCAGCCGAAAGGCAATTGAGACGCAAGACTGAAACTTCTTGTCTTAATTGCCTTTCGGCGAGGTTAGAGAAACAGACCCAGCCGAAAGGCAATTGAGACGCGAAGTACGACCGCAGCTCCTCTTTTTTTGTTATTTGTTAGAGAAACAGACCCAGCCGAAAGGCAATTGAGACTTCCCACCCCGGGGTGGGGTGAGTCTCCAGCATTGCTTGCACAAGTTAGAGAAACAGACCCAGCCGAAAGGCAATTGAGACGTATGAGCAGCTATCACAGCTCGTCACGCAACAGTCGCAGTTAGAGAAACAGACCCAGCCGAAAGGCAATTGAGACCCCTGCCACACTCATCATACCTTTCCACGGCTGGCGCGCCGTTAGAGAAACAGACCCAGCCGAAAGGCAATTGAGACACGTCGGAACCCCGTTCTCATCAACTGTGGTTTCAACTGGTTAGAGAAACAGACCCAGCCGAAAGGCAATTGAGACAAAGAGGAGCGTAGCTCCTCTTCGAGTCGTCGTTTTGTGGTTAGAGAAACAGACCCAGCCGAAAGGCAATTGAGACTTTTTTGGTAGTGCATCGCATTGATTAGTCTGGTAAAGTTAGAGAAACAGACCCAGCCGAAAGGCAATTGAGACGCCGGCTCAATCTTCGAGGCCATCAAGGCCATACTGCGCGTTAGAGAAACAGACCCAGCCGAAAGGCAATTGAGACCGAATCTATGATTGGGTCGGCTACAAAAAGCCGCCAGGTTAGAGAAACAGACCCAGCCGAAAGGCAATTGAGACTGCGCCGCTGCGCGGCGCAGTTTCCGGAGCGCGATGTGTTAGAGAAACAGACCCAGCCGAAAGGCAATTGAGACATCCACCCCGTAAGGCCTACCGCTGCCAGACGGGACGCGTTAGAGAAACAGACCCAGCCGAAAGGCAATTGAGACAAGGCTGGAGATGCGATTTTTTCACTTTTTTTTTCGTTAGAGAAACAGACCCAGCCGAAAGGCAATTGAGACCCGGAGACGTGCCCCGCCACGGGACGTTCGCGCTTCCGGTTAGAGAAACAGACCCAGCCGAAAGGCAATTGAGACCTGCAGGCTGACGG
>Ga0209810_1003698_pt1 | contig 15690 bp, 12 predicted proteins | sample Coa_R1_7_FD_187159 | JGI IMG/M metagenome (GOLD analysis project Ga0209810, IMG submission 187159) | Surface soil microbial communities from Centralia Pennsylvania, which are recovering from an underground coalmine fire - Coalmine... | ecosystem: Environmental > Terrestrial > Soil > Unclassified...
CGTACGAAAACACTTCCAGCGAAAACAACTGCATCGTTGTCACCGCCCGTAACCAGCCTTTCGAAAACGGAATCATCCTCGACGGCTGGCGCAGAGCCGGCAGGCTATTCTGGTGTCCGGTGAAAAAGGATGATGAATACGAAGTGGAACAACACTTCGGCCACTCTGGGATTACGGCCTGGAGAGAGAACATGCGATGGAGCGCGTGGCTGCAGGATTATGAACCAGCCAAATCAGCGGCCAAGCCCATCGAGAATTACGGAAATACCGCGGGCAAGGCCAGCCCCCCACGCCGGGAGCGCGCCGGCAGCGGTGGTTCCCAACAAAAAATTGCGCCCTAACCTGAGAGCACAGCACTCCAGCGCGCCGAAAGAGCACCGCATTTCACTCGGTGAAATCGACTGAATTTGCGGCTAGAAATTGCGGCGAATGGCAACGAAATTTGTCTTGATTGGCAGCGGTCTGGCGGGCGGATTGCTCGCCGCCTACCTGGGACGGCGCGGCTACGACGTGGACGTTTACGAGAAACGGGCTGACCCTCAGGAGGGCAACATCGTGGGCGGGCGTTCCATTAACCTGGCGATTTCCACCCGCGGCATCCACGCGCTGCAACAGATCGGCCTTGCCGATGAAGCGCTGCGCCATGCCATTCCCATGCACGGCCGGATGATCCACGACAAATCCGGCTCGCTGCATTTCACTCCGTACGACGTCGATCCGCAAAAGTGCATCTATTCCATTGGACGCGCGGCGCTCAACGCCACCGTGATCGAAGCGGCGCGCCGTTATCCGAATGTCAGCGTCCATTTCAATCACAAGTGCGCCGATGTCGATCTCGACTCAGCCGTTGCCTGCTTCGAAACCCCAAACGGCTGCGTCAGTGCGTCGGGCGATGCGATCCTCGGCGTCGATGGCGCTTACTCCGCCGTGCGCAGATCCATGCAGCGTCGCATCGCAGATTTCCAATACGACGAAAGCTATCTGGCTCACGGTTACAAAGAGCTAACGATTCCCCCGGCATCAGACGGTGCCTGGCAAATGGAGAAGAACGCCCTTCACATCTGGCCGCGCAAAAGTTTCATGATGATCGCCCTGCCGAATCCGGACGGCTCCTTCACCTGCACGCTGTTCTGGGAATTTGAAGGCCCCCGCAGCTTCGCCACGACGAAGAGCGACGACGATGTCCGCCGATTTTTCGAGGCAGAATTCCCCGATGCTGTGCCGCTGATGCCAACGCTGCTGGAGGATTTCAGAAACAACCCCACCGGCTCGCTTGTGACCGTTCGCTGCGGGCCCTGGTTTTACCGCGACAAGGTTTGCCTGCTCGGCGACGCCGCCCATGCCGTGGTCCCCTTCTATGGTCAGGGGATGAACGCCGCCTTTGAAGATTGCGAGGTGCTCGACGAATGCCTGGAGAAATTTCCCAAAAATCGCGAACGCGCGTTTGCCGAATATTTTGAGCGCCGAAAAGAAAATGCCGACGCGCTGGCTGATCTGGCCATTGGCAACTTCATCGAAATGCGCGACAAAACCGCGTCTCGCGCTTTTCGCGCAAAGAAAAAACTCGACCATCTGCTCGAAGCCGCGCTGCCGGGAATTTACCTGCCATTGTACACCATGGTCACCTTCACCCGAATCCCGTACGCGCAAGCCGCGCGGCGCGCCCGGTTGCAAGATCGAATTCTTTACACCGCTCTGATCGCTCTTTCGGTAGTCGCGGCCATGGCGGTTGCACTACTCCTCCGGGCGTTCTTAGGGCGGCGCGTCTAACGTTTCGCGCTCGCTTCATCGCGGCAGACCGGCTTGGCCGCGCGGAGCTGAATTGGACGGGCGGGCGTGGGTTTGCTAGAAGAACGCGCGTGGGTCCGTGGCAGCGCGCGGGTCGCTTTGCATGGCGAGGCAAAATCATACACTGGGAGTTTTTTCGCTGCGGAATCAGTGGCAGCGGAGTCTGCAAGAGGTTACTTGCGCGTTGACGCGGGCGCGCGACGTGTGAGAGTGATTTACCCCCCCGGAGCAGTCAAAACACCAAACCAACACCGTTATGGCTGAGACATACGTTCCATTGATCAGTTCCGGCGTCGCGGGTCCGCTGGGTGTGCTGCACCTGCCGCGTCTCTGGCTAAAGGTTTCGCTGGAAGCGCGCGGCAAACTTGCGCCGGGTTATCCGGCGATTGGGAAAGGCTTCGATGCAATGACGCTCGCTGCACTCGGCCTCGACGAGCAGGCAGTGAGGGATTTCATCAAGCAACAAAAGCCCACGTATCCGCAATTTGAAGCGTGGGTAAAGGAGAACGCCAAGTCGCTTAACCGCGAAACGATTGAGAAACACAATGCCGCCATCCGCGGTTACATCCACGATGACGAAACGCGCAAAAGCATTTTGAGCGCGTGCGGCATTCCCGATGACGCGTCGGCGCCCAAAGACGCTGTGAACTTGAACAATCTGGATGACTGGCTGGAGTTTCACCGCGCAGCGCTGGCGTAGCGGGAAACGACACACGATGCCAGATCATCGGGCGCGGCGCATAGATTCCTGAATTTATGAGGACAGCGCCGATAAGTTCAGTGCCGGCGTTTCGCGAGCCCGCAGCAACGTTTCGAGCCGTGGCGAAAACGTTGCCGCGACAGTATTTTGTTTCCCGCGAGATCTTTTCACAGGAACAGAAAAAGATTTTTTTCAGGCACTGGTATCTGGTCGGCCACCAAAGCCAGGTCTCGCAACCGGGCGACTACTTTCTGGCAGACGTTGCGGGCGAAAGCCTGATTGTCGTCTGCGACAAGACGAAAAGAATTCGCGCTTTTTATAATGTGTGCCGTCACCGCGGATCGCGACTTTTGGAAACCGGCAGCGGCCGGCTCTCCGCGGGAATCCAGTGTCCCTATCACGCGTGGACGTACGCGCTCGATGGCCAATTGTCAGGCGCGCCGCAGATGGAGGAGGCGCCGGGTTTTGACAAGTCCGACTATCCGCTGCGTGCAGTGAATCTCGGATCATGGGAAGGCTTCATCTTCGTAAACCTCGCCGATTCCCCCGCTCCACTGGAAAAATGGTTCGCGCCACTGGCGGGAAAATTCTCCTCATGGAATTTGCCCGAGCTACTCGCAGCCAAAGGCATCGAATACGATGTGCGGGCGAACTGGAAGCTGATCTTCGAAAATTATTCGGAGTGTTATCATTGCCCCGGTGTTCATCCGGAGCTGACGAGAATGTCGCCCGCCGACTCAGCGGAGAACGACCTGACGGAGGGCCCGTTCCTGGGAGGATTCATGAGCATCCGGCAGGGCAAAAGCCTGACCATGAGCGGAAATGTGTGCGCGTTGCCCGCAGGCGAAATGAAATCGAAGCACGGCGCCCGCGTTTTCTACTACTCCATCTTTCCAAACATGCTGCTGAGCCTGCATCCGGAGTACGTGATGGTGCACCAGCTGGTGCCGCTCTCACCGGAACAGACTTTCATCCGGTGCCACTGGTATTTTCATCCCAAAGCATTTGCGCACCATGATTTCCGGCCCGAGGACGCCGTTATTTTCTGGGACACGGTCAACCGACAGGATTGGCGCGTATGCGAGCTGAGCCAGCAAGGCGTTTCCTCCCGCGGGTACGAGCCCGGCAGGTACTCGCCCCGGGAAAGCATTCCCGCAGCATGGGACCGCTATTACCTTGCCTGCATGGCTTGAAACAACGTAACGCCGCTGCGCGCGCACGCGGCTGCTGATTCCGCACAAAAGGATCGCGCGTTGTCATCCGGCACTTAATATTTTATCCAGATTCCCGATGCCACTCACTTACGCCAGTTATCTCGATCTGGAGAAATTGCTCGCGCTGCAAAAGCCGCGATCGAGTCCTCCCGAACACGACGAGATGCTTTTCATCATCATTCATCAAACCTACGAGCTTTGGTTTAAGGAGCTGCTCCACGAGTTCGAAAAGATCAAGCGCGACTTTTCCGCCGGCGACCTGTTTGGCGCCATTCACACTTTCAAACGCGTGCGCACCATCCTCAAGGTTCTGGTGGCCCAGGTGGATATTCTGGAAACCATGACGCCCTCGTCTTTCTCCAGTTTTCGCGATCGATTGGAAACGGCTTCCGGATTTCAGTCCGTGCAGTTTCGGGAAATTGAGTTTGCTCTGGGATACAAACGCGCCTCAACACTTCAATATTTGAAGCCCGATTTTCCGGAGTACCAGCAACTGCGACAATTGCTCCACGCACGCAGTGTGGTGGATCATTTCTACGATTTCCTTGAAACCCGCGGCGCGCAGATTCCCGCAGATTTGAAGAATCGCGATCTAACGCAGCCCAATGGCCCGGACGAACGGGTGCAGAAGGAAATTCTGCGGCTCTATAAAACCTCGCCCGAATGCACCATTCTGTTTGAGTTGATGACTGATTTCGACGAAGGCCTTCAGGAATGGCGGTACCGGCACATCAAACTCGTGGAGCGCACCATTGGCGCCAAGAAAGGCACCGGCGGATCGCCCGGCGTGCCGTTTCTCAAGGAATCGCTTTTCAAACCGGTCTTCCACGATCTGTGGGCCATTCGGCATGAAATGTAAGCTCCGCGGCGAACTTAAGCCCGGCTTCCTGCCAGGCGGCGCCTCCAGCCGCAGGGCGTTCTGCGCCGCCCGGGATCGGAACATCTCATAATCACCCGGCGATTTCCATTTTGTGCGAAATGGCCATGCCAAAAATAAGCTTGCCCGGCAAGTCGCGCTTGCGCCAGTCTGCCTGCGGAGAGCGGATATGAGAAAATACGTTGCAGAGTTTATCGGCACTTTCTTTCTGGTGTTCACTGTTGGTTGCACGGTCATCCCGGCTGCCCCCGGCGTGATCGCGCCCCTGGCCATTGGCTCAGCGCTGATGGTGATGGTGTACGCGGGAGGCCACATTTCGGGCGGCCATTTTAATCCAGCGGTCACGCTGGCCGTTTTTACCAGAGGCCGTTGTGAGGCCAAAGATGTGGTTCCCTATTGGATCGCTCAATTGGCCGGCGGCGCAGTGGCTGCTGTGGCAGCGATATTTGTAATCGGCAAAAGCGGCGCGGCCATGGCCATCACCAATGTGCCGGGGGCATTTGTGGCAGAGTTCCTGTTCACTTTTGCGCTGGCTTATGTGGTGTTGAATTCCGCAACTTCAAAAGACACCGCCAACAATTCCTTTTACGGTCTGGCCATTGGGATGACGGTGATGACAGGCGCGTTCGCTGTGGGAGCGATTTCCGGCGGCGCGTTTAACCCTGCGGTGGCGCTGGGCATTGTGTTGATGAAACTGATCCGGGCCGGCGACGCCTGGATTCATTTCGTTGCCGATCTCGCCGGAGGCCTTGTCGCCGGGCTGATATTCAAAGCGCTGAATCCGGACGACAAATAGAAGTCCGGCCGCCCTAATTTCACTTCAGACCAAGAAACTCGCGGGCGGCGCCGGAAAACAATTGTTCCGCTTCGGCCGAGGAAAGCCTGAGCGACTCGATCAACTTTCCGGGCTGCGCTTCACCCAGGGGGAATGGATAATCGGAGCCGAATGCCACCCGTTGCGGGCTGAACAATTTAAGCAACAGCTGTAGCGCGTCGGCATCGTGCACCAGTGAATCCACGTAGAAACGCGCCGGCTCGCCGTCGTGGGCCAAGTAATGACGCGGGTTGGTGTCATTTTCGGCAGCGACCAGATCGGGGCGCACGTGAAAAGCCTGCTCAATGCGACCGATGGTGAACGGGAACGCGCCGCCCCCGTGCGCGAATGCCATACGCAGCTTTGGGAAACGTTCGAAGACGCCGCCAAAGATCAATGAACAAATGGCCAGGGCTGTTTCGGCCGGCATGCCAACCAGCCACGGCAGCCAGTACTTCGGCATGCGTTCCATGCCCAACATGTCCCACGGATGCACGAACAGCGCGGCGTCCAGCTCTTCAGCCGCGGCCCACACCGGCTGAAGCGCGGCATTGTCGAGGTTGAGGGTTTCCATGCGCCCGCAATGCGGATTTGCGTCCACGTGCGTGCCGATCTGCGCGCCGCGCAGGCCCAGCTCGCGCACGCATCGCTCCAGTTCGGCCGCCGCAAGCTCCGGATCTTGCATTGGGATATTGCCCAGGCCGGTGAAGCGTTTCGGATGATCACAGACCACTTCTGCGATGTGATCATTTAATCGCCGGGAGAGATCGAGCGCGTCTTTGGGTTTGGCCCAGTAGCTAAACATCACTGGGACTGTCGAAAGCACCTGCATGGAAACAGAGGCGGCGTCCATCTCTTCGATTCGCCGTTTCGGGTCCCACACGTTGTCGGTGATCTCGCGAAAGATGCGGTTACCAATCATCATTCGCGCGCAACACGGTTTGTAATGCTCCAGCCGGACGAATCCGGCGTAGCCGTATCTGGCGTCAAGGTCCGGCCAGTCGCGCGGGAGAATGTGAGTGTGCAGGTCGATCTTCATATCGCCAGGGACGTCGCGGCGGTGGAACCCAATCGGCAGGCAGACCGTCCGTCGATTGGAAGCCTGCGTTCCAACTGGCAGTGTCGCGGCAAGATTGGGGTGTGCAGATCGATCTTCAATCCAGTGAAAAGTGTCGAGCGAGGGCGACTGATGTTAACCGAACGATCTCCCCATTCACGCGGTCGCCGCACGCCAACTCTAGAGCGACTTTACCGGCTGCGGTTTTTCGACTTTCGCGCCGCATTTTTTGCAGGTGCGACGGGCATCGTCGTTCCAAAAATCGAGCATGGCCTGGCTGAAATGCTGCACGATATCCTTGCAATCGAAATGGATGTCTTCCACCAGCGCGCCACAGTTTTCGCAGTAGAAAATGACGTGTTCCTTTTCGCCTGGTGGCCGCCGGCGTTCCACCACCACGCCAATCGTGTCCGGCGGGCGCTGGGGCGAGTGTGGCACATTGGGGGGAATGAAAAACGTTTCGCCCTCGCGAACGATGTAATCCACGATGCGGTCGCCTTCGCGGATCCGCACCTTGATGTCTCCCTTGAGTTGGTAGAAGTACTCTTCGGAATCGACCAGATGAAAATCGTTCCGCGCGTTCGGTCCCTTGATGACCATCACAAAAAAGTCGCGCCCATCGTAAAGGTAGCGGTTGCTCACTGGCGGCTTGAACTTCTCTGCATTCTCTTCGATCCAGTTTTTCAGATTGATCGGCGGCTGCACAGTGGTCATGTCCAAAGCGTATTTGGCGGGCCGCGCAGCGTCAATGCACGATCGGTCTGCTTTTGACCCCGAAAGCATTCGGGGTTGATTGCTCGCGGGGATGTTCCGGTTAACCTGCGCCATGAGTCTTCGATCCTTTTGCGGCTTCAATCTGGCTCGCCACGTCATCGCGGCGAGCGTCACCGTTGCGCTGCTGAGTTCGGCAAGCGGCGCCGCGGAGCCGACGCCGCAGTCTATCGCCGAAGCGGAGCTGCCGTCGCTCCTCGCCATTTACAAGGATATCCACAGCCATCCGGAATTATCCGGGCAGGAGCAACGCACCGCCGCGATCGTTGCCAAGGAACTGCGCGCGGCCGGGTGCGACGTCACTGAGCATTTCGGCAAATTCAACGATCCCAAATATAAAAGCTGCGGCGTGATTGGCGTGATGAAAAACGGGGACGGACCGCGGGTGCTGGTGCGCACCGACATGGATGCGCTGCCAGTGGAAGAACAGACCGGCCTGCCCTACGCAAGCAAGGTGACAACCAAAAACGACGAAGGCAGAGAGGTGCACGTGATGCACGCCTGTGGACACGACGCGCATATGGCGGCCTTCATCGGCACGGCGCGGGCGCTGCGGCAACTCAAAGATCACTGGCGTGGAACGGTGATTTTCGTGGGGCAACAGGCGGAAGAAACCGGCAGTGGCGCGCTGGCGTTGCTTCGGGCGGGTCTTTACGAGCGGTTTGGCAAGCCGGATTTCGCTCTCGGCTTCCATGACAAGGCTGATCTACCAGTCGGACACATCGGCGTCACCGAAGGTTACACTTACGCCAATGTCGATTCGGTGGACGTGACTGTGCGCGGCGTGGGCGGCCATGGCGCCTACCCGTACAAGACAAAAGACCCGATCGTACTTGCCGCAGAGATGATCAATGCGTGGCAGACGATCGCCAGCCGGGAAAACAATCCGCTCGACCCGATCGTCGTCACCGTCGGCTCGATCCACGGAGGCACCAAACACAACATTATCCCCGACGAAGTGAAACTGCAGCTGACGGTGCGCACTTACAAAGCCGATGTGCGCGAGCGCGTTCTCGCCGCGATCGAGCGCATCGCCAAAGGCATTGCAGCCGCCGCGGGCCTCCCGCCGGAGCGCGCACCAATTGTGAACGTGCTCAAGGATCAATTCACGCCCGCCACGTACAATCATCCAGAGCTCACCAGACGCCTGGTCGCGGCCTGGAAAAAAACCCTCGGCGACGAGAACGTGGATATGGTGAGTCCCACCATGGGTGGCGAAGATTTTTCAGAATATAGTCTGCCCAATCATTCCATTCCGGCGGTCGATTTTCACATCGGCGCCGTTGCCCCGGAAAAAATCGCCGAATACCAGCGAGCAGGCAAAGAACTGCCAACGCTGCACTCGAGCAAATTCGCGCCCGATGCCGAGCCGACCATCCGCACCGGAGTCGTAGCCATGACGACCGCAGTGCTCGAACTGATGAAGAAATAACTGGCTCCCGCGGCGCGAACGGCGGAAACCCCAGGAATTTTGCTCACTTCACCTTGATATTTTTCCGCAGATACGTCGGCACGTCGAGATCTTCGCCTTCGACAATCGTCGGCTCGCTTTTCTCGAAGCGACCGCGGGTGACAGGTTCAAATTGCAAGACCTCCTGCTTCGGCATCTTGTCAACCGGGGCTTTTGTTTCCTTTGGCGGCGCCGTTTTTTTCTGGGGCGGGGACTTTGCGATCTCCGACTCGCGAGGCTCTGCGAACTCGACCGGCGAAGGCGCAGGCTCGATTGCCGCCGGCGTTTCTTCAAAGGAGTCGGTTGCTGCGGGCTGCGGCGACTCAACTGGCTCTGGTTCCGGCTCCGTCTCAACGGTTGGCGGAACGCTCAGTTGCTGTTCCCACACGGGCGGCGGGACAGGCGCCGGCGCGTCGCTGGATTCAGCGGCGGAACGCTGCGCGGGGACGTCTGCCGCCGCAAGCGAACTGATGATGGTGACGCTGAGCCGATTCCCCATCCGCGCATCCACAGCGGCGCCAAAGAGGATTTGTGTCTGCTGCTCCACGTGGCGGCCAAGTTCCTGCATGAGAATCTCCACCTCGGAGAGCGTCATGTCGGGGCCGCCTGCCACCTGAACCAGGACGCGATCGGCGTCGGACAACATGCGGCCACGGTCCATCAACGGATTCTTAAGCGCCAGAGCCAGCGCATCGTGGGCGCGGTTATCTGAATCGGATTCTCCAAAGCCAAACAAACAACTGCCATGGCCGCGCAACGCGGCCAGCAAATCGTCAAAGCCGATCCGGATAAGACCCGGCCGCTGAATTAAATTCACAATGGAGCGAACGCTCTGGCTGATGAGGTTATCGGCCATGGCAAACGCCTGATGAATTCCGGCGTGTGGCGCGACGAGATCGCCCATGCGGTCATTTTCAAAACAGATCACCGCGTCGGCAATTTCGCGGAGATGACCCAGAGCCTCGCGCGCCTGGGCGTTGCGCCGTCTGCCTTCAAAGGCAAAGGGAAGGGTGGCGAACGCCAGCACCAGAGCGCCCGCTTCGCGCCCGAGCCGCGCCACATAGGGCGCGGCGCCCGAGCCGGTGCCGCCCCCGAGGCCTGAGCAGAGGAAAATCATGCGCGCATCGGCAAGCGCTTCACGAATTTCGTCGGTGGACTCAACGGCGGCCTGATAACCCAGCTCGGGATCGCCGCCCGCGCCCAAACCGCGCGTGACGTTGCGGCCCAGTTGCACTTTGTGCGCCGCCACCGAACTCGCCAGCGATTGCACATCGGTGTTCATCGCCACCATCCCGGCTTTCTCCAGGCCATCGAGCACAATCCGGTCCAGCGCGTTTAGCCCGGCCCCTCCCACGCTCACCACTTTGATGGCGATAAACTCCCGTTCCGGAAGACTGTAATTTTTGCTGAGCTGAATCATATGTGAATCACCAAATCCCGACGCTTTGACTTGCTGGGAGGATGAAATCCGCAATTTTGTTTGAATGGCGCGCTATTCATCGTCTCCCGCTGAAAATTCTTCCCAGGATGCGCCCAAGCCCCCGGGGCGGCCGGTCCGCCTGCATCACCTGCGCGAATTTGACCAGCCCGATGGCGGTGGCGAATTGTGGATTTTCCACCGCAGCAGTGACTCCCCAGGCAGTCTGAGCGTGAGCCAAATGCGCAGGCATTTCAAAAACTTCCTCGGCAAGATGATCGATGCCGTTGAGCAAGCTGCAGCCGCCCGTGAGAAAGATGCCCGCGCCCAGGTAGTTGATGAACGGTTCCTCATCGAGCCGGCGCTTGAGGAGCTCAAAAGTCTCGCGCAATCGCAGATGGATAATCGTGTTGAGCGTTTCCCGTTCGATTTCCTTGCCGGCAAAACCCGATTCGTCCTTCAAGATGATCATTTCCCCGGGCAGCGAATTGCCAAGAATGCAGCTGCCTTCCTCGATTTTTAGCTTTTCGGCGCGGGCCATGGGAATGCGCAGGCCCATGGAAATATCGTTGGTGATATGGTCACCGCCCACGGCCAGACAACCGCTTTGCTTCACCGCGCCGTCGGCGTACAGGATGTAATCGGCGGTGCCTCCTCCCATATCAATCACCAGCGCGCCCAGATCTTTTTCGTGCTGAGTCAAGACCACCTGCGCAGAAGCCAGCCCGCTGAAAACCACATCCTCGACATCGAGCGGCAACTCCTTGACGCAGCGGATGGTGTTCTGGATTCGCGTGCGCACGCCGTGGATGATATGGAAATCGGCCTCCAATTTTTGCCCCAGCATCCCCACCGGGTTAAGCACGCCGTCCTGCCCATCCACGTGGTAGTGTTGAATGATGGAATGCAAAAAGGCGTTCTGCGCCGGGATGCTTACCTCGCGCGCGTTGGCCTTCACATCCTCCACATCCTGCTCGTCGATTTCGTCGCGCTCCTCCGGCAGCAGGACGCAGCCGCGATTGTTGAAACTTTGAAGGTGCGCGCCGGCCACAGCCACGTAAACGCTGCGGATCATCACGTCGCTTTTCTGTTCGGCATCGACTACCGCTTCATGCACGCACTTGGTGGCGGTCTCGAAATCCACGATCTCGCCCTTGCGCACGCCGCGCGAGGGGGCCTGCCCAACCCCGAGAATTTTCAGCGTGCCATCGGGGCGGCTTTCCCCGACTACAACGCAGATTTTGGATGTCCCAATTTCCAGACCAACAATCAGATTACTACTCGCCATGATGGATCGTTTTCTCTCCTGAAGTTGAAGTTGCTTTGCTGCTCGAGCGCGCAGCGGGACGCGGCTTGGGCGCAGCAGACGCAGCCTTGCCCGGCGGATGCACCGGGATGGCCTTCAAGACCCGCGGTTCCACCGCCGGCTCGACCGTGTCGTTGATAATCGTCACCGGGCGCTCGGCAAAAGTCACTGGAATATTGCGTTGCACCAACAGGTTGACGGTGCCCAGTTCCTGTTTGGTGTCGTCGCAGTAGATCAGGAACTGCTCCAGCCGGCGCAATTGCGTTTCCAGATCGTTGAACCCGAAGGTTACCCGCGCCCGATTCTTATCCGTCACCAGCAGACAATAGCCCCTGGAGACGTCGATCTGTCGGATTTGAAAACGCATTTGCAAAAAACTGCGCGCGCTCAGCCGCAACAGTTCCAGGGCAGTTTTTGCTTCCGGTGATTCGATAACTTTTCCCGCCTCGAGCGATTCGCTCGAGCATCCCACGATCACTGGCAATCCCAGATATTCGGGCAACAATTTCTTTTCTTTCATCAAAACGCCGCGCGCGTCCACCAAAAAAGTGTCATCGGCGGCAAAGGGATCGGCGATTTCCTTTTCGCTGGTGATCCATGCCACCGGTTTCCGTTCCACGATGCGAATGTCAATTTCCGAAGGGAGCTTTCGCACGACCTGCACTTCGTCGGTCTGCGGAAGCTGCTGGATGCTGTCGTGAACGCGCGCCAGGTTTACGCTGAAGATGTTTTGGCCTTCGCGCAGGTTTGCAGCTTTGAGAACCTCTTCCCGCTGCAGATTCCCGTCGGTCTGGAGCTCGATGGTCTTGAGCTGATAATCCGGGTTCTCGAAGAACAGGCGTCTGGCGGCTGTGGACACGCCGGCGTACGCCGCAGCAAACAACGCCGCGAGCAGGACCACTTTGAAAAGGGCGCTCATCGTTCTGCGCAGCCGATGCTGCCGGGCCCGGCTGGAACGCACTCGCACGTCGAGCAGATGTTGCTGGCGCCGTTGCCGCCAATTGGAGACTCGCCGGTTGCGCGAGCGCGGGCGCCTGCCTCCGAACCTCACGCGCCGCTCCTTTCCATCCTGGCGAGAGAGAGAGCGATGATGCGAACGCAAAGCTCGGCGTAGCTGATCCCGGCGGCAGCAGCAGCCTCGGGGAGCAGGCTGGCCTCAGTCATTCCCGGAATGGTGTTAATCTCCAAAACAAACGGCTCTTCCTTCTCGGAGAGAATAACGTCCACCCGACCATAAACCTGCAGGCCGAGCGCCCGGAAAGCTTGCAACGCCAGTTCCTGGACTTCCGCGGTTTTCTTTTGATCGAGTTTGGCAGGACACACATGCTCGGCGCCCCCGCCCGCCTGCGGATTCAAAAAAGGATACTTGTTTGCGAAATCGTAAAAGCCGCCCTTGGGAATGATCTCCAGAATCGGCAAAGCCTGCTCACCAAGAACACCAACGGTTAATTCGCGGCCGGGCACAAACTTTTCGATCAATAATTCGCGGTCGTATTGCGCCGCTCCGGCGATGGCCCGATCGAGGTCCTCGGAAGTTTTCACAATGTGCACACCGACGGTGGAGCCTTGTCGCGGCGCCTTGACCACGATGGGCAAAGCCAGCCGCGGGCGCTGGTGCGCTTCGATCGTTTCCCATTCCGGAGTTCGCACGCCGTGCTGGCAAAACTTTTCCTTGGAACGAATTTTGTCGAAGGCCAGCCGGCTCTCTTCCACTCCCTCGCCGGTATAGGGCACGCCGCGCTGCTCGAGGATTTGCTGCACCTGGCCGTCTTCCCCAAAAGTTCCGTGCAGGGCAATGAAGGCCAACTCCACATTCTGCGGCAGCGGGAAATTTTCATCGCGCACGTCGATTTCCACGACCTCCGCGCCGAGGGAACGCAATGCCTTGGAAATTCCCCGCCCTGTGGCGAGCGACACCTCGCGTTCCGCGCTCGGGCCGCCCATCAGCACGGCGATTTTCTTCGGCAGATTGCGCGCTGCGGCCATCATCACTCCGGTTCCCCCACAATTTGCACTTCCGTCTCCAGTTCGATGCCGCGTCTGGCGCGAGCCTCAGTCTTGATCCTGTCGATCAGTTCCAGCATCTCCGCCGCCGTGGCGCCGCCGTCGTTGACGATAAAATTGCCGTGCACCTCGGACACTCGGGCCTTGCCAACGCGGCAATTTTTCAATCCCAACTCCTCAATCAGTCTTCCCGCCGGACAGGAATCCGGATTCTTAAAAATGCAACCGGCGCTCTTTGCCGCCGGCTGAGTCGCGCGGCGTTTCTCCTGTGAAGCGCGCAAGTTCCGCTCAATCTCTTCAAGCGGCGCGCGGTGGCCACGGAAAACGGCGGAAACCGCAAAATTTGTTTCCAGCAGCGGAAAGTTTCGATAATAGACCTGCAGTTGGTCGCGCGTTTTGGTGTGGGCTCGGCCGTCTGCGTCGAGGTAGCGAAGGCTCACAATATGTTCGAATGTCTGTGCGCCCATGGCGCCGGCGTTCATGCGCAAACCGCCCCCCACGTCTCCGGGAATGCCCTCCATCCATTCCAGCCCGCCGATTCCCGCGCCGCGCGCCGCATACGCCACTTCCCGGAACTTTGCGCCCGCTCCGGCGGCGATTTCCACGCCGTTCACTTCAATCCGGTCAAATTCGCCGCCGCTGGGGTGAATCACCACGCCGCGGACTCCGCCGTCCCGCACCAGGAGATTGGAGCCGCGACCCATCACAAAAACCGGCAGTTTTTCGTCCCGGCAAAAGCGAATCAGGTTGCCTAACGAATTCTCGTCACGCGGCTCGACCCAGAATTGCGCCGGACCGCCCACACGGAGCGTCGTGTGTTTGGAAAGCGGTTCGTAAAGACGCACTTCTCCGGCCTCGCCCACGATCTGTTTGAGCTTCTCGGCGATGACCAGGTCGGCTGCCAGAATCGCCAGTTGCTCGTGAATGTTCCCGGCACCCAGGCTCAGCACCAGATCGCCAGGCTCCAGCATGTTTCCTACGTCGCGATGCACCCATTCCAGTCGCGGCTGGTAACGCACGCCGCGGTGTCCGTGCGCCAAAGCGGCTTTGGCAATCAGTTCGCCGTTCACGCCGGGAATGGGCGGTTCGCTCGCGGCATAAACATCTGTCACTACCACGCGGTCCGCCTCATCAAACGCGCGGCCGAACTCTGCGCATAACGCCTGTGTGCGTGAGTAGCGATGGGGTTGAAACATCGCCAGCAGCCTCTTGCGACCAGTACCGCGCGCCGTCCTCAATGTCGCCCGAATTTCCGTGGGATGATGCGCGTAATCGTCCACCAGCAAAAAACGCGGGCTTTCATACTTGATTTCAAAACGGCGCCGGGCGTGTTCGAATTTGCGGAGCGACGCGGCAATCTTCTCAAACGACACGCCCAGCTCGCTGGCCAATGCAATCACTCCCAGAGCGTTTTGAACATTGTGCCGCCCGGGAACGTTGAGAACTGCGTCGCCCAATTTCCGCCCGCGAAAGTAAACGGAAAACTGGGAGCTGAATGTGCCGAGCACAATCTCTGCCCCGCGATAATCGGCATTTTCCGAAAACCCGAATGAGATCGCGCTCCCGCGATCTGCGCACAAGCGCAGACAGTTTTCATCGTCCCGGTTGTAAAACACGATCCCGCTGGTCTGTTGGATGAACTGGGCAAACACTTTCTCGATGGCAGCCAGATCGGGATAAAAATCGAGATGTTCCTCTTCGATGTTAAGAATGAGGGCATGCTCCGGCTGAAAACAGCGCAACGTCCCGTCGCTCTCGTCGCCTTCGGCTACAAAATACTCGCCCCGCCTGTCCCAGTGCGCGTTGGTGCCCAAAATGGGAATCTCCGCGCCCACGTAGTGCGACGGGTGCAACCCACCTTCACGCAAAACGTGGGCCGCCATGGCCGCCGTGGTGGTCTTGCCGTGCATTCCCGCAATGACGATGCCGCGTTTGCCGCGCATGAGCGCCGAGAGCGCTTCGGCGCGCCGCGCCACGGGCTTTCCGAGTTCCCGCGCCTTTGCCAGAATCGGGTTATCGCTCCTGATTGCCGAGGAATAGATGATCAGATCGGCGGCGGCGGCGCACTCGGGGAGATGTTGTTGATGAAAACGCAGACCGAGACGCTGCAACCGCTCGGTCTCAAGTGTGCTCACCTTGTCGGAGCCGCTCACGGAATGGCCGATCTCGATCAAAAGCGCGGCCAGACCGCTCATGCCGCTGCCGGCCACTCCCAGCAAATGGACGCGACGTCCTTGGCGCGTGAGCAGACGCAGTAAATCGGGGTCAAAGCCGGGCTTCATGATAGGTGTA
>Ga0209810_1003704_pt1 | contig 15681 bp, 17 predicted proteins | sample Coa_R1_7_FD_187159 | JGI IMG/M metagenome (GOLD analysis project Ga0209810, IMG submission 187159) | Surface soil microbial communities from Centralia Pennsylvania, which are recovering from an underground coalmine fire - Coalmine... | ecosystem: Environmental > Terrestrial > Soil > Unclassified...
GGCCGTCGGGCGCCGCCACCTCGCGCGCCAGCAGGGCCGGGATCCAATAGCGCCGCATCGTCGCCCCCATCGCGGTGCCCGGACCAACCCGGGTCAACAGCTCGTTGTCCTCGCCTGACAGCATCGCGATCCTCCCGTTGCGACGGCCCTGCCCGCCGTCATGCTCTCTATCGCGGCGAGGATCGGTTCGCCGGGATTTCGTGTCAAGCCGCTCCCCCAAGACCCTCAATCTCGATCCTATTGCCGCGCCCGGTGCGGACCCGGCCGAGATCATTGTAAAGCGCGGTGACGGTTGCGTGCCGCCTCCGGATCCTCCCGGGTGTCGCCGGCATCGCCGGCCGGCGGCCGTCGGGGTGGCCCGGACGCGGCCGGAAGTTTGGCCGCGGCCGCATTCCCGTATATGTCTTGCAACAAAAGCGGCATGACCGCAGCGGCCGCATTCTTGCGCGCCGAGGGGCGCTGCCAGCCGGGGGCCGTGCGCACATGAGAGAGGAAACGGGATCGACCGAAAAGAGCGGGGTGTCCCCTGTAGAAGCCCGCCTGCCGGCGCCGCGGCGCCGGTTTCTGCCGCTGCCGGCGCGCCGTCACCATCGCGGCTTTCTGCGGCTGCTCGGTCCGGGGCTGATCACCGGCGCCTCCGACGACGACCCAAGCGGCATCGCCACCTATTCGCAGGTCGGGGCGCAGTTCGGGTTCGGCCTGTGCTGGGTCATGCTGTTCAGCACGCCGATAATGGCGGCGATCCAGGAAATCAGCGCGCGCATCGGCCTCGTCACCGGCAACGGGATTGCCGGCAATATTCGCATCCATTATTCGCCCTGGCTGCTGCGGCCGATCGTGGCGCTGCTGCTCGTCGCCAACATCATCAATCTCGGCGCCGATCTCGGCGCGATGGGCGAAGCCGTGCGCCTGCTGGTGGGAGGATCGGCGCGCCTTTATGTCGTCGCCTTTGCCGGGTTGTGCGCATGGCTCGAAATCTTCTCGCGCTACGAGCGTTACGTCGCGATCCTCAAATGGTCGACATTGGCGCTGTTCGCCTATGTCGCGACGGCGCTGGCGGTGCCGGTGCCGTGGCTGCAGCTCGCCTGGGCGACCCTGCTGCCGCATGTCGCCGCGGGAAGGGATTACATCGTCGCCCTGATCGCCGTGCTCGGCACGACGATCAGCCCCTATTGCTTCTTCTGGCAGGCCTCGCAGGAAGCCGAGAACGAAAGGGCAAGGCCGGATGCCCGCCCGCTTGTCGCGGCGCCCGAGCGGGCGGCGGCGGAAATCCGCCGCATGCGGATCGACACCTATATCGGGATGGGTTTCTCGAACCTGATCAGCTGGTTCATCATCGTCACGGCGGCGGCGACGCTGCATGCGCACGGGATCACCGAGATCGCGACCTCGGCGCAGGCGGCCGCAGCGCTGCGGCCGATCGCCGGGCCGTTGACGTTCTTGACCTTCGCCGCCGGCATTGTCGGAACCGGTCTGCTCGCCGTGCCGGTGCTGGCGGGGTCGGCCGCCTATGCCTTTGGCGAGGCCTTGGGCTGGCACGTCGGGCTGAGCCGGATGCCGCGCCAGGCCAAGGCCTTCTATGGCACGATCGCGCTCGCGACCGTCATCGGCGTTGTCATCAATTTGACCCGCATCGACCCGATCAAGGCCTTGTTCTGGAGCGCCGTGATCAACGGGATCGTCGCAGTGCCGCTAATGATCACGATGATGATCATGACGATGCAGCCAAAGGTCATGCGTCAGTTCACCCTGCCCCGAGCGCTGTGGATCATTGGCTGGCTGTCGACACTGGCGATGACGGCGACGGTCGTCGCGATGGTCTGGACCTCGCTCGGCTAAGCTCGCTGCGCGCTGCCGCGGTCAATCCGGCAGGCTCCAGCCGAGCCACTGGCACAGCGCGCGACCCATGACGAGTTCGCGGTCATGGCCCTTAAGCCAGGGCAGCTCCTCGGTGAACAGCGTCACGCATTGCCGCCACGAGCACGGCATGCGGGTGATGTCGGTGCCCCAGAAGAAGCGCTGCGGTCCAAAGGCGTCGTAGAGGCGGCGGATATAGGGATGGATGTCGCGATAGGGATAGGGTTCGTTCGATTCGCCGGGGGCTCCGGTCGCCTTCAGCGCGACATTGGGGTATCTGGCCAGCCCCGCGACCTCCTCGACATTGGCGAAGGCGGCCGCGCCCTTGCCGCCGCGCCGCCGGCCGAAATGGTCGATGATCAGCTTGAGGCCGGGATGGCGCTCGGCGACCCGCGCGACGACCGGCAAGTGCTCCGAGGCCATCAGCGCGATCGGGATCCCGGCCTTCTCGGCGGCCGGCCACAACCAGTCCATTGTGCCGTCGGTCAGCCAATTCTGCTGGTGCGGCTGCGTGAAGGCGTAGCGCAGGCCGAGCATGCCGGGCCGGCTCTTCCAGGTGTCGATCAGGGAGCGGTTTTCCGGCTTGTCGAGCGGAAAATTGCCGAGGATCGCGAAGCGGTTCGGATATTGCCGCGCGGCCGCCTCGGCCACCGCTCCGGAATTGGGATCCCAGCCCGGCGGATGAATGAGCGCCGCATCGACCCCGGCCGCATCCATCTCTTTCAGGCACTCCTCGGCCGAATAGGACGAAACTTGGCGATGCATCGGGTTGGTCGGCGGCCCGCTCGACCACAGGTGGATCTGGGCATCGACGATCTTCATGGCCGGTTCTCCTCTCTTTGTGCTGGGTTCGCGTAGGGTTTCTTCCCGTGTATCGCCGCCCTCAGCGCGCCATGCCGGTGGCGCCGGCCGGCACGTCGTAGAAGGCGAGCGTCATCGCCACCATCGTGTAATAGCCCATCAGACAGATCACGTCGGTGATGCCGACATGGCCCAGCAACGCGACCGCGCGCTCGTAGAGGCCCTGCGCCACCCAGCGCGCATTGGCAAGGCAGCTCGCCATCTCATAGACGATCTGTTCGCGCGGATCGGCAAACGAAGTCGGCAGGCCGAACAGGATCGCCTCGACCTTGTCGGCCGGCAGCCCGGCCGCCTTGCCGGCGCGCTCATGCGCGGCGGTCGGGTAGGCCGAGCGCCATTTGCTGGTGATGACGCACACCGCGATTTCGCGCTCGCGCTCGCTGAGCGAATAACCGGTGCGGAAATAGGCGCCCAAGGGCGCCGCCGCCTTCGCCAGCTTGGCGTTCTCGACCCAGATCTTGGTCGGCCCGGGCAGCCGCCCGCGCGTCTCGATCAGCATGCGGTAGGCCTCCTGCTGCTCCGGCGTCATGCGCTCATAGGGGATCTCGGCATAGCGGCCGAAGGTCGAGGTCTCGGGCATTGCGCGTCCTCTGCGGGAGTGAAGCTGCGGCCCATCCTGCACCAGCGGCGCGGCGGCTGTCGACCCGCGCCCGCGGCGGGCGGGGGAAGGATCGCTGGTCTTCGCGCCGTCCTTGCGGTAACCTTCAAAAAAAGGCGGGCGGAGAGGCGCGATGCCGGCGCGGAGCGGACAGCAATATCTGAACGGGCTGCGCGAGCAGGAGCGGGAGGTCTGGCTCGGCGGCGAACGGGTCCGGGACGTGACGACGCATCCCGGGCTCAAGGGGGGCGCCCGGGCGATCGCCGCGCTCTATGACATGCAGCACGACCCCGCGCTGCGCGAGGCGATGACCTACGTGTCGCCGACCAGCGGCGAGCGGGTCGGGCTGTCCTTCATCATCCCGCGCACGCGCGAGGATCTGGAGCGCCGCCGCGACATGATGCTCGCCTGGGCGCGCGCCACCTGCGGCATGATGGGCCGCTCGCCCGATTTCATGAACGTCACCTTCGCCGCCTGGGCCGGGGCGGCGGCATATTTCGCGCGCGGGCGGCGCGAATTCGCCGACAATCTGGTGCGCTATTACGAATATCTGCGCGAAAACGACATCTGCCTGACCCATGCGCTGATCAACCTGCAGCGCAGCCGCACCGTCACCGGCGTCTTCAACCTGCAGCCGGGCACCGCGCTCGAGGTCGTGCGCGAGACCGACGCCGGCATTATCGTGCGCGGCGCGCGCATCCTGGCCACATTGGGGCCGCTGGCCGACGAGATCGCGGTCTATTCGCCGCGCATGGCCCGGCACACCGAGAGCCACAGCCCGTTCGCGGTCAATTTTGCGATCCCGTGCGGCACGAAAGGGCTCAAATTCCTGTGCCGCGACAGCTTCGACCAGGGGCGCTCGCATTTTGATCAGCCGCTCTCCTCGCGCTTCGAGGAGATGGATTGCATCGTCTTTTTCGACGACGTGCTGGTGCCGTGGGAGCGGGTGTTTCTGCTGGGCGATGTCGATCTGTTGAACGGCACCGCGACGCACACCCATTCCTCGGCCCATTCGGCGCATCAGGGCGCCGCCAAGAACCTCGCCAAATGCGAATTGGTGCTCGGCGTCGCGCTGCTGATGACGCAGGTCCTCGGCAATGCGCACCTGCCCCATACCGAGGAGCGCATCGGCGAATTGATGCTGTACACGCAATTGACCCGCGCCGCGATGCGCGCGGCCGAGGCCGAGGCGCGGCTCGACGAATGGGGCGTCATGTGCCCCGACCCGCTGCTGGTCGAGAGCACGCGCAACCTGTTCATGACCGCCTATCCGCGCATGATCGAGATCCTGCAGCTACTGGGATCGAGCAGCTTTCTGCTGACCCCGAGCGCGGCGGATTTCAAATCCCCGCTCGCCCGCGACATCGAGCAATACCTCGCCACCGATACGACCGCGGCCAGGGATCGCGTCAAGCTCTTCCGCCTGGCCTGGGACATCGCCGGCAGCGCCTTTGGCAGCCGCCAAGTGCTCTATGAGCGCTTTTTTGCCAGCGACCCGTTGACCCGGGCGCGCGCGCTCGCCGCGATCTATCCGAAGGGGGAAGTCATGGACCGCGTGCTCGCCTTTCTTGGCCGCGGCGACGAGGATCTTTGAGTGAAGGGGAGAGAACGGGGCGGAGGGCGCCGCGCCGCGCCGCCCCGCAGCGACAAGGACGGAGGGAACGATGGGCTATCGGCCAATGTATCTCGGCCACGTCAACATCTATGTCCGCGACGCCGAACGCTCGAAGCGGTGGTACGAGGAGTTGCTCGGCCTGCACACTTATGAGTACCGGCCGGGATGGGCCGCCTTCCTGTCGGCCGACAAGGAACAGTCGCACGAGGTGGCGCTGATGCAGCTGGGGCCCGACGCGCCGCTGCCGCAAAAGGGCCAGGTCGGTCTCAATCACATGGCTTGGCGGCTCGAGAGCCTCGAGGATCTGAAGGAATTCTACCATCGGCTCAAGGCCAAAAACGTGCCGATCGAGCGCGTCGCCGATCACGGCATTTCGCTTGGCATCTATGTGCGCGATCCCGACGGCAACGGCGTCGAGGTCTATTACGAGCTGCCGCGCGCCGAATGGCCGCGCGAGGATCACGTCTTTACCCGCGAGCTGGTCGGCCAGGGCCGCTTCCCGGGGCCCTGGGATGCGGAATTGGCGGCGCAGTAGGGCCTTGACCGCAATGGCGGCGCCGGCCGGAAGCGACGAAGACCTCGCCCGGCTGCTGCTCAAGGCAGAGGTCGAGGCGTTTCTCTACCGCGAAGCGGAATTGCTCGACGAACGGCGCTACGGGGAATGGCTCGATCTGCTCGCCGACGACATCCGCTACTGGATGCCGATGCGGCGCAACGTCAAGGCCGGCGAGGGCGAGCGCGAATTCACCCGCGAGGGCCGGGACATCAACTGGTTCGACGAGGGCAAGGAGACGCTCACCCGGCGGGTGCGGCAGATCGAGACCGGCATCCACTGGGCCGAAGAGCCGGTTTCCCGCATCTCGCATCTGCTGACCAATGTCCAGATCGTCGAAGCCCGCCCCTCGCTCGACCGGCCGCAGGAGGTCGCGGTGCGCTGCCGGTTTCTCGTTTACCGCAACCGCGTCGAGACCGAGACCGACATCCTTGTCGGCAAGCGGGAGGATCTGCTGCGCCGCGCCGGCGACAGCTGGCAAATTGCGCGGCGCAAGATCGTGCTCGACCAGAACGTTCTGTTGAGCAAGAACCTGACGTTCTTTTTCTGACGATAACAAGGGGCGGCGGGGCGGAGGTGAGGATTGCCCGCGCGGACGGCGATCTCTGACCGTCCTGCCGCCTTGCCGATGGGGAAACGATGGAGAGGGCGGTGGACGGCGCGCGGCATCAGGGCTACCGGCCCGGGCTTGTTGATCTTGCGGCCGGCATGATCAGCCGCGAGATCTTTGTCAACGAGGAGATCTACCAGCAGGAACTGGAGCGCATCTTCGCCCGCGCCTGGTTCTTCATCGGGCATGAGAGCCAGATCCCCGCTCCGGGCGATTATTTCGTTTCGGGGATCGGCGAGGAATCGGTGATCCTGACCCGCGACCGGCAGGGCGAGGTCCGGGTTTTTCTGAACTCGTGCCGGCATCGCGGCATGAAGGTGTGCCGCTACGATGAGGGCAACACGCCGGTGTTCACCTGCCCCTATCACGGCTGGAGCTACGGCCTCGACGGCCGGCTCGTCGGGGTGCCCTATTTTCGCGAGGCCTACGGGGGCAGGCTCGACCGCTCGCGCTGGGGGCTCGTCGAAGTGGCGCAATTGTGCCGCTACAAGGGCACCGTATGGGCGAGCTGGGATCCGCAGGCGCCGCCCTTTCTCGAATATCTCGGCGATTTTGTGCGCTATCTCGATCTGACGCTCGACGCCTGGGACGGCGGCGAGGGCGGCACCGAGGTGCTGGGCGGCGTGCAGAAATGGCGCATCCCGTGCAACTGGAAGTTCCCGGCCGAGAATTTCTGCGGCGACAGCTATCACAATATCAGCCATCGCTCGGTCGATCTGGTCGGCATCGGCCCCTCCGGCAGCGGCCGGCGCGACATGGAGGAGCGGCGCCTGGCGCGGCGGCTGCACGTCGCCTTTCCCGAGCGCGGGCACCAGACCGGGCTTTACCTGCTGCCGCAGGACCGATCGACGCCGCCGGCCTATCAGAATTCCTCGCTTGTCTCCGAGTATTTCCGCGAGTGCGAGGAGCGCCGGCGCCGGCGGCGCGGCGAGTGGGGGCGAATCATCGGCAGCCCCGGAGAAATCTTCCCGAATACCGCGCTGCATCCGCGCCAGCCGCGCACGATCGCGGTATGGCATCCGCGCGGCGCGCATCAGACCGAGGTGTGGCGCTGGTATCTGGTCGACAGGGAGGCGCCGGCCGAGGTCAAGGACTTCCTGCGCCAGTATTACATCCGCTATTCCGGTCCGGCGGGAATGACCGAGCAGGACGACATGGAAAATTGGAATTATGCGCATATGGCCAGCCGCGGCACGATCGCGCGCCGCTATCCCTACAATTACGAGCAGGGGCTCGGCAGCGAGATCGCCGATTACGAATGGCAGGGGCTCAGGATCCCCGGCATTGTCGTCGATCTGAGCGCGGCCCAGTCGAGCGAGCACAATCTCAGAAACCTGTACCGCCGCTGGGCCGAGTTCATGGAGGCCGAGAGCTGGAGCGATCTTGCCACCTGGCGCCAGGGCGCGGCGCAGCGGAGCGGGCGATGAGCGAAATCGTCAACATTCGATTGTTGGCGCCGGGTACGAAGATCACCCTTCTCGATGGCGCGACCGCCGAGGTCACCGCCAATCCGGGGGACGGGGTGTGGCTGTTTGCGCGCTGTCTGGCCGCTCCGAGCGACCCCGCGCGCGTCGGCGCCGAGGAGATGATCTTCGCCCAGGACGTCGCCGCGGTCGTCGCGGCGGATTAGCTCATGCGGCTGCGGCCGAGAGCCGCAGCGGCGCGGGAAGGCGTTCGGCACGCTTGCCCGCGATCGGGCGATCGCGCCATCTAACGGGATGACGGGTCATCGACGAGCGGGCGCGCGGCGGCGGCCGGGCGGCCGCCGCAAAACTGCGAAAGGTGATTGCGCGACATGACAGCCGGCACGGAGCATTCCGAACATTTGGCGGGGACAGAGACGCGCCGCGATTTTCTCTTCCTCCTCGCCGGCGCGATGGGCACGGTCGCCGCCGCGGTCAGTATCTGGCCGTTTGTCGATTCGCTGAACCCGGCCGCCGACACGATCGCCGCGGGCGCGCCGATCGATGTCGACGTCTCGCACATCCAGCCCGGGCAGCAGATCCTCGTCGTCTGGCGCCAGCGGCCGATCTTCATCGTGCACCGCACGCCGGCCATGCTGAAGCTGCTGCGGGAACCGCAAGACATCCGCCTGTTGAGCGATCCCAATTCGCAGGCGCCGCAACAGCCGCCCTATGCCCAGAACTGGCACCGCTCGATCAAGCCGGAATTCCTCGTCGTCGTCGGCATCTGCACGCATCTGGGCTGCATCCCCGAATTCCGGCCGCAACCGGACAGCGTCCAGCCGGGCTGGATCGGCGGCTATTTCTGCCCGTGTCACGGCTCGAAATACGATCTGTCGGCGCGCGTCTATGCCGGGGTGCCGGCACCCTACAACCTGCCGGTGCCGCCCTATCACTTTATCGACGAGAGGACATTGCGGATCGGCGAGAACCCGCCGAACGTCGCCTGGGAATTCTCCTCGATCGCGCAGATCTGACTGCCAAGCCCGCACGGCTCACCCTCCGCCCCTCGGCGATCGCGGGAGCGGAGGGGCAGGGTCAGCTCTGCCGGAAGAAGCGGGCGGCGTTGTCCCACAGCAGCTTCTTTTTCGTCTCCGCAGGCACGCTCGACCAGGCGAGGATGTTGTCGACCGAATTCGGAAACTGGCACTCCGAATGCGGATAGTCGGAGGCGTACATCAGAACGTCGTCGCCCAGGAAATGGGTGACGATGTTGAACATGTCCTCCCCTTCGTGATGCTCGATGCTGCAGAAGAAGCGGCCGCTTTTCAGGTATTCGCTCGGCGCCTGCTTCAATTCGGCGGTGCCGCCGACATAGACCGCCTGTTCGTCCATGCGCCGCGCCCAGAACGGCAGCCAGCCGAAGCCGCATTCGAGCACCCCCATGCGCAGCCGCGGATAGCGGTCGTAGATGCCGCCGCCGATGAACGAGCCGACAAACCGCATCGCCCCCCACGGATGCGCGGCGAGCCGCCCCAGGAAGATGTTGTCCCAGAGATCCTGATAGCCGGGGTAGTAGGGCGGGTTCCACGTGAAGCTGTGATTGGCGATCGGCAGATCGTATTCCTGAGCCTCCCGCCAGATCGGCTCGAGCGCGGGATGGTCGGCCGGAATGTCCTTGGCCAAGAGCGGCATGACCGCGACCGCCCATTTCGCGTTGCCCCATTTGCGGATCTCGCGCACCGCCTCGTCGACGACGCGCGTCGAGGCGACGATCATGCTTTTGAGACGATCGGGAAACTGTCCGCAGAAATCGTCCATATGCCGGTGGTAGGCGCGGATCATCGCGATTTCGATGGTCGGGTCGTCGAGCCCGACAAAGCTGAGCCAGGAGGTCGGGATCAGGAAGTGAACGTCGGTCCCCTCCTCATCCATGTCGGCGACGCGGTTGGCCGGCTGATCGTCCTGGATGCCCTGGCGCGGTTTCTTGGTTCCCATCCAGCGCGTCTCGCGGCCGGTGAAGCTCTCGCGCGGGGCCGCTTCACCGAGCACGCGGCGGTAATATTTGGTGCCGACCCGGTAATTGTGCATCGGGCTCGGGGTCGGTCCGTCCACCGCGCCGACGATCGGCACGCGATAGGGCTCGAGCTCGGGCAGGCGCGGGCGAAAATCCGGGTCGACGTAGCGCTCCAGCACCTCGGCGGCCGGATTGACATGCGTATCGGCATCGTAGACGCGCCAACCGTTCCTCATGCTGCGCCTCCTCCACAGGCTTGACGGGTCGCGGGGCTTCGATGGCCGCGATGTTCTCGACCGGCGATCATAGGGTTGGTCGCGCGCCTTGTCGATCGGCGAGCCCTGATGGGCGCATCGCGCGCCCGCCGATCCCGACGGAAATGGCGGGAAATCCGCCTGGGATGCGGCCAGCGGATGCCACCCATGCCGAGATGATATTGCGAATCGTTTGCAATTTTCATATGTCTGTTCCCGCCAGCCGAGAGGGCATGCATGTATGTCTGCCTGTGCAACGCGATCACCGATCGCGATATTGACGCCCACTGCGAGGGCGGGGCCGCGTCGGTGGCGATGGTCTACCGCGCTCTCGGCGTGATGCCGCGATGCGGCAAATGCGTTCCTTTCGTGCGGCAGAGGCTGCGACGCGGGGCTGAGGCGGCACCCGATGCCGGGGAGGCCGGCGACTGACATGCGGCGGGCGGGACATCCGCCCGCCGCAGGCGTTATTGGGACGGGCTTGGCGTCGAACCTGGGAGAGGATTTATGCGCGCCGACGCGACCGTACTGCGCCATCTGAATGCGGTCCTGAAGCTCGAACTGACCGCAATCAATCAGTATTTCCTGCACGCCCGGATGCTACGGCACTGGGGCGTGACCAAGCTCGGCGCGCATGAGTACGAGGAATCGCTCGGCGAGATGAAGGATGCCGACAGGCTGATCCAGCGCATCCTGTTCCTCGACGGTCTTCCGAACCTGCAGGATCTCGACAAGCTGTTGATCGGCGAGAACGTCAGGGAGGTTCTCGAATGCGATCTGCAGCTCGAGCACAAGGCCATGACGGCGTTGCGCGAGGCCATTGCCGATTGCGAGAGCGTGCGCGATTTCGTCAGCCGCGATCTGTTCCGGAAGATCCTCGACGACGAAGAGGAGCAGGTCGATTTCATCGAAACCCAGCTCGGGCTGATCGACAAGATCGGCCTTCAGAACTACATCCAGCTGCAATCCGGCCCGGCCGAATGAGCGGCTGCGGGCGCCTCATCGCTATAGGCGAGGCTTAAGGCCATCCGTTCGCCGGCGGTGCCGGCGAAGGCGCTCCCCGGGGTTAGCTCTGCCTGTAAAAGCGGGCCGCATTGTCCCATAGCAGCTTCCGCCGCCGCCCGTCGTCAAGGCTCGACCAGGCGAAGATGTTGTCGACCGAGTTCGGGAACTGGCACTCCGAGGCGGCGGCGAAACGTTGCCGGTCGCGGCGGTCGTCCCGGCTGGTCAGCACGATCTCGCCGGACCGCGAGCGCCGCGGCGTGCGCCCATAGGGGCCCGGCGCGCCGAATTGGAGGCCGCCCCAGCGCGCAAAGGCGTAATTCCACCACGCGCCGTAATGGACCCGGTCGGTGACCGATTTGCCGAATTCGCCGTCATTCGGCACATCGATGCCGAGATCGCGCTGCCGGCGCACGACCTGCGCGACGGCCTCGCGCAATTGCTGCTGGAAGCCCGCCCCGTCGACCGGCTCTCCGGCGGCGCGGGCGCGGTTCGCCGCAATCAGCGCGTCCGGGCGCGGCAGGCTGCCGACATGGCTGGTCAGAATGCGATGCTCGCTGCCCCGCATCGGGGGCGGGGGCTCATCCGTGGAACAAATTGAGCGCCGAGCCCTTGCGGAACCATTCGAGCTGCGAGGCGCTGAAGGTATGGTTGAGCCACAGGGTCTCGCTGCTGCCGTCGGCGTGCCGCACGCGGCATTCGACCGGCTTGCCCGGCGCCATGTCCTTGAGCCCGACCAGGGAGATCCGGTCGTCGACGCGGATGCGCTCGTAATCGGCGGGGTCCTGGAAGGTCAGCGCCAGCAGACCCTGCTTCTTCAGGTTGGATTCGTGGATACGGGCAAAGCTGCGCGCAATGACCGCGGCGGCGCCGAGGAGCCGCGGCGACAGGGCGGCGTGTTCGCGGCTCGAACCTTCGCCGTAATTGTGGTCGCCGATCGCCACCCAGCGCAAGCCCTCGGCCTTGTAATGGCGAGCGATCTTGGCGATCGGCTGCCGCGTCTCGCCGGTGAGGACGTCGGTGCCGGTGCCGGCCTCGCCGGTGAAGGCGTTGATCGCGCCCATGAACATATTGTCGCTGAACTTGTCGAGATGGCCGCGGAAGCGCAGCCAATAGCCGGCCGGCGAGATATGGTCGGTCGTGGTCTTGCCCTGGGTCTTGATCAGCACCGGCATATCGAGGAAATCCTTGCCGTCCCAGGCGGGCCAAGGCTCCATCAGCTGCAGGCGCTGGCTGTTCGGGTCGACGCGCAGCGTAATGGCGCTGCCGTCCTCGGGCGGGGCGATATAGGTCGAGCGGCCGCGGTCAAAATCCTTCTCCGGCACTTCGGGCGCCGGTTTCGGCGGCGCGAAGCGGAACGGCTTGCCGTCGGCGCCCGTCAGCGTATCCGTGAGCGGGTTGAACGACAGCCGGCCGCCAAAGGCAAAGGCGGTGACAATCTCCGGGCTGGCGATGAAATTCATCGTCGTCGGCTGGCCGTCATTGCGCCGCGGAAAGTTGCGGTTGTAGGAGGTGACGATCGTGTTGGGAACGGCGCTCACCTCCTGCGCGCGCCGCCACTGGCCGATGCACGGCCCGCAGGCATTCGCCAGGACCACCGCATTGACCTCGACCAGCGCGCGCATCTGGCCGTCGCGCTCGATGGTCGCGCGCACCTGCTCCGAGCCTGGGGTGACGAGGAACTGGACGGCAGCCTTCAGCCCGTGCGCCTTGGCCTGCTCGGCGATGTCGGCGGCGCGGCTCATATCCTCGTAGGAGGAGTTGGTGCAGCTGCCGATCAGGGCCGCCGAGATTTTGTCGCAAAATCCGTTCTTGGCATCGGCCACCTCGGCGGCCAGCCGGGAGATCGGGCGGGCCCGGTCGGGCGAGTGGGGTCCGACCACATAGGGTTCGAGCCGCGACAGGTCGAGCTCGACGACGCGGTCGTAATAGCGCGCGGGATCGGCCTCGACCTCCCGGTCGGGTTCGAGCAGATGGCGGTTCTGCTCGATCAGCGGAACGAGATTGCCGCGCCCGGTCGCGCGCAGATAGCGCGCCATGTGCGCGTCGGCCGGAAAGATCGAGGTCGTGGCGCCCAGCTCGGCCCCCATATTGGTGATCGTCGCCTTGCCGGTGGCGCTGATCGTGCGCGCGCCGGGACCGATATATTCGAGGATGGCGTTGGTGCCGCCGGACACTGTGAGCTGGCCGGCGACATAGAGGATCACGTCCTTCGGCGCCGTCCAGCCGCTGAGCTCCCCGGTCAGATAGACGGCGATGTGGCGCGGATACAGCACCTCCCAGGGCAGGCCGGCGATGACCTCGACCGCATCGGCGCCGCCGACGCCGACGGCGCAGGCGCCAAGCCCGCCGGCGTTCGGCGTGTGCGAGTCGGTGCCGATCAACAGCTCGCCCGGAAACGCGTAGTTTTCGAGAACGACCTGGTGGATGATGCCGCCGCCCGGCCCCCAGAAGCCGATGCCGTATTTGGCCGCGGCCGAGCGCAGGAAGTCGTAGACCTCGCGATTTTCAACCAATGAGTCGCGCAGATCCGCATTCCCTTCGGTGCGCGCCTGGATCAGATGGTCGCAATGGATCGTCGTCGGCACCGCAACCCTGCTGCGCCGCGTCTGCATGAATTGCAAAAGTCCGGTCTGACCCAGCACGTCCTGAAAGACGACGCGGTCGGGGCGCAGGGACAGATAGCTCTTGCCGGGTTCCAGTTCCTGATGTTCGGGATCGTCGAGATGGCCAAGCAGGATCTTGTCGGCAAGAGTCAGCGGCTTGTGCAGGCGACGGCGCACGACTTCGAGATTGCGCGCCATCGTCGCATAGACTTGAGCCGCCATTTCGGGGGTCGATTCGATAGCCACCATTCGCGATCCTCTGTTTCCTTTGTGTTCCCTTGTCCGACGCCCGCTCCGTTGCGATCCCCTGCGCCCTCGCCAAGCCGCCTGTTCCGGCGGGGGAAACGGCCGGATGATGCCCGAAGCGGGAAAGACCGTCTAGGAAATCCTGGCCCGCGCAGCCTCGCGCGATCGCCTCAAATGGCGTCGAGCTGCCAGGCGATATCGTTGGCGATGCCCCACAGATAGCCGATATCGGCCTGGCCGGCGAGAACGTAGGAACGGCCCTGATGGCGCCAATAGAGCAGGTTGACCTGCTGCCGCCGGGCGAAAGTCGGCGGGATGTCGGGCTGCTTTGAGGAGCCGATGATCAGATTAAGATCGCCGATCGCCTTGTTGGTGCTGGTATAGACGAGCTGGGCCGCCGGCCGGCCGCCGACGACCACGAGGCGGGCGCCGCGGAAGGTGAGGCCCCACGGCTTCAGGTTTGGCAGTCGCACCTCGGCCGGCAGGTTCTGGCTGATCTTCTGCAGGGCGGCGCGGGTGTCCTGCGTCGCCGGCACGTCGATCAGGCCGCTGTCGCCGGCGCTTTGATACAGTTTGAAATAGCCGGCGGCGTTGTCGAGCCACAAATCGTTGGCCGCGGTCTCGATCGCGGATTGCTCGGCGGTATGGTCGGCAAAGCCGCCGGCCCCGTAGAAACCGGCGCCGGCGCCGAGGAGAAGACCGAACAGCGCGGCGGCGAGCGGCGCCATCAGGCGCCGGCGCCGCGCCGGCATCGTCGGCGCCGGCGTGCCGCGCGGCTGGAAGGGCAGGACGCGCGCGCCCGCGCCGGCGGGCGCCGTCTCGCCGCGCGCCGCCGCGAGCAGCCGCTCCGGGATCGGTTCGCGCATGACGTCGTCAAAGGCGAGCCGCACCAGGGCGGCGGTTGCGGCGAGCTCCGCCATCCGCTCGCGCATCGCCGGGTCGCCGGCGAGCCAGGCTTCGACCTCGCGCCGCTCCGCGCCATCCAGCTCGCCATCGAGATAGGCGATCAGACGCTCGTCAGCGGGCTGCGGCATCCTCGGCCCTCCCCGCGCTGCCGCAACCCGCGGCGAGCTGCGATTGCAAGGCAAGCCGGGCGCGCGCCAAGCGGCTCATGATCGTGCCGATCGGAACCCCGATCACCTGCGCCGCCTCCTTGTAGCTGAGCCCGTCGACCGTCACGAGCAGCAGCACGGCGCGCTGGTCGGGCGGCAGCCGGCCGACGGCGCGACGGACTTCCTCGAGCCCGAGGCGGGCCTCGATGCGCCGCACCGGCAGGTCGGAGCCGACCCGGTCCTCGGCGATCTCCTCGCCCTCCTTGCGGACCTCCCGCGAGCGGAGCTGGTCGATCCAGAGCGTCTGCACGATGCGGAACATCCAGCTGTCGAACCGTGTTCCCTCCTGGAACTGATGCTGGCGCGCCAATGCCCGCTCGCACGCCGCCTGAACCAGGTCGTCGGCGTCGACGATCGAGCCGGTCAGGCCGCGGGCAAATCGGCGCAACCGCGGCAGCACCGCCACGAGCTGATCGCTGAAGCGGCGGTTCACCGGATTGCCGCCTGCAACCAGGCGTAGATGCGATGCTGCCATTTGCCTCCGGACAGAGAACGGGGCCTTGGAGGATTTATTCCTGGCGACACCGAAAGCGCGCTAGGGGGCGGCGTGATGAGCATGGATCGTCCTCGCGGGAAGAGGCTATCACGGAGCAGAAAGCGGGCAACAGCGACATCGGGGCGCGACGGTTCGACCGCGGCGGGTTTGCGCTTCACAAAGTGGAACTGAACCGGCATTGTGCGCGGCGCTTGTCACGCCGCCCGAACAGGAAAAACCGCCGATGAAGGTCGCTATCATCAAAGAACGGCGGGAATATGAGCGCCGCGTCGCGGCCTCGCCCGACAGCGTCAAGCGGCTTCTTGGCATGGGTCTTACCGTCGCGGTCGAGAACGGGGCCGGCGCGGGCGCCTATTTTTCCGACGCCGCCTATGCCGCCGCCGGCGCCGAGATCGCCGCCGATGCGGCCGGCGCTCTCGCCGGGGCCGACATCGTGCTCAAAGTGCAACGG
>Ga0209810_1003705_pt1 | contig 15678 bp, 17 predicted proteins | sample Coa_R1_7_FD_187159 | JGI IMG/M metagenome (GOLD analysis project Ga0209810, IMG submission 187159) | Surface soil microbial communities from Centralia Pennsylvania, which are recovering from an underground coalmine fire - Coalmine... | ecosystem: Environmental > Terrestrial > Soil > Unclassified...
CGCCCACGTTGGCCACGACCAGCTGCTCCTCGTCGCCGTCCTCCACCAGGGCCACGGCGGTGATGGTGGTGCCCATGCCCCGCAGCTGGGGGTCGGAGCTGGAGCGCTCCCACACCGCCCGGTTGGCTTGGCGCACGGCTCCGTCGAGACCGTCGCCGGGACCGCGCTGGGTGAAGGCCTGCTGGAGCGCCTCCACCGCCAACCGGGCGGCGACCTCCCCGCCGGCGTGGCCGCCCATCCCGTCGGCCACGGCGTAGAGGCCCTCCTCCACCAGCACGCAGTCCTGGTTGATCGGCCGCACCCGGCCGACGTCGGTGGCCGAGGCCGCCCGCAGCCTGGTCATCCTCGGGCCCGCCATCGCCTCAAGCCGACGCCTCGAGGACGGTGCGGCCTATCTGCAGGCGGTCGCCGCGGAACAGGGGGGTCGGTTCGGTGATCCGGGCGGCGTTGAGGAACGTCCCGTTGGTGGAGCCCAGGTCCTCGACCAGCACCCGCCCGTCGGAGGCGAACACCCGGGCGTGGGCGGAGGATACGAAGGTGTCCGCGGTCAGGCACACCCCGCAGTCCGCCGCCCGCCCGATCACCGTCTCCGCGGTCAGGGCGAAGCTCTGACCGGCCGCCTCGGTCGGCTCCACCACCCGCAGCCGGGTGGGGATCCGCCTGGCCTGGCGGCGCTCGGCCCGCCGGGGCCGGGCCTCGGGCGTGGGCTCGCCGGCCGGGACCTCGGCCGGTGCCCTGGTCTCCACCCAGGCCACCCGGATCACCCGGATGAAGAACAGCCAGATGAGAAGGATCCAGCAGAACTTGAGGATGGTAAGCAGCTGCTCGGGCACCGTCAGGCCTCTACAGGGTCTCGAAGCGCAGGACGTTGGACCCGATGGTGATCTCGTCGCCGTCCTCGAGGGGCCGGCCCTGGCGGGGACTGAGTCGGGTGCCGTTCACCTTGGTGCCGTTGGTGGAGCCCTGGTCCTCGATGACGGTCACCGGCCCGTCCCGCCGCAGCAGGGCGTGGTGGCGGCTCACGTTGGGGTCGTCCAGCACCACGGCGCAGTCGGTGGCCCGGCCCACCATGGTCGAGTCGGCCCTGACCACGTAGCGGCGGCCGTCGGGCAGCACCAGGATCGGGTCGGGTGCGGGGCCGGCCTCGGTCTCCGCCCGGAGCTGGAACACCCCGGCCGCCAGACCCCGGTCGACCGCCAGGTCCACGTGGACCGGGCCCAGGAAGTGGTAGTGCTCGTCGCGGGCGTGCTGGCGGGCGGCGTCGGCCAGCTCGGCCAGCAGGGCGTCGGCGAAGGGGCTGAAGCGCTCCTCGTCGGCGGGCGAGAGCACCACCGTGAAGCGGTTGGGGGCCACCAGGCCCCGCACCCCCACCGTGCGCTCGAGGTCCATTTCGCGGGTCAGCCTCCGGCCCAGCTCGACCGGCTGGAGTCCGCCCCGGAAGGCACGGGCGAAGACGCCCTCGACGAGGCGCTCGAGCCTTTGCTCGAACTGCTGGAGTCCCATTGGCAGCCAAACCTTACCCACGGGCCCCGGGGGGGACCCGCCGGGTTGGGCTACCCTTCCAGCCCCCGGGCGAGTGGCGGAATTGGCAGACGCGCAGGATTCAGGTTCCTGTGTCCGAAAGGATGTGGGGGTTCAAGTCCCCCCTCGCCCACCGGGCCGGGTACCCACAGTGCCCCAAACGCGCGAGAGCGCCCCTTTGCCGGTACCTTTGCCGCGGTGGCTGGTGGGGTCCGGGGGGGAGCAGACGAGCCGGCCGTAGACGACCCCCTCGACCGGCTTACCAGCCGGCAGCGCCAGGTGGCCATGCTGGTGGCCCAGGGCCTCACCACGGTCCAGATCGCCCAGGCCACCGGCCTGGCCGAGGCCACCGTCCGGGCCGCCCGGGGCCAGATCCGGCGCCGGCTCGCCACGCCGCCCTCGCTGTCTTTGTCGGAGCACCTGGGCCGGCTGGTGGAGTCCTCGGGCGACCCCGTCCTCAACCGCCGCCGCTACATCGAGCTGCGGGAGGCCATTGGCGAGTTCCGCGAGGTCATCGAGAGGACCCGCCGGCGGGCCCTCGACGTCCGCCGCCAGGTGGTGGACCTGCGCACCCCGGCTGGCACCGAGGCCGCCCGCCAGGCCCGGCTGCTGGAGGTGGCCGCCTCCGCCATGGCCGACACCTACGAGGACGTGGTCGGCCGCATCCGCTCCACCTGAGGCCCCGCCGACCGGCGCCGTCCGGTCCGGACCCCGTTAGGTGGGGTCAGCCGGTGGCCAGGCCGGCCAGCAGCTCGGCCAGGGTGGCCGCCACCTGGGGCCGGGGCGCCTCGAAGGCCACGCTCACCGACCACACCGAGTCCTGCCCGTCGGGGATGGCCATGACCACCCGGCCGTCGAGGTGCAGCTCGGCCCCGGCCCCGTCGAAGTCCAGCCCCACCCGGTCGCCCACCTCGACCCGCCGGTCGATGGCCACCCGGGCGCCTCCGGGGGAGAGGTTGACCGCCCGGCCGGTGCAGGTGGCCCCGGGGTGCTTGGCGATCCGGCACCGCACCGGTATGGAGGCCGGCACCCGGGGGTGGGCCCGGCGCTGGAGCAGGTGGGCCTCGCCGTCGAGGCGCAGCCCGGCCTCGGAGCCGACCAGGCGGGTGACCTTGGCCTGCCACTGGGCCAGCCCGTCCTGGGTGGGCCGCATCAGGGTCAAGGTGGCGCCGGGGACCAGCGCACCGGGGGCCTCGTCGAGCACGTTGAGGCTCAGCTCGTCGCCCTGCCGGGCGAGAACCTCGGCCACGCACATGGCGCCGGTGTCGAGGGCGATGCTCACCCGGTGACCCGGGGTCAGGGTTTCGGGAGACTCCAACGGTCCGACCTCCTGGGGCCGAGGATACCGACAAGGACCGGTGGAGTTCTCCCTCGATGTCGACCCGGGCACTGTGGGCGTTTGGCGGGCAGGTCGCGCCCTACGGGCCGGTGACCACCCTGAGCGCCAGCACGGCCAGGTCGTCGCGGGGCGGGTCACCCCCGAAGTCAATGGCCAGCCGCTCGAGGATCTCCACGACCTCGTCGGCCCGGGCGTCCCGCCGGAGGGAGCCCAGGGCCTCCAGCACCCTGGTGGCGCCCAGCTGGCGCCCGGCCTGGTCGCGGGACTCCACCAGGCCGTCGGTGTAGAGGACCAGGGCGTCGCCCGGGCCGAGGTCGACCTCGGTCTCGGTCAGCTCGAACTCCTCCACCAGCCCGACGGCCGTCCCCGGCTGGCCGATCACCTCCACCGCCCCGTCGGCCCGCACCACCAGCGGGAGGGGGTGGCCGCCGGAGGAGAGGGTGGCGGTGGCCCCGGTCGCGGTCGGGCGGACCACGGCGAAGGCGACGGTGCAGTACTCCTCCTCGGTGCCCGCTCCGAGCACGGCCCGGTGCACCTCGCCCAGGGCCTCGACCGGGCCCTCGTGGTGCCGGGCCTCGGCCCGGAGGGTGTGGCGCACCAGCGAGGTGAGGGAGGCGGCCCGGACCCCCTTGCCGCACACGTCGCCCATCGCCACCCCCCAGCGGTCAGCGTCGATGGGGAACACGTCGTAGAAGTCGCCGGTCACGTCCGCCCCTCCGGCCGAGCGGTAGCGGACGGCCACCTCGAAGCCGGGCAGGTCCGGCAGGCGGTCGGGCAGGAGGCTCTGCTGCAGGGTGCGGGCCCGGGCCTCGGCGTCCATGAGGGCGTGGCGCTCGGCCTCGATCAGCCGGGCCCGCTCGATGGCGGTCACGCCCAGGCGGGCCAGGGCCTGCAGGAACTGCTCGTCGGCGGGGGACACCGGCCGGTCCTCGGCGAAGCCGATGGTGAGGGCTCCCAGGGGGCGACGTCCCCCCACCAGGGGGACGGTCACGTACTCGTTGTCGGTCATCGGCACGCCGGCGAAGACGGGGTAGCGCCGGTCCCGCTCCTGCTCGCCCCGCAGCACGATGGTCCGCCCGGTGCGGATGGCCTCGGCGGCGGGGACCGGGTCGTGGACCGAGAAGATGCTCCACGTCCCCCTCACCGTGTCGCCGTAGCCGAGCTCCTTCACCAGCGCGACCGTCTCGCCGTCTTCCTCCAGCAGGCACACCGACCCGGTACGCCCGCCGAGCTCGGCCAGGCCCCGGCTGATGATTATGTCGATCACATCGGGCACGGTGTGGGCCCCGGTGAGGGCGGCGGTGACGCTGAGCAGGTGGGCCAGGCGCTCGGCCACCTCCTCGGCCCGGTGGCGGTCGTCCTCCGCCCTCGAGAAGAGCAGCGAGTTGTCGATCGCTAGGCCGGCCCTCCGGGCGAGCTCGGCGGCCAGGCGGAGGTCGGGGTCCTCGTAGCGCCGGCCCGACACCCGGGTCGTGGCCAGGGCGATGGCGCCGAGTATGCGGTCGCGGCCGGGCAGGGGCACCACGATCAGGGACCGGGGCACGTGACGCTCGGCGTCGCCCCGGCGCAGCCCGTCGGTGATGGTGGCGATGATCGATGCCGGCTTGAGGTTGCGCCGCAGGAGGGGCTCGCCCGTGGCCAGCACCTCGGTCATCACGCTGCCCGGCACCGGGGAGGCCCCGGTCGCCTCGCCGCCTCCCCGGGTGACCGTCGGTATGGCGTGACCCTCGTCGGCCTCCACCGTCACCGCCCGCCGGCGGGTCACGCCGTCGGGCTCGAGCAGCTCGATGGCGCAGAAGTCGGCCAGCCTGGGCACCACGAGGAGGGCCAGGGACTCGACCACCTGCTGGGGGTCCAGAGACGATCCGAGGGCCTCGCTGGCGGCCAAAAGGAGAGCCAGACCTTCGGAGGCCTGGCTTCCCTTGAGAGCCGGATTGGTGGCGGAGGGCATGGAATCGTCGAACTCGCAAGAATTGTAGGGGGCTGTCTTATCCTCATCGACGGGGGAAGCGGTGGCTCAAGGGAACGGCGAGGTGATGAGGTCAGGGCCGGACGGCCCCGAGCCGCCCTGGGACGCCGCCGCCGCCGTCCTCGCCCACAGCCTGCTCAACTCGGTCAACGCCGTGCAGATGGGGGCCCACGCCCTACGGCGAGGCTGGCGGGATCTGGACGAGGAGAAGCGGGACGAGCTGCTCAAGATCATCGCCGACCAGGCCGCCCACATCCGGGGCATCCTCCAGGACATGATCCGCGGCCTGCCCTCCGACGTCATGCGGGCCCTCAACACCCTCGAGGAGTCCCCCCAGGCCGGTCGCGAGACCGGCTGATCCTCTCGGGGGCATGAGACGGGTTCGCTCCCTTGTCTGCCGCGGCCGGCCGGTGCCCGGCGGCGAGACCGGGACCGGCTGAGGACGCCCGAAGCCTCAGGAGAAGGCCTTCACCACCTGGCCGGCGCCGACCACCAGCTCGCCGTCGCCGACGCCCGGGGTGGAGTACGGCGCCGGCGATCCCAACGACTCCTGCACGACCGTCGCCCCAGTGGAGGGGTTGAGCCCGTAGAGGGTGCCGGAGCCGACCGACCACACCAGGCCTCCGGCCACCACCGGCGGGCCGGTGGCGTTGCCCGGCCCGGTCCAGGCCACCTTGAACGACGGCGGGCTGACGGTGACCCTCACGTCCTCGATGCCCGACCGGCAGGCCACGTAGAGGTCGGGGGCCCGGTAGGCCTCGCCGCCGATGGTGAAGCACATCGACGCCTGGAACAGGGGATGGCCGATGCCGCCCAGGTTGCCCGCGCGCAGGAGGAAGCCCTGCTGGTTCTTGCCGGCCTGGAAGACCAGCCCGCCAGCGAGCAGCTGGGGGCTGGTGGAGCCGAGGTCGGAGTCGTTGGCGTTGAGGTTGGCCCAGTTCGACGGAGCGAACGACGAGAGAAGGGACAGGCCCGGCGACAGCTCCAGCACGCTGTTGCCCTCGTCGTAGCCCTTCTGGGAGGAGCTGTTGCCGGTCGCCACGTAGAGGTTGCCTGCGGAGTCGACGCTCGGCCCCGGAGGGGCCCAGATGCCGGCCTCGTTGCCGCTGGGCACCTGGTAGGCCCTCAGCCGCCCCGGCCCCGAGGCAGGGGCGGAGACGACCCAGCCGTGGTAGTGACCGCAGTCGCCGTAGAGGCCACCGTAGGTGATGTACACCCGGCCGTTGGCCAGGGTCAGGCCGCCCCGCTGCTGCTGGGTGGTGGGCGTCATGCCGGAGGGGTCGGCCGACTCGCTCCAGGCCAGCTTCCCGTTGGCGGCCACCGCCACCAGGCGGTGGGACACCGAGCCGCCGCTGACGGTTTCGGCCACGGCGTAGATGGTTCCGGTGGAGGGGTCGATGGCCGGCGTGCCGGTAATGCCGAGGGGGTCGATGTCCCCGCACGGCAGCGACGACTGGGGGACGGGAGACCCCACATGGGCCGACCACCTGACGGCCCCCGAGGCGGCGTCGAGCCCGTAGATCGTGTCGTTCTCGGTGGCGGCCACCACCAGGGACCCCCACACCAGGGGCTCGGCGTAGACCTTGCCGTCGAGGGTGGGCGAGGTCCACTTCGCCCTGGTCGGTTGCAGCACTGCGCCGGAGGCGTCCACGCCCGAGCGGGCCTGGTCCCCGTGGTAGGTCAGCCAGCTTCCGCCCGACGGCGCGCCGGGGGCGGCGGTCGTGGCCGTGCTCGACGTCGCCGCCGGGCCGGTCCGGCCCGAAAGGGGCGTGCCCCCCGAGGCGACGGTCACCGAGGACCCGCCGCCGAGCGGGGCACCGGTGGTGGCCGTGGAGCTGGGACCGCCCTGGCTGCCCGGGGCGATCAGCGCCCCGGTGGTGCCGGTGGACCGGGTCCGACCGGTGGCCGAGGTGTGGGAGGCGCCCGAGCCGCACGCGGCGGCCGCCACGGCGAGTACCCCGGCCACGGCGGCGAGGAGCGGTCCGGGCCGGCGCATCGCCGCGATGGTAGGGGGCCGGCAGCGCCGGGCCCGACACCTCGGTGCCGGCGGGGGGCCGGGGCCACCCGAGGGACGAAAGCCGCCAATCGGCGCGAGACTCGGGGCATGGCCGATGCTGACTTCTTCTTCGACACCCTCTGCCCGTGGGCGTGGATCACCAGCCGGTGGGTCCAGGAGGTGGTGGCCCAGCGCCAGCTGGACGTGGACTGGCGCTTCATCGCCCTGAGGTTCGTGAACGCCGAAAAGGTGGAATCGGGCCAGCTCCCCGAGCGCTACGCCCAGGGACTCGACTTCGGGCTCGGGCTGCTGCGCATCGCGGCGGCGGCCAAGGACAAGGAGGGCTCCGAGGCCGCCGGCCGCTTCTACACCGCCGCCGGCACGGCCATCCACGTGGACGGCCGGCGGGACCAGCTGGTCTCCGACCCCGCCACCCACCTGGCCGAGGTGCTCCGGGCCGCCGATCTGCCCACCGACCTGGTGGACGCCAGGCAGGACGACAGCTACGACGCGGTGATCCGCTCCGACACCGATCTGGCCCTCGAGCGGGCGGGCAAGGACGTCGGCACCCCGATCATCACCTTCGCTCCCCCCGGCGGCCCGTCGTTCTTCGGCCCGGTCATCGCCCGCATCCCGCGGGGCCAGGAGGCCCTGGAGCTGTGGGACAGCGTGGAGCGCCTGGCCCGCTTCCCCGGCTTCTTCGAGCTCAAGAGCGCCGTCCGCTCCCGCCCCCAGACCTCATAACCGGCGGCTCCGCCGCCCCGCACGGGCCCCAACCCCATGCTCCTCCGGGAGCGTGGGGAGGCCGGCCCCACGCCCGTCCGGTGCTACGGGCGGCTCCGCCAGCCCACCTGCCGCTGGTCAGGCGGGCTCGTCGTCGGGGGGCTCGGCCGCCTGACGGGCCCACCACGCCTGCTCGGCCCGGCGGGTGACCTCGCGCAACGGGAGGCCCCGCAGCGACGCCACCCGGGCGGCGTCGTCGTGTTCGACCTTGGCCCGCCCGGGCGAGACCTTGATGCGCACTGGCAGCCCGTCCACCTCCACCTCGTCGAAGGAACGTGACATCGGCCAGCGCTGCATCTGCTGGCCCCTCACCCCCAGGGTCCCCGTCTCCGCCCGCATGACCCCCGCCACCTGGCCGGCCAGGGCGGGATCGCACAGGGCGGCGATCACGTGGCCGGGCCGGCCCTTCTTCATGACCACCGGCACCACCCAGGCGTCGTGTGCCCCCGCCTCCAGCAGGGCGCCGAGGGCATGGCTGAGCGTCTCCCCGGTGGCGTCGTCGAGGTTGGTCTCCAGCAGCACCACCGGCTGGCCGTCCATCGCCGGGGTGGAGGCATCGACGGCGCCGATCACCACCTGGGTGCAGTTGGGCAGCTCGTCCATGTCGCGGCTGCCGGCTCCGTAGCCGGTGGCGGTGATGGTCATCGCCGGCATGGGTCCCCAGCCGCCGGCCAGGGTGGAGATCAGGGCGGCACCGGTGGGGGTGGTGAGCTCGAGGTTGATGTCGCGCCCGTAGGTGGGGATGCCACGCAGGAGCTCGACCGTCGCCGGGGCCGGGTTGGGGAGGACGCCGTGGGCGGTGCGCACGACGCCGATGCCTGTGGCCACCGGGCTGGTCCGCACCTCGTCGACCCCCAGGATCTCCAGAGCGGCGCAGGTGCCCACTATGTCGACGATGGCGTCGAGACCGCCCACCTCGTGGAAATGGACCTGGGCCGGCGGACGGCGGTGGAGCCGCCCCTCCACCTCGGCCAGGGCGGCGAAGGCGGCCAGCGACCGGTCCCGCACCCGACCAGGCAGGCGGGCCTCCTCGATGAGGCCGGCGATGTGGGCGTGGGTCCTGACCAGGGCGGTATCCGCGGTGCTGACCACGGCGTGGGTGGCGGCCACCCCGCAGCGCTGCACCGGCTCGGCCTCCAGGCTCCATCCCCCTACCGGCAGCAGATGCAGCATGGAGACGATCTCACCGAGGTCGGCGCCGGCGTCGATGAGGCTGCCGAGCGCCATGTCGCCCGCCACCCCGGCGAAGCAGTGGAACCACGCCAGGGTCCGCGCCGCCGCTGCCGGTGCGTCACTCATCGGTCGCCCGGCCGGCTCAGCCCGCCCGTTCGGCGGATGTGGGAACCGCCGGGCGGCCGGCCATGATGCGCGCCGCCGCGCTGGCGGCGCCGTAGCCGTTGTCGATGCCCACGACCGTCACCCCCGAGGCACATGAGCTGAGCATGGCCAGCAGTGCGGTCACGCCCTGCAGGGAAGCGCCGTAGCCGACGCTGGTGGGCACCGCCACCACCGGGGCGGCGGTGAGACCGCCGACGATGCTGGCCAGCGCCCCCTCCATGCCGGCCACCACCACGACGACATCGGCGTCGCCCAGGGGGTCGAGGTTGGCCAGCAGCCGGTGCAGGCCGGCCACCCCGCAGTCGGCGACCAGCCGGGGGCGGAAGCCATGGGCCACCAGGACGGCCACCGCCTCCTCCGCCACCGGCAGGTCGGCGGTGCCGGCGGTGAGGACCACCAGCCGGCCCGGCCGCTCCGGCGCCGGTCGCCACACCACCGTGCACGGCTCCCCCTCGGGCGGGGTGGCGACGCCCCCGGGCACGGCCCGCAGGGCGGCTTCCACCTGCCTGCGGTCGGCTCTGGTGAGGATGACCGGGCCGCCGGCGGGGTCGGCGGTAAGCTCGGCGACGATGGCGGCGGCCTGGGCCGGGGTCTTGCCGGGGCCGTACACGGCCTCGGGCTGGCCCTGTCGCAGCCGCCTGTGGTGGTCCACCTTGGCGAAGCCCAGGTCGGCGAACGGCAGCCGGCGCAGGCGCGCCACCGCCTCGTCCGGCCCGACGGCGCCGGAGGCCACGTCGTCCATCAGCCGGAGCAGGAAGGCCTCGTCCATGCGGGCAATATCCTGCCCGATGTGACCAGCCCGCTCCCCGGCCCGGCCATCTCCCGCCGGTCGGGGTCCGGGTCATGAACCGGCCATGACCAGGACGGCCGTGATCAAGATCGGCTTCCTCGGCCCGCCCGGCACCTTCACCGAGGAGGCGTTGCTGAGCCAGCCCGACCTGGCCCATGCCGAGCTGGTGCCGATGCCAACGGTCCCCGACGTGCTGGCCGCCGCCCAGGCCGGCGAGGTCGACCTCGGTTTCGTGCCGATCGAGAACTCGATCGAGGGCACGGTCAGCGCCACCCTCGACCCGCTGGTCTTCGAGCACGACCTGCTCATCCAGCGGGAGGTCGTCCTGGCCGTCCACATGCAGCTGCTGGCCCTGCCCGGCACCGGGGTGGACGACGTGCACACGGTGGTCTCGTTCCCGCACGCCAGCGCCCAGTGCCGCGGCTTCCTCTCGCGGCGCCTGCCGCGGGCGGAGGTGGTGGCGTCCAACTCCACCGCCGAGGCCGTGCGCCGGGTGGGCGAGGAGAAGAGCGCCGGGGTGGCGGCGCTGGGCACGGCCCTGGCCGCCCAGCTCTACGGCCTCGAGGTCATCGCCTCGGCGGTGGAGGACCATCCCGACAACGAGACCCGGTTCGTGGCGGTGGCCCGCGAGGGCATCCCGCCTCCCTCGGGCCACGACCGCACGACGATCGCCTGCTTCCAGCACGCTGACCGCCCCGGCAACCTGCACGCCATCCTCGGGCAGTTCTCCGCCCGCAACATCAACCTGACCAAGCTGGAGTCGCGGCCGACCAAGAAGGCCCTGGGCCAGTACTGCTTCATCATCGACCTCGAGGGCCATGTGGACGACGAGGTGGTCGCCGACTGCCTGCGCGACCTGTACGCCCAGCTGGAGGACGTGAAGTTCATGGGCTCCTATCCCGCCGCCGGCGAGCACGGACCGGCCATCCGGCGCGACGCCGAGGCGGCGTGGCGGGCGGCCGACACCTGGGTGGAATCCCTCCGTCGACAGGTGCGGCGCTGAGCCGGGCCCGGTCGTGAGCGGGCGGCGGTAGCGTTCCGACGCCGGGAGGGATGGCAGAGCGGCCGAATGCGAAGCTCTTGAAAAGCTTTGGGAGGCGACTCCCCGTGGGTTCAAATCCCACTCCCTCCGCCGCAGCGGTGTGACCCCTTTCCGGTTTTGGGATCCCGGTGGCCGGGCATCGTCAGGGTCGAACCGCGAAAGGAAAGTGATAACCAATGTCAACCATCCAGAAGCTGCCCAGGGTCCTGCCCGACCTGGGCGAGAAGATGATGGGGCTCACCAAGGAGTTCTGGGGCACCGTCCTCAGTCGTGACGAGCTGCGCCGCGAGGGCCAGGCTCAGCAGCAGAAGGCCTCCGAGCGCATCGAACAGCTCGAGCGGGAGATCAAGGCCGACCTGAAGCGGGGCGAGGCCGAGGGCCGCGAGCGCCAGCAGATGGCCCACCAGAGCCCCGACCGGCGCGGTGGGGGCAAGCCCGAGCGGGCCAAGACCGGGCCGGAGGCCGCCGCCAGCTCCACCACCGAGAAGCTGAAGGGCGGGGCCAAGGAGGCGGTGGGTTCCCTCCTGGGGCGCGAGGAGATGCGTCGTGAAGGGATGGCCCAGCAGGACAAGGCCGCCGCCGAGAAGGACGTGGCCAAGGAGGAGGGGCGCGCCGAGGAGGCGCGGCTCAAGGCGGCCGCGGCCGAGCGGGAGCAGAAGGCAGCCGGCCGCTAGCGCCGGCCGCCGCCCGGCTCAGACCAGAGCGCCCTGCTGGCGCCGGGCAGGCATGAAGTCGTTGAGCGGGCTGGGGTGGCGATCGGTCACCCCGGCCCGGCAGTAGTGGAAGACCATGGCCGCCCGGATGCCGTCGCTGACGTTGTCGGTCGAGCGGTGCATCAGGTGGCTGTCGAAGACCAGCAGGTCGCCCGGCTTCATCAGCACCGGCTGGGCTGCGGCGGTGTCGTGGTCGACGATCTCCACGTAGCCGGCGTTGGCGTTGGGGCGGCGGTCGGGCACGTGCTCGTGCACCGGCTCGCGCTGGGAGCCGGGCAGGACGTGCAGGCACCCGTTCTCGAGGGTCGCCTCGGTCACGGCCAGCCAGACGCCGGCGATCGGCCGCCCCCCGTCCGGGTCGAAGGGGAAGTAGTAGCTGTCCTGGTGCCAGGGCTGACCCCAGGCGCCGGGGTTCTTGAAGATGAACTGCGAGAGGAAGCAGTCCACCTCCGCCGATGAGAACAGGTCGGCCAGGAGGTCGACCACCGGGGCCGACACGGCGAAGTCGTGGAAAGGGCCCCGGCGGTGCAGCCGGAAGATCTTCGACACCAGCTCCTCGGGCCGGCCCGCCCGCCCGGCGTCGCGCAGGTTGTTCTCCGGGGTGATGTAGGCGGGGGAGACCTTCTCGCCGGCGGCGAACCGCCTGGCGATGTCGATGACGTCGTCCAGCATCGCCCGACACAGCTCCGCCTCGGCGAATCCGTCGATGCGGAAATAGCCGTGCTCTTCCCACGACGACCGCTGGGCGGCGGTCAGGACCTCGGGAACCATGGCACCCTCCTCCAGCCGGGTTCGTTAACGATGGCACCACCGGCCCGGCCCCACCAACCTGCGCCCGGTTGCGGGTATGGGGGCACCGGTGCCCGGGGATAACCCGGGTCGGTCACCGAGGAGGTCTGTAGTGCCCAATCCCCAGCAGCCGGAGCTGCGCCGCAGCAGCAGGGGTGCCGTCGAGGACGGCGCCGTGAAGGAGGCGCTCACCGGCGCCGGGGCGCCGGCCGCGTCCGACGCCCCCGGGCCGGTACCGGAGGAGAACCGGCCCGGGCACCATCCCGAGCGCGACCAGGACAAGCCGGTGGAGCGGTTCCGCCGGCGGGCCGAGCGGGTGGCCGGCGAGGCCCGCCAGCGCCACCACAGCCTCCGCCAACGGTCGGTGGAGGTGGGCCGCTGGCGCTTCGACGCCATCGAGGGCGGCCGCCAGGCCGGCGACCTGGTGCTGCTCCTGCACGGTTTCCCCCAGACCGCCGCCGCCTGGGAGAAGGTGATGCCGGCGCTGGGCGACGCCGGCTTCCACACGCTGGCGCCCGACCAGCGGGGCTACTCGGCCGGCGCCCGGCCTTCGGGGGTGAGGTCCTACCGGCTCGAAGAGCTGGTCGGCGACGTCCTCGGCATGGCCGACGGGCTGGGGGCCCGCCGCTTCCATCTGGTGGGCCACGACTGGGGCGGGGTGGTCGCCTGGGCGCTGGCCGGCCTGCATCCCGACCGGGTGAGCAGCCTCACCGCTGTCTCCACCCCCCATCCGACGGCCTACTCCACCTCGCTGCTGCGCAGCCCCCAGCTGCTCCGATCGGGCTACATGGCCTTCTTCGGCCTGCCCCTGGTGCCCGAGCTCCTGTTGTCTTTGCGGGGAGGCACCGGCCTGCGCAGCCTGCTGCGCCGGTCCGGGCTCGATGAGGCCACCGCTGGCGAGTACAGCCGCGCCCTGGCCGATGCCCGGGCGCTGGGAGCCGCCCTCAACTGGTACCGGGCCCTTCCATTCCTTGGCCGGGTGCCCGACGTCGAGGTGCCCACCCTGTACGTGTGGGGCGACCGCGACCCCGCCCTGGGCGGTGTGGCGGCCCGGGCCACCGCCGGGCACGTCAGCGGCCCCTACCGCTTCGAGGTGCTCGAGGGGGTGGGCCACTGGATCCCCGAGATGGCATCCGACCAGCTGGTCCCGCTGCTGCTCGACCACCTGGGCGCCGGGCGGGCCTCCGCCGCCGCCGGATGACGGCTTCGGCCACCCGCTCACCGACCGACGGGTCGCCCGTCGGCCGCCTGGTCGACGAGTACGCCCGGGGTCAGGACGTCGACCCGGCCGCCTACTCGGCCTTCATCGCCGCCTACTCCGCCGCCGTCGTCGGCTACGCCCTTCTCTACCGCCGCTCAGGCAGGACCCTGCCCGAAGGTCCCCGCGCCGGAGACATCGCTCTCCTCGGGACGGCCACGTTCAAGCTGAGCCGGCTGATCTCCAAGGACAAGGTGACCAGCGCCCTGCGGTTCCCGTTCACCCGCTACGAGGGCGACGCCCCCGGCCCGGAGGTCCGGGAGGAGCCTCGGGGCGGTCGGCTGCGCCGGCGGGTGGGCGAGCTGATCACCTGTCCCTTCTGCGTCGGCCAGTGGGCCGGCACCGCCCTGATGGGCCTCTACCTGCTCAGCCCGCCGGCGGGCCGGGCGGTGGCCGGGCTGCTCACCTCAATCGCCGTCTCCGACGGCCTTCAGTACGCCGACGCCGCCCTGCACCGGACGGCGTCCGGGTAAGGCGGCCGCAACACCCGGCGACGACTTCACATGCTCTTGACGGCATATGCCGTCACAGGCATACTCAGGTCGTGGACGCCTTCGCCGCCGTGGCCGAGCCGACCCGGCGACGCCTGCTCGACCAGCTGCTGGACGGGGAGCGGTCGGTGGGCGAGCTGGTGGAGCGGCTCGAGGTGAGCCAGCCGGTGGTGTCCAAGCACCTGCGGGTGCTGAGGGACGCCGGTCTGGTGCGAGCCCGCATCGCCGCCCAGCGCCGTTGCTATCGGCTCGAGCCGGCCGGGCTGGCGACGATCGAGAGCTGGCTCGAGGCCTACCGCCGTGCTTGGGCCCGGCGCCTCGACGCCCTCGAAGCGCACCTGGAGCGCTCCGACCCCCAGGGGTCGCGGGGGGAGGTCGGGTGAGGGACGGAACGATGGAGCGCGACGGAGACCGCATCACCCTGCGCTACGAGCGCACCCTGGCCCACCCGGTGGAGGAGGTGTGGCGGGCCTTGACCGATCCCGCTGCGGCCGCCAGCTGGTTCGGTGGGCGGGTGGAGATCGACCTGCGGGTGGGCGGCGAGTACGTCACCCACCACCAGACCGGCGACCGGGTGGTCGACCGGATAGTGCGCCTCGACCCGCCCCACCTCCTCGAGCACACCTTCTGGGTGCACCTCAACCCGGACGCCCTCGTCACTTACGAGCTCGAGCCCGCTGCCGGCGGATGCCGGCTGCTGCTCACCCACCGGCTCACCGTCCAGGATCTCGAGCGGGCGGCGGCCGCCTACTCGTGGACCGGGGATCCCATGGACCAGCTCCCCCGCACCCGGGCCGGCTGGCACCGCCTGCTCGACCGCCTGGAGGCGGCCCTGGGCGGGGATCGAAACCGCCCCACCGCCTAAGCTGAGGCCCTCGGAGAGGTGCGAGAGCGGCCGAATCGGACTCACTGCTAAAGATGTCCGAGGCCCCCGTCACCGCTCGCCAGCGTTGGCCACTGGTTGCCAGCAGTCACCCTGAGCAGGGCCAATCGGTTGTTACCCCTTCGTCACTGGTCGCCACCAGTTGCCAGCAGTCGCATTGGGCTTGTCCATTCTGACCCCCATCCTGACCGGTCCTGCCGTGGGATCGGCCTCAGCCTTTTCTCAGGTCGACGCGCTTGAAGGCTCGTCGGCTCGTACTTCGCTGCCGGCTAGCGAGAGTGCACTCGGTCTGACCCGGGATGAGATTCCCAGTGGCCGGCGGCCTGCCCCGACTAGGCGGCGCTTCCAGGGGTTGAAGGGTGCCGGAAGGGAACCGTGTCGCGCCGTAGGGTTTAGGGAGCTATGCTTGCCCTAAACCTAAAGGGGAGCCCTTTCCGTGCCCGACAGCCTGCATGACTATTCCGACGAGGCGTTGCTCGCAGAGCTCGGTCGACGGCTCAGGCTTCGAGTCCCGAGCTCGATCTCCAGTGACGACGCCGAGGCAAACGTATTGACGCTCCCGGTCGGCGGGGTCCCCGCCGTCAAGATCCCGGATGGCCTCGTCGGACTCCCACACGATTCGGAGGCAATCCGGCGGCTCTTGGAGGCCAACAGCCAGCGCCGTGGTCTCCGCCGATGCGAGATCGGGGAAGCGTTCCGGGAGGCCGGCCGGCCGGCCTTGAACATTGACCAGAAGGTTCAATATCTCATCGGCCGCAACGAGCTC
>Ga0209810_1003710_pt1 | contig 15662 bp, 11 predicted proteins | sample Coa_R1_7_FD_187159 | JGI IMG/M metagenome (GOLD analysis project Ga0209810, IMG submission 187159) | Surface soil microbial communities from Centralia Pennsylvania, which are recovering from an underground coalmine fire - Coalmine... | ecosystem: Environmental > Terrestrial > Soil > Unclassified...
CAGATCCACCGTGTCGAAGCGTTCGCGGATTCGGAACAGGAAGATCCCGATCACGATGAACGCGATCAGGATCGAGAAGGCGACGCTGATCTCGACGACGAGAGGCATGCCCTTCGCGCCCGTGGCGGCCAGCACGAGACCGTTTTCGAGCGACATGAAGCCGACCACCTGGCTCACGGCGTTTCGCCGCGTCACCATCATCAGCAGGCCGAGCAGAACCACCGACAGCGCGAAAGCCAGGTCTTCGCGCGCGAGAGGATCGGCCTCGGCGGTCACGCGCAGCATCACCACCATCGACAGGGCGACGAGGCCGATCCCGAGCAGCATGGCGGTGCCGACGCCGACGACCTTTTCGATCTCGCGATGGATGCCGAGACGGACGATGATGCGGTGCAGGGCAACCGGGATCACGATCGCCTTGAAGACGAGCGCGATGGCCGCCGTAAGGTAGAGATGCGGTGCGTTCTGCGCATAGGCTTGCCAGGCAACCGAGAGCGCAAGCACCAACGCGTGCATGGCGAAGGTGTTGAGCAGCGCGTAGAGGCGATCCTGATAGAGTTGCAGAAAGCTCACCAGCACCAGCGAGCCGGCAAGCATATGCGCGATGTCGAAGGTGAGGCCCTGCATCACAGGCTCCGCGACACGAAAAGAAGGAGCGTGGCGAGCAGCCCCAGCATCAGGGCGGCGCCGAGGAATTCCGGCACGCGGAAGACGCGCATCTTGGCGAGCGAGGTCTCGAACACGGCGAGCAGCACCCCGGCCAGGGCGACCTTCAGCAGATAGCTTGCAAGGCCGATCGCGAGCGTTTCCAGGCCGGCGTCGGGAGGCGCCAGACCCCAGGGCGCGAACAGGCAGGCGATCAGCGAGATATAGAGCAGGAGCTTGAGCGCGGCGGACAGCTCCATCAGCGCGAGGTGGCGTCCGGAATATTCGAGCACCATGGCCTCGTGCACCATGGTCAATTCGAGGTGGGTCGCCGGATTGTCCACCGGGATGCGTGCGTTTTCGGCGATCGCCACCATGATCAAGGCGAGCGCCGCGAGTCCGAGCGACACCCGAAGGCCGACGGCGGACGACGACATGTATCCGGCCATGGTGGACAGTTGCGTCGAGCCGGCAACCAGCGCGAGCGTGAAAACGATCATGATCGTCGCGGGCTCGGCCAGCGAGGCGATCATCACCTCGCGGCTCGATCCGATGCCGCCGAAGCTCGTGCCGACGTCGAGCCCGGCGAGCGCGAGGAAGAAGCGCGCGCTACCGAGAAGCGCGATGATGGCGATCAGATCGGCCGACCATGAGAACGGCAGGCCGGTGCGGAAGGTCGGGACCAGCGAAGCCGCCACCCAGGTCGCCGCAAAGACGAGGTAGGGAATGACCCGGAACAGCCACGAGGCGTTCGCCGCCAGCACCACGTCCTTGCGCATCAGCCGCGCGAGGTCGCGATAGGGCTGGATCAGCGATGGGCCGCGCCGGCGCAGGAATCGCGCCTTCACCTTGCGAACCAGTCCGCCAAGCAGCGGCGCAAGCGCGAGCACCAGGAGCATCTGCACGCCCTGGACGGCGAAATCGGCGATCAGGGCCATAGGGCGAGCACCAGGAGCAGGACCACGAGGGCGGCGAAGACCAGGCTGAGGAACCGGCGGATGGTGAGAAATTGCAGGCGGTTGAGATGCTCCGCCGCGAAACCGACCGCGCCGGCGACGGGCGCATAGAGGGTCTCCCAGATGGGATCGCGCACGATAACCGTGAGACGGGCCGGCCGGGGATCGCCGGGCGGTGGCATATGCCCCTGCTCGCGCGCGCGGAACACGACCGTGCCGAAGACGCGGCGGATCGGCTGGGCGAAGCTCGACGCGCTGTATTGTGTAACGGGACTGGCGTCCGGATAGCCGCAGTCCCAGGCGGCCGCGCGCCGCAGCCGGTCCGAGGCGAGCCGGTGGATCGCGAAGGCCGCGAGCGTCCCGGAGATGACCATGAACAGGAAAACGAGGAGGCCGTTATAGGAGCTGCGGCTCTCGGCGATCGGCACGATCGACAGCCAGTCGACACCGGTTTGCACCGGCATGCGGGCGCCGACCAGGCTCTGTGCCACGGGCGCCAGCGCGTCGATGAACAGTCCGGGAAGGATGCCCACGATCAGGCAGAGCGCGGCGAGCAGGGACATCGCCGAAAGCGAGAGCCGGTCGGTCTCGTGCGCGCCGGCGGCGACCGGACTGCGCGGGCGGCCGAGAAAGGTGACCCCGAAGGCCTTCACGAAGCAGGCGGCGGCGAGCGCCGCCGACAGCGCGAGCAGCGCGCCGACCGTGGGCACGAGCAGCCGGAGCCCCCACGACGGCAGTTGCGGGCTCAGGAGGATCGCCTGGAAGGTCAGCCATTCGGAGACGAAGCCGTTGAGCGGCGGCAGTGCGGAAATGGCGGCGCAGCCGACGAGAAAGACGAATGCGGTCTGCGGCATGCGGTGGATGAGACCGCCGAGACGCTCCATGTCGCGCGCGCCGGTTGCGGCGAGCACCGCGCCGGCGCCGAAGAACAGGAGGCTCTTGAAGACCGAATGGTTGAGCCCATGCAGCAGCCCGGCGGTCAGCGCGAGAGCGGCGGCGAACGGCATGTCGTGCGCCTTGAACGCCAACGCGAGGCCGAGACCGATGACGATGATGCCGATGTTCTCGACGGTGTGATAGGCGAGCAGGCGCTTGAGGTCGTGCTCCATCAGCGCGTGGAGAACGCCCATCACCGCGGTGATGCCGCCGAGCGCCAGCACGGGCAGGCTCCACCACCATGCCGGTGAGCCGGCAAGGTCGAACACGATGCGCACGAAACCGTAGACGGCGACCTTGGTCATGGCCCCGCTCATCAGCGCCGAGACGTGGCTCGGTGCCGCCGGATGCGCGAGCGGCAGCCACACGTGCAAGGGCACGAGTCCTGCCTTCGAGCCGGCGCCGATGAGCGCGAGGATCAGCACCAGCGCCGCGAGCACGGCCGAGGGATGTCCGCTGCGGATGTCGGCGAAGGCATAGCCGCCGTCCGGTCCTGCCAGGAGGCCGAAGGCGAGCAGCAGAGCGAGCGTGCCGAAACTCGCCATGATGAGGTAGACATAGCCGGCGCGCAGGTTTTCCGGCTCGCGATGGTGCGCGAGGACCAGCGCCCATGACGACAGCGACATGAACTCCCAGGAGACGAGGAAGGTGAACGCGTCGTCGGCCAGCACGACCAGATTCATGGCGGCGAGAAACGCCGGATAGAACAGCAAGATCCGCGCGGGCTCTTCCTCGTGCCGTCCATGGCCGAGCGCGAATAGACTTGCCGCGAAGCCGCCGAGATCGACCACCGCAAGAAAGAAGGCGGAGAGCGCATCGATGCGGAAGTGCGCACCGAGCCACGGCAGGCCGAGCGGCAGCGTCGCATCGATCGGCGTCGATCCGCCGAGCAGATGGAGGAGGGCCGCACCAAGCAAGACCGCCGAGGCGCCGAGACAGAGGCCATAGACCGTCGGCGTCGCCGCGGCCGATCGCGCGAGCACGACGGCGAGCGCCGCAACGGCGAGCAGGACCGCCGTGCACGACAGCGCAAGCATGATCGTCATGGCGCCGGCCTCTTGAGGCGCACGCCGCGGCCGCCGCCGGAGCTGACGGCGTTGTCCGAGATCAGCTCGATGCCCGCTGCGTCAAGCGCCGCCACGAGCTTCATCAGCGAATCGACATTGCCGCGGATGACGCCTTCGCTCGCCTCCATGCGCTGGATGGTGGGGAGCGACAATCCCGACCTCTCGGCCAGTTCGCGTTGATCAAGGCCGAGGAGCGCCCGGGCGGCGCGCAACTGGGCGGCCGTGATCATGATGTGAAAATAAAGGTTTTACCCATCACTTATGATGGATAAACGAGTGTAATTCATGTTTCAAGCCTAATCCCGCCGCCGCCTCCCTCCCGCCACCGGCATATCCCCAAGAACCGCATGGCGCGCCGGGCGAGGGCGCCGCGATGCCCGCCGTCATTGCGAGGCCGCGAAGCGGCCGAAGCAATCCAGGCGGGCGGCGCCGCGAATCCTGTGCAAGACGCGGACCGTATCGCCCTGCCCGATTCTGGATTGCTTCGCGTTCGCTTGCGCTCGCACTTGCCATGACGGAGAACGAATAACCGTCATTGCGAGGCCGCGAAGCGGCCGAAGCAATCCAGAGTCCACGGCAGGGAAGCGCCCCTCTGGATTGCTTCGCGTTCGCGTGCGCTCGCACTCGCCATGACGGCGGGGCGGCCGCGCTCGCCATGACGCAAGCATGAAATCGCGTCGCGACGCGGGCCGATGGCTCAGCGGCCCAAGCGGCGCGACCTGCGCAGAGCGCTTCGCGCGGTCGGGACGAATGGAAAGGCCGGAACCGAATTCTGGCTGGGGCGCTAGGATTCGAACCTAGACAGGCAGAGTCAGAGTCTGCAGTGCTACCGTTACACCACGCCCCAGCGATCCGCGTCTGCGGCGCGGTTTAGCTATCCTTCCGCGCGGCGTTTGCCAAGGGCCGCCACGGCGCTCGCCGAGCGCGCCGCGGCCGGGGGAAGGCGGGTCGCAGGGAGGCGGTGCGGACCAGGCGAACGAATTGCGCCCCAGCCCGGCTCGCCTCACGCCGGCCGCCGCGGCCGGCTCAGGACGGTGGCGATGGCCATGAGCGTGAATGCCGCGACGCCGAGGAACACCAGGCGCGGGCTGCCCCGGTCCATGATCGCCCCGAAGATCAGCGGCGCGATGATGCCGCCGATGTTGAAGCCGGTGGTGACGAAGCCGAACACTTTTCCGAACGAGCCCGGCGGCGTCACGGCACGCACGATCATGTCGCGCGACGGCATGATCACGCCCGAAAAGAAGCCGTTGACCGCCATGGTCGCGATCAGAACCGCACCGTCGAGGTCGATTTCCGCGACCAGCGCGGTCAGCAGCGCCATCGCCGCAAGCCCGAGGGAAGCGACGGTACCGTGGCGGCTCGTGCGTCCCACCAGCGCGCCGCCGGCGAGCACGCCGAGCGCGGACAAGGTGAGATAGGCGGTGAGCGCCGCGTTGGCCGTGGTCACGGGCGTCGCATGCAGCGCGCCGAGCGCCACCACGGAATAGTTGTAGATGCCGCCGCTGATCATCGCGAGAAGAACGAAAAACACGAGATTGCGCACGATCGGCGGCGAGGCCAGCAGCTTCCAGCCGGCCTCGCCCGCGCCGACGGCATCGCGCGTCGTCCGGCTCGGCGCGCCGGGATCGCGGGTCGCGAGCATGAGCGCGGCCGCCGCGACGCCGAGCGCGCCCGCGCCGAGGAAGGCGCCGCGCCATCCCCACAGATTCTGCATGACGAGCAGGCTCGGCGGGGCCACCGCCGAGCCCAGGATGCCGGCGAAGGTGTGAATCGAAAACGCCTGTCCGATGCGGTCGCCCGGCACGTGATGCGAAAGCAGGGCGTAGTCGGCCGGGTGATAGACCGTGTTGCCCACCCCGGCGAGTGCGAACATCGCGATCAACAGCCAGAAGGAGTGCGTGAGCCCCACGACCGCGAAGGCCGCGGCGCCGATGAGCAGGCCGACGATCAGCAGCCTGCGCGCGCCGAGCCGGTCGACGAGAAACCCCGCAGGGGTCTGCAGGAGGGCCGAGACGATATTGAAGGCGGCGAAGGCGAGCCCGATTTCGGTGTAGCTCACGCCATAGTCGGCGCGCACGAAGGGCAAAAGCGGCGCCAGCACGATGATGTAATAGTGTGAAACGAAATGCGCTGCGCTCACGGCCGTGACCACGCGAACATGCGGGGCGCGCCGCGCGCCGAGGATCTGGGTCGCCTGGCTCATGCCTCGAGGTTCCCGGCAGGCGGCGGACTATGCACCGCGGCCTGCTCGCGATCCAGCCCCGTTTTCCGGAGATGGGCCATGCATGTGCGCGGGGAGCGAGCCGCTTGCGTCCGCAGGCCGGCCCGGCGACCGCGATTAATACGGCGTAAACACAACAAACTGTGAAAACGCGAGGGGACGGTGCTTCGCTAAACTCCGCGCCCGCTCGGCGGTTCCGGTTGAGGCGCCGACCGGCCCGCCCCGAACGCATGTCGGCGCCATCGGGTTGCGCAACATGATCTCGCTTACGGTCAACGGAACGGCGCACACGCTCGACGTGGAGCCGGAAACGCCGCTGCTCTGGGTCATCCGCGACGAACTGGGTCTGACGGGCACGAAATACGGCTGCGGCATTGGTCAATGTGGTGCCTGCACGGTGCATCTTGACGGCGAGGCGGTGCGTTCCTGCAGCGTGCAGGTCGCGGACGCCGCGGGCAGGAGCGTCACCACCATCGAAGGCCTCTCGCCCGACCTGAGCCACCCGGTGCAGCGGGCCTGGCTCGCCGAGGACGTGCCGCAATGCGGCTACTGCCAATCGGGGCAGATCATGGCCGCCGCCGCCTTTCTCCGCCAGTACCCGAATCCGAACGATGCGGACATCGACGCCAACCTCACCAATATCTGCCGTTGCGGAACCTATGTCCGCATCCGCGCCGCGATCCACCGCGCGGCGGCGCTGATGATGAAGTGAGAGCAGGGAGGCGAGCCATGAACCAGATGATGACGCGCCGCCATTTCGTGGTCGCTTCCGCGACCGCCGCCGGCGGTCTTGCCGTCAGCGTGGCCTTTGCCGGAACCGCCGGTGCCGCGCTGATGGACGCGACGCCCTTCGGGGCGGATGCGGAGCCGGGCGAGCTCAATGCTTTCGTCGCGATCGAACCGGACGGGACGGTTCTCATCCGCTCGCCGCATCAGGAGATGGGACAGGGGCCGCTCACGGCGCTGCCGATGATCGTCGCCGAGGAGCTCGAATGCGATTGGTCGAAGGTGAAGGTCGAATATGCCTCGCCGGCGCGCAATTTGCGCGAGCACGGCGTCTACGGCGAGATGGCCACGGTCGGCAGCCGCGGCGTGCGCACCTCCTGGCAGATGCTGCTGCAGGCCGGCGCGAGCGCACGCGCCCGGTTGGTTGAGGCGGCGGCCCGGCGCTGGAATGTGCCGGCCGCCGAATGCACGGCCGAGAACGGCAGGGTGATGCACAGGGCCTCGAACCGCGCGCTCGATTACGGCGCGCTCGCAGCCGAGGCCGCGCGGATCACGCTCGAACGCGAACCCGAGATCCGCACCCCCGACCGTTTCAAGCTCATCGGCAAGCGGCTGCCGCGGGTCGATACGCCCGCAAAGATCAACGGGAGTGCCAAATTCGCGATCGACACGCGCATCCCGGGCATGGTCTATGCGGCGATCGCCGCCTGCCCGGTGTTCGGAGGGAAGCTCAAAGGCGTGGACGAATCCCCGGCCCTGGGCCGGCGCGGCGTGCTGCAGGTCGTCAAGCTCGCGGACGCGGTCGCGGTGGTCGCCGACCGTTTCTGGCGCGCCAAGGAGGCGCTGGCGCTGCTCCAACCCGAATGGGACGTCGGTGCGGCCGGTTCGACGGACAGCGCGCAGTTCGCCCGTCTCTATCGCGACACGCTCGACGGGCCGATGGTGAATGCGCGCAACACCGGCGACGTGGACGGCGCGATCGCCAAGAGCGGCAAGATCGTCGAGGCGCTCTATGAAGCCCCCCATCTCGCGCACGCCACGATGGAGCCCCTCAATGCCACGGTCGATCTCAAGCCGGACCGGCTCGACGTGTGGCTCGGTTCACAGACGCCGATGGGGACCATCCGCCAGGCGGCGGCCGCCTCCGGCCTCAAGCCGGAGCAGATCGTCGTGCACAACTGCTTCCTCGGCGGCGGCTTCGGTCGTCGTTCCATCAACGACGAGATGCGCCAGGCGATTCTCGTCGCCAAGCAGGTGGGCAGACCGGTCAAGCTCGTCTGGACCCGCGAGGAGGACATGACGCATGATCGCTACCGGCCGCAGGCGGCGGTGCGGATGCGGGCGTCCCTCGGCGATGACGGGTTCCCGACCAGCTTCGACGCGAGGATCGCCGTCGGGTCGATCCTGCGCTCGACCGGCATCAGCAGGGTGGAAAACGGCATCGAAGCGCAGGCCGTGGAAGGCATTGCCAATATCCCCTATGCGATCCCGAACATCCGCGTCGGCTGCATGCTGAAGAACACGCATGTGCCCGTGATGTTCTGGCGTTCGGTCGGCTCTTCCCAGAACGCATTCTTCGTGGAGAGCTATGTGGACGAACTGGCCCACGCAGCCGGTCAGGATCCCTACCGCTTCCGCCGCGCGCTGCTTGCGCACCGCTCCGATTTTCTCGGCGTGCTCGACACCATCGCCGAGAAAAGCGATTGGGACCGGCCGCTCGGACCGGGGCGCGGCCGCGGCATCGCCATCCACGAGTGTTACGGCTCGATCATCGGTCAGGTCGCCGAGGTGACGGTCTCTCGCAAGGGCGAGCTTACCGTCGACCGGATCGTCGCGGCGGTCGACTGCGGTCATGTCGTCAATCCGGGCATCGTCGAGGCGCAGATCCAGAGCGGCGTCATCTACGGCCTTTCGGCCGCCTTGTATGGCGAGATCACCATCAAGGACGGCCGCGTCGAGCAGACCAATTTCGACCAGTATCAGGTCGTGCGGCTGGCCGACGCGCCCAGGATCGAGGTCCATCTCGCGCTTTCGGGCGGCAAGAAATGGGGCGGCATCGGCGAGCCGGGCACGGCCGCAACCGCGCCCGCGGTCGCCAACGCCGTCTTCGCGGCGACCGGCGTGCGCGTGCGCGCGCTTCCGCTGAAGAACGCGAGGCTCGTGGGACCGGCATAGGTGCGCCGCCGAGGGCTGAACGCATGATCCGGACGAGGGGCCGCCGGCGACGGCGGCCCTTTGTCCTAAGCCGCGGGTTGTTTTGCTCCGTGGAGCGCCTGCCAGATGCGGGCAGGCGTCGCCGGCATCTCGATGTGACGGATGCCGTAGTCCGAGAGCGCATCGATGAGCGCGTTCATCACCGTCGGCAGCCCGCCCGAACAGCCGGCCTCGCCGCAGCCCTTGGCGCCGACCGGATTCGTCCGGGTGGGCACGCCGCGGTCGAACACGGCGATGTTCGGCGCATCATGCGCGCGCGGCATGGCATAGTCCATGAACGAGCCGGTGAGAAACTGACCCTCCGCGTCATACACCGCTCCTTCGAGCAGAGCCTGTCCGAGCCCCTGCACGACGCCGCCCTGAATCTGGCCTTCGACGAGCAGCGGGTTGAGCACCGTGCCGAAGTCGTTGACCGCGGTATATTTCACGACCTGCGCGGCGCCGGTCTCGGGGTCGACCTCCACTTCCGCGACGTGAACGCCGTTGGGGAAGGTGCCGGGGACGGGGTCGGTCACGTGCGTGACGTCGAGCGAGGAGGGGACGCCCTCCGGCATCCTCGTCGTTCGCGCCCGTTGCGCCAGTTCCATGATGCCGATTCCCCGGTCGGTGCCGGCAATCACGAAGCGTCCGTCGGCAAACTCGATGTCTTCGGCCGAGGCCTCGAGCACATGGGCGGCAATCCGTCGGCCCTGCTCGATCACCTTCTCCGCCGCCTGGACGATCGCCGTGCCGCTCAGCATGGCCGAGCGCGAGCCCCCCGTCCCGCCGCCGGTGACGAGCAGGTCGCTGTCGCCCTGGAGCAGCCGGATGCGGTCGAAGGGCACGCCGAGCCGTTCGGCCAGAAGCTGGGCGAAGGGCGTAGCGTGGCCCTGTCCGTAATCGAGCGTTCCGGTGATGATGGTGACGGTGCCGTCGTCCTCGAAGCGGATGCCGCCCATTTCGGTCGTGCCCGCGGCCGTCGTTTCCACATAACAGCCGACGCCGAGGCCGCGCAGTTTTCCGCGCTTCCTGCTTTCGCGTTTGCGCTGCCGAAAACCGGCGACATCGGCGCGCGCGAGCGCTTCCTCGAACAGGCCGGGGAAATCGCCGCAGTCATAAACCATGTCCGAGGCGGTCTTGAACGGCATTTCCTCCGCGCGGATGAAATTGCGCCTGCGCAACTGGAAGCGGTCGATGCCGAGCTCGGCGGCCGCGTAATCCATGACGCGCTCCATCGTATAGGCGCCTTCCGGCCGTCCTGCGCCCCGATAGGCGGACACCAGGGTGGTGTTGGTGTAGACGCACTTGGTCGCCACTTCGAGGAGCGGCGTGCGGTACATGCCCACGACGTTCTTGACGGAATTGAGCGTCGGCAGAAGCGGACCGAACTGCGCGCAATAGCCGCCGAGATTGCCGTAGCCGGACAGCCTGATCGCCTGAATCAGGCCCCGTGCGTCGAAAGCGACCTCGATCATCATGTCGTGGTCGCGTCCGTGATGATCCGACACGAAGCTGCCTGAACGTTCGTCGGTCCATTTCACCGGCCGCCCGAGTTGCTTGGCGGCATGCAGGATGCAGACATATTCCGGATAGACCGCCGCCTTCATCCCGAACGAGCCGCCGACATTGCCGGTCAGGACGCGCACCTTGTCGGCCGGCGCGTTGAGAATGTCGCGCAGCATGTTCTTCAGGCCGAAAACGCCCTGACTGCAGGAATGCAGCGTCCATCTCTCCTCGCGCGGGTCGAATTCGCCGATCGCCGCGCGCGGCTCGATCGACGCGACGACGAGACGCTGATTGACCACGGGCAATCGGACGACATGCGCCGCCTTGGCGAATGCGTCCGCGACCTTGGCGCTGTCGCCGAAATGGTAGTCGAGCGCGATGTTGTACGGCACCTCGTCGTAAAGCAGCGGCGCGCCCGGCTGGGCGGCCTCGCGCGCGTTCGTCACCGCGGGCAGCGGTTCGATGTCGAGCGACACCGCCTCCGCCGCATCCTTGGCCCGCGCCGGCGTCTCGGCGACGACGCAGGCGACCGGATCGCCGACGAAGCGCACCTTGTCGACGGCAAGAGCAGGGCGGGGCACGTAGCGGATCGGCGTGCCGTCGCGACTCTTGAGCGGCAGCGTGCATTTGAGACCGCCATAAGCCTTGAGATCATGGCCGGTCAGCACCGTGCACACGCCGGGCATGGCGCGCGCCGCCTCGGTGTCGATTGCGCGGATGCGACCATGCGCGACGGTCGAACGCACCATCACCGCGTAGGCCTGGCCGGGCAGATTGATGTCGTCGGTATAGCGTCCTCGGCCGCGCAGCAGTCGCGGATCCTCGGTGCGCCGCACCGGCTGGCCCACCGCGAATTTCGTCACGGCCAAGGCGGCATCTCGCGTTCTGTCGTCCATGGGGGATGTCGGAGGTTCATGCGGGTCGACGGGTGACATAGGGCAAGCCGCAGGCGCGCACAAGGTTGCGCAGCGCACCGACGCTGTTACACTTTCCGCGATCAGACGGAATAGCGGCCGCCGCGGCGGGTCGGGAACGGCGCGCGGCGGCGAGCGGCAGGACGGATTCGACATGGCGAGCGAGGCCGGGCGGCGCCCGGGCCTCGGCCCGGCGCGGCGTCCGGCGCGGCGCGGTTTCCGGGGCCGGCGGCCATCGAGCGAGGACGACGGCGGGCGCGGCGGGGCGACCTACGCGGCGCTCGATCTCGGAACCAATAATTGCCGGCTCCTCATCGCGCGTCCGACGCGCGAGGGTTTCCGCGTGGTCGACGCCTTCTCGCGCATCGTCCGCCTGGGCGAGGGCGTCGGCGCGTCGGGCCGATTGAGCGATGCGGCGATCGAACGGACGATGGCGGCGCTCGTCGTCTGCCGCGCCAAGATGCGCAACCGGGGCGTCACGCGGGCCCGTCTGGTCGCGACCGAAGCCTGCCGCGCGGCGCAGAACGCGGGCGAGTTCTGTGCTCGCGTCGCCGAACAACTGGGCATGGAGCTCGAGATCATCGACCGTCGCACCGAGGCCGAGCTCGCTGCGACCGGGTGCGCGCCGCTCATCGATCCGCGGGCGGACGGCGTCATGCTGTTCGATATCGGCGGCGGCTCCTCCGAGCTCGTGCGGCTCAACCGACCCCGGTTCGCGCCCTTCGGACCGCCGCTGCCGCAGATCCGCGATTGGATTTCGCTGCCGCATGGCGTCGTCACGCTGGCGGAGCGCCACGGGGGGATCGATGTCAGCCGAGCGATCTACGAGCGCATGGTCGCCGAGGTGTCCGCAACGCTCGCCTCGTTCGCGCGCGCACACGCCGGCGACGGGCTCAACGGCATTCACATGCTGGGCACGTCGGGCACCGTCACGACCATCGCCGGCGTGCACCTGAACCTGAGGCGTTACGACCGGGATCGCGTTGACGGTTGCTGGATGACGGCGGACGACATCAGCGCGGTGGTCGAACGGCTGCTCGGCATGAGCTATCAGGATCGCGTCGCGAGTCCCTGCATCGGCGTCGAGCGCGCGGATCTCGTGCTTGCCGGATGCGCCATCCTTGAAGCGATCCGCCGCGCTTTTCCGTGCCGGCGCCTGCGCGTGGCGGATCGCGGGCTGCGCGAAGGCATGCTGGTGCAAATGATGCGCGACGACGGCGTGTGGGACGCGGACGGCAGCTCGGCATCCCTGTCATGAACCGGTCCGGCGGCGGAAGGCGCGGAAGCGGGCCGCGGCTGGCGCGCGGCAAGTCCCGTTCGGCATCGTCGCGGCGCTGGCTCGAGCGGCAATTGAGCGATCCCTATGTGGCGCGCGCCAAGCGGGAAGGCTACCGCTCGCGCGCCGCCTACAAGCTCGCCGAGATCGACGACCGGGCGCGCATTCTGCGGCCGGGTGCCCGCGTGGTCGATCTCGGGGCGGCGCCGGGAGGATGGAGCCAGGTGGCCGCCGAGCGCGTGGCGGCACCGCGGCGCGGGAAGGTGATCGCCATCGATCGGGTGGCCATGGAACCCGTCGCGGGCGTCGAGTTCGTGGCGCTCGATTTCCTCGATCCCGCGGCGCCCGACCGGCTCCGCGCCATGCTCGACGGCGCGGCGGATGTCGTGCTCTCGGACATGGCGCCCAATGCCACCGGACATGCCCGCACGGATCACCTGCGCATCATGACCTTGGTCGAGGCGGCGGCCGAATTTGCCCGTTCGGTGCTCGCCCCCGGCGGCGCGTTTCTCGCCAAGGTGCTGCAGGGCGGGACCGAAGCCGCGCTGCTCGCGGCGCTCAGGCGCGACTTCGCGAGCGTCAAGCACGTCAAGCCGCCGGCAAGCCGCCCGGACTCGGCCGAGCTCTACGTGCTCGCCACCGGCTTCCGTCGCGCTCCGGTCGTTGCGCATCCGGCAGAGCGAAAAACGGTCCGCCCCTAGGATTCCGGCGGAGGCCGTGCTAACCACCGGCGCCAACTCCGCAAGGCGAAGCAGATTCGTTCCCTGCCGTGGCGGCCGGGCCGATATCGCTTCCGTGACGGCCGGGAGATTGGCGATGACCGACACTGATCGTGCTAGCCCGCGCGAGGCGCTCACGTTCGACGACGTGCTGATCGAGCCCGCCTTGTCGGACGTCATGCCGGCCGATGTCGACATCCGCTCCCGCGTCACCAAGTCGATCACCGTCAATATCCCGATCATCGCCTCCGCCATGGACACCGTGACCGAGGCCGCCATGGCCATCGCCATGGCGCAGGCCGGCGGGATCGGCGTGCTCCATCGCAACATGGAGCCCGAGGTGCAGGCGGCGCAGGTTCGTCAAGTCAAGAAATTCGAGTCGGGCATGGTGGTGAACCCGCTCACCATCGAGCCCGACGCGACGCTGCAGCAGGCGCTCGATCTGATGAAGGAACATCGGATTTCCGGCATCCCGGTGGTGGAGGGCGCCGGCAACGGCCCGGGCAGGCTGGTCGGCATCCTGACCAATCGCGACGTGCGCTTTGCCACCGACCCGCGCCAGCGCGTCGCGGAGCTGATGACCAAGGACAAACTCATCACGGTGCGCGAAGGGGTGAGTCAGGAAGAGGCCAAGAAGCTGCTGCATCAGCACCGGATCGAGAAGCTGCTCGTCGTCGACAGCCAGTACCGCTGCGTCGGCCTGATCACCGTCAAGGATATCGAGAAGGCGGTCGCCAATCCCCATGCGTGCAAGGACGAGCAGGGGCGGTTGCGCGTGGCCGCGGCCACGACCGTCGGCGACAAGGGTTACGCGCGCACCGAACAGTTGATCGCCGCCGGCGTCGACCTCATCGTGGTCGACACCGCACACGGCCATTCGCATTACGTGCTCGAGGCGGTGAGCCGCATCAAGCGGAAATCCAACAAGGTGCAGGTCATCGCCGGCAATGTCGCCACGGCGGAAGGGGCCAAAGCGCTGATCGATTCGGGCGCGGATGCGATCAAGGTCGGCATCGGCCCCGGCTCGATCTGCACGACCCGCATCGTCGCCGGCGTCGGCGTGCCGCAGCTCACCGCCATCATGGATTGCGTCGAGGCAGCGCAGTCCACCGGCACGCCGGTCATCGCCGACGGCGGCATCAAATTCTCGGGCGACCTCGCCAAGGCTCTCGCTGCCGGCGCCGACTGCGCGATGGTGGGTTCGCTGCTCGCCGGCACCGACGAAGCACCGGGCGAGGTGTTCCTCTATCAGGGGCGCTCGTACAAGACCTATCGCGGCATGGGCTCGGTCGGCGCCATGGCGCGCGGCTCGGCCGACCGCTATTTCCAGCAGGACATCAAGGACTCGCTCAAGCTCGTGCCGGAAGGCGTGGAAGGACAAGTACCCTACAAGGGCCCGGCGGCCACCGTCCTGCATCAGCTCACGGGCGGGCTGCGCGCCGCCATGGGCTATGTCGGCGCGCGCAACCTGGAGGAGATGCGGCACAAGGCCCGGTTCGTGCGCATCACCGCCGCGGGCTTGCGCGAGAGCCACGTGCACGACGTCATCATCACGCGGGAAAGCCCCAACTATCCGAGCAGGGATTAGCCAGCGCCATCACGCCGCCCCAAGCAGTGATCGCGGGACGCGTCGCCGCCGTGCCGGGCACGACGCGTGCTCGCGCGGCCACAGCTCCGCCTTGCATGCGCGCAAGGCGCGCAACGCGCGTGCGGCGGTGGTCGCAGGGAAGGGTCAAGGATCGCGCGTTCAAAGGAGGATCATGCGATGTCGGTGCAAGCCGTTCTGATGCCGCTCTTCGTGCAGGTCGCGCTGACCTTCGGGCTGTGGTTCTGGATGGCCTACGAACGCGGCAGGCTGTTGCGCAGCGGCAAGGTGCAGCCGCACGAGATCGCCCTGCGCGAGCCGAACTGGCCGCCGCGCGCGCTGCAGATCGGCAATGCCGCGCACAACCAGCTCGAGACGCCGCTGCTCTTCTATCTGCTGACCACGCTTGCCATCATCACGCGGCAGGCGGATGCGGCCTTCGTCGGGCTCGCCTGGGTCTATGTCGTCCTGCGCGCGCTGCACGCCTATGTGCATGTGACGAGCAACCGCATCGCGGTACGCGGGCCCGCCTTCGCCGCCTCGCTGCTCGTCCTTTTCGTCATGTGGGTCGTCTTCGCCGTGCGCATTCTTGCGCGTCTGCCATGACGCCCGGCGCGCGTCTCGCCGCGGCGATCGAGATTTTCGAGACGATCGCGCGCGAGCGCCGGCCGGCAGCCGATGCGCTCAGGAGCTGGGGACTGGCGCACCGATTTGCCGGCGCGGGCGATCGCGCCGCGATTGCCGGGCTCGTCTACGACGCGCTGCGGCATCGCGCGTCGAGCGCCTTCATCATGGGGAGCGACAGCGCGCGCGCGGTGCTCCTCGGCATGCTGCGACGCACGCGCGGGCTCGATGCCGACGCCATTGCGCGGCTCGCGGACGGTTCGCGCCATGCGCCGGCGGCGCTGACGCCGG
>Ga0209810_1003712_pt1 | contig 15659 bp, 17 predicted proteins | sample Coa_R1_7_FD_187159 | JGI IMG/M metagenome (GOLD analysis project Ga0209810, IMG submission 187159) | Surface soil microbial communities from Centralia Pennsylvania, which are recovering from an underground coalmine fire - Coalmine... | ecosystem: Environmental > Terrestrial > Soil > Unclassified...
CGCGCACGGGCAGCTAGCCCTCCGGCTGGACCTCGCAGAACGGATTTTGCGCGAGGCCCGTCCGGGAGGTACGACGTGACGCTGGCTCCCCGTGGAGCCGCTTCGGTCAGGTGCCAAGCGTCCGCTGGAGGTCCAACTCACGTGCCGGCGGAGTTCCGAACCCAGACGGTCTCTCGCAGCTCATCGCGATACCAGCGCTCCACGCAAACAGCCACGTCGCCGACGTTCACTAGCTTGTACTCAACTGCGAGTTCGACGATCGGGCGCCGGTGTCGGATTCTCGCCCGCCAGTATTGGAGGTCAAAGTCGCGAATGCGCGCGAATGTTTCGGGGCCGCGCTCGTACTCGCTGGGCCGGCGCATGCTGCCAGTGTTGAATGGGGTGATGGCGATCTGGTCGACGTCCCTCTCGACGAGCTCGCCTGTGTCGACGGTGATGACGTCTTGCTCCGCGTCGCCGTATGTCCTCAGGAATCCCTGAAGGTCCTTTCGCTCAACCCAAAAGAAGACGTGCCGATTCAGGAGGCGGTACCAATCCGCGGGCTTCATCCCCCCGGTGAGGCGTTTGCAAAGAAGCGCTTCGGTGATCGGCCGGTTGTCCCGAAGAACGGCCTTCTCACTCGTGGTCGCATGGGCAATGGTCTCGCTGCTTGCGCGTCGACAGGATTCCAAGCGCCGTCGCTCTTCGGCTTGGACCTGGTAGAGGTCAAGAAGGGCGGCGGTGCTGAGGAGCCCGTCGCGCAGAATCTTGGGCCAGCTACCCCGCTCGGCCATGTGCCAGATCTCCGGGTATTCGCGGATGAAGTCATCGACATCCACCCTCCGGACTCTATGACTGAGCAGACCTTCGTGCCCGCTGCTCCCTCGAAGTCTCTAGGACGCTGACAGCAATCGCTGGCGCGGCGCCCCTTGAGCGCGTTGGCCATCCGATAACTAGCCGGCAGCTCGTGGTAGGTCGGTGCCTCGTCAAGCGTCGCCGCCGCTGGGCGGTCGAGAATAGGGCTGTGTCCTCAGCCTTGTTCTTCCTCCACGGTCATCTTGCCCTCACGCTAAGCAAACGCACGGAAGCATTAGAGCACGAGGTTGAAGCTGCACCCGAGGAGCACCTGCTTCAGGCCGACACTGGGGCGTGGGCGACGGCCCTAGCGGACCGCTATAAGGTGCGGTGTCCGGAGCTGCGGCCAGAGGACTACTGGATGGACGAGCCCGAGTCGGTCAAGGTGCTGCCGCCCGGGGACCACAGCCGCATCATCGGCCACGTAGGGCGGGTACGGGGACATCGCACCGTCGTCCACTTCCCCTTCACGGGCGACAAGTGGGTGTTCCTCGTGCAACCGAGTGAGCACCTGATGGTTCAGCTGGACGCGGAGGTTGGGGACGATGAACTGCGCTATCCGCTCACCTACGCGGATTCGGAGACCTCGCGCATCAAGCCAATCCTGGAGACATTCGTCGAGCGTGTGCAAAAGAGCCTCGGGTTCGCCCGCGCCGACATCTCCAGGTTCAATGAGAGTCTGAAACCACACGCTTTGCGGGTCATTTGCGAGCGACAGCAGGCCGTCAAGCAGCATCGAGAAGGACTCGCTCAGACCGGCGTGCCCGTAGGCAAGCCTCGCGATCCCTCAAAGATCTACATCGAGGACGCGATCGTGCGCCTTCCAGGGCCGGTGCTGCCGACAACCCCAGACGGTGAGCCGATTGGCCTCGAACCGGTGCTTGCGACCGAGATATACGAGCGAATCCTCCGTGACATTCGCGTGCACACGCACGCAATGGAACAGAACCCCGCGACGTACGCGCGGATGGGCGAGGAGGACCGTCGGAACGTCATCCTCAACGCCCTCGCGCCCAACTACTCAACGGGGAGCAGCGGTGAGACCTTCAATCACAGCGGCCACACGGACATCCTCATCCGGCATGGGCGAGCAAACGTCTTCATAGCCGAGTGCAAGTTCTGGGCGGGTCAGAAGAAGTTCGCGGAGGCTATCGACCAGCTGTTCCGCTATCAGGCCTGGCGCGACACCAAACTTGCGCTGCTCATGTTCGTCCGCGAGCGGGGATTGACGGACATCGTCGAACGTGGCCGTCATGCGCTCGAAGCCCACCCCCAGTTCGTCGAATGGAAGGACGCCGCAAACGAAACCGAATTGCGCGCAGTCGTTCACTGGAAGAACGACCAGCAGCGCATCGCAGATCTGAACATCTTCTTCATTCCTACGCCCACCGCCGTCGCTCTGAAGGCCACATTGGAAGACCGGGGCGCCTAAGCAGTGCCGCTCTCTACCGCAACGCAAGGAAGCCGGCCGTCCGGCCGGGGGTGCCCGCGTGCGAGGCGGCGCGGCTACGCTGCCAGATCCAACCGTTCGACTCGATAAGAGCCGCCGAACGCAAAGGCGGCGTCGAAGCCCTAGTCACGTAGCGCGAGGCTGAAGACTGCGTCAGGGTGTGCCGTGGCGCGGCCGCCGTCGTCCACCATCACGCCGCACCGAACAAGAGCGGCGAACGACGATTGCTCGTTGTACGAGCGGTTCCCAATCGCCTGCGAATCTAGACCGCCCGTCCGGATGGCATCTGCCAGTACGCGGGCGCCGTTCACGCCCAGGCCGCGTGAGCGGTACAGCCCACGATGAAGCCGACGCCGCTCGTCCTCAGTAAGGACATCAAGCCGGCCGCGTACTGACAGATGCACTGTTGACGGCTGGTCTAGGCGCTGCGCCGTCCCGACGAGCCGAGCTTCGAGCGATGCGACCGCTCGCCGCAGCCGGGCCAGATTCCATCCAAACGTGTCGACCAACTCGGCGCGGGTCACTCGGCTCCGATCTGCTTCGATCAAGGCGGCTTCTAGCCGAACGTCGTCGTCGTGGACCGCGACAGGCTTGTCGGTGGACCGCGGTACGAGGAGCAAAGCAGGGTCTACGCCGAGCGTCCTGCCGAGCCGTGAGACATCACGCAAGGTCAAGCGCTCATGGCCGCGACCGCTCAGGATTGCCGCGCCGCCTTGGGCACTCATGCCTAACCCTCGTCCCAACTCGCGCGCTGAAAGCCGCCGCTCGCGCATCAGATTGCGCACGAGGTCAACATCGAGCGAGAGATCATCCATCTCTTGCTCACCCGGCCGGGGCCTGGCGCGTCTTCCTCGCGTAGTGCCTAGCGGAGATCCCGCGGTGCATCTGCCAGCGCAGCGAAGTTGAATCACGCTTCGTCGATGATGCGCCGGGTACAAGAAGGCCGGTCTCCCGCATCACGGTACGAAGCGTCCTCCGCATCCCGTAGGCGGTCATCCGCACGCCAGTCTCCTCGGAGTCCGATTTCCGCTGAGAGACGAAGAGAGGCTCGTCTTCTTGCGAACCCGCTGCACGACGAAGTAGTCGGGCGGCTATGAGGAGCGGAGCAAACGCCGGCGGGACTTCATACTGTTCGCCCTCAACGCAAACGACGCGGCCGTCAGGCGTTACGTCACCCACCTCCATCTGCACCAACGCGCCGGGCTCTCTCCGCGTGATCAGTGCCAAAGCGGCTGCAGCGCCAAACCGCGCTGAAACAAAGCTGCGCAGCAGCCCCGCGGTACCCTCGCTCACGAGGTCGTAGGGCTCGCATTCAGACACGACCGCGAGCCGCTCGTCGCTGACGCGCACGAGCCATCCGGAGTGGAAGAAGGCAACCTGCGCCCCCCGTAGCCTGCAGACCACCTCGCTCAGGCTCCCGGCGTCGCGCAAAATCGTCCGCAGATGTTCCGCTATGGCGTCTTGTGTGAGCTCGCAGTGGCTCGCTGCAAAGGCGTGCGTGCTGTCCCGACCTAGTCTCCATGCCCGATCGACGCACGCGAACCCGGATTGGCTCAGAAGCTCGCGACACGTGGCACGGAACAGCGTGAAGTCATGCTCCGGGACCTCAGGAAACACACCCGCCGTGAGCGCCCTGTCAGGCGCTTGCTCGGCAAGCCGAGCGCGATGTCGTCGCTTCCAAGAGGCGAACGTCAGGCGCTCGAAGCCCCATGCCGCGAACAGCTCCTCCTGCCAGGCCTGTAGCGCAGAGCCAGCTACGACGAGCGTGAGGTCTGCGTCGACTTGGGCTGCTATGCCGCTGAGCCGGACGACGTCGCGTTCCCGCAGCCATTGCGCGCGGATGACGAGGATCTCTCGGATACGCTCGGCGGCGAGCCAGACGATCGCGCGGCGCCAAAGCTGGGTTGATGCGCCGAGGCCGTCGGCTCTTCGTTCAAGGTCCTTGCCGAGCCCTTCCAAGATGGCGCGTGCGATGTCTTCGGACGAGTGGTATGACGGTGCCGCTCGCACGACGATGCGGCCCTCCCGCAGGTCGCCGAAACGGAGTAGCGACTCGTGGTGGCTGCGCGAGTCAGATCGGTCGAGGACGACGCGCAACCGCGAAGGGGAGACCTCAAGCACGTCGACCTCGCGCCGGTTGCTGAACCCCTAGAAGCCTGAACGCGTTCTCGGCGACGTCGGCGTCGACATTGGCTCTCCCGGCGTCCGTGCAGATGTCGAGCGCAGTCACGACGAAGTTCGTCCAGTTGCGCAGCGAACCGTGCGCAAACCGGCGGTCGACGAGCTTGAGCACTTCAGGCGGAGAACCGGCGATGACAGGATGAAAGCGCGGCATGAGTTGTGCAACCACCCGGGGCGGGAGGGCCTTAAACTCGACGACTCGGTGCAACCGAGACCGCAGCATCGGCTGTGAGCTGAGCACCTTCCAGCAGCCATTCCCTCCGACGAGCAGGAGAGCGAAGCGCGTCTCTTCGTCGTCGTGGAGATGCCGGAGGATCTCTATGCCTTCGGCCTTGAGCCGTTGCGCTTCATCCACGACGAGCGTCAACGGCCTGTCGGCAAGCTCTCGGATCAACGCGCGTTCGAGTTGATTGCGGTTTCCCCGTAGAAGTAGTCCGCCGGTGACCTTCTCTAGAAGGGCCTCCACGAGGCCGCGATACGTCATGCCCCACTGGCAGTCGAGCCGGATGACCTCGCGATCGATCGTCTGCGTGGCGGCACGGACCGCAAATGTCTTCCCGTTGCCGGCTGCACCGTAGAACGCGCCCATTGCGTCGCGAGCGATGCAGTCAGCTACCGCCCGCTGGGCGAGTGCGAAGGCCGGTGTCTGCAGGACGGCAGCACCCTCAAGTCCGAGATGGTGGAGCGCATTGGGCGTAAGCGGGGCCACTGGCTAAAACGCCTCTTCGTCGACGTCGAGATTCAGCAGGTCGGGGAACTCTTGAGCGGTCCCCGCGGCCTCATCGTCAGCCCCAGCTCCTTCTACGGCGCCCTGATCGGGGTCGAAGTATTCGTAGCCCTGGTCACGCATCCGCGCGATGAGCTCAACGTCCGCGTCGCGGCGGGCGCGGTTCATCGCACGGCGGGAGGCTCTTCGACCCGAGACGAACGCTGCGCGACCGTCCGCGTTCCAGTCACTCTGCCTGCTCGCACGGCAGATCAACTCGTCGCCGAGGTAGACGTCCACATATCGCGGCTCGTGCAGGGCGGCTCTGACCAACACGGTCCGGTTGCGGAGGCGATGCAGCGCAGTCGGGTGCGAGTAATAGCCCTTGTTGATCTCGATGCCGTAGGGGCCGACCTGGCGTTCGACAGGCTCCAGCATCATCCACCGCAAGGCGTCCTCATCGGGAACGACCAGCGGAGTGTCCTCTGCGTTCCAGTCGGTCAATGGTGACTCGCCATCGAGCGCAGTATGCGTCGAGGCATTGTGCCTGATGGTGAACTGCCGGTAATCCTCAACCAACTGTTCAAAGAGCGGTGGCAAAAACCCCCTCGGTCGGTGGTGCTGACCGTCGTAGTCGCGCGCAGCGTCCGAATAGAACGGCGTGGCGCTTAGCCAGGTCGTGTCGATTGTCCTGTGGAGCCGTTCGATGATGCCATTGAGGTACGGCGCGTATGCCCGGACGGTTCGAGCTGCGCCCCCCATCAGCAATTGGGCTTGGGCGACTCGTGTACCGGTGAACTCAAGCCCTTTGTCGGACTGCAGTATCTCCGGCCGGCCGCAGAACGGTTGGCCGTCCGGATCGGGAAGCACTGCTCGCCTCAAGGCCGCCAGCACCGTCGCCTGTGTGGGCTGCAAGCTCAGCCCCCATCCGGTGATTGCCCGGGTCCGGGCGTCGATGAAGTTTGTGGCCCAAGGGCGGCGTGGTCGGCTTCCGCGCGTCGGGCGAACCAGGCAGTTCAGTTGGGTGTGATCAGTAATCCACAGTTGATTTCGGTATTCCCAGCGTGTTACGAGGTTGAGCTCTTGTGACCGACGCGCGGCAACGCCCTGCTTCACGTAGGCGCGGTCAGCGTCGCTTAGGTGAGCTGCGACGGCTCTCTGGAGTGTGCGCAGAGAAGGCACCGGGACCCCCTCTGCAACGAGAGCGCGATGAACTGCTGCCGCGTTGCCGTGGTGCAGCGCAAACAACGCAAGGTGGCGTTCGGTGACCGTGAAGTGGGGGCGCTCGTTCTTCGGTGGAGCACCAGCACTGACCCACCGCCACACGGATCGCGGACTTGCGTCTAAAACGTCAGCGGCGAGCCGGACGTACGACGAGCTCAATGCGCCGTCGCGCTCGCGCGCGTGAAGCAGAGCCGCAACAACGGCATCAGGTGTCGGACCATTAGTTAGCATGGCTGCCTCCGATGGTCTCGCGCGTGCCCGTCGCGCCCGCGAAGAAGCTGCGCGCCGGCGCCGACAGCAGGATCACCCGGATGCCGGCGAATGCGGCTCCGTAGGTCTCCCGGGCTCCCGACAGCTGGCGCGCGATTTGGTCGTTCAGGTTCACCTCGGAAATGAACCCGGGAATCCCGGATTTCAGCTCATCCGCCATCACCTCACCGCTTTCGACGTTGCGCCACACGAGGTCGAGGCAGGAGCCCGGCACCGCGACTTCGGCTCCGACGAACAGCCACTCGGCGGCGGGCGCGAACAGCCGAAAATAAACCGAGGCGCAACTACACAGCCATTGCCAAGCTGCCTGCCGCGGTGTCGTCGGGGCTTGGAGAACGGCGTGAGCCCGCACCGCTGCCGAGACGGTCGCGAAGTCCGGCGTTCTCAAGCCCTCGGCGCAGAGTTGGCCGATGATCTCGTGCGCGGCCAGCCCGACCAACGCAGGGTTGAAGGGCCCAGTCCGGCGGTGAGTGCGTCTGCGAGCTACGCGTCGATTGGATGGCGGACGCTGGCTGGGTTCGGAGTCATTTCCGCTGTCTTCCATTCGGTGGATGACAGAGGACCGCGGTTTGTGTGGCAACCGAGTTTCGTGAGCCGTAGTCGGGCGTTCTGAGAAGCTGAGTTGGCTGCTGTCTACAGGGGATCGGGCCTCATGCGAGCCGTGAGTAATCACGGCTCCCCCGTGATTTCTCACGCAGCCTCGCTTGAAAGCGCCTGCCGCAGCTCCCCGAGGACGGTCCAGACTGCAGGCGCGTTCGCTCGGTTTCGCACGACATCGCGGCCATGCCGCGTCAGGCACCAGACCGTCGCGCGCTTCGACTTCCTGCCCTTTGCGGTCCGCACGATGTAAGGCGGCCTTGCCTTCGTGGGTCGTGCAAGTAGCCCTAGCACCTGGCCTAGCGACGTGTCATCGACGCGAGCGGCGTGGCTGATTTCAGCGCGAGTGGCGCGCCCGTTGTAAAGGGTCAGGAGGATTCGCCACTGGACCTCAGTGAGACCCGCCGGCCGGCTCTGTGCAGCTGCGCTCAGTACCGCATGCAACTGCTGCACGGGTGATGAGCCGGAGACGGGTCGGTGCGGCGAGCTCACCTGCTGATACTGCACCCGAGGACGGACCAGAAGCGATCCAGGGCACGGAGTCCTGCGAGATCCGATGTTTGTCAGCGTGCGCAGGTCCCCCCTCTGACCTCGTGATCCGCTAACCGAGGAGGTGCCAAGGGAAGACGTGAAGCGCCTTCGCAGTCTCTGCCTCTGTTCCGACGCGAGCGTGCACCCGTGCCATCGGAACCCGGTATGCCTTGGCTAGGAGCTGCTCGGCGCGCATGACAGCTAGGCCCGCGAGGGTGCGTCGCACCTGATGCGGGAATCGCTCCGCCTCAAGCAGCATTCGCACGCGCCACGCCTGTTCGGCGGCTTCGTCATGGCAGCCGTGAAAGTACGCGTCTACGAGCCGCAGTACGGGAGGAGCGATGACGTCGGTCCAGCCATTCTGATCGGCGAGGAGCGAGTACAGATCGTCTAGCGCGGCGCCCGCTGGAACGTTTTCGTGCCCCACGGCCGCCGCAAGTGCGAGTTCTCGCCTCCCGCGCGAGAAGTTCCGCCGAGCGGATGCGGCGACGAATGGATTTCGGCCTCTCCCCATGTAGCGACACTGCCCTCAGTCTCAGTGGCGTGCAGAGTTCTCGCTTAGGGGCAAAGCCCCTCCGTGGGGTAGGAGCGTTCAGCTCAGCAGGTTCAACCCGGTTAGCGCGCCCATTCGATTTGCTATAGAGATGCGCTGCCGCCGCCGCGGCGACGTCGAGCGGGGACGGGGAGGCCGACGCGCTGTGCCCAATGCGCGACTCCGCCACTGCGGACGATCGCGCACCGGAGGTCGCTTCGACCGTCGAGGTCGAACTCAAGCAGCGTCGGAAACTCGCTTCGGCCTGCGCAAAACGCCCGCAGCTCGGCCTCTATGACTTCGGTCCGCCAGCGGTACGGACCACGCGCACCGCGCCTTCGCGCGGCCCCCAGAAGATGACGGCCAGCTCCACGGCCCATATTCGGACAATGCGCCGGCCACGAAACCTCGCACGAATCTCCGATCGGGGCGGACGGAGCACTGCCGCGCCGAACTGCGCTTGCGCCGGGCAGTCGAGCGGGGTTGACTAACCGGCGTGCGGTGCTCGAAGCAATCGGGTGGGCCTTGCGACCACAGAGGCGTCGTATCGCATCGACGGCTAGCGAGAGCCCGGCCGCGCCCGGGCTCTCGCTACACCTGTCGCTGCCATTCCAGCCACGGGCCATCAATGCGCCGCGTTTCCTACCCGTCGCACACCGGTATCGAGGGTTTCTCCAGCTTTTTCCCAGAGACCGATGCGACGGTTTCGCGCAAAGGCTCCGCGGTCCAGGGGCAAATGCGGAGGAAGTCGTCGAACCCGCGGCGATACGGAGTCCGAACTGGCGGTTGCTCGGCTATCAGGTAGATGATGCAGGCCGCCGTGACAGCCGGCGCCACGCCGGCTACTCCTTCAATCCAAAGACACGTGACGCCTAGCTCTGGCATGGGCTCCGACGTCTTCGGCATGACTCGCTCGACGGTCGTGAACGCCCAGGCGCATGCCAGAGGCCTCTCGCGTTGCACCGTTGCGACGAGCCATTCTTCGAATTCGTCCGCCGGCCCGGTGGGGGCCTTGCGAAGGGTCGTCAGGCCGGTCGAGGTGAGACACACGAGCAGAGGCACGAACTCCCAGTCTTCGCCTTCGCGGCACGGGGGACATGCTTTGAACTCCTCGTCCACGACTCTGACGAGTTCATCCATGACGAGCGCGCGCCGGTCACGGTCGGATGCGTTGTCCGCTGCGCGGTCCGTGCCGCGGCCTGAAAGAGGCAAAGAGATGACGTTGGATGGATTTGTGTTGGTCATGTCCAACTACTGCCACCGGTCCAAAGCGTTACGAGCAAATCTCGCTTGGGAGTCGCGGTATGCGATGCCGGACCGCTCAGCCCTGCTGGTGCATGGGGATGCGGGCTGGGGAGGCCGAGGACCTCTGGAGCTTTGGCGGTTGTGGGCCTACCGCTCGACGAATACGGGCTTCCCGTCGCGGATGACAAGCCGCCCTAGGAGCTCGCCGTCGCCGGCTTCGGCCGCCTCATAGAGCTCATCCCGGTCCCCGACCGACACGGCGAGGACCGCGACGTAGGGGTCAGAGTCTGCGCCGGTCTGAGGCGACATCGCCATCCAATCGCCGTTACTCGTTAGTGCGTAGATGAAGCGCTCTTGAGGCGAGATGTTTGCGGAATGCGGCATGTCTGCTCCTTACGGTCGTTTTGTCGAGGATTCGTCACGGTGCGGAGTCACGACCGATATTTCGCTTTGGGGGCTCGGCCTGCGGACGATGCGTCCAGTGCTCAGGTCGTGCCTTGAACTGCGCTTGCCACCAGTCGGACACGACGGAACCATTCAGAACGAGCGAGGACCGGTCCAGATCACGCACGCCACGCCCTGAAAGGAGATCCGGATGAGCGTCAAAGACGAGGTGGCTCTGAAGGAGCTCTCGGCTCGAACCACGATTACTGTGGGCGAGGCCGCAGCCATTCTGGGCATCGGTCGTACGGCCGCTTACGAGGCGGCCCGGCGTGGTGAGATACCAACCAGACGACTTGGACGCAGACTTGTCGTGCCGGTCCCCTGGCTACTGAACTGGCTGGAGGGGAGATAGATATGCGCGGGCACATTCACAAGCGAGTCCATACGTGCCGCGACGGAAGCCGGACCACTCGTTGGTACGTCGTCATTGAGATTGATCGTGGTCTCGATGGGCGTCGTCGTCAACAGTGGCATGGTGGCTTCTTCACGCGCCGCGAAGCGGAGGTTGCCCGCGCACGGCTCATCACCGACGTACACGCCCACCGCTATGTCGCGCGTACCCGACTGACCCTCGAAGAGTGGGTCCGCCAAACCTGGATTCCGATGATCGGAACGCGGGTCAAGCCGACTACCGTCCACGGCTACCGCCAGATGATGGAGGACTACATCCTTCCGGCGCTAGGAGCAAGACCCCTTCAAAAGCTAACGACACTTGAAATCGACAGTCTTTACGCGCAGATGATTCGCGGCGAGGCGTCCCGACACCCGCTGAGCCTGAACACGGTGACGAACGTTCATCGCGCCCTCCACAAGGCTCTGGCCGATGCCGTGGACGCCGGACTAGCCGTCGACAACGCGGCCTCGCGGGCAAAGGCGCCCCGGCCTGCTCGCATTCAGAGTCCCCGAGTCTCGGCATGGACGCCCGCCGAGGTGGCCGCCTTCTTGGATGCGATTGCCAGTGACCGTCTCTCGGCTGTATGGCGGCTGGCGGCCATGACTGGAATGCGTCGCGGAGAGATCCTTGGGCTCCGCTGGCAGGACGTCGATTTCGACCGCCGACAGCTATCGGTACGCCGCGCGTTGGTTGAAGTCAACTACCGCGTCGTCGAGTCGACCCCCAAGGGCCGTGAAGCACGAACGGTCGATCTCGACTGGAGCACAGTCGATGCCCTGGCACATCACCGCCTCACCCAGCGGGAGGAGGCGCGCGAGTGGGGAGATGCGTACGAAGCTACCGACCTCGTCGTCGCGTGGCAGAACGGCTCCCACATCCACCCGCAGACGTTCACTCGCATGTTTCAGACCCTAATCAAGTCGGTGGGGCTGCGCAGAATCAGGCTCCACGACCTACGTAGAACGCATGCCACGACCGCGATCCTGGCCGGAGTGCCCATTACGACGGTCAGCGAACGCCTTGGGCACCAGAGTCCGACCTTCACCCTCAGGCAATACGCCCATGCACTGCCCGGCATGCAAGCACCGGCAGCGGCCGTCGTAGCGCACGTGATCCGCGACTGTGGTCGGCAGGACGATGAGGCGGGCATCGCTCGCGAGCTGCGGCAACCCGGTCTGAGGACCATCGACCGCGGGTCCGAGTATCAGCGCCTGATGTCGCTGTTCCTCTCGTGCGTTGAGCAGGTGCGCTCTACTGAGCAACTCGGCGCTGCGACAGGAAGTATCTAACCTCCCGACGGCTCGCGCCGAACAAGCCTTACTCTCCGGCGCGGACCAGCCGATGGCCCTGGAGCCTAACTCCTTGCCGTGCTAGCGCCTCCTGCCAGCCAAGCCTGGTCCCAATGCGCTCCGGTTCGGAATAGAGACCCGCCCGCACCTCGGCTCGCGTTAGGCGCATAAACCGTTCGCGAGCTGGATAGTCGTCCGCGACAAACAGCTCCTTTCGATGCAAGATCGGCGGGTTCGCGAGGCTGCCATAGTCTCGATAGTCGCTGTGAAGCGACTGCAGGTCGACGCTGTATGCGGACGCCAACGCGGGATGGGGGTCCGAGTCAAACGCCGGATACGCCAGGTAGGACAGCACGGGACGATCCCGGCGAAACTTGATGAGCGTTGCTTCGTCAATCGTCCCTAGAACCGCTCGCGCGCACCCGTCCAAAACCCTCAGAACCGGAACTAGCCGCTCGACTGCGGACACGTGGACGTACAGAGCGTCCCTGGTTAGCTTCCCTACGGGCGCCGACTGCAGCGCCTCCTTGACGCGATCGTGGTCGGCGATCCCGAACAATACGCGATCGGCCTGAGCGCACCCGGCCTTATAGCTGCCGAAGAAGTCCTTGATGTCGTGCTGCAGGTCGTTCGGCAGCGCACCAATCCGTGGGCGGCGCCCAAACCTCGACAGCGCCATGTACACGAGCAGGTCGTCGCTCCGCGCCATGCGGACGCGATCCCACCGCTCGTCACCGGTCACGCGCCTGATGACCGAGAATGCATTCCGGACGGACCCCAGCTCCGCCTCAAGGGGCGCGAATTCGGTGAGTTCGGCTCCCCTCGGAAGACGTCCCCGCTCTTCGAAGAAGGCGATCAGCGGCGTCATCAGTGCCTCGTTTTCAGCAAGGAGAACAGTCGACCGCGGCGGAAGGGTTCGACGTACGCGCCGCAAAAGAAACCGCTGCTCCTCTAGCTCAGACCGGAAGATGTAGAAGATCCCGGGCGCCGCCGCGGTCACACCACGCTCCAGCGTGGACTCGATGAATGTCCTCAGCGTGGCCTGCGTGAAGAACTTCTGAAACGTCCCGGTCGACGTGATCACTCCGTCGCCATGCTGGACGCCCTGAACATCCTTAGCCTCATTCTCAAGGCGCGCCGACACGACAAGGAGCTGCTCGCTCAGGGTCCATGCGCGGCGAAGCACCTCCGCCCGCTCGCGAGCGTCCTCGATTACGTTAATTACGTAGCCAAGATTCGTCACGTCCGCCGGGCCAGTCACTGGCTCGGGGCGATAGACCGGGTCGTAGCCGACGCACTTGATCCCCTGCCTCGTGAGCCTCTCGACGTCTCCGCCGCGCCCACAGCCATAGTCAAGGACCGTAGTCTCGTTTGTGATGAGGCCATCCTCGATCGCCCGCGCGACCGGCCTAGAGAGCAGGCTCCGCCCGAGAGCCGTCTTGTGGCGCTGAATCACGCCCGCCATACCGTCGAACGATATGAATGGTTGCGGCGCGAAGAGATCGCCAAACCGCGCGATGCGCTCAGAGGCGGACGAATGCGTTGCAGATCAGCGGCTTTGGCTTCGCGCCGGTCACACCGGTTCGCCGGGGGAACAGGTGCAAAGCTCCCGGCGGCTTCGTGGTAGTTGCGTGGCCCGGGCGGCGAGCTGTCGTCAGATGAGCATCGGGAGAACCGCTGCAGTGCTTGCGGCCTATCGCCATGCCAGAGGAAGCCTAAACCGCTTCGTGCCGTTGAGGAGCTTGAGCTCGTCGAGGGCGACCGGCCCCACCCTCAGGTCGGGGAGGTAGCACTCGCCGACAGCAAACTCGAAACCCCCTGACGAGCGGCTGGCACGAAGGTAGACCGGGACGACCTCGATGTCAGCCGGGACGTAGTCGATGAGCCCCATCACCGGGTAGACCAGCTTGTGTTTGGCAAGCGGAGCAGCCGTCTGCTTGGCCTCAAGCACGAACAAGACATCCTTGCCACCGCGCCTCCCCACGAACACGCCATCCACTTGAACCTGGCCGCCGAGATGCTCCAGCTGCGATTCATAAGCCGAGTGCGGTCGAAACTTGAAGTTGGCCACGGAGCTGCCTGTCGCCGGCGCAGCGAGGGGCTCGACGTCGTCAAGGTTTAGCGCCGCGCTCATGAGACCTGAAGCGAACGCCAAGTTCACGAGCGTCGTCTCCGACGGCTGGACGACAGAGAAGCCGAATAGCGAGCGAAGGCTCGCGGGAGACAGGAAAGTGCCCGCGGACTCCACCGCCATATCCTCGTCGTCGAACAGGAAGAAGTCGCGAACGTCCGCGACCTGGACGAGCGCGAAGCGCGTGACGCCGCCGCCGGCGGCACCAAGGCGCAGCACCATGACGTTGGCCTCTTTCATATAGGCGGGTAGGCGCCCCCAGTGATCAAGCGAGATGTGCTCCGGAGTCTTGCCCGCGGCCTTGAGGTTGTGTGCCGCGATGTAGTCCCTGAAAGGCCCGGCCTCGTATACGGGCTGGCCGCTCACGGCTAAGGCGTCAAGAGCGGGCTTGAAGAGCTCGGTCTGCGCAGCCACGGGGGTAGCTGCTCACAGGTGGCACATCTGGCAGGGCATTGTGTCGTCCTCGGCGTCGAGGATCTCGCCAAGAACATCGACGAGCGGCCGGTTCGGGCGCGCTCGCGCCTCCCGTGCCATGGCCTCGTTGTGCTGCTTCACGATGTCATCCCTGCGAGCGAGCAGGTCCCGCAGGCTCTCGCCTTGGGACCACGTGAACTTTCGGTCGCTGGCCTGCTTCTCGTAGTTGACCTTGTCCTCGTACGCAATCGCTTGCTCGAACAGGTCGGGATGCTCGTCGGCGAGTCGAACCCATTCGTACTTCCGCTGAAAGAAGCAAAAGAAGCAGCCCGATCGGCTTCGCCACTCGTAGTAGGTGGGCAGTCCGACCCCGGCTTCATCAAGGATGCGGAAGACGTCCTCCTTGACGAGGCCAGCCTCCTTGAACGGGAAGATTGGCGTGATGTTTGGCTTATGCGAAACGTACCCGTCGCGATCTTCGTCGGCGCGAATAGCGATGTACGTGTAGGTCGGGTCGTCGCCGATCCACGCCTCTAGCGGCTTGATCTTGAGGTTCTTGGTGCACCAGCGCATCTGAGGGGAGGGCAGCGCCCCGCCGTAGACCCAGAGCCAGTGGTCGAAGTCTCGGTCGGCGTTCAGTCGTTCGATGCGCTTCCCGAGCACCGTCTCAAGTCGTGTCAGGTACTCGTACGTCTCGGGTAGCTCGCGGCCCGTATCGCAGAAGAAGTACTCCATCTCGGGGATTTGGTCGCGCAGGTAGATAGCGAGTGCGGCGCTGTCTTTCCCTCCGGAGATGCCTAGAACATGCCGTGCGTTGTTTGTGCTCATCGTTTGGCCTCACGTAGGTGCGGTTTCGAAGCTGCTGGTGAAATCGTGCGCTTGAGCATGCGGTCTGCAAGCAGGGCGAGCAGCATTTGCTCCGGAGTCGTGCCTAGAGCCGGCTCGGAGCCTTCAAGCAGCTCGACGAGCAGCCCTTCGAGCCGCCCCGCAGCGCTCTCGTCGTAGCTCACGAGCTCGGCTGTCTCTGTCCCGTCTGGGGAGGTCACGGTAACGCGTCTCGTTACGAAGCCGGTGCGCATAGCGGGCAAGTCCTGATAGTGAAGAACTTCGAGGCGCCTGAACCACCGTGCCCGGTCGACCAGAAGGACTTCGAACTTCTCGACGTCGTGGTCCGACCAGTTGCTCGGAGGCCGCTCGGCGATAGAGAGCGCCAACGCCTCCAGCCAGTCCATGTCGTCAAGGCCTTCATCCGACGCGGTCATGAGAAAGCCACGCATCCGGGGGTCGATCACCTGGCGAACGAGATGACGAGCGCGTGCCCGGAGGTCCTCGCGGAGGTCAGCCTCGGCCGGCACGGCGAACGCATCACGCAGGAGCGTTCGGATGTCGTCGAGGAGGCGGTCGTACGCTCCCCCAA
>Ga0209810_1003716_pt1 | contig 15637 bp, 13 predicted proteins | sample Coa_R1_7_FD_187159 | JGI IMG/M metagenome (GOLD analysis project Ga0209810, IMG submission 187159) | Surface soil microbial communities from Centralia Pennsylvania, which are recovering from an underground coalmine fire - Coalmine... | ecosystem: Environmental > Terrestrial > Soil > Unclassified...
GTTTTGATTTAGGATAAGTATTTTGATATATTTCATTGAATAATCTTTTGAATTCTCCTTCGTGTGGGGTGAGCACCGCGGCCGCTTCGCGGCGAAGCGCGCGGGCGAGGTCCGGCCGTCGACCGGCGAAGCTCGTCAGCACGTCGGCGTCGAGCACGGCGGCGGCAGGGCTTGAGAGGGCGGCAAGCGTTTGCGCGCACGTCCCCTCGCCGACGCCGAGACCGGGTCCGAGCACGACGGCATTGCGACGGCGATCGGAAAGGAAGGCGGCGAGTTCCTCCGCGCCGTCCACCGGCCGCACCATGATCGCAAGATTCGCCGCCGCATTGACGGCAAGCGCCTCGCGCGGGCTCGCAAGGGTGACGAGCCCCGCGCCGGCGCGCAGCGCACCGCGCGCGGCGAGCCGCGCCGCGCCGGTGGCGGAGATCCCCCCGGAAACCACGACCGCGTGGCCGCGCGCATATTTGTGCCCTTCCGGTCGCGGCCGCGGAAACGAGGCATGCCAGAGCGCCGGCGTGTTGACGAAGGTCTTCGGCCTAATCGTCTCGAGCACGCGCGCGGGAATGCCGATGTCGGCGACGTCCAGCGCACCGCAATAGGACCGGCCGGGCATGAGCAGGTGTCCGGTCTTGCGGCGGAAGAAGGTGACCGTGCGGGTCGCCTTGACCGCGGCCCCCATCACCGCGCCGCTCGTGCCGTTTATGCCGCTCGGAAGGTCGACGGCGACGACCGGCGCGCCGCGCGCGTTGACCGCCTCGATCATCGCGCGCGCGAGGCCGCCGACGTCACGGTCGAGGCCGGCGCCGAACAAGGCATCGACGACGAGATCGCATGCGGCAAGGGCTTCCGGTTGGGCCTGCTCGACCTTGCCCGGGAAGCGAGCGCGCGCACGGGCCGCATCGCCGGTCAGCCGGCCCGCCTCGCCGACGAACAGCAGCCGCACGTCGCGGCCCGCGGCGAGCAGGTGGCGCGCCGCCACGAAGCCGTCCCCGCCGTTATTGCCGGGTCCGGCCACCACCGCCACGCGGGCGGCGGGCGCGAGGCCCAGGGCGGCATCGGCCACCGCGCGGCCGGCCTTCTCCATCAGCTCCAGGCCCGGAGTTCCGGCGGCGATGGTGAGCCGGTCAGCCTCCGCCATTTCAGCGGTGGACAACAATTCGATCATGGCGCGAAGAAACGAGCATCGCCCGCCGCGGCGGCCGACGCAAGCAGGCCCGCGCCGTCGGATTCAACCGTGACCCGGCAGCGGCGCATGGCGGACGCTCGCCTCGGCGCGGATGCGGGGGCGTCGGACGCCGGCCGCTGGTCAATTGCTGGGCAGAATGCTTAATTGACAGGCAGCGAATGCCGGGCAGGGCTGGCGCCGCGGTCGGAGAATTCATTTAACGCATTGTTTTGTCGGATCTATCGGCGGTCGGCCGGGTTGGCACGGGACCTGCTAACCGGTGGCGCGGCTCTCCGGACCGATCAGGCGGCGGGCTTCGGGGGAAATGTTCAAGGAGAGCGCATGAAGAAGATCGAAGCCATCATCAAGCCTTTCAAGCTCGACGAAGTGAAGGAGGCGTTGCAGGAGGTCGGGCTCCAGGGCATCACCGTCACCGAGGCCAAAGGCTTCGGACGGCAGAAGGGGCACACGGAGCTCTACCGTGGTGCCGAATACGTCGTCGACTTCCTTCCCAAGGTGAAGATCGAGGTCGTGCTCAGCGACGAGATGGTGGACAAGGCCATCGAGGCGATCCGGCGCGCCGCGCAGACTGGCCGGATCGGCGACGGCAAGATATTCGTGTCCAACATCGAGGAAGCCATCCGGATCAGGACGGGCGAATCCGGAACCGACGCCATCTAGTCAGAACCGCGCGAGCGCCGCGCGGACACTCCAACCATAAAGGGGAAATGCAGTCCATGACCACCGCCAAAGATGTCATGAAGATGATCAAGGACAATGACGTCAAATATGCCGATTTCCGCTTCACCGACCCGCGGGGCAAGTGGCAGCACGTCACGTTCGACATCTCGATCATCAACGAGGAGACCTTTGCAGAGGGTCAGATGTTCGACGGCTCCTCGATCGCCGGCTGGAAGGCGATCCACGAGTCGGACATGAACCTCATGCCGGATCCCTCGACCGCGAGCATCGATCCGTTCTTCGCCGAGACCACGCTGTCGCTCATCTGCGACGTGCTCGAGCCGACCACCGGCGAGCCCTACAACCGCGACCCGCGCGGCATTGCCAAGCGCGCGGAGGGCATGGTCCGGTCGATGGGCGTGGGTGACACGATCTATTTCGGGCCGGAAGCCGAATTCTTCGTCTTCGACGACGTCAAATATGCGGCCGAGCCCTACAATACCGGCTTCAAGCTCGACTCGATCGAGCTGCCGGTCAATTCCGACACCGAGTACGAAGGCGGCAATCTTGGCCATCGCATTGCGACCAAGAAAGGCTATTTCCCCGTGCCGCCGCAGGATTCCGCACAGGACATGCGCTCGGAAATGCTGGGAGCGATGGCGCGCATGGGCGTCAAGGTCGAGAAGCACCATCACGAGGTCGCCTCCGCCCAGCACGAGCTTGGCATGAAGTTCTCGCCCATGGTGCAGATGGCCGACCAGCTCATCATCTACAAATATTGCATCCAGCAGGTGGCGCAGATCTACGGCAAGACCGCGACGTTCATGCCCAAGCCGGTCTATGGCGACAACGGCTCCGGCATGCACTGCCACCAGTCGATCTGGAAGGACGGCAAACCGGTGTTCGCCGGCAACAAATATGCCGATCTCTCCGACACCTGCCTCTCCTACATCGCCGGCATCATCAAGCATGCCAAGGCGATCAACGCCTTCTCCAACCCGACGACGAATTCCTATAAGCGGCTCGTTCCTGGCTTCGAGGCGCCGGTGCTGCTCGCCTATTCGGCGCGCAACCGTTCCGCCGCCTGCCGCATCCCCTACACCACCAATCCCAAGGCGAAGCGGGTCGAGGTGCGCTTCCCCGATCCCATGGCCAATCCCTATCTCGCCTTCGCCGCCATGGTGATGGCCGGCCTCGACGGCATCAAGAACAAGCTCGATCCCGGCCCGGCGATCGACAAGGATCTGTATGATCTCCCGCCGTCCGAGCTGAAGCAGATCCCGACCGTATGCGGCTCGCTGCGGCAGGCGCTCGAAGAGCTCGACAAGGATCGCGCCTTTCTCAAGGTGGGCGGCGTGTTCGACGACGACTTCATCGACAGCTATATCGACCTCAAGATGCAGGAGGTCATCCGCTTCGAGCACACGCCGCATCCGGTCGAATTCGAGATGTATTACTCGGCGTGAAGCCGCTGCCGTTCTCCGCGGCGCCGACGCAAAACGACGGGCGTCCCTTGCGGGACGCCCTTCGTTTTTTGCGGCCTGAGGCGGAAAAACCGCTCTCCGTCATGGCGAGCGCGCGCGCCAATTGTTCCCCGTCATTGCGAGCGCGAAGCAATCCAGAATTGGGCAGGGCTACACGGTACGCCGCCCGCCCATCATGTGCTGCACCGCCCGCCTGGATTGCTTCGGCGGCTCCGCCGCCTCGCAATGACGGAGGCCATGGCGGAGGCGGCGCCCCTGCGGGGCAGGAGAAGGAGGCGGCGACCCGGTCCGCCCCGATCACCCGCTAGATCAGGTCGGCGAGGAGCTTCGCCGCGCGGACGTCGCCGTCGGCCTCGACATCGCGATAGGCCACGGGACGTTGCAGCTCCGCGACCATCGCGGCCGCGATCGCGTCCGCATCGGCCGTCGCGTAATCCATGCAACGCCCCGCCCCGTAGCGTTCCAGCCGATGGCGCACGTGCACGTTCTGCTCGAAATGATGACGCAGCGGAAAATAGAGGAACGGGACCCTGGCCGCGGTCAATTCCATGCAGGTGGTAAGGCCGCCCTGCACCAAGGCGATGTCGCAGGCGGCAAGATGCAGGTGGAGGTCGGGCACATAGCCGCGCAGCTTCACTCCCGGGACCCGAGGAAGCTCGCGCGGATCGATGCGCGGACCGGCGACGACCAGGAAACGCAATTCCGGACAGCGGCGACGCACCGTCGGGACTGCTCCGAGAATGCGTTTGAGCAGCGAGGTGCCCACACCCGAGCCGCCCACGGTGACGACGCAGATCTTCTCGCCGTCCGGGTAGCCGAGCCGCCGGCGCAGCGCGCGCCGGTCGGCGATCTCCTGCGGATCGATGCCGGTGATGTAACCGCAGAACTGGAAGTGCTTCTCGGTCCAGCCACGGATATTCGGGAGACCGGGACCGAAGGTGCCCTCGACAATGTCTTCGGGATTGCCCACGAAGATCGCCCGGTCACGCACGCGCGGGTAGCGCTCCACGTGCTCGATCATTTCGGCGTTGTAGTCCGCGGTGAGATAGGCTTCGCGGTCGCCGCCTTCGGGCATCGGCATGTAACCGACGAAATCCGTGAACCACGCGAGGGCACCCCGCTTCAATTCGGGATGCTCGTGCCAGAAATGGTCGACCTCCCAGGACTCGTCGGCGATCACGAGATCGTATTGCTCCTCTTCCACGACTTCCTGGAACAGCATGAAATTCGCGACCAGGATTTCGTCCATGCTGCGCAGCGCCTGGAACACGTGCAGATCGTGCTCGCCCGCCTCGCTCTCGATATGGCGCGACTCGCTCACGAGCAGCCGGCTCGCGGGATGTACGGACTCGCCCGCATGCTCGATGAGCGCGGTCACCGGACTCTGGGCAAGCCAATCGATCTTCAATTCCGGCCGCATCGCGCGCAGCCTGCGCGCGATCGCCAAATCGCGCCGGCCGTGGCCGAGTCCAATCGGGGAAGACAGGTAGAGCACCCGGTTGCGGCGCCCCAGCCCTCGGCGCAGCACCGCCGGCGCGGCGATGCGACCCGTGGCGCGGTCGGCGAAATCGCGAATGAGGAGATTCATCCGTACGGGATCGCGCGCGACCGGGATGTGGCCGGATCCCGCCAGGGTGACGAGCGGCGCACCGATCACCTCGGCGACACGCTTGCCCTTGTCGTAGGGCACCACTTCGTCCCTGTCGCCGTGGACGACCAGCGCAGGGCAGCGGATCGCGCGATAGACGTTCTCGCCGTCGTCCTGCGGGAGAAAATGGGCAAGGACGGTGTCGGTGAGGGTCGCGGCATCCGTCTCCGCGGCCCAACCGACTGCATCCTCGATCTGCTTGGTGGAATGAGGCTCGCTGAACGCCGTGCGGAAGAAGAACTCGGTGAACCCACGGTAGTCGCGCTGCCAGTAATGGCGGTTGAACTTCGCCCATCCCTCCTCGCTGTTCAGCCGCGCGAGAAAATTGGTTGCCGAACGGCCTGGGGTCGACGGCCCGAAGGGAGCCGCCGGCGCGACCAGCATCGCACCGAGGACGCGCTCGGGATGGCGCGCGGCGAGGATCGCGGCGAAATGGCCGCCGCGCGAAAGTCCGATGACGACCGCCCGCTCCGTGGCGGTCGCATCCATGACCGCCACCGCATCGGCCACGAATTCGTCGGTGCGATAGGCCTCCGCGCCGGCGGGCCGGTCCGACCGCCCGTTTCCGCGACCGTCGAAGGTGATCACGCGGTAATGCCGCGCGAGATAGGGGATCTGCGCCTTCCACAAACGCGAATGCACGATCGACCAGGTCGGCAGCAGGAGCAGCGTTGCGCCGCCGCTGCCGTGGACCTCGTAATAGGTCTTGACGCCGCCGCGCTCGACATAGCCCGTTCGATCCGGATGGCGGGCGCGCATCGTCGGGGTTCCCTATCGCGCTTCCTCGAAGGCGCGGATCACGGCCCCGAAGCGTCGCAGCGCGCGGCGGATCGGCATCCCCGCCTCCTCGAAACCGAGGAGCAACAGGGCCTCGCCGCCCACAAAGGCATTGCCCACGAGGCAGGCGACATCCTGCGCCTCGAGCATGCCGAATGACCCGAAACGAGCGACGGCCTCCTCGGCGACGCGGCCGAGCAAGGCGTACCAGCCCGCGAGCAGCTCCCGCACCGCGGCGGCAAACGCCGGCTTGGACCAGCCCGCGGCGATCATCTCCTGCAGAATCCGCACGTAGCCCGAGGCAAGATCGTCATCGAGATAGTCGCAGGCCTTCTCCCAACGCTTCCACAAGGGCAGATCGCTCCCGAACATCGCCCGCTGCCGCTCGAGCAGCCGCCGGTTCTGCTCCCTCAGCAGCTCCAGCACCAATGCTTCCTTGGAGCCGAAGTGATAGTGGATCTGGCTGAGCGGCGTGCCGGCCGCTTCCGCCACCCGACGCGTGGTGAACCCCGAATATCCCCATCGGCGCAGGCACAGCTCGGCCGCGCGGAGAAGTGCCGCGCGAGAAACCGAGTCGGATTTGGCCACAGCGGCCGCGGCTCGCAGCATGGGCACGCTCCTTTTCCTGCGCCGTTTCTCCTGCGTCGTCGGTTGACCCTCGGGCGCGCCGGCAGTAGTATTCGGTCGGTCGACCGATTTATATCACGTCGGTCAGGACGTCAATCCACGGCGGCCTCTTTCGCGGCGGACCGTCCTGCCACACGCGGAATGGGAGGTTTCCATGTCCAGGGTCATGGCTGTTTCTTACGGGTGCGTCGTCTACCTGTTCTTTCTTGCAATCTTTCTCTATGCGATCGGCTTCGTCGAGAACCTTCCCGTTCCGGGGATGAAGACGATCGACAGCGGCGCGGCCGAAACGGTCGCGGCCGCATTCGCCATCGACATCCTGCTGCTCGCGCTTTTCGCCGTGCAGCACAGCGTGATGGCGCGCCGCGGCTTCAAGCGATGGTGGACCAGGATCGTGCCGCCGACGCTCGAGCGCAGCACCTATGTGCTGGCGGCGAGTCTCGCTTTGGCACTGTTGATCTGGCAGTGGCGGGCGATCCCCGCGACGATCTGGAGCGTGGACAACGAGGCGGCGCGGGTCACGCTCATCGGATTGTCCTGGCTTGGCTGGGTCATGGTGCTGGTCGCGACCTTCCTTATCGATCATTTCGAGCTTTTCGGGCTCAAGCAGGTCGTCGATCATTGGCACGGACGGCGCCCGCAGCCGCCGACCTTCACCACGCCGGCGCTGTACAAGATCGTGCGCCACCCGATCTACCTCGGTTTCCTCTTCGCCTTCTGGGCGACGCCGCACATGACCGCGGGACACCTTCTGTTCGCGGTGGCGACGACGGGCTACATCTTCGTCGGCATCCTGTTGGAGGAGCGCGACCTGATGGCGCATTTCGGCGAGGACTACCGGCGCTATCGCGAGCGCGTGCCGATGATCTTCCCCTTCCCGATCCGGAGAAGCGGCCGCACGCCGCGGACGCGGCGGTCTCCGGCCTGAGGCCGGTGAAGTCGGGGGCGCTCATGCGCCCTCGCGCGGCGGCGCACGGATCCGTCTTGGCGCGGCGGCGAAGCCGCCGGAGCAATCCACGGTCCACGGGAGAGACGCGTCCGCGCCGAGGCGACCGTCCCGGGTCTCAACCGACGACAGCCGCGACGAGCAGCACGGCCAAAGCCCCCGCTCCCAGGCCCGCGGCGGTCATCAGCATGCGCCGACAGCGGCGCTTCGGGCCGTAGACGCCTGCGGCGCGCCGGGCCGCGATGAGCGCGGCGTCAAGTTCGGCCGCGGAGGAGAAGGGACATGCCAGGGCGACGCCCGCACTCCTGGCGCAGGCGTCGAGCGAGAGACCTGTGCCCGCCTCACGCCGATGACGACCGTGACCCCACATGGGGCGATCCTGCCCAAATGAGGTAAATGCGCGGTTGCCGGCAGCCGGCCTGACGGTTCTTGTGCCTTTCCAGGGGGATGGAGGGCGACGGCAAGACGATCCCGCCCGCGGCGGCGGAACGGGTCAGGCCGCGCTCTTGCGCTCCGGGAAGGGCACCACCGTGCTCGCGGCGGCCCGCTGCGCGACGATCGGCAGCGCCGGTTCTTCGCCGGCCATGACCAGGCGATTGCGGCCTGCCGCCTTGGCCTGATAGAGCGCCGCATCCGCGCGCAGCAGCAGCGCCTCGATATTCGTCACCGGCTCGTCGGAAAGGGCAGCGCCGATGCTGACCGTCGCCCCGATGCGGTGACCGGCGACGAAGGCGCCCGCGCCTTCGAAGGCCGCGCGCACGCGCTCGGCGATGCTCGCGGCCTGACCGCGGTCGGCAGGAAGAATGGCGGCGAACTCCTCGCCGCCAAGCCGCGCCACGACGTCGCTCGCACGCAGGTTCGCGTTCGTCACCTGCGCGAAAACGCGCAGGACCTCGTCGCCGACGGCGTGGCCGAACCGATCGTTGACGGATTTGAAGTGATCGATGTCGAACATCAACAGCGCGATCGGCTTCTGCCCGCCGAAGCGTCTGCACAGGCCGCGCGCGCTTTCGACGAAGCCGCGCCGGTTGAGCAACCCGGTGAGCGGATCGGTATTGGCGGCGCTGCGATAGACGTGGACATAGTGATCCTTGACCATCAACATCAGGATGAATGCGGTCCCGACCGCGTAGACGATCGTTTGCAACGCGAGGACCACGAGCCAGCTCTGGGTCGGTGCTTCGGGCAGGCCGATGCGGATGGCGAGCGGAGTGAGGAAAATGCCTGCATGCAGGGACGGCACGAGGATCGCGCCGACGCGCGAGCGCAACGATTGTCGCCGGTCGCGCCAGAATTCGAAAGCGATGCAGAAGGAATATGCCGCGACGACGACGGCGCCGAGCGCGATGCGCGCGCCGTCATGCGTGGCCAGGACGGGTATCCGCGATCCCGCAAGCCAGATGAGCGCGCCGGCGAAGTTGGCGAGCGACACCACCCGTCGACCGTGGAACAAACGCACGCCGTTCCAGATCATCCCGCAGGCGATCAGGATCAGCGCGCCGGGGATTTCCGGCGGCACGCTCGAGGCAAGGCCCGGAGCACTCCACAAGGCGAGCGAGAACGCGCCGGCAAGATAGGCCGCGCCCCACCAGGCGAGCGCCCGCACGCTGCGCTGCTGCAACCAGACAAGAAGCAGGAACAGGCCCAGCACCGCGGTGACGCAGACCGCCACCACCAGCAAAGTAGGCACGTCCAGTGCGCCGCCGGGCGCGTTACCGCTGATCATGCGTGCGACCTGTGCCCCTTCCCACCCGCGATCCCGCGCCCCTCAACACGGCAAACCTATAGCGGGAGGCCGTGCCGAAAGCCTTGCATGCCCGAGGAAGCTTCGACGAAAGCTTTGCGACAATTCGAATGAGTCCCGCGCGGCCTCGCTGCCCCGTGGGCGATCGTCGCGGCGGCATGGTTGCGGTTCGGTAAACGCCGTAACCGCCGCGCCACGCGGGTGTCGAAGAAAAGCCGAGGGTGCGGCCGCCCCGGCAACCCGCGCGCCCGAGCCGGGTGGGCGGGCTCAGCGCTTCGAGAACTGGAACGAGCGCCGTGCCTTGCGGCGGCCGTATTTCTTGCGCTCGACCACGCGCGGATCGCGCGTGAGAAAGCCCGCGCGCTTCAACGTACCGCGCAATTCCGGCTCGTAATAGGTGAGAGCCTTGGCCAGCCCGTGCCGCACGGCGCCGGCCTGCCCCGAAAGACCGCCACCGGACACGGTACAAATGACGTCGTATTGCCCGTCGCGATTGGCGGCGATGAGCGGTTGGCGAATGAGCATGCGCAGCACCGGTCGCGCGAAGAACTGCTCGATCGATTTGGTGTTGACCGTGATCTGGCCGGATCCCGGCTTGATCCAGACGCGGGCCACCGCGTTCTTGCGCTTGCCGGTTGCATAGGCGCGGCCGTGTTGATCGACCTTCTTCTCATATGTCGACGTTTCCGGGACCGCCTTGAGGCTTGCCAATCCCTCGAGCGACTGAACGGTCTCCGCCACGGTCAGGCCCTCCTCGCGTTCTTCCGGTTCATCGCGGCGACGTCAAGCGGCTCCGGCTGCTGCGCCGCGTGCGGATGATCCGGACCCGGATAGACGCGCAGATTCCCGAGCTGCCGGCGGCCGAGCGGCCCGCGCGGCAGCATGCGCTCGACGGCCTTCTCGACGATCCGTTCGGGAAACTTGCCCTCCATGATCTGCTTGGCGGTCAACCGCTTGATGCCGCCGATGAAGCCGGTGTGATGATAGTAGACCTTCCGCTCACGCTTGCGGCCGGTGAACACCGCCTTGGCGGCGTTGATGACGATGACGTTGTCGCCATCGTCAACGTGCGGCGTGTAGGTGGGCTTGTGCTTGCCGCGCAGCCGCGCCGCCACGATCGCGGCAAGGCGCCCGACCACCAGGCCGGTGGCATCGATCGTCACCCATTTCTTCTGCACTTCGGCCGGCTTCGTCGAATACGTCTTCATGATCGATCCCGCGGAAACGGCGCGCGCGCCGCCGTCACCCCTCTCGAGCGGATGTCGGTGATCTCGACGCGTCGTTGCGAGCGCAGTGCCGGCGCGGCGATCCAGAAAGCGCCTGGATGGCGTCGCGGCCTTGCAGGGTTCCACGCAATGACGGCGCCGTTCAATCCGATCGGAGCCTGCTCTAGCCGAGCGACAGCGCCCGGTCAATCCGCACGTGATGGGAAAATCGGGCAATACGAATGGCTTGGTATTATGGTACTATAGTACCTCAGAGCGGTCTGTCGTCGTTCGGAACGGAATAGATGGACGTGACATGGGCGACCGGTTCCCCCTGTCCGGGCGGATAGAGGGTGACCTGGCCGGCGACCAGGCGCTTGCCGCACTTCATCACCTTCGCCTCGGCCAAGAGGTCGCCCGCGGCCGGCCGACGCAGGAAATTGATGGTGAGCGTGGCGGTGACCGCACGCGGCTCCGGGCCGATCACCGAAAATACCGCGACATACATCGCGAAATCGGCAAGTTCCATCATGGCCGGGCCGGAGATCGTGCCGCCCGGCCGCAGATGGCTGTCGCGAAAGGAACGCCGCACGCGCACCTCGCCATATCCGACATGCTCGATCGACAGTCCGCAACCGGGATGGAATACCTGCGGGAACTCGGCGCTCAACAGCGCCGCGATCTCGTCGGCCGTCATTGCCGGTGCGGGCATGGGTTCTCCCTCGCGCCGAGGTCGCGCCGGCGCCGTTCTCATCGATTTTAGAGCAGACGAGAGCAGATGAGAGCAGTTTAGCGCAGGTTCCGATCGGATTGCATCGGCCCCGTCGCGGCAGGGAACCCGGCAGGCGCGGCGAAGCACTCCAGGGTCGGCATGTCGCCTGTTCGCCTTTCGACCGCTTTCGCTTCCGGATTGCCGCGTTGGGCTCGCAGGGACAGCCCCATTTCGCCGAGAGCCGCGCCCGGCGCGGCCGCTTCGCATTGGGCCCGGTCCGGCGCATGGGCGACGCAACGCCCTATTCCGCGGCAAGGCCCCTTGGGGCTAAGCTCGCGTGCCATGAACATCCATGCCGAAACCCCGGTCCTCCTGCGCGAGCGGCAAGGCGAGATCGCCGTGCTCGTTCTCAACCGCCCGGCGGCGCGCAACAGTCTTTCCGAATCGCTCATCGCCGCGCTTGCCGATGCCTTCGCCGACATTGCCGGCGATGCGGCCACGCGCGCGGTCGTGCTCGCCGCCAACGGGCCAGCCTTTTCCGCCGGTCACGATCTCAAGGAGCTGACCGCACATCGCAGCGACGCGGACGGCGGGCGCGCCTATTTCCGCAAGGTCATGCAGGCCTGCAGCGCGATGATGCAGCAGATCGTGGCCCTCCCCCAGCCGGTCGTGGCCGCGGTGCAGGGCGTCGCCACCGCGGCGGGCTGCCAGCTCGTGGCCACCTGCGATCTCGCGGTCGCCTCGGAAGCGGCCGAATTCGCCACGCCCGGCGTCGATATCGGCCTGTTCTGCTCCACGCCCATGGTGGCGCTCACGCGCAACGTGCCGCGCAAGGTCGCCATGGAAATGCTGCTGACGGGCGAGAAGATCTCCGCCGCGCAGGCCGCGGCCCATGGGCTCGTCAACCGGGTGGTCGCGCCCGGTCATGAACGGAACGCCGCGCTGGCGCTGGCGCGAACCATTGCGTCGAAGTCGCGCTATACGGTCGGCATCGGCAAACGCGCCTTCTATCGCCAGATGGAGCTCGGGCTGCGCGAGGCCTATGACTACGCCGCGGAGGTGATGACGGAGAACATGATGGCGCGCGACGCCGCCGAAGGGATTTGCGCATTCATCGAGAAGCGCAAACCACGGTGGGAGGATCGCTGACAGCGCCGGAGGGCCGGGCGCTCGTCTTGCTGCATTGCAAAGCCAATTTGCGCAAAGCCGATTTGCGCCGGCGCGACGCAACCGCAACACGGCGGGTCAAGTATTGCGCCGCCTGCTCGTCGCCGTCGCGCGGACGCTTCGCGCTCGCAACCGCGGTCGAGCAGGGCCGAGCCATACCGCCACGGGTTGCTGCTACGGGCCGTCTCGCACATGCACCGGATCACCGCCTCACGGCGCCAGCGCGCCGTCGCGCGACACGGTCCCGCGCCCTCGACGGCCAACCAACCCATGGGCGTGCGGCGCTTGGGCAAGCGCCGCCGCCATATCCCGGCCCCCGATGCGCCTCGACGCTTACCAAGCCGGACCGATCAGGGCCTCTTCGCGTTCCGCCGCGGTGCGCCGTTCCGGTTCCGGCCGGGCAGTTGCCGGCAACTGCAGGACGGTCGCAGTCTGCCCTTCGCGCAATTGCGTCACCAGCACGATCTGGCCGCCGGGGAACTCAAGCGCATCGTGGTGCGTCGCGGGATTGTCCATGTTGACCTGACGGAACCGGGCGACCCGATGCGTGATCTTCCGGCTCGGCAGGAAACGAAAGGCCGCCTCGCATTCGACATTCTGGTCAAAGGCGAGTTCCGTGCCCGGCATGAGACAAACCGCAACGCCCGGCTCGTCCACCGCGGCAAAGCCGCGCGTGATCGAGTTGCGAAACGACGTTGACTTGAGCTTGTCGCCGACCTTGGCCGGCCGCGATGCAACGCCGTGGAGACTATAGTCGCACATTAGATGCCTCCTGCTACTTTCCCTACTCCCTTGTTGTGCAAGCCGAGGCCGCGTGCCCCAGCAGTCCCCATTGCAGCAGATGAGCTTGACGATCTTGTGTCCCTTCCTTCCGCAATCCCGCCCCATTCGTCACGCGGTCGACCACCATTATAATGCAGGGCGGCGGACTTTCGTTCTCAACCGATCGTGATTATTGTCGTGTCCGGGTCGGCCAGATGAATCACGACGACTATCCCGACAGCTATATTCGCGGCATCCTCAACACGGTGAAGACGATCGCCATGGTCGGCTTCTCACCCAAGGAGGTGAGACCCAGCTATTTCGTCTTCAAGTATCTGCTCGAACGGGGCTATCACGTCACCCCGGTCAATCCGGGTCAGGCCGGCAGGCAGGTGCTCGGACAGACGATCTATGCGTCGCTGTCGGACATCCCCCACCCCATCGACATGGTGGACATCTTCCGTTCCGCCGACCAGGCGCTGCCGATCGTGCGGGAAGCGCTGATGCTCAAGCCGCGCCCGCAGGTGATCTGGATGCAGCTCACGATCCGCAATGACGAGGCCGCGCGGCTCGCGGAAGAGGCCGGACTGAAGGTGGTCATGAACCGCTGCCCGAAGATCGAATACGGCCGGCTGTCCTCGGAGATTTCCTGGATCGGAGTCAACTCGCGCACACTGACGTCGAAACGCGCGCGGATTCTCGGCACCGGCGTGCAGCGAATGGGCCTCGCGCATGCGACCATGCAAGGCGGCGCGACCGAGGCCGCGTTGCGCGCGGCGAAGCGCCGTAATAAGGAAGGCTGACGGCTTTCCCGCCTTGACGCCGTCTTCGCTTCGTCGGTTGAATCGAATTCCATCCATTTCCGGGGGTTCATGATGGCCGAGGCCAAAGCCGAACGCGTTCCGGGTTTCGCGACCCTTTCGATCCACGCCGGCGCTCGGCCGGACCCGACGACGGGCGCCCGCGCAACGCCGATCTATCAGACGACCTCCTACGTGTTCGACGACGTCGATCACGCCGCCGCGCTGTTCGGCCTGCAGACCTTCGGCAACATCTATACGCGCATCGGCAACCCGACCTGCGCCGTGCTCGAGGAACGCGTGGCCGCTCTCGAGGGCGGCACGGCCGGCGTCGCCGTCGCCTCCGGTCATGCCGCGCAGGTGCTCGTCATGCACGCGTTGATGCGACCCGGCGACGAGTTCATCGCGTCCAAAAAACTCTATGGAGGATCGATCAACCAGTTCAACCACGCGTTCAAGAATTTCGGCTGGAATGTCGTCTGGGCGGATCCCGACGACATCGCCTCTTTCGAGCGCGCGGTGAGCAGCAAGACGCGGGCGATCTTCATCGAGTCGATCGCCAATCCCGGAGGCGTGATCACCGACATCGAGGCGGTCGCGCAGATCGCCCACAAAGCGGGCGTGCCGTTGATCGTCGACAATACGCTGGCGACGCCCTATTTCTGCCGGCCGATCGACTTCGGCGCCGACATCGTCGTGCATTCGCTCACCAAGTTCCTCGGCGGTCACGGAAACTCGATCGGCGGAATCATCGTCGACGCCGGCACGTTCAATTGGTCGCGCGACCGGAAATACCCCATGCTGTGCGAACCCCGACCCGAATATCACGGCATCATCCTGCACGAAACCTTCGGCAATTTCGCCTTCGCCATCGCCTGTCGCGTGCTCGGACTGCGCGACATGGGACCCGCGCTCTCGCCCTTCAACGCCTTTCTCATCCTGACGGGAATCGAAACGCTGCCGCTGCGCATGCAGCGTCATTCCGACAATGCGATCGCCGTGGCGGAGTGGCTGTCGCGACATCCCAAGGTCGCCTGGGTGAGCTGCCCCGGCCTGCCCGGCGACAAGTATTACAAGCTGGCGCAGAAATACGTGCCCAGGGGGATCGGCGCGGTGTTCACCTTCGGTCTCAAGGGCGGCTATGAGGCGGGCGTCAAGGTGGTCTCGAACGTCAAGCTGTTCTCGCATCTCGCCAATATCGGCGACACGCGCTCGTTGATCATCCATCCCGCCTCCACCACGCACCGGCAATTGTCCGACGCGCAGAAGATCGAAGCCGGCGCCGGCCCCGACGTGGTGCGCCTGTCCATCGGGCTCGAAGACAAGGAGGACATCATCGCCGACCTCGAGCAGGCGCTGGAGACGGCCTAGGAGGTGCGCGACGACCGGCCGATCGCTCGCCGCCGCGCCGCCACGCGGTTCGGCGAGGCCGGAGCCCGCTATTTCGTCAGGGTGCGCGCCACGTAATCGCGGATGCAGCGCAGCGTGTCCGGCGCGCACCAGATCTCGGTGACGACGCTGTCGGTGGCCGCTCCCGTCGCGGCGTAGCGCGCCGCGACGATCTCGCGGATCTGCTTCTTGGTCTGCGCGAAGGCGGAAGGCGACCGTCCGGCAAGGTCGGCCGCCGCGGCCACAGCCGTTTCCAGCAACGCGGCCGGCTCGGCGAGCGCATCGACCCAGCCGCGGTCGAGCGCGGGCTGCGGAGGGTGCGTGACACCCGTCAGCACCAGCGTCGGCAGATGGCGTGACGGCAGCGCGAAACGCAGGATCTCGAAGGCAAGGGCCGGAAACGGGACGCCGACCAGCAGCTCGGTCACGCCGATACGCGCACCGTTGCGCGCCATGATCCGCAGGTCGGCACAGCAGGCGAGCACCGCGCCGCCCGCGATGGCATGGCCGTTGATCGCCGCGACGACCGG
>Ga0209810_1003719_pt1 | contig 15629 bp, 17 predicted proteins | sample Coa_R1_7_FD_187159 | JGI IMG/M metagenome (GOLD analysis project Ga0209810, IMG submission 187159) | Surface soil microbial communities from Centralia Pennsylvania, which are recovering from an underground coalmine fire - Coalmine... | ecosystem: Environmental > Terrestrial > Soil > Unclassified...
CGACTTGTGCAGCCGGTACCAGAGCGTCGGATCGGCGGCGAGCGCGGCCAGCGACAGATGAATCACGCGCGCGGAGAAGCGGTCGAGCCAGGGTCCGTAATCGCTCGCCGTGCGCCGCGGATGCTGATAGTTGGGCTGGCCCAACTCCATCGCGGGCCGATCGCGCAATGCGGGCACGTACATCCCGTCGTAGTCGATCAGCTTCAGCTCTCCGCGCGCGGTGACCAGCAGGTTGCCGTGCTGAAGGTCGCCGTGGGCGAGCCCGGCCGCCTCCAGGCCCGCGACCAGCTGCGCGAAGCCTTCAGCCAGCCGGCCGAGCGCGGCGCGATCGCCGGTGCGCAGCCGGTCCTCGATCCACGAGATCAGCTGCTTGGCCTCGACCCACTCCATGACGAGCACCGGATACGTCTTGCCCTGCACCAGCACGCCGGTCTCGACATAACGGAACTCGACCTTCCATCGCGCCGGCACGTCACGCAGCGCCGCCCCGATCTCCCGGAATCGCTCCTGCTGATCCGGAACATCGCGTGTGAAGCACTTGATAGCTAGGCGGCGTCCGCTTGTAGTGTCCGCGGTGAAGACGCTGGCGAAGTTCCCTGAGATGGGTCGCGGCAAACCGAAGCGGTCGGTGCGGATTGTGCACCCGACTAGTTCGGGATCGAGGAAGCAACGCCGCGTGTCCTGCAGTGCGTCCACGTACGCGCCGCTGCTCGGGAAGGTCACTACGGTACTCACGCGCGCCCCGCCATCAGTGCGCTGCGTTCGCGTCGAGCCGGCAGCGCACGATCGTGACGTCGTCGTTGCGCATAACGCACTCTGTGCGCAGCTTGTCGAGCCACGCACGCGCATCGCCGGGGGTTCCCGTGTCGCAGACCTCGTCGATCTCGCGCCACGGCTCCCGGCCATCCTCGGCCTCGGCCAGGAACCACTGCGCCGCCGCGTCGGTCGCCAGGTAGAAGACGTCTCCGGGCAGCCAGGTCCCGTGCCGGGCCACGGTGCGCGCCTCGATCAGTTCGCGATCCGGTGCACGGGTTCCGGCCAGCGGCGGGCTGGTGTCGAAGTCGGCCGAGCGCTCCAGTGGGAACGCTTCGGCGAGCCGCGCGTCGCGGACGTGGAATCCGCACGCGTCGCCGAGTGCCGCCGCGCTCCAGGTTCCGCGGAGGCCGCCGTCCGCTGAGTGTGCGAGCTGCGATTCCGATTCCGGATTCCAGCGGAATGAGACGCCGAGCAGCGTGGCGTAGGCGCCTTGTTCGAGCTTTGACTCCTCGTACCAGGCGATCGGCCGCCCGATCCGCTCGCGCCGCCGCAGGTACCGGTCGACGTGGGCAGGCCACCGCGCCGCCGCCGCGCAGATTCGCTCGGCGAACACGTCCGCGCCCAACTCCCGCCCGGCGAGTCCGCCCACGGCCCGGGTCAGCCGGTCCGCCCACGCGCCCGCCAGCATGCTCTCCGAGGCGCCGTCGGCGATCGCCACCGTGCAGCCCCTGGTCGCGGACGCGCGCGAGCCGGTCCGCTCCGCGGAGACGAACCAGGCATCTTCGTACTCTGCTTTACTCGATCCGATCTTCGGCTCGCTCAACACCGCGTAGCTCAACCCGGCCGGCGTCAGCGGCGCGCGCCTCAGCGCTGCGCGCCTGACTACGGCGTGGCGCGGTACCGCGTGCACGAGCCGTCCGTCCTCAACGCAGGTCGGTCGCACGGGTGCCGATGTCGAGGAACTGGACGACCGAGGTGATGTCGGCGTTGAAGACGAAGCCCCGGCTGCCCTCTGAGACCGCGATGCCCTGCGTCGTCGCGTAATGGAGCATGTGCGGCGGCAGCGGCGAGGACATGCCGAACAGCAGCCGCGCGAAGTCGTCCGGCAGGTTGGCGTCGCTCGCCGGGAACACGATCGGTGCCGCCTGCCCGGCGCTCACGTGCAGGTTGAACACGAGCACCGGCCCGTCGGCCGTCGCCAGCGAACGCAGCCTGGAGGCCACCTCGGAGGGATCCCCGTCGGTGGACTCGCCGTCGGTCAGGTTGAGCACGATCGGCGGGAAGCTGCCGGGCCGCTCGCCGACCCAGCGCTCCACCAGCGCCGCGGCCTGGCCGAGCGCCTGCGTCATCGGTGTGCCGCCGTTGGCCACCGGATCGACCCACACCGGGAACCTGGCCATGGTCTCCACCAGGCCGCCCGCGCCGTCCGGCACCTTCTTCGCGCGCTCCTCCACGCGCAGCGGATTGTCCGCGACCTGGCTGAGCGGCACCAGATCCCGGCCCGCCAGCTCGCCGCCGAACGCGGAGCCGATCCGCGCGCCGTAGCCGAGCACCGCGACGTGGAAGTAGTCGCGCACGCCCTCCTCCTTGGCGCACTTGAGCGACAGCTCGAACAGCAGCCGGTTCAGCGCGTCCGCGACCGCGTCCGCCTTGCGTTTCGGGGTGCCCTCGCCTCCGGCCGCGATCGGGTCTTCCATCGAGGTGGACTGGTCCAGCAGGAACACGAAGCAGGTCGGGTTGGCCCGGCTGATCTCCACGGAATACGCCATCGGGCGCTCCCTCCCTGGTCAGGAGTCTGACTCTTCGATGCTAACCCACCGGCAGCATCCCCGTTCGTCCTCATCGTCATCCCCGCCCCGGACCGGGCCACACGCATGAAAATCCAGCTGGCGGGCACGCGGCGGTATCCGAAACCTGCGATAAAGATCGGAAGGAAGGCCGCATGGGAGCCATCGCCGCAGTCCTGTTCGCCGTGGCGTTCTTCATCAACGGCAGCGGGACCTCGACCAACGCCTGGTTCAGTCCGACCAGCCTGATGCTCGCCGGTTTGACCTGTCTGGCCCTGCACCTGCTCGGCGTCGGCACCGGTTGGTACGCGCGCCGCCGCTGATCGCAGAAGCACCAGCCGGAACAAGATCCGCCGGGGCGATGCTGCAGCTGAGGTGAACCCGACCTTCGCGCTCAGCTACAGCACGCCCTTCTTCGGCGCCGATCCGAACCGGCTGCTGACGGTGGCCCGCCACGCCGAACAGTGCGGCTTCGACGCCCTGTACGCGCCGGAGCACGTCGCCATGTATCCGGGAGCGCAGCTCGGCTCCTGGTCCGTGCCGCCGACGCTGCCGTTCCCGGATCCGCTGGACATCCTGACCTTCGTCGCCGCCGGTACCGAGCGGATCCTGCTCGGTACCGGCGTTCTGCTGCTGCCGTACCACCACCCGGTGCCCTTGGCCAAGCGCCTGGCGACCATCGATGTGCTCTCCCGCGGCCGCATGCGCTTGCTCACCGTCGGCGTCGGGGCGCTGCCCGGGGAGGCGGCGGCAGTCGGCGTCGACTACAGCACGCGCGGACGACGCGCCGACGAGGCGATCGAGGTGCTGCGGCGGCTGTGGGCCGAGGACGAGGACGGCGCGACGTTCCACGGCGAGTTCTTCGATCTCGAGAACGTCTTCAGCTACCCGAAGCCGCTTGGCCAGGCCGGGCTTCCGATCCACGTCGGCGGATCGAGTCCGGCCGCGGCCAGGCGCGCCGGACGCCGCGGAGACGGCTGGCTGCCGGGCGGATCACTGCGCGACGATGACCGCAAAGCCCTGTGGGAGCTGGTGCGGACGACGGCGCGGGAAGCCGGCCGCGATCCGGACGGCATCACCTACGCGCGCATGGGCCACCTGGAGATGACGGCCGAATACGTCGAACGTCTGGCGCAGGAGGGAGTCACGCGCATCCTTGTCGGCGCGCCCGACGGCGAGCCGGAAGAGCAGTGCGAGCAGCTGACGGTATTCGCCGAACGCTTCGGTCTCGCCTCCGGCCACTGAACGCGAACGGCCGCCGCCTCGGGAGTTCGAGGCGGCGGCCGTCGCTGCTGTCGCTATGGCGAGTTAGACGCTAGCCGTGCACGAGCCGGCTGTTCATGAGACAACTGTCTATGAGACGGCTGTCTACGAGGCGGCAGTTCACGCGTCAGCGGTCAGGACCGGTAGTCGGCGGGCTGGCCGGTGACCGGGTCGAGGAAGAGCGCGCGGTTGTCGCCGCGCCGATCGTCGAAGTCGAACATGTGGTTCAGCGTTCCGGCGATCGCGTCGTAGGAGCCCGAGATGCGCGGCAGCCGCCAGTTGTCCTCGATGAACTTCAGGATGCTGCTCTGGTCGGTCAGGGTGTGGTCAATGTAGTTGTGCTTGGCGAACGGCGAGATCACCAGCAGCGGCAGGCGCGGGCCGTAGCCGCAGCGGCCGTTCTGCCCGGCCAGCGGGGTGGTGACCGCGGTGTTGCCGCACAGGCCGGTGCCGTTCAGGAAGTCCTGCGGTCCGGGCGGGGTGGGGGCGTTGGCGGTGTTCGACGGGTTGTGCACGCCGCTGTAGACGTGGTCGTACCAGCCGTCGGAGTCGTCGTAGGAGACGACCACAGCGGTGCTGGACCAGTCAGGGGTGTGCTCGAGCGCGTTGACCTCGTTGACGATGAACTGCTGCTCGTCGAACGGGTCCGAGTAGCCGGCGTGGCCGTCCTGGTAGCCGGGAGCCTTCAGGAAGCTGACCGCGGGCAGGTGGTCCGCGGACAGGTAGCCGCGGGAGATCGCGGACACGAGCGCGTCGAAGTCGCTCGTGTCGTACTGGTGGTTGGCCGTGTTGAACTGCGGCACGCCGTTCGTGATCGTCTGGGTGTCGGTGCCGATCGCGGCGAGCGAGGCCGGGGCCAGGTGGTGCGGGTTGGCGGTGCTGGCGTAGTACTGGAACGGCTCGTGGTGCGGGATGTAGTCGTCCTTGTTGCCGTAGTTGTTCGCGCTCGCGACGGTACCGCCGATGCCGCCCACGGCCGCGCCGACCGGGTGCACCGCGTTGCACAGGCCCTGGTCGGAGGCGGGCTTGACGGCGAACTTGCCCTTGAACTCGTCGGGGGTGAACACGCTGGTCGGCTGGGTGCCGCCGGTGGCCGTGGCGAACGTGGTGGTCGGGCGGAAGCCACCCTGGAACCAGCCCCAGCTCAGGCCCTGCGCGTTGAGCAGGTCGCCGACGTTCTTGCCGTTGAGGGAGACCGCGTCGCGCACGGAGCAGTCGTCGTAGTACGGCTGCGCGTCAGAGACCAGCGACGTTCCCCCCACACCGTCGCTGACCGTGTCGCCGTCCGTCGCCGCGCCGTTGATCATCGTGCCGACGTTCCCGGTGTCTCCGGACACCAGGTTGATCGCGCCCGGGGAAGACGGACCGAAGGTGGTGCCGAAGGAGTTGTCGCTCATCGCGTACTGCTGCGCGTAGTTCCACAGCCCGGTGACGGTGTTGCCGTCGTAGTAGTTCATCACGTCGGAGGCGCTACAGGCCTGGCCGGTGCCGCTGGTACCGCTGCCGGTGCCGACGCCGGTGACGAACTTGTCCATCGCCCCGCCGTCGAAGGCCTTCTGCTCGTCGTTGTAGTCGTGGTCCTGGTCACAGGTCAGGACGTCGTTGAGGTTGGCCGGGTCGAGGCGGCGCGGATTGACCTGCTTGCCCGAGGCGTCCTTGTTCGGGTTGTTGGTCAGCAGCGTGCCGGTGCCGCCGGCGCCCTTGGTGTCGGCGAGCGTGTTGGCCTTGGGCGTGCCGCCCTTGGCGTGGAAAGACTGACCGGAGGTGTTGGCGGCCTTCGGGTAGGTGCCGAAGTAGTGGTCGAAGGAGACGTTCTCCTGGAAGATGACGACCAGGTGCTTGATCGGCGTGGTGGTGTTGCCCCAAGACGGGTTGGCGGCCTGGTGGCCGGGGCTCGCCTGGCCGAACGCTGAACTGCTCAGCGCGATGACCGAGCCCAGGGCCGCGACGCCGACGGCGGCGGTGCGCATTCTGAACACGTGTGTTCCTTCGGTTGGAGCCTGCTTGCCCGCTCAGCAGAACGCTGCGCTTCGCGCAACCTAGCGACGGGACGTGAACAGATGTCGCCCTCACGGCGAACTCCACGCGCCGCAACGTATGCATCACCAGTAACACCTTCCGCGGCCCGCGCGGCCTCGCCGCCGCCGGGAGAAGCCACCGGGCCCTCTCACCCGATCGTCGGACCTCTGCGCCTGTGTCTCGATTCGGTCTCGACGCGCGCCGCGGTTCTGTCGAGCGTGGCGGCATGGTGACATGCTGGTCGAGGCCTGATAACACCCGGACCGATCAGGGAGGGCGTGTTGTCCGCTCCCGTATCGCCAATACGGTTGTTGCAGTCGAGTGATCCGGTTTTCGTGCGCTCGCCGAGTTCATCGGGCGGCGTGGACATACGACGCGCGGTGCGCTGTACCTGCGGACGGGACAGCGATTGGTTGATCATCGCTGGATCGGCGCGTGTGGTCTTCGTGTGCCGCTGCGGGAAACGCAGCGAGCGATCCGATGTGTCGCTGACGGACCTCGTCGGCCTCGTGCGCGAGGAGCCGATGCGGCCGGCCTGGTCGGGGATCGACGACGCGGTGCGGGCGCTCGGGTTCGCGCGGCGCGGGCCGCATCGGCGCCTTTCCCGGCGGCATCACTGGCCGAGGCCGCGCCTCAGCCTGCCGGGAGCCGGCCGGGGCTGACCCGGCGAGCGACCGCAACGGCTGCCTCTTTTCGGCTTGCGGACCGTCGGCCGGAGTTATTGACAGCAAGCTGTCGAATTGACAGTATGCTGTCCATGACGAAGACGCAGACTGTCCACGTGGCCGTGTACGACACGCTCGCCGACTGGGAGGTCGGGCACGCGATCGCCCATATCCGCTCCGCCGCCTACCAGCACACTCCCGGACGGTACGAGGTGCGCACGGTGGCGCAATCCAACGCACCGATCACCACGGCCGGCGGCATGCGGATCCTGCCGGACCTGGTGCTCGACGAGGTGGATCCCGCCGACTCGGCCATGCTGATCCTGCCGGGAGCCGACAACTGGAACCTCCCGGACGGAAACGCGCAGTTCGCCAAGGCCGCTCGAAGGTTCCTGGACGCGGGGGTGCCGGTCGCCGCCATCTGCGGTGCCACGCTCGGCCTTGCCCGTGAAGGGCTGCTGGACGACCGGGAGCACACCAGCGGTGCCGCCGCCTACTTGGCCAGGTCGGGCTATGCGGGCGGGGCGTACTACCGCGAGGCTGCCGCGGTCACCGACCGCAATCTCATCACTGCGGGTCCGACGAATCCGGTTGAGTTCGCGCGCGAGGTGCTGGCGATGCTCGACTTGTACACGCCTGAGGTGCTCGACGCCTGGTACCGCTTGTTCGCGCACTCCGATGCCAGCGCCTTCCCGGTCCTGATGGCTGCGGGGGCAAGGTGAACGGCGACCTGCCGACCGAACCGGCACAGCTGCTGTCGGGTACCGCACTCGCGGTGTTCCGCCTCAACGGGCAGTTCCTCGACGTCTCCGAGAAGCTCGCCCGGCCCGCGGGCCTGACTGCGGCCTGGTGGCAGGTGCTTGGCGCAGTGGTGCGCGAGCCGCTGCCTGTCGCCGGGATCGCCCGGGCGATGGGCATCACCCGGCAAAGCGTGCAGCGCATCGCCGACCTGCTGGTTGACAAGGGCCTGGCCGAATACCGGCCGAACCCCGCGCACGCCCGCGCCAAACTGCTGGCGCTCACCGAGGACGGCCGAGCCGCCATAAGCTGGATCGGCCCCGCGCATCGTGCACTGGCGCAGCAGTTGGCGGGGCACCTCGGCACCGAGGAGTTCCAGCGAGTGCTCAGTGCTCTGCGGACCCTGACCGAGGCCTTGGACAAGATCGCAGAAGTCTGACGCCGTCACGAAGGAAAGAGGTATTTGGACTGTCCTGCCGGGGACCTTCGCCACGAAGAAAGCAGCTCACGCTCTGGTTCCATGAACGTAAGAACTCTCCACGCGCCGTGCGCGGATCAATGCACGGGAGGAGTCGGTCATGAATACGGGCAAGCGAATCGGGGCCGGAGCCGTCGCGGTCGTCGCCGCGGTGGCCGTCGGCGCTCCAGCGGCATCAGCCACCCAGGCAGCACCGGTCGTGAAGGCGCAAGCGGCGACATCCGCGACCGCCGCTGCGGCGGTCGTCACCCTGCCGAGCTGGCCGGTGCTGCGCCAGGGCAGCAACGCGCAGTGGCCGCGCGCCACCGTCAGGTCCCTTCAATACCTGCTGGACGCGCACGGTGCCAAGCTCGCGGTCGACGGGGCGTTCGGGCCGCTGACGAACGCGGCCGTGGTCGCGTTCCAGCGTGCGCACCGCCTGCCGGCCAACGGGGTGGTTAACGCGGCGACCTAGAAGGCCCTGGTCGTCACGGTCCAATACGGCAGTCGCGGCTACGCGGTGCGCGCCGTCCAGGACCAGGCCAATTTCCGGAACCTGAAAGACGGCCGCTCGCTGGTCGTGGACGGGATCTTCGGGCCCAAGACCAAGGCATGGGTCGTAGCCTTCCAGCAGGCGATGAAGACGGAGGTGCCGGGATTCCAGGTGGACGGCATTGTCGGTCCGCAGACCTGGCAGGCGTTGATCAGCGAGGCGTTGTCAGGCTGAGCGACGGGACCGGATCTCCCTTAACGCGACGCTGCACTCGGCGCCACACTTGACGCCGCGCTTGACGCCTCCGTTGTAACTGATATGGTTACAACAGGAGGTGCGGGATGGGAGCGAACAGCAGGTTGACCATCGCGGCTCATGCGCTGGCCTGGATCGGCTTGAACGAGCGGATGGGCGGCGAGGTGGCCACCTCCGAGCAGATCGCCAACAGCGTCAACACCAATCCGGTGGTGATCCGCAGGCTGCTCGGGGAGCTGCGCGAGGCGGGGCTGGTGGAGTCCCGGCGCGGCGCCGGGGCCGGTTGGCGCCTGACCCGGACGCCCGAATCGATCAGCTTGGCGGAGGTCTACCAAGCGGTCGAGGAAGGCCCGCTGTTCGCCCTGCATCCCGCCACCCCCAACCAGAAGTGTCCTGTGGGCCACGGCATCCGCTCCGTCCTCACCCCGGTGTACGACGGCGCCGAGCAGGCCTTGCGCGCGCAACTGGCTCGCACCAGCGTGGCCGACGTACTGCGCGAGTCCATCGCCGTGCACTGACTTTTGACGGCGCGTCCCGACGCGCGTCGCAGTGCGCCGTTTGTCGTAACAATATCTGTTACAACTAAGGAGCAGCAATGACCTCCCTCGAATACGCCGTGTACGTGACGCCGTCCAAGCCCGCGGTCTCCGACGACCTGCCGCCCGGCGAGGCGCGCCGGCTGTGGTCACCCACCGCCTCCACCCTGATCTACGGCGAGCGCGACGCGGTGCTTGTCGACCCCCTGATGACCATCGAAGAGTCCCGGGCCCTGGCCGCCTGGGTGGCCGCCACCGGCAAGAACCTCACCACGATCTTCGTCACCCACGCCCACGGCGATCACTTCTTCGGCGCCCCGGCGCTACTTGAGCACTTCCCGGACGCCAGGCTCGTCTCCACCGCGGGCGTGGTGAAGCACATGGACGCGCAGTTCAGTCCGCGCTGGTTCGACGGCTTCTGGGATCCCCGCTTTCCCGGCCAGATCTCCGCGACCCACTTGGTCGCGCAACCCCTCGGCGACGACAACCTGATCGAGCTGGAAGGCGAGCAGCTGCACGCGATCGACCTCGGCCACGCCGACACGGACGGCTCAAGCGCCCTGCACGTGCCCTCCCTCGGCCTGGTCGTGGCCGGCGACGCCGTATACGGCGACGTGCACCTCTACCTGGCCGAGTCCCAGGGCACCGGACGAAGCGACTGGCTCGCCGCCCTCGACACCATCGAGCGGCTCGCGCCCACCGCGGTGGTCTCCGGACACAAGCGCGACGGCGACCCCGACAGCCCCGAGGACATCGCGCGCACCCGCCGCTACATCCAGGACTTCGCCGCCGCTGCCGAGAAGGCGACCGGCTACCTGGACCTGTATGAGGCGATGATCAGCCGCTACCCCGACCGCGTCAATCGCGGCGTGCTCTGGAACTCCGCCAAGGCCGTCACGGCCTCAGTGGCCGCGTAGGTCCCGTCGCCAGTGTGCCGGTGGCGTGCCGTAGCGGTTCTTGAATGCGCGACTGAACGCCGCCTCCGAGGTGTAACCGACGTTCTTCGCGACGAGCGCGACCGAAAGAGATGTGTCGCGCAGCAGATCGGTCGCGGCGTCCAGGCGTACGTGCGCGAGGTAGGTGGCGGGCGGCTTTCCGACGCGAGCGAGGAACCGCGCCGCGAACGCCGACCGGGAGAGGTTGCACGCGCGGGCGAGCTCCTCGACGGTCCAGTCGTGGTCGGGGTTCCGGTGGATCGCGCTCAGGGCCGCACCGATCTGCGGGTCGGACGCACCGGCCAGCCAGTTCGGTTCGGCGTCCGAGCCGGCGGCCCAGGCGCGAAGGATCTGAATGAAGATCAGGTCGAGGATGCGGGCGACCATGACCGCAGAGCCCTGAGAGGGAGACTCCATCTCGATCAGGAGCATCCGGCGGGCGACTTCGAGCCCTTCGAGCGCCGGACCGCCGCCCCCGCGCAGGACGATCACGGCCGGCAGGCTCCCGAGCAGGTGGCTGGCCTGCGGGTCGCCGATCGTGAATGTTCCGCACAGCCAGCGCGCCGGCCTGAAAGCGTCGCCGTCGGCGGAATCAGAACCCGTGGTCGCTAGCGCGGCCCTGCCCGCATCGCTGACGTAGTGCCGGTCGCCGCGCGGAAGCAGGACGACGTCGCCGCGTCCTACGCGCTCGACGCGCGGGTTTCCGTCGATCCGAAGGGCGAGTTCGCCCTCTTCGATGAAGTGCAGGCTGCCGACGCCGGCGAAACCGATCGAGAAGGTCCGCGGCGGCGCGTACGCGACGATCCGGTCGCCGCTCAACCGGACACTGCGCAGCAGCGCCGAGAGCAAATCATGGGACTGACTGTCTCCGTCGAGCCCGAGCGCGGCCCGCTCGGGCACCGCCGGTTCGGCGATTGCCCGCGGCACGTGGAGCGAATCGGCCGGCGCCGCCGGACGATCGGCAAGGTTTGTCGGCGGAGCGGTCATGGTCGCTGCTCATTCCTCTGGCTACGCTCGGCGAACAGTGACGGGGCGCACTGTCATATTCCAGCTTCTCCCGGGCTAAACGACGGCCCGCTCCCCTGTTCAACCGAGACTAACGGTCAGGAGTACCGCCATGACGCAGGAAAACAATCCGACCAAGATCAGCTTCGTCTATTCCAACCCCACCGACCCGGAGGCTTTCGAGGCGGCCTACCCCGACCAGCTCGCGCTGGCACGCAAGCTCCCCGGCCTGACCCGGTTGCAGGCCTCGAAGGTCTGGCCCAAGGAAGACGGCAGCCCGACTCCGGCCTACCGGCTGTTGGACCTGTACTTCACCGACTACGCGGCGGCCAGCGCGGCCGCCGCGGAGGCGGGTCCGCTGGTCGCCGCCACCCTCGAGCACGCCACCGGCGGCGTGGTGATCGCATTCGCGGAAATCCTCGAGGACGCTTAAGCGCAACAAAGCGGATTCCATACGCGCCTCTGGGTCCGGCCGACTTTTCGCCGGCCGGACCCAGGGGCGAATCCGCTACCAGAAATAAGGCGAGCCCATCAAGAACGGTCTCGTTTTACCCACGCCTTCACCGTCGCCCGATCAGAATCGGGCGACGGTGAAGGCCAAGGTATTCCCCGCTCTGATCGCGGTACCGCTTCCGTCGAGATCCGCTACCGCGACCGTGTCCGGCTGCGCGGCGCAGAGTCGAGCTCGTGATCTTCGTGCACTGCGGCGGCTTCATCGGGCGGAAGCGTCGGGATGTCCGCGCGAAACAGACTGATCAGCAGCCCGTACGCCTCGCCTTCGCCCGGCGCGCTCTGGCCTTCCTTCGCAGCGACCCGCTTCAGCTCGCCGAGCAGCGCCCGAGCCTGCTGCGGCGTAAGCCACAGGTGCCGCAGCGTGGTCTTCTCCAGCGAGCGTTCCCGAGCGCTTCCACCGCCCTCAACAGAGTCCGCAGACTCCTGCGGCAGCATCTCCGCGAGCGCTGCGCGGTAAAGGAACTCGACGCTCTGCCCTTCTTCGGCCTTGAAGGTGCTATTGACCAGGCCCAAGTACTGCTCGGTGCCGCCGCGCACCTGCCTCATCTCCACCACCCGCACCATCCCCGCATCCTGCAGCACGCCCGCGTGGTACGCCACGGTGCCTTTGGCCAGGCCGAGTGCCTCGGTGAGGTGGCGCAGCGTCGCGGGGCGCTGTCGCAGCAGGTTGACGATCCGGTGCCGCACCGGATGTGCCAGGGCTTTGAAATGCTCGGGGGTCCGCAGAAGGAAGGGGGCGGGGCGTTCGGGCGGCATGGCCGAAGTGTCCATGAATCCCGATGCTTTTGACAAGCAAGCCGGCCCGGGCCAGAATCCGGAAGCGTTGAGAAATCTGGACGCTTGCCCTGCCGCGACTCGCTCGAGCCAGGACCAGCCACGCTGCCGAGGAGCCTGACCCCGTGCCCTTCTCCATCGCCCGCGTCGCCACCGACCGGCCCGCTCGCTACGCCAAGCAGCTGGTCTCCCACTTCGGCAACAAGATCGAGGCTACGCAGTCCGCCGACGGCCGCGCCACGCTCACGTTCTCCGCCGGCATGTGCGTCGTCAGTCCGCTCCCCGGGCGCATCGAGCTGATCGCCTCGGCGCAGGACGCGGACCGGCTCGCTACTCTCCAGGAGGTCGTAGGCAGTCACCTCGTCCGCTTCGCCACCCGCGACGAGCTGACCGTGGCATGGTCCGAGCCGCTGTCCGGCGACGACGTCGAGGCCATCCACCCGGTCGCCGCCGACTACGCCCTCGCGCACAGCACCCCGGCGGACGCCGTGCTGTGCGAGCTGATCGCGGAAACCCGCGAGGTCACCGGCGACTCGGCCGGGATGCAGATCACGAGCGACGAGGGCGCACTGCTCACCATGCTCGCACGCCTCGTCGGCGCGAAGAACGCGGTGGAGGTGGGCACCTTCACCGGATTCTCCTCGATCAGCATCGCCCGCGGCCTTGCCGACGGCGGCAAGCTGCTCGCCTGCGACGTGAGCAACGAGTGGACCGCGATCGCGCGCTCGTACTGGGAGAAGGCCGGCGTGGCCGACCGGATCGAGCTCAAGATCGGGCCGGCTCTGGACACCCTGCGCGCGCTGCCGGACGAGCCGACCCTCGATTTCGCGTTCATCGACGCGGACAAGGAGAGCTACCCCGCGTACTACGAGGAGCTGCTGCGGCGGCTGCGCCCCGGCGGCCTCATCGTGCTCGACAACGTCTTCCTCGGCGGCCGGGTGCTGGACCCGGCCTGCCAGGAGGAGCGATACGTGACGATGCGTGAGCTGAACAAGCGCATCGCCACCGACGAGCGCGTGGACGCCGTGATGCTTTCCGTCCGCGACGGCGTGACCGTGGCGCGAAAGCGCTAATCAACGGCTGATCAAGCCATCGCCACAGCCGCTGAGCCCGTCGCCGCCTAGCGCCCCGGTACTACGCCTCGTCCCAACAGAGGCAGAACGGCTTGCCGGCCGGGTCGGCGTATACCCGCCAGTTCTCGCCGCTGAAGGACAGCGTGGATGCGCCGAGCTTCAGCACCGCCGCCTCGGCCGCGTCGACGTCGTCGACCGTGACGTCGAGATGGAACTGCTGGGGATAGGCGGGGTCGGGCCAGCGCGGCTGGCGGTACTCGGCGACCTGCTGGAACAGCACAGGCTGCGCCCCGTCCTCGCCGATCATCGCCACACCCTCGCCCTCGTACGTGACGGGCTTGCCGAGCAGTTCCGCGTAGAACGCACTCAGCGCCTTGGCGTCCGGGCAGTCGAGCATCACGCCCATCAGCGTGGTCTCCTGCTTCTCCGGGTAGAGGCACAGGTCGAAGGGGTGCCCGGCAGGATCGGCCAGCGTGTACCAGCTCTCGTTCTTGCGCAACAGCTCGGCGCCCAACTCGGTCGCCCGCGCCGCGCCGGCTTCGAGCTCCGGCACCCGCAGGTCGAGGTGCGCCTGCTGGGGGTACGCCGGGTCGGGCCACCGCGGCGGCACATGGCCGGGGCTGCGCTGGGTGGCGACGCGCCACCCGTCCCCGGTCACCAACGTGACCCATTCGTCGTCGGCGTACTGCTCAGTCCATCCGCCGAGGGCGGCGTAGAACGCGGCGAGCCGCCGGGCGTCGGGTGCGTCGAGCACCACCGTGCGCAACGTGCCAATCATCGGACTCTCCCTCCTGGAACACCGCTCACCTTGCCCCCTTCCGCGTTCGGCACACCAGCGCGCCGCTCCGACCGTAGCAACGCTGTTGGCGGTGTGCCTTTCCAGCGCGCAGGAGATGGACCATGCTGAGGATGATCGATTCTGAGGAGGTAGTGGCGATGACCGCGTTGGCCCGCCGGATGTGGCTGCGATTCGAGCCCTACCACGCCGTCACCTACTTCACCCCGGAGTCACGGGCCGCGACCGACGCGCTCGGCTGCCGCGGCGGGTGGATGGGCTACTTCGGCATGCGGGCCGCCCCTCTGGGAGCCGCCTCGGCGGAACAGGTCACATCAGCCTTCTACAACTTCCACCCCAGCCGGGTGCACCGCGCGCTCCCGGACGCCTGGACGGCGGCGCCACCGGAGGCATTCCTGGAGACCCGCCTCGCCGGCGTGGACCGAGCCTTGCGCCGACTGCTCGGAGAGGAAGTCCTCAGCGGGTCAGCCCTGGCCGAAGCAGCAGAGTTGGCCGTCACCGCAGCCAAACACGCGTCCACGGCGGGCCGTCCGCTGGCAGCGGCGAACGCGAGACTTCCCTGGCCGGACCAGCCGCATCTGGCGCTCTGGCAGGCCACGACGCTACTGCGCGAGTCGCGCGGCGACGGTCACGTGGCCGCGCTGGTTACCGCGCAACTCGACCCCTGCGAGGCGCTGGTCTGCTTCGCCGCCGACAACAGCCTCGAAGCGGGCTACATGCGGCAGGCGCGCGGCTGGTCAACTGAGGAGTGGGAGGAAGCGACGGAGCGGCTGAGGAAGCGCGGCCTGCTCGATGGCGCCGGCGCGCTCACGGATGAGGGAACGGCGCTGCGTCGCTGGGTGGAGGAGCGTACCGACCTGTCCGCGATGGGCCCGTGGACTGCCCTCGGCGACGCAGCCACGAACCGCCTCGCGCAACTCCTCGAGCCTCTGGCGCTCGCACTGATGGAGAACAACGACGCGATGCGCCTGAACCCGATGGCACTGACGGCGGCCGCCATCCGCACGAGCTGATCTGGCTAGCGCTCAAAGTCACGATCGGGTGACATCGATGCGTATCAGAGCGCGTGATCGCTGCATGCTCGCCAAGATGTCGGGGCAGCACGCGACGGGGCAGATCGACGCGATCTTCATGCTTGAGGTGAAACGGTGGATCGTTCGGGCATCGACGGAGCCAGCTCGGAGCCGAGACCGCGGGACGAAGGCGAGCCGCACGAAGGCGCTTCACGAGACGGCGGGCGGAGCACGGACGGCGGCAGAATCGCCAAGGGTGAGATAGTCCGTCGCTCCGACGCGAGGCTTCCACAACCGCGTAAGAGCACGTCGTTAGAAACCCATTCCCCTCACGATCTTCATCTCAAGCTCGAGAGCGACAACCCGCCCTCCTTGTTCGAATACTCGTAACCACGATCACAGCACTAGTAATACTCGTACTCCTGCTTAGACGGTGTCTCACGTCGTAGGGTTCTGATCTGCGGCATACTCAGCGTTCGTGGTTGATGTGCTGTCCTCTCGGCTGGTGCCGGACGAGTTGTGGGCGATCGTGGAGCCGTTGATTCCGCCGT